>OLYJ01000003.1_pt1 | contig 173103 bp, 155 predicted proteins | sample 1674121 | NCBI WGS metagenome assembly OLYJ01 (sample SAMEA103958146, study PRJEB25191) | human gut metagenome | reverse complement strand
AGGGCTGCGACGGTCTCGAAGCTATTCACGCACACGAGAATAACCCCTACTTTGCGTCGGAATTCGGCGTTCTCTTCGATAAAGAAAAAACCGAAATTTACTTCTATCCCGCAGCAAGCAAAAACGTTGAATTTGTCGTTCCCGAAACGGTTACGGCTATCGGCGAAAGCGTATTTGCAAACGCAAAGAACCTCAAAAAGATTTCGATTCCTTCCGTAGGAACCATAGGCGCATACGCATTTATGAATTCCGGATTGGCTGAAGTTGCCGCTGCGGAAAATCTTAGGGAAATAGGGCTTGATGCCTTTGCAAACACAAATCTTCAAGCTATAGACCTCAGAAAAGTCGAAATTATCTACGACGGGGCATTTATGAACACGAGGCTTATCGAAGTCGGTATAGTCAACGCTAAACACATCGGAAATAAGGCGTTCGGAAATATCCCGACTCTTGAGAAAGTCATAATCGACGGTTTTGACAATTTCAACTTCGCAAGAGCATTTTATGGCAGCAACGTTAAAGAAATCGTGCTTGACAATTGCGAAGCTTTCACGCTGGAAAACAATTTCTTCACAAACGGCACAAAAACCGTGCTTTACCGTTACATCGGAACGGACGAGAAAGTTAGCGTTCCCGAAGGAATAGTGAAAATTGAATCTGACGCGTTCAGAGGCAATATGAATCTCAAATCGCTTGAACTTCCGAAGTCTCTCGGCTTCATCGGCGACAGAGCGTTCTACGGCTGTGAAAATCTCAAGGAAATCACCTTCAAGTCCGAGAAAGCACCGATTCTTCAGAGCTACTTCCGAGAGGGTGCAAGATATCTTTACAATCAATTCGTAATGAATCTTGACGACCTCGAAAAACCGCTTGAAATAACGGTTTATTGCAGCGGAGATAAGTCATTTATGACTCCGATCTGGAAGATGTATTTCAGGAATATTGTGAAAATGAGCTGAAAAACTAAGCTAAACCAATAACAATAAAGCAATTTTAATGATTGCTTTACCTCCTTAATAAGCGGGCGTCCGGCTTCCTCCGAGGTCGGGCGTCTGTTTTTTATTTGTCAGAAAAGTGTAACTTCCGTAAAACTTCCGTCGGTTTGTTTTTGCGCTAAAAACGACGGTATCGGCACTCAAAAAACCTGAAATCCTCGATAAACACTGCGTTTTCGCAAAAAGAAAACCCTGACTTTCATCAGGGTTTGTTGATTTCAGTAAAGGTTTATCGCTTACTCAGGCAGCTGCTCGACCTTTACGGTGATGTTGAATTTCACGAACGGATTCACGTAATAATTATAACCCGCTCTCAGTACACCCGAAGGGAAATTTGTGGGAGAAAGACTTTGTGCCCTCCCCATTCCTCAGGAGTCATTCCCGAATTAATCGCATATCCGAAAATCGTATCGCGCTCGTTCGCGGTGAAGCCCAGATTGTACAGGGGTGAATTACGACCTCGAAATGAAGCGGCATTCCTTTCAAAATCCCAAGACCACCACAGCGCAAATACTTCATTTATCTCCTCACCCGGCTCGAATATGTATTCGAGGTCGTTTATGGTAGATCCGCCGTCATATGTTCTATTCAGCAACGCATTAAGACCGTATGCTCCGGCCGCGTCGTATTGCCGGACGTCGGGCTTTTGAACATAAAATTCCAATCCAGCGGATAATAGGTATCAACCTACGAACGGTCCGTAGGCCAAATATTTATATGTACGTCCCAAAGCTCTGTGGGCGTATTGTCTATTCTCACCGTTACCTTGCATTTTACTTCGCTCTTTCCCGAAACTTTAAACTTAAGCTCACCCGTAGTACCCGGGGCTATCACGTTATAATCGCCCGAAGCCTTGACCGTCAGACCGTTCTCGTCCGTAGTTATCGTGCTGCGACTTTTTTCGGAGTTCCATTCGTAATTCTTACCGAACAGTTCCGAAGCGTCGGCAGTGATATTTACGCCGAATTTCGCGACCTGAGCCGTGCCGGAAGCGGTTTTTTGCGTCACGTACTTCGAGTAGGTGTAGCTGCCGAAAACCAGCGCAGCCACCAGCAAAAGAAACAAAAGAACCAAAAGCACTGTGTTGAGTCGTGAATTTTTCCTTTTCGTGTGTTCCATTTTTTCCTCCTGAAACACAGTTTTATTTATCAAAACGGAGTAATCCGTATCGATTTCCCGACAATCAGTTTCCAAAGCGGCGTCAATCGCGTTGAAAAAATATAAAAAAACGGCTGCAAAGACGCGTGAAAAACACACGTTAATTGCAACCGGGCGCGCTTATTTTCATAAGCTCCTTGGCTTTGCGTCACCGCCTCGCGACGGTTTTGCCGAATATTCAACTCTCTAATAGTATAAAATTAAGTGTTATTATTCTAATAATAATTCTACCCCAAAAAAGTCAAGCGTTTTGCACAAGTAATCCAAAAATAATATTTATTCTTTTCACTTCCGAATCGGCAGAAGTGAAACTATAACCGTTTGAATGTATCGGGATAGCTTTGTAAAAAAAGAACCTGCAAAATTAAATCCGCAGGTTCTTTTTCGTCGTTTGAAAACGCAATTCTTAAATTTCTTGTTTATTTTCTCCGTAAGTTCGGCGCTTCGCTCCGCAATCCTTCTGCGCACGTCTTCCTCATCGAAAGCTACCAATCTTGCCTTATCTCGTATATCCGTTATAATTATCTCTTCCAACACCTTCGCCGCTATGTAATGCGAAAAGCAATACGCTTTGCCAAGCCTCATATGATTGCCGCAGTTAAAGCTATACTCCAAAACGCCGTTTCGCTTTATGTAGTTCAGCTTCATTTTACCGCCGCAATCGGCGCAGTATAGAAATCCCGACAACGGATGCGTATAGCCGCGCTTTGTTTTCTTGCCTTGACTTACCGACTTCTCCACGATGGACATAGTTATTCCTTCTCCGAACTGTTCTTTCAAGGTGTTCAAAACATATTTGTATCCGTCATTCTTTTCGTAGTATTTTCCGGTAATCATACCAAGGCGTCCCCCTTCATTTTTGCGATGTCACTTCCGACGATTTGAAGTGACACAAAAACCGTCGTTTCGATTCTGTAAACCGGAATTTGCAGGTTTACCGTGCGATATTATGCCGTAATCCATTCATGCAGCGCAGCCGAAAGTCTTTTGTCTACGTCCTTTCTTGTGGCTTCACACTCGTTCGGGTGCTCTTTAGCTGAACGGAAAATAAAACGCATAACGAATTTCAAACCTATCGGAAGTGCGATTCTGAGCATAGATTCAGGCAGTACAAAATGAGTGCCGTACTGATACGCGACCGCTTCATACTCACAATCGTGCGGGCGTTCTTTAAGCCGCTGCTCCATACGTCGGACATACTTTCCTGCCTCCCACAGACCGTCGTCGTCTACCCCGATGAGGATAAGCTTTCCCTTTATGTTTTCAATTTTTATCATTTCTTCCTCTGTATGTTCGCGATTCTTTTCCGAATCTATAAACAGGCAGGTCGAACGCTGAAAATCTTCGGAGCCTTTCGTTTCTTCCTCGATTTTTTCTCAATACGTTGGGTGTTCGTAGACAAACGGCATATAAGCAAGAGGCTTTCCGCAATAGGAAAGCGTAGAAGTTCCTGGCACTGGCCACCCCTTGCAGCCGTCCTTTTTGCCCAGCTCGAATCCCTGCCACACAAAATCGCTGGCTGTCAGCCCAAATGTCAGCGTTATATCCGGGAAATAGGACGCCGCCACCAACGATTCCATTCCCGCCGTGCTCATTCCCATAATACCGACTTTTCTGTTCCCGTGAGCCATCAGCCACTCGATTGCCGTTTCGATTCTTTCAAGCGGACAATTAACGTGGCTGTAATTGTGCTTCCCCCGAGAAATGCAGAGCACATTGACACCGTTTTTGTGCAGTCATTTTGCACCGCATTTTGCCATATAATCGTTCGGATCGTCTCCGAAAAGACCGATCATTGCGCAGTTCGCCCCGCGCGGATTCTCATAATACGTGCCATAAAAGCCGTCACGTTCTGTTTCAAAAAATAATTTTTTCATTGTCATCACATTTCATCAAATTCCAATTCGTTAAAATCATAGCATTTTTCAACGCAAATGGAGTTTTAACGCTACTTTTTTATGCCGAATAGCCACTCCGAGATTATCGTTTCTGAATATGTTTACAATATAAAACGGGATTTGTAGTTATTTCAACGTTGCTAACGAATACTCGAGATATCTGTCTTGATCTGTGTCAACGTAGTCGGTTATGATTTCCCTTGCGTCTTCGCAGTCCATAGCGAAATAGAATGCAATAGTTTCGAAAGAGGCTACTGCCGACATAAAAAGTTTATCAGCCCCCATTCTTGCGGCATTCTCACATATTTTATCAAACAACTTTCTTCCTATACCTTTTCGTTTCCGGTTATCGTCTACAAAAAGCATCGTCAGATTTGCATACTTTGCCGTTTTGCCCATTAGATAACCGTCAACGCAACAAAATCCGATTAAAACGTCACCGTCGAATGCGGCTACGACTGAACCGCCTTGTTCAATCTGCGAGCGAATATATTCCGCTACCCACATCTTTTTTTCTTTATTCCACTCGTGCACTTCAGATACTTCTGTCAATTCCCATTGATCATTATTCTTTACCCACATTTTTGTTATCAGTTCATGATGATTAAAACTCAACAGCATATCGGGAGTAATATCATTAATGGTCAAGTCTTTAATTTCTATCATATTGGGTTCTCCATAAATTACGAATTTCGTTTTAAAATCAGATAGCAACAGGCAAAACGGAGTTTATCGAGCTAATTTCATTTTGATTTCTGTTGCATTGATTTTTGAATTTACCAATTCTTCCCCCGTGGGGACGAACCCACATTTTTCATAAAACCGTATAGCACGCCTGTTGCCTTTCAAAACCCACAGATACACTTCCGGATAAGCAGACAACTCTTTCAAGCCTGCTTGCATCAGTTTTAGCCCTACACCTGTTCCATAGTACTCTGACAGAATGTACAATGCAAATATTTCTCCGGCATCAGGAGCTTCTTCGCCGCGATTTCCGTATCCAATAAACCCAATTACCGTATTTCCGTCCATTGCAACAATCGAATTATCTCGCCAACTGAACGCCATGCTTTCGCATTTCTCATATGTTAAATTATCGAGGTATTCCTGACTGACGAGGTTAGGATAAGCCTCATGCCAAGCTTTCCAGTGGACAAATGCTTTTCCTCTGATTTCTTCTTCCGTTTCCATTCTTTTTATGACTATACTCATACGGTTTCTCCATAAATCCCGATTTATCGAAAATAATATACCATTTTTCGCTATAAAAATCAATGGTTTGACGGCTGTAACGGCTATTCTTTTCACCTTTAAACTCGAAAAAGCCTCATTTAAAAAACATCCGGAATCGTTTGGCTTCCGGACGTTTATCTATGCGGGAACAGATTCTGCAACAGGAGAAATCGCGGTTATGAAGGACTATTCGCAGAGCGCGATGATTTCCTCCGCCCATTTTTCGGGATAAAGCACCAATAATTCTTCGTGCTCCATATCGAATTCGTGAATCACGGGCGACGAGAAATGCTCGAAATATCTTTTCAGATACTTTTCGCCCATCTTTTTTGCGTAAAAGCAATGCACCGTCGTTCCTTCCACGCTTATGTTTTTTTCGACGGGCGTTATAAGGTCGGAATAAAACTGATTGAATACGCTTTCTTTTCTGATGTAAGGCAATCCGCCCTTTCCTATTCCGAACAGTTCCATAAACTTATCGCAATAAGGAGTGCGCTTTTTTTTCCATCTTTTCCTCGAAAATCGCAGGATATTTCCCCGTACTCACTATCTTATAAAGCAACGGTACGGCTATTTTGCACTTAAGTTTCGCTTTAAACGGGCTTTCCTGATCCATATCCGAGCTTCCGAGAATCGCGTGGTCGATATGAATTATCCGTCTTTGAACGAGAAGTCCGACGAAAGAGCCGCCTAAAGAACATCCGTAAGCCGCTTTTATCTTACCCTCGTAGTTTTCCCTGACATAAGTCTCGATTTTTTCCGTCTGAGAAATCATATCGTCGAAAATCGTATCTTCGGTTTCGTCGAAGCCGTCGTAAGAAACGCATATAACCCTGAATTGTTTTTCAAGAAGGGGAATAACCTCTCAGAAATTGAGCTTCCAGTTGCAACAGGTCCCCGAAAGCAGCATAATCGTCGGGTTTCCCTCTTTCCCGAATTCGTAAAACTTCATTTTAACCTCTTAAATCCGTTATTCTTTCGATATCGCCATTGTACCACAGCCTACGCTGTTTTTCAATAGATTTTTACAAAAAGTTTATACATAAGAGAATACCTAAATGCGACTTTTACATCAAAAGAAGCACTTCTACAAGTTTAATTTATTTCAAAACTATTCAAATCAAAAAATTAACCATCACCCGCCGAATGACGAGGAAATCAAGTAAACGGATTTTTATGCAGCGAACGATTGCACACTTCCAACCTCAAAAGAGCCTCAACACTTCCTTATTTAAGGACAAGCCTGTTAAAAGGGCGTAAAGTTTTGGAACCTTACCATTTCGTAAGGTCAAGGGGCAACGAGTTTCCGGTTTCGTATTCGGGAATTAGTTTTGGAACCTTACCATTTCGTAAGGTCAAGGGGCAAAAATGCTAACAGTTAGCAAAGGAGAACAAGTTTTGGAACCTTACCATTTCGTAAGGTCAAAGGGCTAAGATAAGCTATACCATAATTGACGGCGACAGTTTTGGAACCTTACCATTTCGTAAGGTCAAGGGCTGAAAGCGTGAAAGCTTACAACACCGCCGCAGTTTTGGAACCTTACCATTTCGTAAGGTCAAGGGGCTCTATTTTAACATCTTTTGCGCTTATTATCTGTTTTGGAACCTTACCATTTCGTAAGGTCAAAGGGCTTCGGTGAATCAATAGATGAAAGCCGTTTGGCGTTTTGGAACCTTACCATTTCGTAAGGTCAAAGGGCCAACAATGGATTGAAGAAGAAAAAAGAATTGCGTTTTGGAACCTTACCATTTCGTAAGGTCAAAGGGCTATTGGGACGCTTTGCCTGATGACTGCGCTGGTTTTGGAACCTTACCATTTCGTAAGGTCAAGGGGCAAGAAGCAATAGCTAGAAAGAAGCAAGAACGAGTTTTGGAACCTTACCATTTCGTAAGGTCAAGGGGCTTACCCACAAGGGCGGACGCCTCATAAAATAGTTTTGGAACCTTACCATTTCGTAAGGTCAAAGGGCGTGGCTACCGATAAAGTCGCAAGGTGCGACTTTGTTTTGGAACCTTACCATTTCGTAAGGTCAAGGGGCACACGCGCGTAATCGCAAAAAATTATGACGTGTTTTGGAACCTTACCATTTCGTAAGGTCAAGGGGCGATCTGGCTTCGTCGATATATACCCGCAGGACGTTTTGGAACCTTACCATTTCGTAAGGTCAAGGGGCCGATGAAACATCGGTATAGTATTTTCATTATAATAAAATAATCCGTTTCTGTCAACTGTTTTAAGGCATATTTTAAAAATACCAAAAAGACGAACGAATCATCTCCATATCCGGTAATTGCCCATGCAACGCTTCCATCCTCATAAAATTCTGAAAACTCATTGGAATACAATATACTTCGCCCTGAGTTATTCGCATTTTGCGTATCCTCTCAACTTCATAACAGTACATTGAAATATTCCGGATATACTTATAAAAAACCGATTTCTGAAGCTGCATATATCCGTCCCTTTTCAAACCTTTAAACAGCTCTCTGTATTCACGACGAGCTTCCTTTTCTCCGACTGAAACATCATAGAACAATAAAACTACTCCGTCTCGCACAACATAGACACCTCCTTGATATTCGATCTTCGACTATCTAAACTTTTTAAAACGTCGTTGCAAAAACAATCCATCGCATAATTAACCGTACACCGTCTTTTACCGTATTTAATTTTTGCTTCACCCAACTCTATAAGTCCGTTCTTAATCGTACGATCAAACTCAAACCCAACTCTTTCATAAACAAACTTGTCCACAACAAATCTGAACGGCTCGATAAGATCGTATGTTAAATTCCAATAATTATTCTGACTATGATGGTGAATCCCCAATGCCGGACAATATCCCCCGCCCGCCAGAAATCTACTGATATGAGATGCGAGAATAGCATACCCGTAATTCAATGCAGCATTTATGTCACTCGGTATATTCCTGTTAAAATCTCTTCCGAATAATGCCTGAAAATAAATCTTGGCACAAATTGCTTCCCTATTTGTCCAATCTCCTATCTCAAGCTTACTTAAATGTCGCTCTAAACATTTCGCTTCTATTTCCTTATCGAAAAAAAGCAACACGGAAATGCTGTTCTTAATCTTCATTCTTACTATTGCCGACCATACTTCGTCCTGACATTCTGAATTCCATCGTGTCTGCCTGATAATTCGCCCTGCACTGACATAATTATTCCCCACCGTATGCATTACACCCACGGGAAGTCTCTTTTCGTCGCAGACAATCACTGAAATATTATTTTTCATCATCTCCGCTAAAAGTGCCGCAGTAACGGATACGGAAGAGGTTGTAATTATCAGCGAACTAATCTGTCCCAATGGAATTTCTTTTATGCTGTCTTGATTCGATATAATCAACAATCCATCACAAAGATGCAACGTGCTGCTTCTTTCAATGATTAAGCTCCTAAATGACGTTTCATTCATCTTTTTTACAGGAATATTCCGTCCAATCGAATAAATCCTTTATCGTAAGAGCCTTATATCTCGAAATGTTATAAGCAAAAGGTAAACAAAGATATTTTACGGCATCTTTACTGTATGTCCGATGAACCCTCGCATTTTCAAGAGCATTTTTAAGTTTGATATTATCCAGTATTTTACCGCTCTGCTCTATGCCTTGCAATATATTCATCTGCATACAATAATGATATAACGCATAGTAACTATCGATTTGGGTTACTTCCGATATATACAAAGGAACTCTCGCTACTGCTGTAAGATGCGCTACCATATTACGAAAATTCCTAACCGTATTTTCATGATAACCTTCCATATTTTTACATATATATTCACCTGGGATATGGTTTAAACTCTCAGGGTTTCCGTTGTACTTTAACACATTTTTCTTAATTGCTTCCGTAGCAACTTTAAACAGCTTTTTATCAATGAAAAACTGCGTCATCTCAATAAAACTAAAACCACCACTACTCCTTTTTTTATTTTTCTTGCATTCCTCAAGCGTAAAGTTTAACATAAGAGCATCTCTTTCGGCAAATGCAAAAGCAAGAACGTATCTTGCGTTAACATTCATCAAATTTTTTTCAATCTGATACAAAACGTTAAGATACAAACCAACACACTCTCATTTGATTTCTACGCTCGATGCTTTGTGGCGTAGCTTTGCTGTACCGCATACCAATTTCACCGTTATTTATATTCTCAAACAAATCAATATTCATGTCGACAATTATACCTGTAAGTTTTTTAATCTGTTCGTCTATCGTAATCCCTTCTGAAGATATTCCTTGAGAACTCTCATAATATCTACAAATTAAAGACGGCTCAATACGACTAAGCACAAATTGAACTAATGACGGATTTTGTGCCAATTTTTTAACTTCTGCGAGATTGCTATATCTAGAAAGATAGTTAAATTTTCTGGAACGAATGACGTTCGAAACTAAAAAATTGCGCAAATTGTGATCCTTCCCCGCATTTTTACCTGTAGCCCCGGAACGATTATCAAACATATAAAAATCTAAATAACTATTCATATCTAAATATTGATGCTTTTTACTAACACCCAGAATAGTAACGGCATCCTTCAAAGCTTGAGCATTGTAAAAATCAAGTGTTTTTTTCATCTTAGCCAGACTAATAACTATTTCTATCTTTTTTGCCACGTGTCCTGCGTGGGAGAACATCTTAAAATCTTTTTGAAATTTACACTCCATCCCTTTTTCTTTCATCACTTTCAAGAATGAGTCGATATTCTGAAAGATATTGTGAATTGAAGTAAGAAAAATATTAATTTCTTTTCCATCCAAAAACTGAGCCAAATAGTACAGCATATTACAGAAAAGATCTGCATTCTTTTCGTCATTGTCGTTTATTTTTTTACTTCTTTTCGTAAAACCTTCTATAAAAGAATATTTTGGCAAAGAACTACCGCCGGATAAATTTTTCTCCCTACTATTTTTGATATATGAAGCATCGAATCGGGATATCCGGTTAAATGCATTCCTAAATTTTTCTTTAACTCTCTCTGCCGTTTGAAAATATATATTCTTTTTTTCTTCTTCCGAGGCCGCACTTCTCAGACAATCCACAAGATTCGCTCGTTCAGATTCGTTTTTACAATAATAATCATAAATCAAAAAATCGCAAAAAGAGTTTGCACGCGGACGCAGATTCTGCATACTTTCAAAATTCAATTCATATAGGTCGAGAAGGCACTCTCGAATCGACGTAATAGAAAAGCCCATATTCTTATTCTGTTTAAGAATCGCAAAATTAAAATACGAACACTCAAGAGAATCTGAACCTCTATCTGTGTAATTGCTACCGTACATTATTTCTTTTAAAAAATCAATATTTACGCAACTGTTTCTATAAAAGTCTTGCTGAACTTCCTCTACTTTTCTATTAAACGGCTCGGAAATGGTTTTTTGGATTTCCTCATTATAGTTTACTGCAAGGTTGTATTTCGATCTTGGGAATTTTTGATCTCCTTTTATACCGTCAACTCCATGAAAAGAATCTACTCGAATTATTTTTATAACTTCCAACGCTTTTTTCAGTTTTTCTATATTCTCATTGTTTCGATTGTCCTTTTCTTCTTTTCCTTTGTTAACTTTATTGTAATTCATTTTTGAGTTGTTGTCTGAATCGGAGTTTAATATATTATGGAATAAATACTCACACCTGGGCAACATTGTTTTAAGATAATCGTTATCCTCGCGCAAAGAAATGCCCTGAGTATTTTTATCTCCGAAAATATCTATAGGTCTATCAATCGACTGCTCCAAAGAAAGATTGTTTATCGCATAAACGATATTACCTATGACAACAGAAAAAGTTTTTTCTATATCAAGAATCTTACTTATTAGTTGAATATGAATATTATCGTCAAAGGTTTTCCCGAAAAAGAGGGTTTCGTACTTGTCCTTTTGTTCTCGTTTATATTCATTAACACGAGTCCTAAATAAGGCAGATTCTTCCGAGCGTATATTCGATTTCGCAAGCGGATTATTCACCTTCGCCCGAATGTTATTATTTGTTTTTTTAACGCGAATTGAATCTGTGCCATAAACAGCATCGTATGCAGCCGGATTCCGACAATCATTAACAACACCATTTTCATCAATGTCTTTTTCAAGAACAGCATCATCACCATCCCCAAATGAAGTCATCAATAATTCATCACCAATAACAAAAACCGACTTAACACCTGCCATCTTGGATTTAGATTTCATCTTTCTCTTTTGTCTTTCCATAAAAATAATCCTCCGAAAATCAATACAATCTCGTTTTTGCAAATTCAACTAAAGCACTATTTCCTTTTTCCCGAAGTATCTTTTGCCATTTAACAAAAAACTCTTTTGTACTATTTGAAAAGTTCTTTTGAAAAACAGACTCTATTTTCGACGTCACAAAAGAATAATCCACTCTTTTAGACCACTCATTACTAACATATTTACAACAGCATAATGCAATATCTGCATAAAGCTGCGGATAAAAGGTTATTTGTTGCTCTTCTATACAATCCGCTAAATTCAATAATTTGTCTATGTACTTCGGGCCTCGGATGTAGGAATAAACAAGGGCAAGATTGAATGCCGCTATTCCGTTTGGCATAACCGAACCATAATCAAAAGTATTTGAACTCAGCTGTTTAAAAAAGCCCTCAAGCCAACCCATACTTCTATCCAAAATCATTTTTGCACTTTCACTGCGCCCCGATTTTACGGCAGCTAAAGCTATATTCGACAAATGATATACAACAAAAAACACTCCCGTATCCGAATACGACAGCGATATTTTCTCCCAATTTTTCTCGGAAATTCCCTTATTCAAACACTCTAAGGCTGTGTCAATATTACCTGCGGAAGTTTCCAATGCTGCTAAATATTGAAATTGACGACAAATGTCATTTTTATGTGAAAAACACTTTATCGATAAATTCGAAATTTTACGGACATATTCATAGGAAACTAACCCTTGATTAAACAAATTCACTGCAATTTGCACATGCGTTCCATACATTTTACCTAACTGATCAGATTTTATATCGTCACTTTCAAAATCATTTTCCCTTATTTCCCCTATTGCAAGCCGATTAACGTCATCAAGAATCCTTTCCGCTTTCAAACATATTCTCTCGGCTTCTTTGAAATCATATGTATAATTAAGAAAAATTGCTTTCCTGTTTTCCATAATAAAAAACCTATCAAAGTTCTCAATATGGTTATTGATTTGACTATATACTTGCTGAGCTTTTTCCAATGCCGATTTCTGTTCACCGTAATTTCCCATATGGCTGTACATAGTTTCATAATACATCCATATATCAAACTCTATACATTTAATGGTAGAAACTTCCTCCTGAAAAACATCTTTAATCTTATTTACTATAACAGTTGCGTTATCCAATAATCGTTTGGTAACGGCAAAATTTCTCCGTTTCGTAATAAGTTCGTCTAAATGCTGATAAAACGCCCGAAACGCCTTTTCAACTACATCAATTTGTTTTTTTGCAATAAAAAACTCAATTGTATCATTATATAAAGTCTTGCTTATTTCTCCATAACAAAGTTCAATTAAAATCGACGAATACATTCCTGCGCTTCTATATCTGTTCAATCGGTTCAAATCGGAATTATCACCCATAGTATAAATAATCGCGCTTTCACCTTTAAAAAGCTTGCCGATTTTCTCCCCGTAATGTTTAAACAAATCACTATCGGGAGATCTTGTAAAATAATAATTACATATGTAATCACTGAGAATCAGCCTGGAGTCCTCTTTATCTATACTTAACGATAACTTAATTTCACTTTTTTTGATTACCGTATCCGAATCAACCGCCTTTAACAGTGTTATTTTTTCATCTACACGTCGCTTATACTCACTTTGCGGAATATATTCTTTCGGGACACAAACTGCGTTTTTAGCTTCCCGACTCATGTCGCGACGTTCACCTATAACCAAGTATAATTCAATTGGTTCCCCATACCTCAACGCAAGCTTTTTCAAAACAAAAAAAACTCCTTCTACCAGTATGTTTAAATAAGTTGTCGTGGAATCAACTACATTAGACTTATTGTTATTCTGAAAAATAACAAGCGACGCACCACTACCAACCAGTTTAGATAACAAGGAAGTAAGAACAGACGGATAAAACTCTCTGTATTTCGAACTTTGTTTCTTTATTTCTGTTGCATGATTTACAACTTTTAAAACCTCGTCTTGATTATTTGCCAAATCAGAGTTAAATTTTGAAAATTCTTTACATGTTTTACACCAAGATGAAACAATAACTCTCTTCGTAAAATCTTCTTTATAAAAATTCTGCGCCTGACCTGCCTCTGCAAGAAAGCCGCCCACAAGACACTCGTTTGAATTTCGTCGCATAAGATCCGAATCAAAGTCTCCGCCTTCATCCAAAAACAACCAATATTTTTTCATTACGACCTCCCAAAAACAAAAAAATACACGTTTACGTCATCGGCTATTACAAAGATACATAAACCTACATAAGTAATATAATATAAAATACAATATTTGTCAAGTTTTTAATAATTTAATCTATATAATAAACTTGAAAACTATAACTTTGTATTGCAACACAAAAGTCACACCAAACAATCACATTAAAGCTTATAAATTTTGTGTTCAGCACTACGTAAAATTGCAGCTATCAAAAGATATCGTAATTTTTTCGATAATAAACGCAATTTGTTTTGACAATAAAAAATCGCAACACCTTGGATAACCAGGATTTAAAATAATTTCAAATCATTTTCCACTTAACAAAAATACTGTCCCTTGCCAAAACGGGACAGTATTTTTTTGTAAGTTGCGGTATAAGCCGCACTCCTCACATCATTCCGTTTACTTTCCTCTCGGGAAAAACGGTATGCAGCGATTGACGCGTTTGCAATAGGCGAGATATTCCTCTCCGAAAGCCGATTCCAGCCACTTTTCTTCGGTAAAAATCATCAGCACCGTCAGAAACACGTAAAAAATTACGGGTGCGATAAGAAGCCAGTAGTTCGAACAGCACAAAAGCGCGCCCGTACACGCAAACATTATTGCCGAATAAATCGGATTCCTTACGATTCCGTAAACGCCCGTAGTCTTGAGCGAATTGCTTTTTATGCTTTGGTCGATTCTGTTTACCGGTACCGCCGTTATCCACATAGCTACGCCCGCGGCTATCAGCAAAGCTCCCGATACGATAAAAATTACTTTTATCGCGGAATTTTCCGCCTCGCCGGATTTAAGCAGTGCCGTGCAATACAGAACGATACCGGCCGCGGTAATCAGAAACACGAATATTCCGTAAATCGGGCCGACTCCGTAAACGGGCAGGCTTTTATCGTTTTTCACTTCATCTTACCTCCGTCATAATTCCGTTTTCGACCTTGTAAACTCTGTCCGCGATGGCCATAGTCGATTCCCTGTGAGAAACGAGAATAATACTCTTTTTATTTTTCTGTTTTCTGAGAGCGTCGAGGATTATTCCTTCGTTAATACTGTCGACGTTGCTCGTAGGCTCGTCGAGAAGAATAAGACTGCTTCCTCTGAGGAACGCTCTCGCAAGTCCCAGACGTTGTTTTTCGCCCGCGGAAAGATTGTCGCCGAGAGCCGTCACCATCGTCTTGTATCCGTCGGGAAGCGTCTTTATGAAATCGTGAACCGAAGCCATTCTGCAGGCGTTTTCGATTTCATCGTCGATTGCGTCGGCTTTGGCTATTCTTAAGTTGTCTTCCACCGTCTCTTCGAAAAGATAAGTGCTTTGTGAAACCATCGTAACGTTCGAAAACAGCGATTCGGTGTTTATCTCGTCCACGTCCGTTCCGTTATAATCTATATCTCCGCCGTCCTTTTCCCAGAATCTCAGGAGAAGTTTGAGGAAAGTTGATTTTCCGCAGCCCGATTCTCCGATTATACCGACGATTTCGCCCTTTTCGGCGTGCATTTTTATATCTCTGAGAACCTCCGCGCTTCCGTCGTAGGAAAACGAAAGGTCTTTGACTTTAAGGTTGTCGTAATCGAAATTCCTGCCTCCGTTTATCTCTTCGACCGCGGGTTTTTCTTCGAGAAGATTAAGCACTCTGTCTCCGCTCGCAAAGGTCTGCGTGAGATTTCCGGGAAGCGCTCCGACCGCAATGACCGGTCCGAAAGACGAAAATACGGCGACTACGCCGATAATCATTCTTCCGACCGAAAGAACGTCGCTTCTTACGAGAATTATACCGACCGCAAGAGTAATAAGAATGAAAACCGATACGGTAAGTTCTATCGCCGAAGAAACCTTCGTGATTTCGCGCTTCATTTTCTTCGTTTCGGAAAGAAGCTCGTCCGATCTTTCGTTAACTTCATTTTCTCTCTCTTTTCCCGCGTTATTGAGAACGATATCATTTATTCCCTTGATGCTGTCGAGGAAAAACGCCGAGAACGAAGCGAATTCCGCGCGGTATCTTACGCCGCTTTCTTTAAGTCTTCCCGAAGAAACGGCGGGAACGATTATTCCTGTGAAAATATATCCGACAAGCGCGACGAGAGCTATATACCAGCTCGAAACGAACCCGATAAACAAAACCACTCCCAGAGAAACCAGAACGGCTATGCAGATAGGGGAAATCGTGTGCGCGTAAAAAACTTCGAGAGTTTCTATATCCGAAGTTATCATAGCGATTATGCTTCCCTTCTGTTTATTTTCGAGCTTCGCCGGACACAATACCCTCAAAGCTCCGAAAACCTTATCTCTCAGCACCGCAAGCAGTTTAAACGCTATATAGTGATTGCTGTACTGCTCGAAATACCTGAGTATTCCTCTGAGTACGCCGAAACCTATCGCCATACCGACTATCCAGCCGTAGGAAAGAGCTATATCCTCGCCGAGAACTTTCGCTATTCCGACCGCGCCCGATACGGTTACGCCCATAGCGCATACGAATCCGATACTTCCGTTTATTACGGCTAAAACGATTATAATCGAAAGACTGCCGAGAAGCGCGATAAGACTCGCCATTATCTTCGCTCCGCTTCTTCTCGAAGGCTTTTCCTTATTTACAACAGCCGTGCTCATACGTTCACCTCCGCAAAACCTCTTTCGAGCTTCTTCTGCGCATTATATAAGGACGCATAACCCCCGTTTCCGCTCATAAGCTTTTCGTGAGAACCCGTTTCCGCAATCTCTCCGTCGTCCATATAGTATATATTCTCCGCGGGAACGACGTTCTGCAATCTGTGAGAAATGACTATAACGCTCTTGCTTTCGGAAAGCGCCTTGACGTTGTTCATTATAACGGCTTCGCTGTCCGAATCGATATTGCTCGTCGCTTCGTCGAAGACGTAAATATCCTTATCCGCAACGAGCGCGACCGCAAGCGCAAGTCTTTGTTTTTGTCCGCCGGAAACGTTTGCCGCGTCTTCGGTTATAATCTTGTCGAGACCGCCCGCGCTCTTTATGAAATCCGCAAGATTGACCTTCTTCAGTACCTCGTATATCTCTTCGTCGGACACGTCTTTTTTAGCGAGTCTGAAATTGTCCCTTACGCTTTCGTTGAAAATATAAGTATTATAACTTACCGCGGAAAGATGCGAATACCAATTCTCACGCGAAAGATTTTCAAGCGGCTTGCCGCCTACGGTTACTCTTCCGCTCTGCGGACGGAAAGCTCCTATTAGCATATTTACGACGGTTGATTTTCCGCAACCCGATTCTCCGACTATCGCTATCATTCCTTTTTCGGGAAAAACCATATTCACGTTTTTAAGGACGTCGCGTTTTCCGTCGTAAGAGAAGGTTACGTTTTCGAGTTTTATCTCTCTTCCGCCGACGCTCTCGCTTCCCCATACGGGATCGGGCGTATTCAGCAGAGCAATAATCTTCTTACCCGCACTCGCTCCGTTCATAGCTACGTGAAAAGCCGATCCGAACGCTCTCAGAGGAAGGAAAAACTCTACCGCCACGAGACAAAGGAAAAGAGCCGCGAACGGACTGAGTCCGCGGAAAGCCGCTCCCGTTACCGCAAAAGCAATACCCGCTCCCGCTCCGCCGTAAGCCACGAGGTCCATTATCGTCGAACTTGCGAGCTGCATAACGAGAACTTTCATCGTAACCACTCTGAATTCCTCTGCGCTTTCGTTGATTTTTTCGTGTTGTCTTCCGTCCGCGCGGAATATCTTAAGCTCTCTGAGTCCCTGAACGCTGTCGAGGAACTTATCTCCCATAGAGGTATACTTTCCCCAGTATTTAGCGAAGATTTTCTTTGCGTATTTACTTACCGCAACGATAGAGAGCGGAATAAGAGGTACGCAAGCCAGAAGCACCAGAGCCGTCGGCCAGTCTATCCATACGCATATCAGGAACAATACGAAGGGCGCAAGCATAGCGAAAAAGAACTGCGGCAGATAGGACGAATAATATAAATCGAGCTGCTCCACTCCCTCAACCGAAACCTGCGTAAGTCCCGCCATACTCATTCCGTCGGCTGTTTTTACGCCGAGCTTTACTATCTTGTTATAAACCTTTTCGCGAAGGCCTTTCTTGACTTCTCTTCCGAGTTTATCCTTCACGTCGCCCGTCAGTCTCGAACAGGTATATCTCACGATAATACCGACTGCGGCCAAAACGAAAGGAAATACGAACGCTGCGCTCTCCGCTCCATTATAAAGAAGAGAAATCGCCAGACATATTCCCGCGGTTACGGCGACGTTTGCCGCCAGACCGACTACCTGTAAGGCTACCGCGACGAAAACGTATTTCCTGTTTCCGCCGATAAGCCTGAATAATTCCTTATCAATCATTTTTCCGACCTGTCTCCGAGTTTTATACTCCGAATCCGTGATGAATTCCGTTCATTCCCGATTCAATGAATCTTGCGACTCCTATTCTCGTTTCGTCCGAAAAGCCGCAGACCGCGTTCAAAGCGTCCTCGTAGGCTCTTTTTTCCGACGTCCCGCAATGTTTTGAAAGATGCACGGAAATAAATCCGATTATGGTCATATATTCGCCCAGAACGTTCTTTCCGACCTCGGTCAGAACCACGCACCTTTCGTTTTTTTCAAGAAGTCCTTTTTCTTTAAGCCTTTCGATGGCGTTATATGCGCTTACCTTGGAAACCCGAAGTCTGTCGGCAACGTCTTTTTGCCTGACCGCTCTGTCTCCTTCCGCAAGCTCGTTCGACGCTATAAGATATCTCAATTCAGACGGACTCATCCTACCTCCCTGCTGCGAGTCTGTAATTTGGTTAGCCTCGGCTAACCAACTCGTAAAAAATTCGTTCCCGAAAGAACCTCTATAATTATACTCATTCGGCGTAAAAAGTCAACAAAAGGTTAGCGCAGAGCTAAACTTTTTTCGCAAAAAGAGTGTAATTCTTCCGTAAAGCATATCTTTCCGTCGGGCAGCCTCCGTTTTGCGTCAGATACTGTCCGTGCGGTCGAATTTTTCGTCCTTTCCGTAGCGTACGAATTTGAAGTCGCAGCATTCTCCTCCGTTACATAAAGTCTGCGTGCGCACGAAGTCCGTATAGGGAAGATTGCCGTAATTGATAACGTCCGAACGGCAGAACATCGGTCCGAGTTTATGTACGTTATGCTTTGCGAATATCTTGGCGTAAATACATTCGTTGCATTCGAAATGGAATTCGTTTTTCGGATCGTCTTTGTGCCAAGTGTATCTCCATCCGTAACCCGAGCCGTGTTTGAGTCCGAAAGGCACGACTTTTTTCATAAGCGGCAAAAAGAAACTCTTTTTCGCAAGTTTCTGCATCGATTCCGGATTAAGCGACTTCCACATCTCGGTCGAAACCAAATAAAACGTTTCTTCTTCGCCCTTTCCGTGTTTCTGAAGGGTTTCGTAAAGCGCGATAGCCGTGAAGATGTTTTTAAGATGATTGAAATTGCCCTTATCGCAGTATTCTTTCTCATCTTCGATAAGCTCGCCGATTCTCGTTTTCACGTCTTTACGCACGTCTTCCGGTAAAGTCGGAATAAAATTTGCGTATCTGCTCTTCTTTATGATTTTTTCAACCTCATATTTCATCTGACACCTCTCCTTCGGTTTATTGAATCCGGTTGCGCGCCCGACCGATAAGCCGCCGCTAACTCCGTTTTCGACTATTATAGCATTCCGCAACGAAAAAATCAAGCCGTTATGTTCACATTTTCTGTTTATCGTCCGCAATTCTCCCCGATTTTCGTCCTCGCTCCGTCCGAATCCTCGGCCGCGTTCTTCATCGTCGTTATGTCTTCCATATTCGATAAAAGCCCGTTTGTCGCCGCGTTTTCTTCGTTTTTCTTCCGTTCGTTATTCATTGTCCTGTCGTGCCTCCGTCGTCAGTCCGTTATCTGCCCGTAATCCGCAGTCTCGGATTTTCGGCGCGATATCGGAGAAATTCTACTCTGCCCGGTTACTTGTCAAGCGGTTTTTCGTCCGTTCCAATATCGGTTAGCCTTGGCTAACTTATTCGCATAAAAATAAGGCGCGATTCCGTTCAATCGTTTTACGCCCTTTTTGCCGTGGTTCCGCCGCTTCGTCCCGTTAAAAACCAAGAGTTTTCCGTCTTTTCCGCTCTCATTTTCCGTGCAGAACGGTTACCGCTCGCTAACCGAGAAGTATCATATCACCCCCGAAAAATAAATGCAAGCGTTTCCGTTTTAAAAAGTACGGAATTTTGAAATTTTTAAGTCGGCGGCTGTCTTCCGCATTTGTCCGCTACTAAATCGGCGACTGTTTTTCGTTTTCTCCGCGCCAAATTACGAAGCGGTTTGCCCGTCGGTTTCTGATTTCTCGGACGCAGCGATTTTCCGCGCCGTTTTTGAACGACGGAGTTGCTTCGCTATCGTCCGTACAGAAGAAATAATCTGCATTCATCCCGCGAACAGCTCCGCCGTCATCGTTGCGTTTTCAGACTTTCGTTCTAATTCCCGTTTACCTGCCCGACTTTTACAAAACGAGCGACGGCGCGGTATACACGCGGGTTTTCATTTCGCTGTTGAGCATATAAAGTCCTTTTGCGTCCGAGCCGAAAAGATTCATTTTCGTAATCATATCCGAGGCGTTTTTCTCTTCCTCGCCCTGCTCTTTCACGAACCAGTCCAGAAGCTGCATCGTGCGGAAATCCTTCACTTTATAAGCCGCGGCGTAAATCGCGTTAATGAGCGAAGTAACGTATTTTTCGTGTTCCAGAGCTTTTTCGAGGGGAGTCATTTTATCGCCCTTGACCCATTCGGGCTTGTCTATCGCCTCAAAAGTAACGGTTTCGCCGTTATTCTGAAGGTACTGATAGAAAAGCATAGCGTGATCGCGTTCCTCCTGCGCCTGAATCCGATACCAGTTTTCAAAGCCGTCAAGTCCTTCCGCTGCGTACCAATTAGCAAAATCCAGATAAAGATAGGCTGAATAAAACTCTTTGTTGATCTGTTCGTTAATAAGTTTCGATACGGTTTTGTCCATTTTTACTTCTCCTTATGATAATTTTATGATTTTCACTTCTTTTACGAAGTTCCGAATCCTTTTCCGATTCGTTTTTCGGCTTTTCGTAATCAAACTCGTCTGCTTCGGTTGAAAGTAACGAGTCTTTCCTCGAATCCGCCCGAAACTCCGAGTTTGGTCAAGGCTTCGAGAGCTTTTTCGGAATAAGCTTCGAGTTCCTCACTTGCTCTTTCCCGTCCGAGTACGGTAACGAAATTCATTTCCTCCGTCTTATCGGTTTCTTCGTCGAGAAGGTCGTCCGCAATCTGAAAAGCCGTTCCGAAAGCCTCCGCAAAACAGGTAAGCAGGTCGATTTCGCTCTGCGGTCTTTCCGCAATCAGAGCCGGAGCCGTTACCGCCGCTCTGAAAAGTGCGCAGGTCTTGTTCTCGGTTATGGAGAGGAGTTTTCTTTCGTCGGCGAATTCCGACGCAAGCTCTACGTATTGTCCGTCTATCATTCCCCCGTAACCCGCCGCTCCGGCTACGGCTGCGCAAGCCTTCTGATAACCTCGGGTGAATTTTCCGCCCAGAAGCACCTCGTAGGCGAGATTAAGAAGACAATCCCCCGCAAGAAGCGCGCCCGCCTCTCCGTAAACCTTATGACAGGAAGGTTTTCCGCGGCGCATATCGTCGTTGTCCATACAGGGAAGGTCGTCGTGAACGAGCGAATACGCGTGGATCATTTCGAGCGCGACCGCAAGTCTTTCCGTATTCTCGTCCCATATTTCGTATCTGTCCGCTCCGCATCTTAAAAGGAAGCTTCTGAGGCGTTTCCCTTTCCCGAAAAGCCCGTAAGCCGCCGCGTCCAGAACCATTGCTTTTTCTTCGGACGGAAAATACCGTTTAAAGAGGATATCCGTCTCCGCGGAATGCTCCGCAAGCGCGTTATTGAGTCCTTTGAGTATATCGTTGTTCATATCTGTCCTTTTCCTATGTACCTGCCAAGCCGAAATACTTTTCGCCGCAGTATAAGCGACCGCAATTCTCTCGGCTTTATTTATCGTCGGATTTTCTACGCGGAATCCGTATCCGCCGAAGAATACTCTCTTTTGAATTTACGGAGAAAACTTCGTTCTCCCCGATTACGGAAGCTAAGTCGTTTCCTTGAATTCATCGGACCGAAAGGTCTTTTCTTCCGCCGAATTCATAGCCTCGGTAAGCACGGTTATTTTCCCTTTGTATTCCGAAAGAAGCTCCGTCGCCTCTCCGACGAGCGCGACCGCCTTTTCGTAAAGCTTTATGCTTTCGGCAAGACCTGTTTCTCTCGATTCCATTTTTCTGACCGTTTCCTCGAGCTCGGAGAGCGTCTGCCCGAGGTCGGCTTTTTTCTTTTTCTGAGTCATTTCTTCTCCTCTCGGATAACCTCCGTAATCTTTGCGGTAAAAGCCGCATCTCTCATTCTTGCGTCGAAAATCGTCCCCACCGCAAGTTTGTCTTCGGTGAGAGTTTCGCCGTTGACCGAAAGCGCGGCAAAGCCTTTGCGAAGGAGCTTCATAGGGCTTACGGCCTCCGAGAGCGCGCAAAGCGAACCGAGCTTTTTTTCCTCGTCCGAATAAGCCGCGTTTACTGCCGAAACGGCTCTGTTTTTCAAGGAATCGAGCTTTGCTTCGGTTTCGGAAAGTCTGCGCCTGAAGACCTCTCCCGCATAACGCGCCGACGAAGAAATTTCCGCCTCCGCGTCCGGGATAAGATTCCTGACGACCGTCTGCGCCCGCAAAATCAGATCCTGAAGCTCGTCTTTCACGAGAGCCATATCGACCGTCGCAAGCTCGGCCGCAGCCGAAGGCGTAGGCGCGCGCAAATCCGCGGCAAAGTCGCATAAAGTATAGTCGATTTCGTGACCTACCGCCGAGATAACCGGCTTTTTACAGGCGAAAACCGCGCGCACGAGAGCCTCGTCGTTGAACGCGGTGAGGTCCTCCTTGCTGCCTCCGCCCCTCGCTACGATGACCGTATCGACGTCGCTTGCGGAAAAGAATTCCACGCCCGATTTCAGAGATTCCGCCGCTCCTTCGCCCTGAACTTTGCTCGGAAAAACCGTAATGCTCACTCCCGGATTGCGTCTTACGGCGACCTCGATAATATCTCTTACCGCCGCTCCCGTCGCGCTCGTGACGACTCCTATTTCAGGCGCGTACCGATTCACCTGTCTGCGGTTTTCAAAAACTCCCTCTTTTTCGAGGCGGTTTTTAAGCTCGTTAAGCCTTATGAGAAGGTCGCCGCGCTTGTTTTCTCTCGTGACCGAAGCCGCGTAAAACGAAAGATTTCCGCTTTTCGGATAATAGGACGGATTTCCGGTAACGACCACCGTTTCTCCGACGGGGAGCTCGCCCGTCAGCGTGAAGCAAAAGCAGCTCATTCGGCTGAATTCGTCCTTTATCGTAAACCAGGCGGACTCTCCGCTTCTTCGGAATTCCGCGACTTCTCCCCTTACGCTCAGGCGGGAAACGATAGGCTCGCTGTCGATTATTCCCTTTATGAGATTGCCGTACTGCGAAACGGATATAATCATTTATTCTGATTTCTCGCCGCCGTAAGAGCGTTTTTCATAAGCATACAGACCGTGACCGGTCCGCAGCCCCCCGGTACGGGCGTAATGACCGAAGCCTTCTTTTCGGCTTCTTCGAATCTCACGTCGCCCACGAGTTTTCCGTTCTCGAAATTCGTACCGACGTCCATAACCACCGCGCCTTCCTTTATCATATCTCCAGTAACGAAGCCGGCTTTACCGACGGCGGATACGAGAATATCGGCTTCGCGGCAGACTTCGGCGATATTTTCCGTTCTGCTGTGACAAACGGTAACGGTCGCGTTTTCCGAAAGCAGCAGCATAGCCATAGGTTTGCCGACTATATTGCTTCTTCCGATAACGACGGCTCTTTTGCCGGAAATCTTCACGCCCTCCGACTTCATAAGAGTCAGAACGCCCATAGGCGTATTCGGGACGAAAGCCGAGCCGCTTCCGAGATAAAGTCCCGCCGCGTTGATTTTCGTAAGTCCGTCCACGTCCTTTTCGGGAGCTATGCTTTCGACGACTCTTTCCCTATCTATATGTTTGGGTAAAGGGAGCTGCAGAAGGATTCCGTTGATTCCGGAGTCCTCGTTGAGTTTACGGACGGCGTCCACGACTTCTTTCTGCGTGCTGCTCTCGGGAAGAGAAACCACGACGCTCTCTATTCCCGCTTTTTCGCAGCTCTTGTTATTTCTCGCTATATAAGAAAGCGACGAAGGATTCTCTCCGACCACGAGAGTCGCGAGACGCACGGATTTCCCCGTTTCTTCCTTAAACGCAGCTATTTCTTCTCTTATTTTTTCAGTGAATTCCGCGGCAAATTTTCTGCCGTCTACGATTTTAGCCATTTTTCCTCCGCAAACCGTTCTTTTCTTTGATTTTCGGTCTTTAATTATCTTCGTTTCCGATTGTTTCCGTCGATTCCGAATCACCTTTCGGATTACTCCGCTTTCCGATTATTCCTCGTCGGGAATAAAGGCTTTCTGGAGAATTTCTCCCTCTTTAACGCTTCTCGGATCGAGTTTTATTCCGAAATTGCGGTTCTTATCCTCCTCCGCGGCTTCGTAGGCAATCCGTTTTTCTCTTTCTCTCATGAAGCTTCCGAGAATTCCGTTGATAAAGCCCGTGCTTTTTTCCGTGCTGTATTTTTTCGCAAACGATACGATTTCGTCGATAACGACGGGCGCGGGCGTTTTTATCGTTTCGATTTCGCTCATCGCCGAAAGCAGCAAAGCCTTGTCCACGCGATAGATTCTTTCCGACCTGAAGCCCTCGGAATACTTCCCGATAAGTTCTTCGTAACGATCCGCGCAGCCGATAACGCCGTTATATACGTCGAAAACGAAATCCGCGTCGCTCGAATCGAGTTTTCTTCCGTCAAAAAGTTCCTCGGGAATCTTATCTTCTCTGTCGCCCGTCATAAGATAACCGTAAACCATTGAAAAAGCGACTTCTCTTGCGTATTTCCTCATTTATTCCTCCAAACGGGGCTGCGATACCGGACCTGCCGAGAAATCCACGTCCACGACGTGAACGTTGATGTCCTTGACCTTAAAGTCGGTCATCGATTCCACGGTGTTCTTTATCGATTCCTGAACGAGATACGAAACTTCCTTGACCTTGACGTTATGATAAAGCTTGATAAAGACGTCTATATAAACGTATTCTCCTATCGATTCGACCTTGACTCCGTTCTTATATCTCTTATTGATTTTGGAATTCTGCTCATTCTTAACCACGCCGTCGACTTCTTCCGCGGCGCACTGAACTATCGAATTGAGAATATCGCTGCTGTAAACGACCTTACCGTTCTTATCCTGTCTGGAAACAACGTTCATTCAGCCCCTCCTTCTGCATTACTTCGCAGTTATACATTATGTATTATATCATACATCCGTTTTTTTTTCAATAGTTTTATCACCATTTACCCGCTATTTATTCCGAAAGAAGCCCCGCTTCTATCCGAAGGAGAGGCGGGGACGATCGGGCTTGAAATCCGCGGACGAAAAAAGTCGCGGGCAGCCGCTCTTAAAAACTAAAAAAAGCGTCGAAAAATCGCTGAAAATCGCTTGATTTTTACGCCGTTTTATAGTAAAATCGAGAAGATGCGCCGAAGTGATGGAATGGCAGACGTGACGGACTCAAAATCCGTTGGTAGCGATACCGTGTGGGTTCGAGTCCCACCTTCGGCACCAGATGCGGCGATGGCGGAATCGGCAGACGCGTGCGTTTAAGGGGCGCATGGTAACCCCGTGTGGGTTCAAGTCCCACTCGCCGCACCAAACCCGTACCCAATTGAACCCGTAAAACGGGTTTGGTCGGGTACTTTTTATGTCTTTATAATTTTAATCCTTTTTATTGACCTTCGTGAAAATTTCGGCAAAAAATCTTTACAAGAATATAGCGAAGGATTTATGTAGCTTCCCTCGCTTTTATATTTTTCAGGATAATAGTTTTTCTAATTTTTGTATTGCCTTATCGTGCAGATACCTCAGTTGCGCGTACGTAATGCCGAGTGCGTCGGCAACGGTTTTTCTGTCGAGTTTCCGATAGTATAACAAAATAACCGCATCTCGTTCTCTTTGCGGCAATTTTTCGAGCGCGCACGCCAACTCTTCGAGCAATTCTTCCGAAAGCACCTTCTCCTCGACGTTTTCCGGAGAAGGCGTATTCTCTTAAAAGTTCAAACGCAGGACGATCCCGCAGCGCTTTCAGACTGTCATAAACCGTGTTACGAGTTATCGTATAAACCCAGGTCGAAAGCGACGCCTTTTCGGGATTATATTTATCGATATTTTTGCATATTTTCAAAAAAATCGTTGAAACGACGTCCTCCGCTTCCGCGCGATTGTGAATTCTGGACAAAACGTAACCGAAAATTTTATCGCGATATTGCTCGTAAATCCATCTACAATCGGGTTTACTTATCGTCATCGTCTTTTTTATCCCTGTAATCGATTTTTTCGCCCGCCGCGTTCACCCGTTCAAGCTCATCGTCCGACAAAGCGCGGTTCAAACGACGACGTTCGGTGTCGTCAATCAAGGCTTGTAATCTTTTATTGCCGACAAACCGTTGATAGTCGAACAACTCCGATAATTTCCTTTTCGCACTCATTTATTTGCACCTCTTGTCTTTGTCTTATTTGATTTGCTTAATATTTACGTACGGGGCGAGCGCTTTTTCGCATTTTTCGATATAGCCGTTATCAAAAAAAACAGCTCTTCCGTAAATCGGGTGCGCGCATATCGCCGCCGACTACGCCCGCAAGCGGGTTAACTCGTTCGCGAAAAACGGGTTTTCCGTTCTTGCGCCGTCATCGACAACATAATATACGTAGCAGCCGTCTTTCATTCCGATATTAACGACCGTACCGTCGATATCTCTGCCGCCGATTCCCTTATGCGACACTCTGTCTTTCGCGAAAAATTTCGGACCGCTTAATCCGTTGCAGCCGCCCCCCCGCAACGTTGTCGAGTTCCTCGTCGGAGAGTTCGCCCGTCTTATTAAGATTGGCAAACACCATTGCCGCCTGTTCCGATGTAAGTTCGATGTTTTCTTCTTTCGCCATTGCGAGCAGTTCTTCCGCCGTTTTTGCCGTTTTAGCCTTTTTCAAAAGTTCTTTCGAGTCGTTCATTGTGTTACCTCCGAATATAATTTTTACCGTTTGCGATTCTCTTGAATCGTCTTACGTTAGTCTATACTGTCGATTTTCCGTTTTTGTGAAAATTTTTTTGCTTAATAATTATATTGTAGTATGACAAGCGCAACAGAAGTGCAACAGCCAAAACTCCCTGACTACGTTTCCGAGTTTATGTGAACCTCCGTCATCGTTTTAAAAGCAAACGCATGGCTTGCGATTCGGGTAAGAACCATTTGTTCCGACTGTGAAAATCTCGTGGGAATTGTTATGCTTTCCAATTCCTGATTGCGGTATTTTTCCGTAAAACCCAGGCAAACTACGTCGTTGCCTATTGCTACGAACTTGAATTTATCCTCTTCGAAAAATACGTATTCCGTAAGTCCGAACGGATTCTCATCATCGTTCGTTTTTTTGTTTTGTATCGAACCCGCACAGCACTACCGTCATAAGACAGAGCGCAAGAACGAGCAGCATCGCCGTCTTTTTGAATTTCATTCGCGGTTTCCTCCTTTTATTAAAAGTCTTGATTGTTTTTTCATTTATAAAATATCATATTGATTTAAAAAAGTCAATGACTTAAATATAACTTTCCCGAAACAAATCCGACATATAATTTTCATACAGCAAAGTGTAATGGAAGTTGCGAACGTTTTCGTATCGCTTTTGCAGTATCATAACTTGAGCATTTCAAAGCAAAAAACGACGTAGAGTGTCCATAAAAATGTGTTACAAAAAATCACAACAGAGTTGTTCCGAGTGCGTTCCGAACGTATCAAATCGTTTTTAGTAAATGATAAAAGAGCCCGATGATGGTTTCGGACTCTTTTACGAACTCGCTGTTTGCTGTTTTTTGATTTTTTCAAATTCCCCAAGAGTAACTGACACAAGAAGCTCAACTGACGTAAAGCCTTCGTTTTTACGTTTTCCCTTAGAATATCGTCGTTATTCCGGGGATAATAAGCTCGGGAATATATTCCGACAGAAAAAGCATAACCTTGATCTGCATATAAGCCTCGGCGTATTCTTCGTTATGAATAAAGCTCATACACTCGTTCATTCTCATATTGATTTCGCTGAGGTCGCCGTGATTTACGATACATTCGGCTTTCGGCCGGAGTTTCTCCCAGTAATTCATAACGCTCTGGAATTTCACTTCGTCTATGGTTTCCTTATCCGCTTCGGAAAGCATTTCTCCGAGCATTCCGTTAAACTCCGAAAAGCCCTTGGTCATCACGACCATTTCCGCCGCTCCGAAAAAACCTAGCAGAACGAGAGCGACGATAAGCGATATGACCGTCCTTTTCATAGTTTTTTCTCCTTCGCTTTTTGCTCTTTCCGCGCAGTCCCGATTTCCTCCGCTCCTCGGGAGTTATTGTCCTCCGCGCTTTTACCCGTCGGATTCTCCGCGGAATTATCTCCGTCGGAATTATCCCTTCCGCCCTTGTCATTAGGGAATCCCGTATCCGCCTCGACCTTAACGACCGTCGAATCGAAATCGAAGGTCTCGTAAGGCTTTTTCCTGACCTGCAGAACCGCGTGTCCCTTCCCGTCCACAGTCAGAAGAATAACGTCTTTAAGCCTGACTCTCCTTCTTCTCAGCTCTCTCATAACGGCTTCTCTGTCTATGCGGTCGTTAAGCTCCTCGAAGGGCCATTGTCCGTCGCTAATCACGGGGACGGGGAATTCTCCCTCTTTCATTCCCCCTTCGCAATCGGGATTTTTCACGACGGCGAGCTGTCCGTTGGTTTCGAAAAGGGCGTAATTCACCTCTTCGAGAGTAAAACAGCCCGCGCTTCTCATTGCCTGAAGAAGGTCGGACGCGCGCATATTCATCTCGGTGAGATTCTCGTAATTTATCCCGTCCTTATCTATAACGATAATGGGTTTGCCCGAAACGAGCTTCTGAAACTTCCCGTTTTTCGTGAGAAGTACGGTCAGCTGATGAAGGATAAAGAGCGTGACCGCCGAAGTTATTCCCGTAGAAATGGGAATGGACTTGTCGCCCATAGGCACGCAGACGACCTCGGCGATGATAAGGGTTATACAAAGCTCGTAAGGCTCCATTTCTCCTATCTGCCGCTTGCCCATAAGCCTGAATATCACCACGGTCACCGTGTAAATTATTATTGCCCTGATAAAAACCGTAATCATAATATCCGTAGTTTGCGTAATTTCGGTTTACATATTCGGATAAAAATAGTATAATGGTTTAGAACTTTTTTTACGAGAGGAAGAATGATTATGAAAAAAGAAAATACCCCCGTCGCCGAAACGAAAGACGCCGCGGCTAAATCTGAAAGGCTCGAAAAGCCGCAAAAGCCCCGGAAACAACCCTATTTTACCGCTAAACGAGTGGCTCTTCTCGGGATTATGACCGCTCTCGGCGCGATAACGAATATCTATTCCGTCAAAATCAGCGGAAGCAACTGGCTTTCTTTCGCTTACATACCGTGCGTGCTTGCGGGAATGTTTCTGGGAATTCCCGAAGGCTTCATAGTCGGGCTTCTCGGCGATATTCTGGGCTGCCTTATCCGTCCTCAGGGCGCGTGGCTCCCTCTTATAACTCTTGCGTCCGCTCTTCTCGGCGGACTCCCGGGAATAATCACGTTTTTCGCGAGAAAAGCCCTGCCCGATATTCTCGAAAGAAGGCTCGAAAGGAACCTCCTTCTCTGGCTCAATCTCATAGCCATTCTTTTCGTCTGTACGTCCGGACTGAATACCCTCGCTCTTTTCCTCGCTTACTCCAAGGGAAAGACCTTCTGGGTTTATCTCTGGGGACGGCTTCCCTTCCAGTTCCTTACGCTTTTCGCTAACGGACTTATGATTACGGCGATTACGAATATTCCGCCCATAAGAATGCTTCTCGATCCCAACCGACGCTTATAGAAGCTTCTTAATCCCGCTCTGCGTTTGCAGCCGTATCCCGCTCTGCGGACAGCCGCATAAAATCTCCCTTCCCTTTTGCGGAAGGGTTTTTTATATAAAGAACATAAAGACTTGTATGTAAAGGATTTTTATACGAAGATTTTGCATAAAAAAAGACAGAACTTATAATTCCGTCTTTTTCTCGGTCTTTCCGAAAATCCGATTTTCCGTTCTTCGAGGAAGTTTCGATTCCCGTATCTTCCCCGAAGTCGATTTTCCAAAAAGGTTTATTTCTTTGCGTACAAAGCCGATATGTTGTCGAGATACTCTTTCTTCTGCGGATAATTCCTGAGGGTGAGTTCTCTTTCGATGGTATCGAGTTTTTCCTTCTGCTGGCGGTTGAGGCTCTTCGGGACCTCCACGACTACGGTTATATACAAATCGCCCGTACCTCTCGTGCTTCTTATTCCCTTGCCTCTGAATCTTATGATTTCCCCGTTGGTAACGCCCTCCGGGAGCTTGTGCATCATAACTCCCGACAGCGTCGGAATCTCGACCTCTCCGCCGTTTGCCGCGGTCGAAAGCGAAACGGGCACGGTCACGTACAGATCCAATCCGTCCCGTCTGAAAATCTTGCTTCTTTCGACGTTGATGACTAGAAGGAGTTTTCCGTTGGTACCTCCCGGGTAACGGCTTGCGTTGCCCTGCTCCGCGATAGTCCTGATTTCGCCGTTTTCGACGCCCGCGGGAATATTGACCGTAATGGTCTTCTTCTTGGAAACAAGACCTTTTCCGCCGCAGGAGATACACTTATCGGTAATTATCTTACCCGTGCCGCCGCATTTGTCGCAGACGGTCTGAGTCTGCTGAACTCCGAAAAGCGTCTGCCGCTGAAAAACGACTCTTCCGGTGCCGCCGCACTTGTCGCAGGTCTTGACCGCGCCCGCGGATTTGGCTCCGCTTCCGCCGCAGGTCTGGCATTTCTCAAGCCTCGTGAAATTGATTTCTTTCGCGCAGCCCAGAGCCGCCTCCATAAAGGAAAGGTTGACCTGATAAGTAAGATCGTCTCCGGCTGTATTCTGACGGGCCGACCGTCTTCCGCCCATTCCGAAAATATCGAAAATGTCCGAAAAATCGAAGCCCGCGCCCTGATTGAAGCCGGAAAAGCCTGCGCCCATATCCATTTCGCCCCGATCGTATTTTCCCCTTTTTTCCTCGTTTCCGAGAATCTCGTAAGCCTCGTTGATTTCCTTCATCTTCTCGGTAGCTTCGGGGTTATTGGGATTGAGATCGGGGTGATACTTCTTCGCGAGCTTTCTGTACGCCGATTTTATCTCGTCCTGAGTAGCCGTCTTTTCCACTCCGAGGACGCTGTAATAATCTTTCTGAGCCATTTTTCGCTCCTTTATTTACTCAAAAGAGGGCGAGATTTCCCCGCCCTTCGGTTTTATCGTTGTTTAGTCGGCGTCCTTGATGTCGTAATCCACGCCGTCGGACGAGCCTTCCTGTGCGCCGCCCTGAGGACCTTGCTGACCGCCCTGCGTCTGCTGATACATCTTCTGAATGATAGGAGCGGTATTGTTGGTAAGCTCTTCGGAAGCTCTTCTTACGGATTCGGGATCTCCCTTTTCGAGAGCCTCCTTAGCCTTCTTGATTTCCTCCTCGAGTTTAGCCTTGTCGTTTGAGTCGAACTTATCGCCGTTTTCTCTTACGAGAGTTTCCATCTGGATAATGGTCGAGTCGAGTCTGTTCTTTTCCTCGACGACTTCCTGTCTCTTCTTGTCTTCTTCGGCGTATTTTTCCGCGTCCTTGACAGCCTTGTCGATTTCTTCTTCGCTGAGGTTGGTGCTTGCGGTAATTTCGATGGACTGAGCCTTATTAGTGCCTTTATCGGTAGCCGTTACGTGAACGATGCCGTTCGCGTCGATATCGAATTTGACTTCGATCTGCGGGATACCTCTTCTTGCCGGCGGAATGCCCGTGAGTTCGAAACGTCCGAGCGTCTTGTTGTCAGCCGCCATAGGTCTTTCGCCCTGAAGAACGTGAATGCTGACGCTGGTCTGGTTATCCGCGGCTGTCGAGAAGATCTGCGACTTGCTGGTCGGGATAGTGGTATTTCTGTCGATGATTCTCGTGCATACTCCGCCGAGGGTTTCGATACCGAGAGACAGCGGCGTTACGTCGAGAAGAATGACGTCGTTCACGTCGCCCGCGAGAATACCCGCCTGAATAGCCGCGCCCATAGCCACGCATTCGTCGGGATTGATTCCCTTATAAGGCTCTTTTCCTGTGAGTTTCTTGACCGCTTCGACGACCGCGGGGATACGGGTGGAGCCGCCTACGAGAATAACTTTATTGATGTCGTTATAAGTGAGCTTTGCGTCCTCCATAGCCTGCTGTGCGGGCTGAATGGTCTTCTTTACGAGGTCTTCGGTCATCTGGTCGAATTTAGCTCTCGTAAGATCTATATCGAGGTGCTTGGGACCGGTGGCGTCCGCCGTGATGAAGGGCAGATTGATATTGGTCTTAAGCACGCTGGAAAGTTCGATTTTAGCTTTTTCGGCTGCTTCCTTAAGTCTCTGAAGAGCCATCTTATCCTTGCTGAGGTCTATGCCGTTGGACTTTTTGAATTCGTCCACGAGGTAATCTATGATTCTCTGGTCGAAATCGTCGCCGCCCAGTCTGCCGTTGCCGTTGGTCGCGAGGACTTCGAAAACTCCGTCGCCTATATCCAGAATGGAAACGTCGAAGGTTCCGCCGCCGAGGTCGTAAATCATAACCTTCTGATTCTTGTCTTCGGCTTTGTTAAGACCGTAAGCGAACGCGGCTGCCGTAGGTTCGTTGACTATACGAAGAACCTCGAGACCTGCGATTCTGCCCGCGTCTTTGGTCGCCTGACGCTGACTGTCCGAGAAGTATGCGGGGACGGTAATGACCGCCTGAGTAACGGTTTCGCCGAGGTAAGCCTCCGCGTCCTTTTTAAGTTTGCCGAGGATCATAGCCGAGATTTCCTGCGGCGTATATTTCTTGCCGTCTATTTCGACGGTGTGGTTGCTGCCCATTTCTCTCTTGATGGAGATAACCGTTCTGTCGCTGTTCACGACTGCCTGTCTTTTAGCTACCTGACCTACGAGTCTTTCTCCTTCCTTGGTGAAAGCCACTACCGACGGAGTAGTTCTCGCTCCTTCGCTGTTGGGGATAACTACGGGTTCGCCGCCCTCGAGAACGGCTACGCAGCTGTTGGTTGTTCCTAAATCGATACCGATGATTTTTGCCATAATATATTTTCTCCTTTTCCGTTATTTCTTGATTTTTATATGTGAACCGGACTTGCGTCCGAGGTTTCCGTTAAACTCCTACGATGACCTGAGGATATCTCAGAATCTTATCGCCCTGTCTGAATCCTTTCGCTACCACGCCTACGACCGTGCCTTTAAGCGTCTGATCTTCGACGGGCTGCTTGACTACGGCGTTGGCGACGTTGGGATCGAAAGCCGTTCCGAGAACGACAATCTCCTCTATTCCCACGTCGGAAAGGATCTTTTCGAACTGTCTGAGAATGAGGTCCAGAGCCGCGAGCGTACTTTCGTCCGAAACGCTTTGTTTCGCTCTGTCGAAGGTATCGAGAACGGGCATCATCTTCTGAATGACGAAACCCTTTCCTTCCTCGGTCGCGCTCTCTTTGACCTGAGCGTTTCTCGTCTTGAACCGTTCGAAATCGTTTTTCAGCCCCGCAAGCTTTCCGAGATAATCGTCGGCTTTCCTTGCCGCCGCGTCTTTTTCGGCCCGAAGAGCTTCGTTGTCTTTTTTGATTTTATCCGCTTCGGCGATGAGCTTGTCGTTCTCTTTCACCAGAGCGTCTACATATTCGATGAGTTTGCCTTTGGAAAGTTTTTTAAGCTCTTCCGCGGGGTCTCCGTGAATCGCTTCTTCCTTTTCTTCGGGCGTTTCGTCGATAACGACTTTATTTTCTTCCATTTTATCTCCTTAAAGGCTCCGCGCGGATTACTCGGTCATAATCTTATCGATCAGCTTTCCGATATGTTCGAGAACCGATATGACTTTTGTGTAATCCATTCTTACCGGTCCGATAACTCCCGCGCTGCCTACCGTTTTATCGTTGACGCTTATCTTCGCCGAGACCGACGAGCAGCCTTCGGGAAGATTCTCTTCTTCTCCCGCGATCTTGACGACGACCTCGATGTTTTCTTTGCTCGTGTCGAAGATCTCCGCGAGGTCCTCCTTCGATTCCAGCCTCATAAGAAAGTCTTTCGCTCTGGAAGCGTCGCTGTACTCGGGATAATCGAAAATCTTTCCGCTTCCCGAAGTAAGGACCTCTCCCTTTTCGCTCGAACTCTTTTTAAGAATCTCCACTATCTGTCTGTAAAGCTCCTTATAAAGCGCGAAATCCACTACGAGGTCCGATCTTATCGCCTGATAATTTACGGCTTCGCTGACCTTTTTGCCCACGAAAACCTTATTGAGCCAGGCGTTTGCGGTAGTCACGGATTCGGAATCCATTCCCTCGGGGAGGTCTATGATGTTGTCCTTTATGACGCTCGAATCGGTAACGACCACGAGAAGTGCGGTTTTCGCGCTCAGCTCCACGACCGTTACTTTCCGTATAACGTTGTCCTCGTCGGGCGTCTGCACTACCACCGAAGTAAGATTCGTGATCTCGCTGATGACCTTCGCGACGTTGTTTACGAGCTCCTCTACCGAGTCGGTCTTGCGCCTGAAGTATTCGTCTATGACCTTGATTTCCTCTTCGGAAAGCGGCTTGGCGGTCATAAGCTCGTCGACGTAAAGCCTGAACGCCTTTTCGGAAGGAATCCTTCCGGCGGAAACGTGCGGCTGAACGAGATAGCCCATACTTTCGAGAGCGCTGAGTTCGTTCCGCACGGTTGCGGGCGAGCAGTCGGACAGATACTTGTCGCAGATATTCTTACTCGAAACCGGTTCTGCCGTCTCGATGTAATCGTCGACTACGGCTTTAAGTATTTTCTTTTTTCTGTCGCTCAGAATCATATCCTTACCTCCTTTGCGCTCAGCGTCGTAGCAATTTTTTTGCTCGTGTGTTAGCACTCTTTCCTTTTGACTGCCAAATAATACCACCCCCCGCGGAGTTTGTCAAGCGTTTTTACGAAATTTTTTTAAACTTTTTTCTGTTTTTTCGGATTCTCCGCCGATTTCTTCTTCCGGCGGCCTTTCCGCCCGTAATTTCCTCCCGCAAAGCTTATTATGTCGGATTTTCTCTCCGATAAACTCTCTTTTTCTCCGTAAAAAAAGAAGCCTTCCGAGGAAGACTTCCGTTCGCGTATCCGAGATTATTTATCATAACAAAAACCGTTTATCTTGCCGCGGCTGCTTATTGTACGTAACCGCAACTGCTCATTATGTATTCCCGCAACTATTTATTCATTATGTAATCGTAATAGGCTTTTTTGCGGAGAGAGACTCCGTCCTTAGGGATAGGAACGACGGCTCCCGTTTTGAGGAGGAAACCGTTTCCTTTGACGCCCTCCACGAAGTCCATATTTACGAGATAACTCTTATGACATCTCAGAAAGTTATCGTATCCGCTGAGTTTAAGGGCGTACTCGTCGAGTTTTGCGTTGGTTTCGAGCCGACCGTCGTCAATCGTATGAAAGGTAAGTCTTTTGTCGTTGCTCTCCACGAAAACGAGCTTTTCGAGCGGAACGTTCACGGTGATTCCGTCGCATTTCACCTGAACCGACGCCACCGCGGTTTTTTTATACTGCAAAAGAAAGGAATCGAGGACGTCCGAAAGCTGATGCGAGCTTAAAGGCTTGAGAAGGTAAGCGAAGGCTCTCACGGAATATCCGTCGAGCGCGAATTCTTTCGAGCTTGAAATGAATACTATCCCCACTCGTGAATTGACCGCTCTTATTTTCTCCGCGAGGCTTATTCCGTTCATATCCCCGAGGACTATATCGAGAAGCAGCAAATCGAATTCTTTCTTTCTCGTGGATTCGAAGATGGATTTTCCCGTTTCGTGAAGCTCTATGACGCATTCTTCGCCCTTGTCGTGGAAATACTCCGTAATCTCCTCCAACAGTTTTTTCCTGTCCTCGTAACAGTCGTCGCAAATCGCAATGCTTATCATTTTTCTCCTTTCTGCTCCTCCCCGTAGGCTTCGAGAATATCCTCCGCGCGTTTTCTGAATTTATCGGCTTTTTCGAGGAGCTTATCGGCTTTCGCCTTTTCCTTTTTGGGGATATCGGGTTTTTCCGTCCCGAACAACTCGTAAAGCTCGCCGCAATACTTAAGTTTCTTGCTGCACGCGATAGCCAGCGCGCCGTCGCCTATATGACACGCGACCGAAAGAGGCAGCGGCGAAACGTAGACCTCGTAATGCGGGAACTTCTTCTTTATCTGTTCGGAAAAGCTCATAGCCTCGTCGCTTTTTCCGGTATAAGCCACGGCAAGCTCTATTTTCGGTTCTTTTTCCGAGGCTTTTCCCCCGAATCTTTTTTCGAGGTCGTTTTCCATTGCGGAAATCATCTCCGCTCTCGCGTGTTTGACGCCCTTTTCCTTCTTATAAGCCTCTAATTTCCCGCCCTGAATCTGAAGTACGGGTTTGACTTTGAGAATCGTTCCGATGGCAGCGGCCGCGACGGAGATTCTTCCGCCCTTTTTGATATACCAGAGCGTGTCCACCATAATATAAATCGACGATTCCGAAGCGACCTTTTCGAGCGCGGCTTTGATTTCGGCTGCGGAGAGTCCCTTTTCCCGGAGCGTAACCGCGTCCAACACCGATTGCCGCTGAGTAACGGAAATCCTTCTGTTGTCCGCGACGAACACCCTTCCCGAAAACTCTTCTCTCTGCGAGTAAAGGCAGGCGTTTTCGCACGAAGCGGAAAGTCCCGACGACATAGGGATATAGACAATCTCGTCGTTTTCCGAAAGAGCCTCTCTCCATAGCATAGTAACGCTTTCCTCCGACGGCTGCGAAGTAGAAACGTCGAAGGATTTTCCGAGCCTGTCGAAAAACTGCTCCTGCGTTATATCGACGTTTTCGAACATAACCGTCGAGTCGATGATAAACGGCATAGGCACCACGCCTATTCCGAGAGCCGCTGCTTCCTCCGCGGATATACCGCTGTTTGAATCCGTAATAATCGCAATTTTCATATTTTTCAGTAATTCCCTATGCTTGTATAAACCCGTCGCTTTTATTATAAGCCTTTGTCTTTCGTTTATAAACCTTATATCTTTTGGTTATGAACCTCTATCATTTGATTATAAGTTCTTATCCGTCGTTTATAAGCCTTTATCTTTTCGTTATAAGTCGTTATCCTTATGGTTATAAATCCCTATTCTTTCGTTTATAAGTCCTCGTTTTTGATTATAAGTTACAACTCTCCGCGGACTTCCGATTTTATTATAACACGAAAAGGACTTTTCGGTCAAGCGTCCTGCCGCTGTCCGCCGATTGAGACCGTCCGTATCGTTATTTTCGGACTTTCAGGCTTGATTACGCCATTTTTGCCCTATCCGATTCCCCTTGCAATCCCATTTTCCCCGACTTTTTTCGACGAAAGTTTCCCGATTTACTTTTATTTCACATTAAATTTAAACTATTTTAAAGAAAAGTGCGTAGAATCCGAACTATCAATCACTTACAGGAGGCATACCTTATGAAAAAGACAACCCTATTCATACTGATTATGGCTTTATTGCTCGGCTCGGTTTTATACGGCTGCGTCGGAAACGATCCCGTCAATCCCATCGATCCCATTGTGCCTCCCTCTCCCGACAATCCCGTCGATTCTCCCGACGAAGTGACGCCCTACGACGCCGCTCTGACCGTAGATCTCTCGGAATTGTCCGCCGATATAACCGCAAACAGTCCCGTCGAAATTCAGGGAAGCTCCGAAACTCTCACAATAACCGAAGCGGGCGACTACGTTCTTTCGGGAAACTTCTCCCAAGGCGTTGTAATCTCCGCCGGCGACAAGGAAACGGTTCATCTTTTCCTCGAAAACGCCTCTATAACCAACGAAAACGGTATTGCCGTTTCCAATACCAACAAGAAATCCTCCCTCGTGATTACGGCTGTGAGCGGAAGCGTGAATTCCGTTTCGGGTTCGGGCGACGGAACGAACGCCGTTCACGTCAAAGGCAATCTTATGCTTAACGGCTCGGGAAGTCTTTCGGTCGCGGGCAATTCCAAGAACGCGATCAAGGTTTCCAAAACCCTTAGTATAACCGATATAAATCTGACTCTCTCCTCCGCCAATCACGCGGTTTCCGCAAGGAATATCGAAATCGAAAACGCCTCCGTTACGGTAACCTCCGCCGCCAAAGACGGTCTTAACGCCGAATGCGACGACGATGTTACGGCTTTTCCCGACGAGCTTCAGGGCTACGTATATCTGAAAAACTCGGTTTACTCGGCGACCGTTTCGGGCGACGGAATTCAGGCGGACACGGTAGTCGTTATCGACGACGGAAAGACCGATATAACTACCGAAGGCTCCTTCGTCCCCTATTCCGAAGCCAACAAGACTCTCTACGGACTCGAAGACGACGATTTCCGATATATAAAGAGCGGGAACTCTTATAAGAAGGTCGCGAGCGATTATTTCGGAAGGTCTGCCTCTCTCTACGCTCTCGTACAGAGCTGTAAGGGAATAAAGGTCGGCGAAATCTCCTACGAAGACGCCGACGGAAACGAAATCGACGTTACGGAAGGCGAATACGTCCTCGTTATCGATAACGACGCGATAATTACGATTAACTCCTCCGACGACGCCCTTCACGTCAATTGCGGCGACGCCGTAGTAAAAAGCGGAACTCTTACTCTTTCCTCTCTCGACGACGGAATAACCGCCGATCGGCTCGCTCTTATCTCGGGCGGCTCGGTAACGATTACCGATTCTTACGAAGGAATCGAAGGCGGCTACGTCAAAATCTCGGGCGGAACGATAACCGTAACCTCCTCCGACGACGGAATCAACGCCGCGAGCGATGACGACTCGGTTAAGGAATATATAATTATCTCCGGCGGCGATATAACCGTAAACGCTGGCGGCGACGGAATCGATTCCAACGGTTCGGTGCTGATTTCGGGCGGAACTCTCGTGATTCACGGTCCCGTAAGCGGCGCGGATTCCTCTCTCGATTCGGAAACGGGTATTCTCGTAACGGGCGGAACTCTTTTCGCGACCTCCTCTATGGGTATGCTCGAAACCCCCTCTACCTCCTCCGCTCAATGCGTGCTTTTCCTTAACGCGACATCTTCTCTTTCCGCGGGCTCGACGATAACCGTCAGGGATTCCGAAGGTTCGGTCATAATTCAGATAACTCTCGTTAAGTCCGCGCAGACATTCATAATAAGCTCGCCCGATTTCGTCCTCAACGGAACGTATACGATAAGCTCGGGAAGCTCGGTTTTAGCCACGGTTACCTTGACTTCGACCGTTACGACTTCGGGAAGGAGCGGCGGAAACGGCGGTAACCCGGGCGGCGGAAGACCGGGAAGATAACCCTCCGTTCGCTTAAAGGACTTGGCAGCGATATCCGAGCCTCATAAAACGGACGCGCCCGACACTCTTCCGAAGGCTCGTAAAAAGCGCAAAAAGTAATCTTATTAAACCGTTGTAATGTAATACTATTTTAACATTACGCGGATATAGTAAAATCGGAAGCCGAAAGGGTTTCCGTCCGAAGTAAGTCGGACGATAATTGCACGGGGATCGAACCTACGTTGTTTTCTCCTTTAAAAATGCTTGATCTCTCGTGCATCTATAAGCAACTCTCAGACTCTCCCGTCGCCGGAACAACACCTCCTCTGTTTTTTATCTGAGGCGTCGGGCTGTCGGAAGAACCCGTTTCTTCCGACTCTAACTACGAAAAATCCGCGCGGTCTCCCGCTCGGATTTTTTCTTTATGTTTTGGTTTTCCGTTATACAACCGATTTTCCCGTATAAATTTTACGCTCCTCTCCGTTCATAACTTTTCTCCGATTTCGCCCCGAAAAGCCGACAAAAAGCCGCCCGAAAAGAGCTTTCCGCAAGACGAAAAAGCCCGTATACTCGGACGGCGTATAAATTCGATCGGTTACCAGATAAGATCGCCGAGTGCGCGGCAAAGCTCGCTCATCTTCTCGTCCGCATCGTAATAACCGGGATCCAACTGCGGATTTTCCTTGTTTTCGGACTTGAACGGTCTGATCCTGAGCGTAAAGGAGCTGTACTCGGGCGAATTTACCATAGCGAGAACGAGCTTGTTTTTAGCTACGCCGTAAGCCGAAACGTTGCGGTAGGAATAATAAAACGTGGATTTGGGACTTTCCTCCTTGCCCTTCTGGAAGATAATGCGCTTGGTCGTGAAAAGAACGCGCGCGTTTTCCTTCGAACAATAAGCAACGAGCGTCTCGTCGTCGAACAGATAGCCGGCAAATTTCTCGACGGCCTCGTCCGTATTTCTGTAATTCATTGAAACCCTGACTTTTTTGAACAGTTTCATTTCCGGTACCTCTCTATGTAATTATGCTGAACCTTTCGGAACTTTTTACAGTCCCGCATTCTTATTATAACTCATACGCGTAAGAAAATCAAGGCTTTTCCCACCGAATTTTCGTGCTTTTTTTAAAAAAACTTTAAATTTCCGTTAAAAATCCGTTTTTTGCGTCTCCTCACGCCGCCGCGGCTCTACCCGAGATTTTCCCACGAAGAAATATCGACCGTCGGCGAAAACTCCAGAATCGCCGAAGAATCCTCATCGTCGCTGAGTTTCGGGTTGGCTTTCTTGTCGTACATAAACCGCAAAAGCGTGGTTTTTCCGTTTTCGGCAACCACAAGAAGCTGCAATCGCCCCGTATTCGTTCCCATAATGCTCACCGTTTTTTCATCGTCAAACACAACTTTATAATAAACTACATTCCCCTGTCGCATTATGTAAATTTCCGTGAAAATCTCCGGTGTGAAAGCGTTGAGATACTTGCGGTAATCTCCCGAAAACTCCTTCTTGATCTCGGCAAATCTGTTGACCGACGTAACTTCCTCTTCGGTTTTCTTCTCTTCGCCGTTGACCGAAACCACCCGAATAAGCTTTCTTTCGTTATACGCGCACTTTTCATCATACGCCCCCGTTCCCGTCACCGAAAGCCTCTGAAACATCCTATACCCGTCAATCCCCTGACCGGTCTCCTCCGTCCTCCTCTCAACAATTTGCCCGTCGCGATAAATTTGATGGTAGTTTATGGAGGTGGAGGGCCAAAAAATAACTTCGGAAATCAATACCGATATTTCTTTTGCGTATTTTTCTTCTTTGTAAACTCTGTAATCACTTTCGTTTACGGAAAAACCGCCGCAAATCGAGATTATTCCGAGGGTTAAACCAGCCACGGACAGCACGGCTATTATAATTGTCAATATCAGATTCTTCTTGTTCATTGCATATTATTCACTTTATGTTACTTTGATATTTTATGCGCATTTATACGTTATCGGAAAGCAGTCGGATTTTTCCGCGACAACCCCTGCAATCACTTTCGTTTACGGAAAAACCGCCGCAAATCGAGATTATTCCGAGGGTTAAACCAGCCACGGACAACACGGCTATTATAATTGTCAATATCAGATTCTTCTTGTTCATTGTATATTATTCACACTCACATATTCAACTATCTCGTAGTCTCGCGTCATCGTAAACGTCATTTATACGCATAACGCATTTTTATACTACACGCTTTTCGGGCGTCCGATTGCGATTCCCGAATCCGCGCAACACCTCATTTTTCTTCAAACGCCTTTTTCGCGATTTTTGGCAAAATACTTAACGCAATATTTAATTCGGCAGCGTTCTCTTTTATACCCCGAAATTTAACATTCAGTTAACGAAAAAACTGCGATTTTGCCCGTTTTTTCCTCGATTTTCGGCAAAAAGGTGTAAAGCCATTCACCTTTACACTGACCGTGCGGAAAAATTGCGAAAATCGTCCCGTTTTGGCGAAAATCAGTCCCTGAAACAGGAGAAGTACAATATTTGCACGGAAGGTGTTAAATTTTTGAGCATAGTTTTCACCGAAAAATAGTTCTTTTCGTCGAGATCGTTGAAGCAATCGTCGAGGATCAGCAGCGGAATTTCGCCGCCGTAGAGGCTTTCCATCAGGCTCAGGCGCATCAGGAAGCCGATTATCGCCGCCGTGCCGCGGCTGAACGCCGAAACCTGCCGCATCGAACCCGCCTCCTCGACGGTCAAGCCGAAATCCTTGTCGAGCGCGATTTTGCTCGGGCCGCCGCTCTTTTCGGTCTCGAAAAGCCCGCTTTTTCCCAGAAGTTTCGCAAGATTTTCACGAAGCTTTGGCAAATAATTGTCGGAAAGGGCGTTTTCCGCAAGCTTCAGATAGTCGATTGCCTTGTAGGTGTTGGCGAGTTTGCGCGTATAAATGGCGATTTTTTCGTCGCAAAGGGAAATTTCCGTACGAATAGCGGAAATATCGGGCGTCTGTTTCCTTATTAAATCGGCGCGAGTCCTTTTGTCGGCAAGAAGCTTTTCGGTTTCGCGAAGCCTGCCGTTAACTGCCTTCGCGACTTCTTCGGGCGGAATTTTTTCCCATTCTTCGGGATAATCCATCGAAAAAGCCTCGAATGCCCCGCGTTTTTCCTCAAGCTCGGCAAGAAGTTCGGCTTTATTCTTGTTCAGAACGTCCTTCCTCGCGGACAGGGAAGCCTCCGCGCGAACCTTTTCTTCTTTAAGAGTTTCGACCTTTTTCACAAGCTCGTTGTAGCCGTTCGTGAGCCTTGTAAGGGCGTCCGAATCGAATTTTGCGGCGTCTTTAAGGTCGTTTTCGTTTTTGGAAAGGAAGTTTTCGAGGTCGATTCTCGCGAAGTCCGCCTGATTTTTAAGACTGCCGTACCTCACCCTGTCCGCCGCAAGCCGCGACGAAATCTCCGCCGAATAGCCCTCCTCCACGCCTATGTCCCTCAGACGAGCCGAAAGATTTTCCTTTACGTCGTTTATCGCCTTCTTCTCATCGGAAAGGGCGTTTTCGGTCAGAGAAACGCGCATATCGAACTCGCCGACTGCGGTATCGTAGACCTTTTTCGCCGCGGAATAGCTCTTCAAAGCCCCCGAAAGGACGATAAGACCGACGACGAGCAGCACCGCTCCGCCGCCGCAAGCCGCGTAGGGAACGGCTCCCGCGCCGCGCGAAAACATAAGCACCGCGCCGACAGCCAAGGCTATCGCGCCCAGAATCGCAAGCACGACTCCGACAGCGGTCTTTTTTCCGTTAAGAAGGGGCTTTTCGACCGAATCCCTTTGCTTTTTAATCTCGTCGGACTCCTCCCGAAGCTTTTCGCAGGTCGCGGTGCGCCTGAAAATACCGTTCGTTCCGGCGTCCACGTCCTTGAGAAGCTCTCCGTCGGGAGGCTTTTTAAAGCAAAAGACCGCGGATTCGAGAGCCTCGCGAGCTTCGCGTTCCTGATTTTCCTTGGTTTCCTTCTCCTTAAGAAGGGGTTGGAGAGACTTCCTTCGCTCCTCGTCGTCCACGCTCGCTTTATGGAAGTCTCTTTGTCGCTCGAATCGCTTTATTTCGTCGGAAAGAAAGGCGACTTTCTCCGCGGAATCGGCGTCTTTGTTTTCGGAAAGAGCTTCGATTCGCGTTTTAAGCTCCTCGCACCTGAGTCCGCATTCGTAGACCTTCGCGTATTCCTCAGCCTGAATCAGCTGCTTTTCGCAAAGCTCTTTATCTCCGAGAAGAGCCTGAGTTTCTTCGGAAAGGCTTTCCAGACGGCGGAGATTTTCTTCCGCGGAGGAGAGCCCGGTCTGAAGATCGTTCCTCTTGGTCCGCAATTCCTCTATGTAGCCCCGCCTTCCCGTCCGTGAAAGCACGAATCTCCATTCGTCGAGCTTTTTAACGGCGTCCTCGACGCGGACGTTTTCGGACTCCGTGCTTAAAGAAGCCATCTTCTCGGATATGCTCGCCGAAGCCGACGGAAGAACGAAGTTCTCGGGAATCATTATACATTTCGTGAAGGCGTCGCGGTCGATTCCAAAGAGCGTTTCGCCCGTATCCGGACCGATATCGAGCCTTTCGCCCGTTTTTTCGTCGGTGATGACGCACTTGTCGCCCGCAAGAGTCTTCCCGAAAAACCTCTCTATGCGGACGGATTTTCCTTCGTTTTCGTAGACGAGAGAGCCTCCGTAATGCTTTCCGCTCCAAGGCTCGTACTTTTTCCTCGGATCGTCGGCGGTTTTACTCCTCGTAACGGGCATTCCGTAAAACATAGCCTTTATGAAGGCGCAAAGCGTGGTTTTCCCGAAACCGTTGTCCCTGACTATAACGTTAAGACCGTCGTCGAAGGTCATTTTCAGATCCTTGAGTTTCCCGAAACCGGCGACGTATAATTCCTTTATTTTCATCGTCAGAAGTCTCCTTTATCAGAGAGAATCCACGTTTTCGCCCTTGAGCGCGGCGTATCCGTAACGCAGAATCTCGTTTTTGTCGTCGGCCGTAAGCTCCTTGTCGGCAAGCACGATGTTCCTGAATTCCTCGTAAAGCGCGGACGAACCGAATTCCTCGTCCGCAATCCCTGTCTTGTCCTCCACCCTTATATCTCCGAAGCCCGAACCGAGCCTCTTGCCTATGTATTCGCAGTCGACGCGCAAGGTCGAGGTTTTTCCGGTAAGAATCAGCTTTACGTAGTCGCCTTTTTCGGCTCCGCTCTTCAAAAGAAAATCCGAAAGCGCGGAAATATCGACCTCCTCGCCTTTGAGTTCGTAGGTCAGAACGAAGAACTCCGATTCGTTCGTCGGGACGAATTCGTGAGTACGTTTTTCCGTATCGAAAACGACGAAACCTTTTTCGCCCGTATCGTCGAAGCCTCTCGCGGCGGGCGTACCCGGGATAACGTATTCTCCGCGGCCGCATTTGCCCGAAGAATAAGAATGATAATGGCCGAGAGCAAGATAGTCCAGAGGCTTTCCTTCAAAGCAATCGGGATTTATAAGACAGCGGTCGATTTTCGCTCCGACGGCGGCGTGAAACATAAGAATATTCGTCCTTTCGGGATTTAAAGACAGGTCTTTCGCATCGATTGTCTCGTCGTCCGAAGCAAAAAGACTTACGCTTTCGCCGAGATCGTATTCGCTTATACCCTTTCCGAAAAGAAAAACGTTTTCGGGAAGGCGCATACGGAATTCGAGGGGCAGACCGGAATCGTGGTTGCCGTTAATGAGATAAAAGGAGATACCCGAATGCTGACGGAAAACCGAAAGCACGGCGTCCCTCATATCCGCGGAGGGCATCGACGTATCGAAAAGATCGCCCGCAATCAGAAACTTCGTAATTCCGTTTTCCTTCGCGTAATCGGCAATCTTACCGAATACGAGAACGCCTTTCCTCCTCATTTCGGCGGCGACTTTCGGCGGAAATCCCGCAAAGGCTCCTCCTATATGCAGGTCGGCGGTATGCAGAATCTTCATTTTAACCTCCTTTCAGACTGTTCTTTCCCTCGTAAAGAGGATTTTCCGAAAACGCGCATTCTTCGATTATATGAAAAACGGCGTCCTCGTCGCAGGTATAATCGGAAACGAATACGGCTTGCCTTTTAGTTTCCTCGTCGGCGTTTTTCACGGCTATTCCGCAGCCCGTACAGGTCAGCATAGACACGTCTATCGAGCTGTCGCCGACCGTTACTATATCGGCGGGAGATATCTTCATAGCCTCGGCAAGTTTAAGCACAGCCGCGCCTTTGGTGCTGCTGATATGGACGGCTTCGATGAATTCGGGCGTGCTTATCGACGCCTGAATATCCGAAGGAATCCTGTCCGAAGCTTTTTCCATTATATTCTTAATCTTTTCCGGCCCGTCTACTATCAGAATCTTCCTTACGCCGAAATTACCGTCCGAAATCCACTGCTTCAGGTTCTCGCGGACGATAACCTCGACTTTCGTCATCTTTATATAATACGCGCGTCTTTCGTTGTCTTTATTACAGAAAATTCCGTCGGTCGTATAGGCTATCACGAAGGAATCGTTGTCGGGCGCGAAAAGTTCGATAAGAAAACAGGCTTCATCCGTCGTCATATACGTATCGGAAATTATTTTTCCGTCGGTATCGGCCACTATACTTCCGTGATAGGCTATCTTAAAGCCCGTAAGACCGTAATCGCGGTATATAAGGTCGAGAGAAGGCAAAGCCCTTCCCGTACAGACGCCGAAAATCCCACCCTCGGACTGAAAATTCTTTATCGCTTTGACCGTTCTTTCGGATATAGTTCTGTCCGTTTTACTCAGGGACAAATCGAAATCGCAGACAAGCATTTTATATCCTTTTTCAAGTAGCTTCATAAACTTTCTCCGAAAAGGCGAAAAAAATCCGCCTTTGAAATTATATTATAGCACTTCTTTCCGATTAAGTCAATCCGCACGCCCGACCGCCTTGTAATTTGCGCGCGGGTTTTTATAAACTATACAAAGTCTTATAAAAAATCCTCGTAGGAGGTTAATAAAGTCGTACGGGTTTTCATAAAGTCGGGATTATCGCGTTTTAAAAAAAATTCTTCGTCAATAATGTTAGTAAAATCCCGAAAGGAGGACTATATGAAAGAACAGCAAACAAAATTGCCCGTAAAAAGCCTGATTAAACGCTACGCGCCTATCGCGGTCATAGTATTATGCGTGATTGCGATAGCGACGATACTGCTCGTTACCGGTCTCAAAGGACGGGAGCAGACGAAAAACCCCGACGATAACGTCAAACCCGAAGTCAAACCGTCGGACAACACCGATGATAAAGACGACCTCAGTCAGTACGTTCAGAATCCCGACGACAAACCCGTAGTCAAACCGAAGAAAACCTGGTGCCTGCCTGTTAAGAATTACACCATCGGAATGGATTACTCCGCTACCGAATTCACTTATTCCGAAACGCTCAGGGAATGGCTCATTCATAAAGCAATAGACTTCATCGTAGAGGAAAACGCGGAGGTATTTGCGGTTACCGACGGCACAATCGAGAGCATAACCACGACCGTTATGGAGGGAACGACTATCGTTATAATTCACGACGACGGAATAAGAAGCGTCTACTCCTCACTCAAGGCGGAACCGCCCGTCAAAATCAATCAGAGAGTTTCGGCGGGAACGGTCATAGGTTACGCGTCGGACAGCGGCTACGGAGAGTTTATGCAGGGCGCGCACGTGCATTTCGAAATGAGTAAGGACAAGGTCGTCGTAAACCCGAGAGATTATCTTAAAGAAATCTGACCGAGAAATTTACTGCTTTCCTGAAAAGAGCCGAAGTCGAGGAATTTCAGAAAAATTAAAGATTATACCGAAGAATCGGAGTCAAAACAAACCGCCGCAAAAAAAACGCGGCGGTGTTTTTTATCGTTTAAGCTCCGCTAAAAGAGAAAATCGAAACTTAATCCGGACGAGAAATCAACCGACGGAAAATCTTCAATCGATTCAATCGCGGAAAACGAGATCAGTCGTCGCCGTTGACCCGAACGAATTCGCGCATACATTTTTCGATAATCTTTCGGGCGTAATCGGCGTCGTGAAGAGTGTCGACGGAGGTTTCCTTGCCTTCGAGAGCCTTGTAGACGCTGAAAAAGTGCATCATTTCGTCGGTTATGTGGCGGGGAAGCTCGCTTATGGACTTGAAACTGTTATAGGCGGGATCGCCGTAGGGAATCGCGATTATCTTTTCGTCCGAACAGTTCTGATCCTGCATATCTATCATTCCTATCGGATAACAGCGCACGAGAGTATTCTTCTCTATCTCCTCGCTGCACAAAACGAGAACGTCGAGATGATCCCCGTCCTCGGCAAGAGTCCTCGGAATGAGTCCGTAACTCGAGGGATAATGAGTCGATGTGTAAAGCACGCGGTCGAGAATCATATATCCCGTTTCCTTATCCAGCTCGAACTTCTTTTTCGTTCCCTTCTTGATTTCGATAAGAGCTATGAAATCGTCGGGCTTGATCCTGTCTTTGCGTATTCTGTCAATCGCAGCTATCATTATTACTTTCCTCCCATAAAAAGAAAGCTCCCTGCTAAATGCGGGAGCAACCGCGGCGTCAGACTTGTCTCCCGACGCCGACCGAAGGCACTGCCTTCCTCAGCCTTTTCGAAACGGTTACGAGAACATACACGCCGTACGCAAACAGAAACAGACTTATGAACTGCGAGACAGACAGGAATAAAATCGTTCCGCGCGTATCGTCACGGAAAAACTCGACGATAAACCTGAACACCGGATACGCGGTCAGATAAATACCGCATATCAGGCCTCGTTTTCCGTCGGTTTCCGCGCCCTTTTTGTAAACCAGAATATACACGAGAAGCAGAGCCGCAAAAAGAAGGAGATTAAAGCCGACTTCGAACAATTGAGTCGGAATGACCTTGCCTACGCTGCTGCCGTAGGGGAATTCCACTCCCAAAGGTCCGTCGGTATGCCTTCCGTAGCAGCAACCCGCAAGAAAACAGCCTACTCTTCCTATCGCGTGGCACAAAGGAAGAACTATAAGTATCATATCGCCCGTCTTATAAAAGCCGACGTTCTCTTTTTTACAGAAAACGACAAGCCCCAGAAGCCCGCCTAAAAATCCGCCGTAGTACATAAGCGCGGAAAAAAGCTTCAGCGCACTCGATTTAATCGTTTCCCACGAGGAAAAATCGATTTCGGGAATCCTGAAAAGCAACGAAAAGACGTGCGAACCCAGAAGCCCGAATACCGCCATATAAACCACAAGCCAGCAGAGCTGCCCGAATTTAAGGGAAAATTTCTTGTAAATAAAAAGCACGAGAACCGCTCCGCATACGAAAGCAAGCGTCATCATCGCCCCGTATGCGGGAATCCCGACGGCACCTTCGATCCCGAAAACGTTCTTTACGAAATCGCCCCACCAGCTTTCAAAAAACCACGCGTGCATAATTTATCCTCCGTTATTCTTTCGGGCAAACATCGGTTTCGGACGAAAGCCTTACGCTCGATTCCAGCCCGAGAAGAAAACGCTTGACCGAAAGACTGCTTTCCTTACCTCTTTCGGTAGTGAAGCCTCCGACGCCCGCCGACGACACAACCCTGTGGCACGGAATAACGAGCGGAAGCGGATTGCGCTTCAACGCCTGACCGACTGCCCGCGGACTTCTTATTCCCAGCCTTTCCGCAATAAATCCGTAGGGTACTCTTTCTCCGTAGGGAATAAGACTTACTTCTCCGAGAACCCTTTTCGTGAAATCCGTCGCCCGAAGCTCCGCGGGAAAATCGAAAAATCTCCGCTTCCCTTCGAGATATTCGTTAATCTGAAGCTCAGCGGCTTTGCAGCACCCGACCGAAGCTTCGTCCGAACCGCAGAAAAGACCTTCCTTCGGAAAATCCCCTATAAACCGCAGCGAAATCAGCTTCCCGTCCTCGGCAATAAGACAGATATTCCCGATTCGCGAGGAGAAAACCAGTCCCGCGGACTTATGATTGTTCATAGACTTAGGACTATCCATAGACTCGGGATTGTTCGCAGACTTGGAAGCGGTTTTCTTTACGGACATACGGAATCAGCGGCAGCACATACCCGAAGCGCAGTTGCAGCACATATTCGCAAGACAGACGTCGCCGCACCAATGCCCCGTACACGTACCGTTGCCCGCGCCGTAATCCGCCGACGAAGAATAATGAGATTCGTCGCGCGAAGTGAACTTTTCGGGATTTATGGTCTTACTGGACATAATCTTGGTCAGCTTCTCCATAGAGCTTTTGTATTTGGGATTATTCGGCTCCATATTGAGCGCGAATCCGAGCTGCTTCTTGGATTCGAGATACCAGTTTTTCTTGTAATAGACTATCGACTGAAGATAATGCCATTCAGCCGTCCTTTCGTCCATATCGTCGAGAAGCTTCTGAGCTTCGGTGAGATTATCTGCCTTTATCTGCTCCTCTATCTTCCTGTAATATCCTTCGTTATCGGTCTTTTCGTCCCTTTCGAAAGAGAATTCGTCGGGATTGACCTTATCTCCGCCCGCATCCGAAGCGTCGGATTTTGCCGCATCCGTACCGAAAGCCTTTCCAGCTCCGCTCGACCTGCGGTTAAGTTCGTCCATACAGCGAGCGTATGCCTTATCCAGAGCGTCGAGCTTTCTCGCGGCCTCTTCGCCCTCCTGCCCCGACGTAAACATCTTCGAGGACAACTCGGCTCTCTTGTTCATATAAGCCGAGTGAATCTCCGTTGCGGAAGCGTTCTTGTCAACGCCGAGAATATCGTAAAATTCGTAGTCGTTCATCTGTTTCTCCGTGCGGCCTATTTCTTTCCGCCGCTTATATACTTGCCGAAGATTTCTTCGGTCTTGTTCCTGAGGGATATATGGAAAACGTTCCTGAGTACGCACGAGTACGCCTTAAGCTCGAGGTCGTTATAGCACTTCGCGGCGTAATTCAGCGTGTTGTAGAAAAGAAACTGAAGCTCGTCGTAATTCCTTCCGACAATCTCGCGGGCGTCTTCCCCTCCGAAGGCGGCTCGTATAGGGTTATAGACCTTTTTGGCTATGTCCTTCCCGAGGTCATCCAAAGCGTCGATAAGATATATCCACTTCCCGACGTTATAGCAAAGCCCGAGAAGGTTCCTGTCGGCTTTTTCACCGACAAGACCTATGCACACGTCCCGACTCAGAGCCGCAAAAGGTTCGGAAACTTCGTCGAGAATACCGCAGCCGCTCTTTTCCTTTTCGTAAAGCTCGGAAAGCCTCTCCGAAATCGCTTCGTCGAAATCCGGACGGATACTCCGCGCCTTATCCCGTACCTTCCTGAAAGACCTGACGGCTATTCCGCTCAATAAACTCCTTTCGTCCCTGTAATCGTCCAGAAGCTTATAATAAAACAGAAGGGCGTTGTATACCGCAAGGTCTTCGGTTATCTTATCCGTTTCCATAAGAAGCCTTTCCTTCACGGGAGACATTACGCACCTTCCCTTATACGGGACGGCGTTGACGCCCAGAAAAGAGTGAAAAAGGACGCTGAGAACGTTTACGTCGTTCCCTACCCACAGCCGAGCCACGTTCCCGAAAAGCTTCTTGGTCGCAAGACACGTCCCGCAGGTAAAGGTATGAAAAACGCCAGCCTGATTCTCCGGCAAGTCCTTATCTATGCTTAAATATCCGAACACTCTCCGTTTCTCCTTACGCGATAATGATACTTTTCCGCCGTTAATACAGTATTAAACGGAAAATCAGTTTATCTTCGCTATGAAACCGAGCTTTCTGTAAACCTTGGAAAGCGTCTTCCGCGCCGCAAAATATGCCTTTTCCGCACCGATCTTCATCACCGATTCGAGATAAGCCTTGTCGGAGACGATTCTCTTGTGTTCCTCGCGCACGGGACGAAGCCCTTCTATAACCGCCTCAGCCGTCCTTTCCTTCAATACGCCGTAGCCCGAACCCTCGAATTCCTTTTCGCATTCGGGAATCGGTTTGTCCGCAAACTTGGAATAAATCGTAAGAAGATTGCTCACTCCGGGCTTATTGATTTCGTCGAACCGCACCTCCGTTTCGCTGTCGGTAACGGCGCGCCTGAACTTCCTCCTTATCGAATCCGGCTCCTCGAGAATCGCGACGAACGCGTTTTCGTTTTCGTCGGATTTACTCATTTTCGCGGACGGATCGGCAAGACTCATTATCTTCGCGCCCTCCTTGGGCATATAACCATCGGGAACCACGAAAGTTTCGCCGTAAACGGAATTGAATCTCTCCGCAAGAGTCCTCGCAAGCTCCAGATGCTGCTTCTGATCCTTTCCGATGGGAACGAGATCCGTTCTGTAAAGCAGAATGTCCGCAGCCATAAGCACCGGATAATCCATCAAGCCCATGTTTATATTGTCGGCGTGACGGCGGGATTTATCCTTGTACTGAGTCATTCTGTTCATTTCGCCGACGTAGGATACGGTGTTCAAAGCCCAGCACAATTCCGCGTGCTGAGGAACCTGCGACTGAATGAAAATCGTGGATTTTTCGGGATCGAGCCCCGCAGCCAGAAACAACGCAAGCGTGGAATAGGTGTTTTTCCTGAAAGCGGAAGGCTCCTGACGGACGGTTATCGCGTGCATATCCGCAACGCAGTAAAAACAATCGTAATCGCGCTGAAAAGCCCCGAAATTCCCGAGAGCGCCCAGATAGTTGCCTATAGTGAGATTCCCCGTCGGCTGAATCGCGGAAAATACGGTTTTCTTCTTCTCTCCGACGGCAGCGGCTTCCTTCCCGACGGCTTTCTTCGGTTCGTCGGCTCTTTCCGTAATCGCAGTCTTATTTTCTTCCATTTTTATACTCCCGAGGCGGCACAAAAAAGCCGCCCGTAATCGTTTTTGTCTTTATTTTTAAGTCGTATTCCCCCGAAAAGATAACCCTCTCCGAAAAAACCGAGAAAAAGCTATCTTATCTTTGCGAAACGGGGAACGCCGTCCTCAAACTTAACGCCCGATTCGCCCTGAATAAGGGGCATAACATAGTCCATAAAGCTCGAATCGATATTCGTTCCGTCGTCCGTTATGTACTTGTCGGGAAGCTTGCTTTCGGTATTGGCCGCCTGAGAAAGCGGAACCCTTACGTATTCGCATTCGTATTCCTTGCCTTCGGCGCGCCTGAAACCTATCATTACGTCCGTTTCTCCGTTGACCGCGGCTATGACGCCCTGACGACCGGCTTCCACGGCTTCGGCTATATCCGTTCCGCTCGCAAGATGAGCCGCGCATCTCTGCATAAGACTAAGCTCTATCGCTCTGACCTTTACGCCGGGAATCCTGAGCTTTATCTCGTCCGCAAGCATAGCTCCCACTCCGCCCAGCTGAACGTGATTGAAGCTGTCGCGCGAGACGGAATTGAACAGCTCGACGATATGCCTTCCTTCCTTATCGTGGATACCTTCGCTCACCGCGACGAATACGTTGTGACGCTCGTTCCAGAGAACCTCCACGCGGCGGCAGAAATCGTCGAGATCGAAATCTCTTTCGGGAACGTAAATCAGATCCGGTCCCATTCCCTTATGCGCGGCAACCGCACTCGCTGCCGTAAGCCAGCCCGCGTTCCTTCCCATTATCTCCATAACGACTATCTGTCCGCTCTTGTAAACGCGGCTGTCAAGACTTACTTCCATACAAGTGGTGGCTATGTACTTGGCAGCGCTTCCGTATCCCGGGCAATGGTCGGTACCGCTGAGGTCGTTGTCTATCGTCTTGGGAATACCTACTACGTTGCATTCGTAGCCCTTCTTCTGAAGGTACTTGCTGATCTTATTGCAGGTATCCATACTGTCGTTTCCGCCGTTATAGAAGAAATACCGGACGTCGTATTTTTTAAAGACTTCGAGAATGCGGAGATAATCGGTTTCGTCGTCCTCGGCGCTTTTAAGCTTGTATCTTATGCTTCCGAGAGCCGACGACGGCGTGGTCTTCAGAAGCTCCATCTCCTCCTCGGGAACCAAAGACATATCTATAAACTTCTCTTCAAGCACGCCCGCGATTCCGTAGCAGGCTCCGTAGACTTTAGTTATGTTTTCCTGCCCGAGAGCTTCGGAAAATACTCCGTACGCGCTCGCGTTGATAACGGAAGTCGGACCTCCGGACTGACCGAAAACCAATGCACCCTTCAGATTTTTCATTACAGGACTCCTTTACCGCTATTCGGCGCGGCAAATCATATTATAATTTATAATTATACGAAATAAAACGAGCCTTGTCAAGTATTACGCGCAAAGCCGACCGCATACGAAGCGCATACGACAAAAAAAGACGATTTCCGACGGGGGAAAAACTCTTTTCGGACGCCTGCTTATGACTTGTTAATACGCTATCGAAATCGTGCTTTATAGCGGGGGTTTTTACGGACGCGCATTTGACAAATGCCGTAAAAGCCTTTATACTTGATAAGGAATCGTGTAAAAGAGCGCAGGAAGATAATAAGAGGATTATCGGAAGATAAGCAATTATCGTCATAAATTATCCGAAGATTTAAAGATTATCGAAAGATAAAGATTATCCGAAAATAAAAAGTTATCGAAAGATAAGAAATTATCGGAAAGGAAAGATTCCTCGGTCGCCCGAACGATTCACCTCAACGAACGTAAGTCGGCGCAAAGCCGCATATTACAAAAATACAAGGAGAACTATATATGTATTCCGAAAAAATGGCTGCTCTCGGCAAAAAGCGTTCGGCTATAAGAGAGCTTTTCGAGTATTCACAGACGCGTAAACGCGAAATAGGCAACGATAAGGTATTCGATTACAGCATAGGAAATCCCAGCGTCCCCGCTCCCGCAATCGTAAACGAAACGCTCGTCGATCTTATCCGAAATACGGATTCCGTGCTTCTTCACGGCTACACAAGCGCACAGGGCGACGCCGAAGTCAGAAGGACCGTCGCGGATTATATCGGAAAAACCTTCGGCGCGGAAGCCGACGAAAACCGCATCTATATGACTACGGGCGCGGCTGCGGCTCTTTCTATCTGCTTCAACGCTCTCTGCACCGGAAACGACGAGATAATTACATTCGCTCCGTATTTTCCCGAATATAAGGTCTTTATCGAAGGCGCGAACTGCCGCCATATCGTCGTTAAACCCGACGAAAAACTTATGCCCGACCTCGACGCTCTCGAAAAAGCCATAAATATGCACACAAAAGCCGTGGTTATCAACTCTCCCAATAATCCGAGCGGAGTTATTTACGGAGAAGAAGTCATCAAGGCAATCGCTGCTCTTCTCGAAAGAAAGTCCAAAGAATATTCCCACCCGATTTTCATCATCGCCGACGAACCTTACAGAGAACTCGTTTACGATAACAGAGAGGTTCCTTATATTCCGAATTATTACGAGCATACGATCGTTTGCTATTCCTTCTCGAAGGTATGGTCCATTCCGGGCGAAAGAATCGGTTATATCTTCGTAAGTCCGCGTATGAAGGAGGCTGCGGATATTTTCGCGGCGGTATGCGGAGCCGGACGCTCTCTCGGTTACGTATGCGCGTCGAGCCTTTTCCAGAGACTCGTTATGCGCTGCATAGGAACGGTGGGCGATACCGAAACCTATAAAATCAACAGGGATATCCTCTATAACGCTCTCACCGAATACGGCTTCCGCTGCGTTCACCCGGACGGCGCGTTCTATCTCTTCGTAAAAGCTCCCGTCGAGGACGCCTCGGAATTTGCCGAAGAAGCAAAAAAACGCGAACTCCTTATCGTTCCCGCGGACAGCTTCGGCTGCCCCGGATACGTAAGAATCTCTTATTGCGTGACGAAAGAGCAAATCGAGAATTCTCTCCCCGCGTTCAAAGACCTCGCAAAGCACTACGGACTTATCGGATAGTTTAAACTTAATCGGAATTCCGAGAATCCGAACCATTTATAAAACGACGATCGGAAAGCGAAGGATTCGTTCCTTCGCTTTTTCCTTTGATTTTTTACGAAATTCCGTTGCTTTTTACGGAAAAGGATTTTTTGCAGACGATTACGCAAAGCGATTTTACGTCGGGTACGATTTCGGACGAGGATTTTTAGTCGGTTACGGATTATAGGAAACGCAACCGCGGAAATTAACGAAAAAACGCGGAAACTACGGGAAAATCCCGCAAAATCCGCATTTTTATTATTCGTTTAAATCCGTTTCAATCGGCAGAGAAATTCGTCCTCGTACTCTTATTTCGAAATCTTGCGGCGGGACGCGCTCTTGTTTTTGGAGGAAGCGACGACGCCTATGACTATCGCAACGACGGCAACTACGCCGAGAACTACGAGAATCAGAGTAAGCAGACTGTTTCCGTGAGATTTTACTCTTTCGAGCATCGAGAAAAGCTGACTTTCGCTATCGCCGAAATCCTTCATAACGCCCATAGGCATCGTACCGTTGAAATAACGCACTTCGTCGGCAAAGAATTCGTCGGGATCGTATTCGTTATCCGAAAGAATGCTACGGACTTCTTCGGAGGACGAGAGAATCTCCTTCTTTATGCCCGAAGTATAGCCTATCGAAATCATATTCTTAACCGCAACTTCGGGCTTGTTCATATATTCTATGAAAAGCTTGGCGGCTTCGGCGTTGGGAGCGTTTTTGGTGATTACCCAGCCGTCGAACCAGATATTGGAACCCGATTCCGGAACGTAATAGCCCAGCTTCCTTCCGGACTTGGCGGCCTCTTCTATCGCGTAGACGGCGTCGCCCGACCAGGCAAGATCGAGATACGCGTTTCCGGCAATGACTTCTTCCTTATCGAAATCGACGCTGTATAAAACCTTCTGAGCCTTCTGCTCGGTAAGTACGTCTTCTGCCGCGTCGATAAGAACCTTGTCGGTAGAATTGATAAGCTCGACTACGGTTTTGTCCTTAAAATCTTCGGGAAGCCTGTCGTTCTCTTTCAGATACATAACAGCGGCTACGTAAATGTCGCGGACGCTGTCCTTCATATAAATCTTTCCGACGAGATTCTGATTACCGGCTTTGTTCCAGAGGACTCCCCAGCCCTCTTTAAGGTCGTTTTCGGTAACCACTTCCGTGTTATAGAGGATTCCGAGAGTTCCCCACATATACGGAACGAAATAGTCGCGCATATTGACCTTCTCTCCGCCGACGGTCATATCTCCGAAGGTTTCGTCTATCGTTTTGACGAAAAGAGGTTCGATATCGTTCCAGAGAGCTTCGTTCTCTTCGGCAGTTCCTATCTTCTGAAGCTTATCGGCTTCGAGAAGCTTCTGAATCGCATACTCGGAGGGCGCAAGCATATCTATCGACGAAGAATTCATAACCTGAGTCAGCATTGCTTCGTTCGTATCGTAAGTCCTGTAATTGACCTTGATATCCTTGCCCGTTCTTTCCTTGTAAAAATCAACGAAAGCCTTGAAATTCGTTTCGACGAGTTCTTCGTCCATATAGTCCGCCCAGTTCACGATGTTGAGCGTAGGTACTACGGGAGTGGCTGCGTTTACGGTCTGAGCCGCGGGGACGAGAATAAACGCTGCGAGAGCAAGCAGCGCAAGAACAAAAACGGTTCCTTTTTTCATCTTTTACTCCTTTATTTCGGTGTATTTTTCTTTGTATATATGCTCCGTCCTGACGAACGGGATATATCAGTCCTGAGATTTCCTTATCGCCTTGTTGACCTTGGCGATACGGGCGGCGTCGTTCTTCTTCTTGAGATTGACGAGAAGAATAACGCCGAGAACGACTACGAAAATTACGGAAAACAACGCAAGCCAGAAGGGTTGAAGCCCGCCTTTTATCGCGTCGCCGTAAATATAAGTGCTGAGAGTGTCTATACTCGTGGTCGCGCCTTTGTTTATCTGGGTTATGATGAAGTCGTCCATCGAAAGCGTGAAAGCCATCACGAATCCGCTGACTATTCCGGGGGAGATTATCGGGATCATAACCGAGAAGAGAGCCTTTCCGGGCGTAGCCCCGAGATCGAGAGCCGCTTCATAGACGTTGGGATCCATCTGCACGAGCTTGGGCATAACCGACAGAACTACGTAGGGAGTACAGAAAGCCGTATGAGCTATTATAAGCCGGACGTAGCCTTCGGGAAGCCTTATCGCATTGAAAAACAGAAGCAGCGAAACCGCCATTACTATTTCGGAATTGATGACGGGAAGCTGATTTACGCCCTCGACGACGCGGCGGGCTTTCTTGCTCATATGAAAAATCCCGATAGCCGCGCACGTCCCCATAAACGTAGATATGACCGAGCTTATCGCGGCGATTATCAGAGTGTTCTTAAGAGCGTTTATAAGAGCCGCGGGAGGATTGGTGAAAAGCGTAACGTACGAATCGAAGGTGAACGAATCGAACACGAATCTCGAATTCCCCGAAAAGCTGTATACGATTACGAACAGCAGAGGAAGGTACATAAACGCGAGAACCAGACCGATGAAAAGGTCGGCAAACAGCTTCTTCCAGTTTACCATAAGTTCTTCGCCTCCTTCTGCGTCGCGTTGAATTTATTCATAAAGAAGTTGGATATGAGAACGAACGCAAGCATTACGAGGGACATAACGCTGCCTACCCCGTAGATACTGTGCATAAACTTCTCGTAGATACTGTCGCCGAAAAGCACGATCGTCGCGCTGCCCGAAAGAAACGAGCTTATCGAAAAGGTCGATATCGTCGGTATGAAAACCATCGTTACTCCGCTGATTATCCCGGGGACGGAAAGCGGAAGAACGGTTTTGAGAAAGACGGTGGCGTTATCCGCGCCGAGATCCTGAGCTGCCTCTATATAGCTCTTGTCTATACCCGTGAGCGTGGTCGTAAGCGGCATTATCATATACGGAAGGAAGTTGTATACGAGACCGATTATGAGAGTAGCCGTTCCGAGTTCGAAATCCATTTTCCTGAAAAGAGCCTGAGTCGCAAGCGTCCTTATAAGAAAGTTAACCCACATCGGAAGCACGAGAATCAGCATAAGCATAGACTTCGAGTGATACTTCGATATGAAATACGCGACCGGATAGCCGATAAGCAGACACAAAGCCGTCGTTAAGAATCCGATGACTACCGAATTCAGAAGAACCTTCATATTCTGCGATTCCCTGAAAAAAGAGACAAAATTCCCGAAGGTAAAGCTACCGTTGGCGATAAAGGCGTTCACGAGAATCATAACGAGCGGCATTACCACGAAAAGCAGCAGAAACAATACGTAAGGATAGGCAAGATACTTCCTCGGAAGCCCCATTCCTTTCGCGCGGCTATTCTTTTTCCTTTTCATCGGTTACCTCCTCGGGAAGCGGCTCTACGATTATCTTTTCGGGAGCGACTCTTATTCCCACGCGGTCGCCTTTGAGCCAGTCGTCTTCGGTATCCACGAAAAAGTCGTAGTAATTGTCCGTCCTGACGACGCACTGATAATAGCTGCCCTTATAAATAGAGTTGACGACCGTCGCGCCGATAATTCCGTCGTCCTCGTCGTCGAAAAGCTCCACATCGTCGAAATCGATCGAAACGCGTACTCTCGTTCCCTCCGGAAGCGTGCTGTTGCAGGGGAAATCCTCGCCGCATATCTCGACTTTTCCGTCGCCCGTCATAACCGTGTCTATCGTGTTGATGACTCTCGATTTGTGCATAATATGCAAATCGTTGGGCTTGATATACAAGCCTATCGTTTCCCCGACGATACATTCGACGTTGTCGTGAATGAGAATCTCGCTCCTGTCTTCGTCGAAAATAAGCGCGGTCGTCTGGTAGTGGTCACCCTTGAAAACGCAGGAGATAACCTCGGCCTTCATCATTACGCTCTGGTTGTCTTCCTTAAGGATATAAACGTCCTCCGGTCTTATGATAACGTCGATAGGCTCGTTGAATTTAAAGCCCTTGTCCACGCATTCGAACTTCTGCCCGCAGAATTCCACGAGAAAATCCTTTATCATAAAACCGCTGAAAATGTTGCTTTCGCCTATAAAGTCGGCGACGAAAGCGTTCGCAGGCTCGTCGTAAACCTTCTGCGGAGTCGCTATCTGCTGAATCTCTCCGTTCCTCATAACGATAATCGTATCGGACATCGTAAGAGCCTCTTCCTGATCGTGCGTAACGTAAATGAAAGTGATGCCCAGCTCCCTGTGCATATTCATAAGCTCGATCTGCATATCCTTTCTCATTTTAAGGTCGAGCGCGCCCAGAGGTTCGTCGAGAAGAAGGACCTCCGGCTCGTTGACGAGCGCCCGCGCAATCGCGACTCTCTGCATCTGTCCGCCCGAAAGACTGTTTACGTTCCTGTATCCGTAGTCCTCCAGATCCACGAGCTTCAGAGCCGCTTCGACCTTATCCTTGATCTCGGCTTTGGTGAGCTTACGGTAATTCTCGTAAACGTCGCCCTTCTTGTCCGTATAGGTCGTTCCGTCGGGAACGTACTTGAGTTTAAGACCGAAAGCGATGTTGTTGAATACGGTGAGATGAGGGAAAAGCGCGTATCTCTGGAAGACCGTGTTTATGGATCTTCTGTACGGAGGAATCTTCGTTATGTCCTCGCCGTTAAAGAAAATCGAGCCGGACGTCGGAGCTTCGAAGCCCGCTATCATTCTGAGCGTAGTGGTCTTACCGCAGCCGGAAGGCCCCAAAAACGTAACGAATTCTCCTTTCTTTATGGAAAAACTTACGTTCTTTACGACAGGTTTGTCGTCGTAGCTTTTGCAGACGTTTTTAAGTTCGATTATCTTCGTGGAATTGTCCTTTTGTGCAGTCATCTTCGGTCTCCGTATCAGAAATTGGAGGGCGTGGCGATCCACATTATCCTTGCGACGCCCCGTCCGGTATTTACGATAGTGTGACGGTATTTTCCGTCGATATAGAAGGAATCGCCTTTACGGGCTTTGTATTCCTTGGTCTCGGTCCTGACGATTACCCGCCCCGAAAGAACGTATCCGAATTCCTCCCCTTCGAAGGGATCGCGCGTTTCGCTCTCCGCGCCTTCGGCAAGCTCGACTATTATCGGCTCCATTTCGTTCTTCTGCGAATTGGGAATGAGCCACGTCTTGGTACAGCCGTCGTTCTCCGATACGAAATAATCGGACGGCGTGAACACGACCTGAACGTCCGACTCCGAAGCGAAAAACGCCGCCGGCGTTACTCCGAGAACGTTGAGTATGTCTATGAGCGTGGCTATGGACGGCGACGAAACGTCGTTTTCGAGCTGAGAAATGTATCCCTTGGTCAACTCGCACCTGTCTGCGAGTTCCTCCTGCGTCAGTCCTAACTGAAGCCTTATTCGTTTAATTCTCGCGCCAATATTCATTATTCGTCTTTTTGCCCCCCTTGACAGCAAAGAAATATAACAGATTCCGTCCCTTTTGTCAACCGTTTGAATTAAAATTACTAAACTTTTTTCTTACTATTCGGATTACGGCGCGGCGACTTACGGAAATTAAACCAAAATCTTAAAATAATTAAACAAGGGTTCCGTAAAAACTCCGCGATTCAAAAATACTTAACTTTATTCTTAAAAAAGGTAAACCGAAAAAAACGCGCCCCGAACGACCGATTGGCGACGAATTTTCCCCGGGCGGAAGGATAAATTTCCGACGGAGCCGAATTACGCTTGCAAAAATCTCCGATAGGGTGTATACTGATTCGGTTCCGCGCGGCGGACGAGGAGAAAAAATGTATACCGTAAGACTTAAAAAGAACGAAGAAAAACGAATACTCGCCGGCCACGGCTGGGTTTACGCGAACGAAGTCGCTTCCGTCGGGGGAAAAGACAAAAACGGCTCGCTCTGCGTCGTTACCGATTACGACGGAAGATTTATCGGAAAAGGCTATATCAATCACCTTTCCAAAATCCTCGTCAGAATCTTCCTCAGAAACGAAAACGCGACCGACGACCGTGAGTTTTATCTCGAAACGATAAAACGAGCCTGGAATTATCGCAGAAATCTCGGTTACGAAAACTCGTGCAGAGTCGTTTTTGCGGAGGCGGACGGACTCCCCGCCCTTATCGTCGACAAATACGCGGACGTGCTTTCCGTACAGTTTCTTTCGCTCGGTATCGACAGAAAAAAAGAGCTTGTCGCGGACTGTCTGAAAGAGATTTTTAATCCGCGTGCGATTTACGAGCGCAGCGACGTCGCGGTCAGGAGCAAAGAAGGTCTCCCCGAAGTAAAAGGACTGATTTTCGGCGAACTTCCCGACGAGATAATCATTAATGAAAACGGCGTGAAAATGTGCGTAGACGTCGTGAACGGACAGAAAACGGGATATTTCCTCGACCAAAAGGAAAACAGACTCGCGGCAAGGAAATATTTCAGGACCGATTCGGTTCTCGATTGCTTCTGTAATTGCGGAGGTTTCGCGATGAACGCGGCCCTTTCGGCGGAAAAAGTCATCGCTGCGGATATTTCGCCCGTAGCTCTCGCGGAGGTCAGAAAAAACGCAGAAATAAACGGATTCAATAATATTGAAACGATTGAGGGGAACGTTTTCGATTTACTCAGGAATTATCGCGCGGAAAAACGAACGTTCGGGACTATCGTTCTCGATCCGCCTGCGTTCTGCAAAAGCGCGGACGAGGTTAAAGACGCTTACAGAGGCTACAAAGACATAAATATTCAGGCGATGAAACTCGTGAAAAGCGGCGGATTCCTGATTTCGTCGTCCTGCTCGCACTATATGACCTTCCCGCTCTTCGAAAAAATGCTGAGAGAAGCGGCTGCGGCAAGCGGAAGAAACGTCAGATTCGTCGAAATCCGTTCGCAGGCGTCCGATCACCCCTCTCTTCTATCTGCGGAAGAAACGCAATATCTTAAATTTTTCGTTCTTAATATAATGTGAAAAATATTTTCACAAAGACAAAGGCGAGAAAGTACAGTGTTAAACATAAGTGAAAAATATAAAGAAAAGGAGAATAAATTATGACAGTTGACGTTGACAGAATAAACGAACTTACGGCTATCTCGAGAAAAAGAGCGCTTACGCCCGAGGAAAATGAGGAAAGAGATCGGCTCAGGCGCGAATACATCGATGCTTTCAAAAAAGACCTCGAAGCACAGCTTTCTTCGCTTAAAGTTAAAAACGAGTCGGGCGAAATCAAGGATTATCGCGAATACGTGAAGGAGCAGAAGGAAAAATTGCTCGAAAAACAGGAGGACGAAGCCGAAAAAACAGACGAGTACGAGAAGAATCGTGAATAAAAAACGATAGAAAGATGAATAAAAAGAAAAAAGCTCGGGAAATTTACCGAGCTTTTAGTTTGTTTATGGGGAGATTAAGTTCAGTTTTTGAATAACGATTGACAAACATAAGATTGACACGAATCGTTCACTCAGGCTCGTCCTCTCCGATGAGCGTCCAGATCGTTTCGCCTTCCTTAATCATTCCAAGCTCACGCGCGCGTTTTTCGGCGTATTCGACGCGCTGCATATACGCTTCGGTATTTTTGAGTTGGTCGTAATTGTCGTAAAGATACTTTATTTCTTCCTTAATGGATTCCGTTTCGTTCTTCGTTTTTTCGTATTGAATCAGATTTGCGACGAGAACGCCCGCCAAAACCACGAGAAGAGTTATTGCAAGAGCTACGACCACGATTTTGGTTTTGCCTTTAAGCATCGCGCACTCCTTTTTCTCGTTTTTTGCTGATATTATACGCAAAACCGCATATTCTGTCAAGCGCTTTGGGCAGGAAAACGACAATCGGAAGGAATCCCGCGGCTATCGACGGAAAGGTATGCCAGCCGAGCCGTCCCGAACAGATTATTTCGAGGGCTTCGGGCAAAATCGCCGTGAGCGCAGCCGAAAAAAACAAGTCGCAGATTATTCCGAAAACCCGCCCTCCTTTTTTCACAAAACGGACGGGGAAGCGCACAAGAATCAGCGAAAAGCCTATCGCCGCGCCCAGAACGAAAAGCCCGAAAAACTCCTTCAGCTCGCCCATAAATCACTTGAAAATATCCTTGAAAGCCGTTTTCTGTCTTCCTCCGCCGTAGGTCAGAGAAACGAGATTCGTCGCGTTCAGCTCTAAATTCCCGTCGTCCACGTCGAATTTATTGGCGGTTATTCCGCTTCCGCGCACGATAAGAACGCCATCCTCGAGCGAAATCTGAGCCTCCTTATCGACGAGCGTCTTTACGCCCGTTACTCCCGTAATCTTCATAACAGTTCCGTTTTCGTTTCCGTTAAGCGTCAGAGAATGATTTTTCATTTTTTCCTCCATAGACCTTTCTTTAATCAGTTTATGCCCGAGGAGAACGATTTTATTCGTCGCACGAAAAAAGCGGCAGGAAATAATCCCTGCCGCATAAAAATCCAATTCCGATTATTTAACTTTTTCAACAATCTCGAGAAGCTTGAGATCGATTCTGTTCTTGATTGTATCGACCTTAGTAATCTGAACTCTTACTCTGTCGCCCTCTGAAAGAACGTCGGAAACCTTTTCCACTCTGTTCTTGCTGAGCTTGCTGATATGAATCATTCCGTCCTTGCCTGGAGTAAGCTCTACGAAAGCTCCGGTAGGCTCGAGAATCTTAACGACCTTGCCTTCAAATTCGTCGCCCACCTCGGGATCCTTAACGATTCCCATAATAATAGCCTTGGCTTTCTTGCTCATAGCTTCGTCGCAGGTCGCGATAAAGACCGTACCGTCGTCCATAATATCGATTTTCACGCCCGTTTCGTCGATAATCTTATTGATGGTCTTTCCGCCGCTTCCGATAACGTCCTTAATCTTATCCTTATCGATAGCAAAGCTTATAATCTTGGGCGCGTATTTGCTGAGAGCTTCTCTGGGCTTGTCGATAACCTGCGTCATCTTGTCGAGAATATAGTATCTGCCTTCCTTTGCCTGAGCAAGAGCTTTTTCGAGAATTTCTCTGTCGATGCCCTTGATTTTGATATCCATCTGAATCGCGGTAATGCCATTTCTCGTTCCGGCAACCTTGAAGTCCATATCGCCGAGGAAGTCTTCAAGCCCCTGAATATCCGAAAGGATAGCGAGCTTATCGTGTTCGACGTCCTTCATAAGTCCCATAGCGATACCGGCTACCGGAGCTTTAAGAGGCACGCCCGCGTCCATAAGAGCAAGAGTGCTGCCGCAGACGCTCGCCTGAGAAGTACTGCCGTTACTGCTGACGACTTCGCTGACCGTTCTTATAGCGTAGGGGAACTCGATTTCCGACGGAATAACAGGCTCCAGCGCTCTTTCGGCAAGCGCACCGTGACCGATTTCTCTTCTTCCGGGGCTCTTGAGCGGTTTAGCTTCGCCCGTGCTGTACGGCGGCATATTGTAGTGGTGCATATATCTCTTGAATACTTCGTCGTCAAGACCTTCGAGCTTCTGGACTTCGCTTATCGTTCCGAGAGTAGCCGTAGAGATAACCTGAGTCATACCTCTCGTGAAGCACGCGCTGCCGTGAACTCTCGGGAGCAGACCGACTTCGCACCAGATAGGTCTTATATCCGTAAGACCTCTTCCGTCGGGACGGACGCCTTCGTTAAGGATTCTCGCTCTTACCTTTTCCTTGGTCATCGTATAGAGCGAGTCGCCTACGTAAGGAACGACTTCGGGATAAGTCTCGGCAAAATGTTCTTTGCACTTGGCTTCGACTTCGTCCTGATTCTTCTGACGCTCGGCTCTGTCGAAGGTTTTAAGAGCCTCGGTGAGCATTTCGTCCGCGTATTCCCTGACTGCTTTTTCGTATTCTTCGGGAACTTTATGAATAGTGATTTCCTTCTTGGGTTTACCGACTTCTTTAACTATAAAGTCGATGAACTCGCACTGTCTCTTGATTTCTTCGTGACCGAAAAGAATTGCTCCGAGCATTTCGTCTTCACTGATTTCCTGACTGCCCGCTTCGACCATCATTATAGCATCCTTCGTGCCGGAAAGATTCAAAGCAAGTCTGCTCTCTTCTCTCTGACGGCTGTCGGGATTGATTACGTATTTATCGCCGATAAGACCGACTACTACGCTTCCGGTGGGACCGGCAAACGGAATGTCGCTTATGGAAAGGGCGATAGACGAACCTATCATAGCGAAAACCTCGGGCGGGGTATCTACATCTACGGAAAGAGCCGTCGCCACCACCGCTACGTCGTTGAAGAATCCTTTCGGGAAAAGAGGTCTTATAGGTCTGTCGATAAGTCTCGAAGTCAGAATGGCTTTATCGCTCGCTCTGCCCTCTCTTTTCTTGAAGCCGCCGGGAATCTTGCCTACCGCGTACATCTTTTCTTCGTAGTCTACTCCCAACGGGAAGAAGTCTATACCGTCTCTCGGCGAAGCCGCAAGCGTAACGTTGACCATTACCGCAGTTTCTCCGCATCTCACGATACAGCTTCCGTTGGCTTGTTCGGCGTACTTGCCGATTTCCACACTCATAGTTCTGCCGCCGACTTCAGTTTCGAATACATAGTATTCTCTGTTGCCGATGTGCATTGTCTTTTTGATATACTCGCTCATTTTTCCTCCAAATTACATCTTTCCTCCGCGAAAAAAAATCGTCCGCGTCGGAGTCGTTTATTTAATACACCTTTTTAGTGTTATTATCGTCAAAAAAACGCAATATCTGCGCGCCGCGCCCGCGGCAGAAGAAATCGGGAGACGCCCGCCTTTATTTTGAAAGAGGCGAAAGAACCATTGCTTCTTTCGCCCCGCCCTTTACTTGTTATTTTCTTAATTCCAAACGTTCGATGATGGATCTGTATCTTTCGATATCGGTGCTCTTCAGATAGTCGAGCAAGCCGCGCCTTTTACCGATCATAAGGAACAATCCGCGTCTGCTGTGGAAGTCCTTCTGGTGAGTTTTAAGGTGTTCGGTAAGGTGTTTGATCCTTTCGGTCAGAAGAGCGATCTGAACTTCGGGAGAACCCGTGTCGCCTTCGGTGCGCGCGAACTGATTGATAATTTCCTGTTTTCTGGTTGCGTCCATTTTCATTTCTCCTTATTTCTATTCGCCGAAAACCCTGTAAAGCGACGGAACCCGCTCAACCGAGAAATCGGTATGCTTTTTCAAAAGCCTTAATATAATACCACAATTTGCCGCCGATGTAAACTGTTTTTCGGCTACTTTACGGAATTAAAACCGAAAAAAGTTTTTTTGCCCTCCCAATTCGCGTCTCCTCTTTCGACGTAAAGCTTCACGTCCTTCGTATCGGCGAATCTTTCTATTCTTACGCCCGTTTCTCCGCCGCCGACGAATACTCTTTTGGATATTCCGTTGGAACCGCAGGCTATAATCGACTTGCATTCCTCCATAATATCGATATTGTATAGGCACTGAAATCCGCTCTTCGCGTAGCCTACGTTTTCGAGATTGCCCGTCATATATTTCTGCCGGTAAAGATAATACGGCTTATAACCGGCGTCGGAAAGAGCTTTTCGCGCATAATCGACCATTTCCGAAACTTCGTTTTCGGGAGCGGAACTTATATTCTCCTCTTTCATAGTGCTTCCTCTCTTCAGCGCAAGCGTATGAACGGTTACGTTTTCGGGAGCGAGAGCCGCGCATTTATCGAGAGAATCGCGGAAAATCTCCGCGTTTTCACCCGGAAGTCCGGCAATCAGGTCCATATTGACCGTAAATCCGTATTCCTTCACGCGTTTAAGCGTATCAACCACGTCTTCGGGAGTGTGTCTGCGATTGATTTTTGCAAGAGTATCGGCGTTCATCGTCTGGGGATTGACCGAAACCCTGTCTACCTTCATTTTTTCAAAAAGCTTCAGGTGCTCTTCGGTTATCGTATCGGGACGGCCCGCCTCGACCGTGAATTCCTCGATTTTTACGCCCGAGAGCGGCGAGAGAATCTCCCCGAGATTTTCCGCGCTTATGGCCGTGGGAGTTCCTCCGCCGACGTAGACATTATCGAGCCTCAGACCGTTATCGCGGACAATCTCCAGAGCGTTTTCGACTTCCTTACGGGCTACGCGGACGTAATCGTCGACGTATTTTCCTATTCTCGCGATAACTCCGCCCGTAAAACTGCAATAGACGCACTTGCTTACGCAGAACGGAATCCCGACGTATATATCGACCGCTCTTCGGTCGTCGTTGAGAAGTCCTCTCTGCATTTCGGCTATCTCGCGAAGAAGCTTTATCTTGCTCTCGGAAACCCCGAAGGTTTCCCGAAGCCCGACCGTCGGATCAAGTCCTTCGTTTTCCAGCTCGTAATAAATCTTCGTAGGTCTTATTCCCGTCAGCGAACCCCACGGAATCGTCTTCCCCGAAATCTCCGAAAGAGCCGAATAAAGCAGCGCCTTGGAATGCCTTTTCACGAGCTTCTTTTCGGTAAGAGCGTCGGAATTATCGGGAAGAAGAAATTCCGAGGAAAAACCCCTCGAATAAAGCGAAAATCTGTCCTTGCAGAGGCGCCCGTCCCTGCTCCAACGATGTTCGATTGTTATATCGCCGTCGTTTACTCCCTCAAAATCCGACGAAAATCGATAAGAATTGGCAATTCCGAAAAGCTTACATACGTCGAGAAGCTCGGAGGCGTAGTCCGACCTGTCGGTTTTAAGTATCACTTCAGCCAAATGTTAACGTCCTTTTCCCTTCCGAGAGTGGTTTCCCTTCCGTGTCCCGACAGCACGCGGTAATCGCCGTCTATGCGACTGATAAGTTTAAGCGATTCGTTGAGCTTCCTCGAAGAACCCTGCGGAAAATCGGTGCGTCCGACGCTTCCGGCAAAAAGAGTGTCCCCCGAAAACATAAGCCCGTCGATAAAATAAATCACGCTTCCTTCGGAATGCCCGGGAGTCTTTATATAGCTGACTTTAATGCTTCCGTCGGCAAAAACGATTTCGCCTTCGGGAAGAGGCTCAGCCGTGTTGCAGTCGGCGGCTTTGACGCCCCAGACGCCTGCGCAGTACGCCGCTCTGTGGCAATAATCGATATCCTTTTCCTCGACGTAAACGTGAATCTTGTCCTTTTCGTCAACGCCCGAAAGATTCCCGTCGTAGCCGCTTATTTTCTCCCGATAATACGAATCGAGAAACGGATCTACTCCGCCGACGTGATCGAAATGCCCGTGAGTCAGAAGAATCCCGCGGAGAACGAGCTTTTCTTTACGGAGATAATCTGCTATCTGCTCGTAGCCGCTTTCCGCGACGTCAATAACGATTGCGTTGTGTTTATCGTCGGTCACGACGTAACAATTGGTCGGAAGACTTCCGATCTGAAAGAGTTTGTACATTTTTACCTCTGAACGAATAAAATCCGTATTGTTTTGCATTTTTCGGCTGCTCCGAGACGGATAAAATCCGCAAATTCAGCCTGTTCATTCGGATTTCTGCCGCCGAAAATCCTCCGCAAGCCGCAAACCGAAATCCTCTGCGATTATCAGTTGGTTGTCCGGAAAACGTCTATGGTGGACGGAAGACTTCTGAGCTTGGTCATAAGCATTTCAAGCTGGCTCTGGTTGCTTATTTCCACGGAAACGAGAGCGACGGCGTTATGATTCTTGTCCTTCCTCGCGTTAATGGACATAAGAGAAAGTCCTTCGCCGGAAATCACTTTGGTTATATCGGCGAAAACCTCGCCTTTGTTTTCGGAAACTATCTGAATCGTCGCAAGGAAGGTTGCGCTTCCGTCGGTTGCAGCCCATTCGGCTTCGATAAGCCTTTCGGACTCGAGACCTTTTATGCTCGGACAATCCGCGCGGTGAATGGTTATTCCGCGTCCGTGAGAAACGTAGCCGATTATCTTATCCCCGGGGACGGGAGAACAGCACATAGAAAACCTTACGAGCGGCTTTTCGTAGCCCTTGATGATTACAGAGTTTTCTCTTCCCTTCGGAACGGCGGGAGAATCGGACTTTTCTTCCTTTCTCGGACGGGCGACGTGAGTGAAGTTAGCCATCTTCATTATTATCTGATTGACAGATACTCCGCCGTAACCTATGCTCGCGTACATCTCGTCGATATTCGTATAGGAATACCTCTCGAAAACGCTTTCGAGAGCCTCGGGAGTCATAAGAGCCGAAGGGTTATAACCGCGGGACTTTATTTCCGATTCGAGCATCGATTTTCCCGTCCGGATATACTCGTCCTTCATTTCACGCTTGAAAAACTGCCTTATCTTCGCCTTCGCGCTCGAAGTTCGCACGATCTTCAGCCAATCCCTCGACGGGCCCTTGCTGTTCTGGTTTATCATTATCTCAACCGTATCGCCGGTTTCGAGAACGGTATCGAGAGTAGCGATTTTTCCGCCGATTTTCGCGCCCACGCATTTGTTTCCGACCTCGCTGTGAATTGCGTACGCGAAATCGAGAGCCGTGCTTCCAGCAATCATCTTGATTACGTCGCCTTTGGGCGTGAAAACGTAAACCTCGTTGGTTATCCGTATATCCCTTCTTATTATGTCGAGAAATTCGTGACAATCCGCAAGCTCGTTTCCGTAATTCAGAACGTCCTGTACCCATTTGAGGTTGTCGTTCATCTTCTTATCGGTCTTTCCGTCGGCTTCTTTATACTTCCAGTGCGCAGCTATACCGAATTCGGCTATCTTGTGCATCTCGTGAGTTCTTATCTGAATCTCTATGGGCGTCGAACCTACGAAAACCGTCGTATGAAGGCTCTGATAAAGATTGGGCTTGGGCGCGGCGATGTAATCCTTGACTCTTCCGGGCATAGGTATCCAGGTCGAATGAATCACGCCGAGAAGCGCATAACAATCCTGAACGGTATCTACGATGACGCGGACGGCGGTCAGATCGAAAATCTGATCGATGGTCTTGTTGTGATTCTTCATCTTCTTGTAGATACTGTAAAAATGCTTGGTGCGTCCGAAAACTTCGCCCTCCATGTGCATTTCTTCGAGAATCTTCCTCAGCCTTATTATTATCGTTTCGACTATCTCGGCACGAACCTCCTTTTTCAGGGCGATTGCGTGAGCGATTGCGTCGTAGGCTGGTCTGTCGAGAAATTTAAGCGCAAGGTCTTCGAGTTCGCATTTGATCGGAGAAATACCCAGCCTTCCCGCAAGAGGCGCGTAAATATCCAGCGTTTCTCTCGCCATTATCGTCTGTCTTTCGGGACTTAAATATTGAAGAGAACGCATATTGTGCAGTCTGTCGGCAAGCTTTATTATCAGCACGCGGATATCCTTTGCCATCGCGAAAAACATCTTCCTTATGTTTTCCGCCTGCTCTTCTTCCTTGGAATGGAAATGAATCTTCTCGAGCTTGGTTACGCCCTTTACAAGGTCGGCTATCTCGTCGCCGAATTTCTCCCTGAGCATTTCGTCGGTAACGTAGGTATCCTCGACCGTATCGTGAAGAAGAGCCGCACAGATCGTCGGCGCGTCAAGTCCGAGGTCCACGAGAATATCCGCAACTACCACCGGATGAGTGATATACGGACGTCCGCTCGCTCTGAACTGATTTGCGTGAGCGTCTCTCGCAAGCGTAAAAGCCTCGTTGATAAGCTTGAAGTTCGTCGGATAATAATGCCTGAGCTTCGCAATAAGATTGTCTATGGTGATTTCAGCCGGTTCGGTTTGCATCGTTTTCTCCGTTGTTTTTCTGATTTATCGCCGAAAAAATCGTCGAGGCGTTCAATTCGGCTTTCTTTTTTTCCGTAAACGTAATTTCTATCGGTTCGCAGAGCCTTATAAGCTCCAGCTCCTCGAATACCTTAATCGCAAGCGTTATCTGACCTCGCGTAAGGTCGTAAAGCGGAAGGGTCGTCCATAATTCGTTCCAGTCGGAATATCGTTTTTTCCCGCTCCTGAGGGCTTTATAGACTCTGCCGCAGATTTCTCTCGTAAGTCCGGAATGCCGCGGAATAAAACTTCCGCAATCCGAAACGAATACGCGGCTGCCTTTCGGGAAGGGATAGCCGATTTTCAGATAGTCGCGGCTCCCGAGAACGAACAGAAGACTTCCCGCTCTCTCCGCACGGGGGACTTCCGTCGGAGCTACGAGCAGCCTTTTCCCCGCAAAAGTCGAAGGCGTGAAGTATTCCGGACGAAAATCCGTAAGACAAAAACCCTCTTTCCTGACGATTTTCGCCGCTTCACCCAGCGAAAACGCGACGACCGTAACGTTTTCCGCCGCAATAAGCTCCTTCGCTCCGTCCGAATCCACGATTTCGAATAGTCTTTCGGCTTTCCCCGAACAATCCGACTTCGCAGAAGAAGGTTTATCCGAAGAAAATCCGGATTCGTCGGAAAAATCGGATAGGATTTCACCCGTCGGACGAAGAGACGCCGCGAGATTTTCAAGGCACAATTCGTCGATTCGGAGAGAATTACAGGGCGTCATCGCACGGATTATTCCTATCGTTTTTTTCTCGAAGGAATCGTACTCCATCGTAAACAGGAAGTCAAGCAAATTTCGCCTCTCGGCAGGATAAACATACCCCGAATACGAGAAAAATCCCTTTAGCGTAAAACCCGAATGAAGTTTAAACGCGACGTGATCGCGGGATTGTCCGAAAAGCGAAACCTCGTCGCAGTAATCCCTTATCCTGAAAACGGGAACGTCGCTCGTCGCCATAGGCTGAAGCCTGTCGGTAAACTCCCTGAACTCCGCAGAAGAATATTCGGGCTTGTAATCCAGATCGTAGTATATGCAGTAGTCGGAAAATTCCTGCTTCCCGAGAGCGTCCGAGAGCCTTTCCCGAAATTCCCCGAGCTTTTCCTCCGCAAGAGTAAAACCGACCGAATGCCTGTGTCCGCCGAATCTTACGAAAACGTCGGACATTTCCGAAAATATCGCAAAGAGATTCACGTTCACCGTACCCCTACCGGAGCCTACGATTTTACCGTCCTCTTTCATCATCACGAATGCCGAAAGTCCGTATTTTTCCTTGTACCTCGAAGCGGCTATACCCAGAATTCCGTGTTTCCAGCCCTCTCCTACCACGAAAACGCATCTGTCTTTCTCGAGGCTTTCGGCGGTAATCATTCCGTCGGATTCGGAAATCGTTTCCTCCAGCAGCTTTTTGCGAGTTTCGTTAAGCTCGTTGAGCCTTATCGCCGCAAAATCGTCGGCTTTATTCATAGCAAGAAGCACTTCGAGAGCCGGATAAGGATCCCCGACGCGGCCGGCGGCGTTTATTCGCGGACAAATCTTCATCGTATAGTCGTAGACGTTGCACTTCCCGTTTACGCCCGCAATCTTCAGAAGCGATCGCAGCCCCGCGTGGTTGATTTCGGAAAGTCCTCTTTCCACGATGATTCTGTTTTCGTCTTCGAGAGGCATAAGATCGCCGATAATCCCCACGGCTGCAAGCGAAGCGTATTTATTCGCGGCTTCCTCGCCCGAAAGAGCCTGCACGAGCTTGAAAGCTACGCCCGAACCCGAAAGATAGGGGTAGCCTCCGCCCTTTTTGCAGTTTACGCAAACGCAGTCGGGAAGAATCGGCGGAAGCTCGTGATGGTCGGTAACTATGACTTCGAGTCCGTATTCGTCGCGAATCCTCTCTATCTCTTCCTTGTCGGAAATTCCGCAGTCAACCGTTATCAGTAGGTCGCAGGGAAATTCTTCGAGCTTCTCTCCGACTAAATCGGCGTGAAGCCCGTATCCGTTTTCTCTTCTCGGCAAAACCACGACGGCAGACACCCCGAGCGAATCGAAATAGAGCTTCAGCACGGAAGCGGCGGAAATTCCGTCGGCGTCGTAGTCGCCGTAAATCATTACCGAACCGCCCGCGGCGATAAGCTCCTCGATCGTTTCGCAGGCTTCGTCCATTCCGTCGATAAGAAACGGATCGGAAAGAGTCTGCTTTCCGCCCGAAAGCCGATTTTCATAACCTCTCGCCGCGCACAGAACGGCCGTCGGCTCGTCGATTCCGAATTCTCTTTGCAGTCTCGAAACCGTTTCCGTATTCGCTTCGTATTCTCTTTTGCGGAAAAAATCCTTCATTCGCGTTCCCTTTTACGCGCGCTCGGAATCGCGGCGTAAATATAATAAAAAAACCTTCCGCAAGTAGGGAAGGTTTTGATTTTTAGCAGTGTAATCAGTTGTTCTTACCTTCAGCCGACACGTTATAAAGAGCGTTGGTCATAGGACGAATCGCAATCATCGGAAGAACAAGAGCTACGAGAAGCTCCACAGCAACTCCGATCGAACCGCCGAATACTACGACGAGGACGGCGGCGATAACCGAGATAATCGCAAGGATAACGCCGATTCTTCCGGTTTTAGCGGCTTCGCGCTTATCGGAAAGGACAAGCGAGGTTGCAAAAGCGGCGAAGATAAACACGACCGCGCTCATTGCTACGGACACGAAGGAGAAATCCATACCGATAAGACTGAGGATAAGCTCGACGACGTTGTATACGGCAACGAGAACGACTGCGTTCGCGATAACCGTAAGCATAGCCTTGGCTCCGGACTTTTTGAAGGTAATTATAATTACGTAAACGGCCGTAAGCACGAGAGCGATAAGCAAAGCTACGAGCATAAGCACGTAGGGCTTGCCTTCGACGGGCTTGGCGGAAGCGGATTTTACGGACGCGTCGGAAATCACGGATTTAACCGCGTTTTCGATAGCAGTCTTGTCCGATTCGGCAAACTTACGGTTGACTGTGAAGTGCATACCCGCATAGTCGTTACCCGAAAGAACAGCCGCGGCTTCGGCCTTATAGCCGGCTTTTTTGAGAGCGGCTTCGGTATCCGCGCTTATCTTCGCGTAAGATTCTTTATCTACGTCGTTCTTGAAGAGGACTTCGATGTCCGTTCCTCCGCTGATCGTAAAATCGGTATTATAGAGGTTAAAGCAGGCACCGACGATAGTTACGGCAAGAAGCACTAACCCGATTATCAATGTAATAACACTTTTTTTCATTATCCGAGCCTCCCGTTAGTTTTGCTGACGCTTATAACCGTAAGCCTTGTCGTTGTCGGAAGCAGAGCGTACAAGCATAAGCATACCTCTCGAAACTGCCATGGAACAGATAGCCGACGCGATTACCGAATAAAGAACGGTCATAGCGAAACCTACGAGTTCCGGAAGCAGAATCGCGGTGAATACGGCTGCGAAAACAGCGGCTACGCTTGCGCCGAGATTGATTCTGAAAGCTTTTTTGGAGCCGTCCTTGATTGCGTCGAGACGACTTCTTCCGAGCTTATTGTACTGACGGGCTACGTTTTCGAGAAGAATGAACTGAGCCGCAATGCCGAACATCAGACCGACTACCGCACCGATGAAGGATTCGAATCCGAAGGTGGAAGCGGGAATGAAAGCAACCATAAATACGGTTAGAGTCGCGAAAAGAAGCAGCGAAAGAGCGGCAGCCAGACCGTTAAGTCCGTAAAGAACGATCATAACCACGACCGCGACTGCGAAGATAATCGCAAGAACGAGGAAAAGCTTGCTTGCGGCGTCCTCTCCCATAGCCGCGCCGAGATCTCTTATAACGAGATGTTCTTTGGCGAAATCGGCGTCGAAACTTCCCGTCTGCATATCGAGAGCAACCTGAGTGGCTTTATCGTAACTGGATATACCGGTAATCGCGAAGTAAGTGCTGTTGGACTGAACGGGCGAGGTAACGCTCGTATAGCCTATAAGATTACCGTCGAGAAGAAGCGTAACGTAAAGAGTCTTGCTCGAGGAAGCGTCCGCGGTAGCCTTGCTGATAAGAACGGCTCCGTCGCCCTTGAATGCGAAATAAATGCCGTAGGTACGCTGCGAATCGCTGCCCGCCTGTGCGAACTCGAACTTGTCCACGGAAAGAACGTCTTCGTACGCGGAATAATCCACGCCGTCCTTGGGCTCGGTATCGAGAACCTTAATCGTAACTACGCCCCTGTTGGAAACGAAGCTCTTGAAAATGGTGGAACTCGTGGAAGAATTCGCCTGAACGCATTCCACGCGGATTGCCTTACCGTCGAGAACGGTTACTTTAATATCTTTAGCGGAAAGTAATTCAAGACGCTTTTTCATTATTTCCGCAGCCTTTTCGAGAGATTTATTAAGGTCTTCCGCGTCGATAGCGACTTTATCGTCCTCGTCGACCACGTTGCCTTCCTTATCCGTATAGTTGCCGTAAACGTCGGTGTAATACTCGTTTGCGGTATAGATAACGTATTCCGCACCGGCTTTGAAATCCGAGCTTAACTCAATGAGATTAAGTGCGGAACAAAAGTCGTCCGCCTTGCCGATCGCGAAACGCGGAGCAAAACCGAATGCCGCAGCAAGTACGATGACTACCGCCGCTACGACGAGCCAAACGATGGACTTTCTCTTGTTCATCTGTGATTGCCTCCTAAAAATGTTAAGTGTTAGTAAGTTGTAACCACTCTATTATATTAAATCTTTTCGATTTAGTCAAACAATTTGGTTATTTTTTTACCGCAGGATATCGACTTTTTTATATTTTTTCCTTGGCGTTGACGTACATAGCGCATTCCAGACGCTTTTTCATCATCTCGCAGGCTCCTTCGTAGGGAACGTTTATGTCTTTCGAATAATGAATGGCGTTGGCGTTGCAACCGCCGCTGCAGAGGTATTTCGCCCAGCAATCGGCGCATTTCGCTTTCGTGAAAACCGTGGAGGAAGCTATTTTGTCACGTATGTCTTCGCGCGTAATGCCCGTATAGACGTTACCGAGAAGAAATTCCTTCTCGCCGACGAATTGATGGCACGGGTAAATATCGCCGTTGGGAGCAACGGCGATATATTCGCTTCCGGCGCCGCAGCCGGTTATTCTCTTTCTGAAGCACGGACCGTCCTCGAGATTAACGTTAAAATGGAAGAAACTGAACCACGTATCGTCGTTCTTTCTCCTTTCAACGTATTCCTTCGCAAGTTTCTCGTACTGTTCGAAAATAACGGGAAGATCCTTGTCCGATATTGCCATAGGATGCTCTTCGGGCAGAACGACCGGTTCGATCGAAACCTGATCGAAACCCATTTCGCTCATAGCGATTACGTCCTCGGCAAAATCGAGATTGTCCTTCGTGAAAGTACCTCTTATAAAGTAGCTCTTATCCCCTCGGATCTTACGGAATTCCCTGTAATTATCTATAATGACGTCGTAACTGCCTTTACCGTTGACGGTAGGACGGGCCTTGTCGTTGACTTCCTTCCTTCCGTCAAGACTCATAACGACGTTGTCCATTTCTTCGTTGAGATACTTCCTCTTCTCTTCGTCGAAAAGCACGCCGTTGGTCGTTACGGTAAACTTGAATTCCTTGCCCGCTTCCTTAGCCTTTTCCTTTCCGTAGGACACGACTTCCCTGAGAACCTCGTAATTCATAAGCGGTTCTCCGCCGAAAAAGTCAAGCTCGAGATTATGACGCTTTCCCGAATGCTCTATAAGAAAGTCGATGGCCTTCCTTCCGGTTTCCGCGGACATAACCTGACGCTCGCCGTGATAAGCTCCTTCGCCCGCAAAACAATACCTGCATCTGAGGTTGCAGTCGTGACTTATATGCAGACAGACCGACTTGATTTCCTTACTTTTAACGAGACGATTATCGGGATTGGGACGAGCGTAGAGAACGCCCTGCTTTTTAAGCTCTTCTATCTCCTCTCCTATCTCTTTCAACTCGTCGGCGGCGATACCTTCCGTTTCCCCTCCGAGAAACTTATAGGCTTTTTCGTCTATCTCGAGAAGCGCGCCGCTCTCCGAATCGAAAACGAAATAATCGCCGTTGCAAACAAAACTATGTACCAAAATATAACTCCCTTTCAACGGGAAAAAGCCCCAATTCTCTTCGGGGCGATTCTCTCGACTCTTATTTGTTTCCTTTGCCTGCGTATCTGACTTTAACTCTTCTCTCGCAGGTCTGATTTCCTACGGTGCAGGAGGTCTTACAAGCCGACTGACAGCTGCTGCGGCATTCTCCGCATCCGGAACCGACGATGTTTTCGTTAAGCTTTGCGTTTGCGATGACTTTTATATGTTTCATTTGTTTCTCCTTTTTCATGCCTGACCCGTGAGCTGCGCGCCCGCAGCGGCGATCGCGTACACGAACGATATTATATCGGGAATTATACTATATTTCCGCCGAAATTTCAACTGATTTTTGCTCATTCGTTGAATTTCTTTTTGTTTACGGCAAGAATACCCGTAAGACCGCCGATAATTACTCCCGCCGCAAGGTCAACCAGAACTATTCCTACCGAAAGCGTTCCTCCTAAACTCAGAAAAAGAACTATATTCACGAGAGCGAAAATCAATCCGCCTATGACTCCCTTTATAAGTCCGTTTTCTCCCGTCTTTATCTGAGTGAAGACTCCCGTGAAAACCGCGACGCCTTTTATGACTACGTTGAGAATTTTAACGAGCGTATCGCTCATATTGCAGTATTTCCCGACGATCGCGACGATTATGACGAGAGCGGTTGCGAAAACGGCTGCGACAAGCCCGCACATCAAACTTTCCGTAAACGTATTTTTTCTTGAAACAGACAACTCCATAAAAAAGCCTCCCTCTGCGTTTTGTTACATAATATGAGTCCGGATCGGAGGTTATGACCAAAGAAAAAACGCCCGACGGGAATTAACTTCCCCGGACGCCTTTGATTTCCGGATAACCGCTCCGCAAAAAGGATTATTTGATTTCGTTGGTAACGACTTCTTCTTCCTTTTTTTCCTTTTCTTCCGGCTCGATTCTCCAGAGAGCTTCTTTTACGTAACGCAGATAGCTCATATGTCCCTCCATTCCCGTTTCGATAACGAAATCGCTGTCGGTAACCTCAGCCACTCTGCCCTTTACTCCGTCTCTCGTCAGAATGACCGAGCCGACTTTAAGGCTGCTGCGCATTTCCTGTTCCTGTTTTTCCTGCTTTTTTCTCTGTCTGCTGCTCGAAAAGAACGTCCAGCCGAACAAAACCACCAAAAGACCGAGCAAGACGTATACCATCCAGTTTCCGCCGCTCTGAGTCGTGGTTTCACCTTCAAAGAAAAGTAAAAGATTTCTCATTTTTCTGCTCCTTTAATTATTAAAAACGCCTCGCGGACAAAAATCCGCCCCGCATTTTTACCGATAAATTATACATTAAAAACGACCTTTTGGCAATCGTTTCAAAGTCAAATAACAACTCTTCCGTAATATTTTGCGTAAAACTCCTTTCTGAATTCCGTGAAGGAATCGCTTTCGATACTCCGACGGATATCTTCGGTAAGTTTAAGAAGGAATCTTATGTTGTGAATCGACAAAAGCATACTCGCAAGAATCTCGTTCGTGTTTACGAGATGCCTTAAATAAGCCTTGGTGAAGTTTTTACAGCAATAACAGTCGCATTCGTCGTCGAGAGCCGTAAAATCTTCCTTGTAAACGGCGTTCCTGACCGTTATCTTGCCCTTCGAGGTCATAGCCGTGCCGTTTCTCGCTATCCTCGTGGGAATAACGCAGTCAAACATATCTATTCCGCGCATAACCCCCTCTATGATATAGTCGGGCGTACCTACTCCCATAAGATATCGCGGCATATTTTCGGGATAATAAGGCTGAATCGCGTCGAGCATTTCGTACATAAGCTCTGCAGGCTCCCCTACCGAAAGACCGCCGACGGCTATTCCGCATTCCGCAAATTCCGCGGTCGCTTTCGCGCTTTCTATTCTCAGATCCTTATACATATTACCCTGAATTATCGGGAAAAGCATCTGTTTTTCGCTGTTTTTGGCTTTAACGCACCTTTCCAGCCATCTCAGCGTCCTTTTCATCGCCGAACGCGCGTAATCCTTATCGCTTCCGTATTCCGTGCATTCGTCGAAAGCCATAATTATATCCGCGCCGAGTTTGCGCTCCGTTTCCATAACGTTCTCGGGCGTGAAAACGTGTCTGCTTCCGTCGATATGCGACTGAAAGGTAACGCCCTCCTCCTCTATCTTCCGCAAAGCCCCCAGCGAAAAGACCTGAAATCCGCCGCTGTCGGTCAAAATAGGCCCGTCCCAGTTCATAAACTTATGGAGTCCGCCGGCTTTTTCGACTATATCGCTACCCGGTCTCAGATAGAGATGATAGGTATTGGAAAGGAGAATCTGAGTTTTTATCTCGCGAAGAGTAGAAGGCAGAACGGCCTTGACCGTCGCCGCCGTTCCTACGGGCATAAAGACCGGAGTTTTTATAATTCCGTGGGGAGTTCTGAATTCTCCGAGTCTCGCTCCCGATTTTTCGTCCCTTTTCAATAACCTGAAATCGAAGTTTTCGTTATGATTGCACATTTTCCGTTCCTCCCGTCCTTCAGATTATAAACATAGCGTCGCCGAAACTGAAGAAACGGTATTTTCCCTTTACGGCAAGATTGTATAATTCAAGAGTCTTTTCCCTTCCCATAAAAGCCGAAACGAGCATTATAAGCGTACTTTCGGGAAGATGGAAGTTGGTTATGAGGCTGTCCACTACCTTGAACCGATACGGCGGATAAATGAATATACTCGTTTCTCCGCGCTTTCCGGAGAGTTTTCCGTTCTCATCGGCCGCGCTTTCAAGCACTCTCACCGAGGTCGTTCCTACCGCGATTATTCTCCTGCCTTCTTCCTTGGCTTTGTTGATAAGCCCGGCGGTTTCTTCGCTTATCTCGTAATACTCGCTGTGCATTTTGTGTTGCGTAACGTCCTCGACCTTAACGGGACGGAAGGTCCCCAGCCCGACGTGGAGCAGAACCTCCGCGACCGTAACGCCCTTGTCCTTTATGCTGGCGAGAAGCTCTTCCGTGAAATGAAGCCCCGCCGTCGGAGCCGCAGCCGAGCCGTTGATCTTGCTGTAAACCGTATTGTATCTTTCCTTATCCGCAACTCCGGATTTTATGTAATGGGGAAGAGGCATTTCGCCTGTCCTTCTTAAAATATCCTCGAATACGCCTTCGTAAGAAAATTCGACCGTTCTCGTGCCGTCATCTCCTATACTTAAAATCTTCGCCTTCAATTCGTCGCCGAAACGGAATTCCGTTCCGATTTTAGCCATCTTCCCGGGCTTTAAGACTACCTCCCACGTTTTAAGGTCAAGACGCTTCAGAAGAAGAAACTCTATTTTCCCTCCCGTCGGAATCTTTTCTCCGTAAAGCCTTACCGGAAGAACCTTCGTATTGTTGACGACAAGCACGTCCCCGCTTTTAAGATAATCCGTTATATCCCTGAAAATGCGATGACTGATTTCGTCGGTTTTTCTGTCGTAAACGAGAAGCCTCGAAGAATCTCTCGGCTCGGCTGCCGTCTGAGCTATAAGCTCTTCCGGAAGCTCGTAGTAAAAATCGTGCGTACCCAAACTCATTGTGCGGTTTTTTCCTTAATCGAATATGTATTTCCTTATAAAGCTCCCGCTTTATTCCTCGTCTGCGGAAGCGGATTGCTCGTCTTCGTCCTTTTCGGACGCGGTAACGGCGTTGATGTAATCGAGTCTCGACTTCGGGAGACTGCGTCCGAGATGCTTATAGCACGCGGGAAGACAAATCCTTCCTCTCGGAGTCCTCGCGATGAATCCGAGCTGAAGAAGATAAGGCTCGTAAACGTCCTCGATGGTGTTGCTGTCCTCGCCCGTAGCCGCGGCAATCGTATCCAGCCCCACGGGACCTCCGCCGAATTTGTCTATCATCGCCGAAAGCATATCCTTATCGACCTTATCGAGTCCGAGCTTATCCACGCCTATGACTCCGAGCGCGTAGTCGGTTATTTCCACGTCGATAACGCCTTTGCCCCTGACCTGAGCGAAATCCCTGACTCTCTTTAAAAGCCTGTTTGCCAGACGGGGAGTGCCCCTGCTTCTCGAAGCTATGTCGTAAGCGGCTTTTTCGTCGATTTCTATCTTCAAAAGCCTTGCCGAATTCGTAACGATTACGCTCAGTTCGTCGGGAGAATAAAGCTCCAGCCTCGAATGCACGCCGAATCTGTCGCGAAGAGGCGAAGAAAGCATTCCCGCCTTCGTCGTCGCGCCTATAAGCGTGAAGGGCGGAAGATTTATTCTTATGCTTTTTGCGCTCGGTCCCTTTCCTACCACGAAATCCAGAGCGAAATCCTCCATCGCCGGATAAAGAATCTCCTCGACCGACCTGTTCAATCTGTGGATCTCGTCGATAAAAAGAACCTCGTTTTCACCGAGATTGGTAAGAATCGCCGCAAGATCGGCGGCTCTTTCGATAGCCGGACCGCTCGTAACCGTTATACGCGTACCGAGTTCGTTGGCGATTATATGCGCAAGCGTGGTTTTCCCAAGCCCCGGAGGCCCGTAAAGCAAAACGTGATCGAGATGTTCCCCCCTCGACTTGGCCGCCTGAATATAGACGGAAATATTGTCCTTTATCTGCGTCTGCCCGACGTAATTCTCCATCGACTTGGGCCGCAGAATATTCTCCGCTTCCAGATCCTCAACGGATTTAGTGCTTTGTATCAGTCTTTCCCCACTCGTAAATTCAGCCATAATCCACTCCGCTACGCCCGACTTCCGTCAAGACGAAGTATAACCGCCTCCGAATCGGCAACGGTTACCGCCCCGCAGACTTCCTTTCCGCCGAGAAGTTCGGACGCCCGCCCGACTTTCAGCTCCTTTTCCGCGCCGCTTCTGTTCACCGCGACGAGAATCCTTTCCTTTCCGTTTTCCCTTAAATAAGAGTAAAACCCTTTCTCCGTTTCGTATTCGATAAACTCGCCGTCCGCAAAAACGGGATTTTCCCGCCTTATCCGACCGAGTTTCACGAAAAAGGAATGAAGCTCTCCGTCCGTACTGTTCCACGGAAAACACGTCCGGTTGAAGGGATCTCCGCAGCCCTGAACGCCCGCTTCGTCGCCGTAATATACGCTCGGAAAACCGTAATGCGTATATAAAAGCACTGCCGCAAGCTTCAGAAGCTTCTTGGCTTCCGTAAGTTGCTCGAAGGTCATACGATAACGCATTTTCTCTTCCCTCGTACGAAGATTTGCGGTTTCTCCTCCGAGAGCGGTAAGAATCCTTTCCGTATCGTGAGTCCCGAGAACGTTCATAAGACAGTTCATTACGCTTTTCGGATAGTTGTTTATTATCTCGAAATTGACCTCCGAGAGCGCGTTTTCGTTTCGGTTACGGACGAAATCGATAATCGCGTTTCTGAGCGGATAATTCATAACCGAATCCAGCTCGTCGCCGTCGAAATACCTCCGCTTTTCTCCGTAGGCAACCTTGACCGAAGCGTCCTCCCAGACCTCTCCGATAATAAGCGCGTCGTTTTTCCTCGTTTTCGCGGCTTTCACTATGTCCGTCAGAATGTCGTCCCGAAGCTCGTCCACTACGTCCAGCCGCCAGCCCGAAGCTCCCTTTCCGAGCCAATAAGCCACTATTCCGTCGTCGCCGCAAAGATACTCCCTCAGAGAGCCGCTGTCCGGATTAAGCTTCGGAAGGGTATCGAAATTCCACCAGCACTCGTATTTTTCTCCGCTTCTGTCGAAGAGATACCAATCCCTGTAAGGCGAATCCGTATGTCCGTACGCGCCGTTTCCGTATCTGCCGAGCTTGTCGAAATATCGGCTGTCGCTTCCCGTATGATTGAAAACTCCGTCGAGAATAACTCTCATTCCCTTGTCCCCGGCTCTTTCGCAAAGCTCCGTAAAATCCTCCTCCGTTCCGAAAGACGGATCTATCTCGGAATAATCTCCGACGTCGTATTTATGATTGCTGTAAGCCTTGAAAATCGGACTCAGATATATAATCGATACGCCCAATTCCCGAAGATAGTCGAGCTTACTTACGATTCCTTTCAAATTCCCGCCGAAAAAATCGTTGTTTAGAATCTTTCCGCTCGCGGGATCGGGACGGTATTCGGGCATATTCCCCCAATCCCTCCGTATAACGGCTCCTTCTCTTTCGGGAATATCTCCGACCGAGCAGAACCTGTCTACGAATATATGGTACATTATTCCGCCTTCCGCCCAGAAAGGCACGGAATAGCGTCTTTCGGTCACGTTGAGAATCCATCTCGCCGGCTCGTCCGAAAGAATCGCTCCCTTTCCGCTCCTTCCCGCGTAAATTACGCGATTCCCCGAAAAAACGAAGTCGTAATAATGAGTCCCGCATTCTTCGGGAATTATTTCCGTCGCAAAAACGTCCGAGTCGGGATAATCCGAGTTCTCTTCTCTCTTCATCGGAAAAACCTTTTTCCGCCCGTCGTAATCGAAAAGCCTGAAAAAAGCCTCCTCCGCTCCCGCATTCTTACCTATAACTATACGGAAACGCACGGGAATTCCTTTTTCCGCGGCTCCCGTAATCGATTTGAAGAAAGGTTCCGTCGGACAAAAGGATACGTCTTTCGTCAAAGCTTCCATATATTCTCCGCGTATTCTTTAATCGCTCTGTCCGCGGCGAATCTTCCGGCTTTCGCGATATTGACGAGAGACCTTCTGTTCCATTCGGTCTTATCCTTATAAACCCCGTCCATTTCCGAGACCGCGCGCATATAATCCTTAAAATCGGCAAAACACATAAACGGATCGGCTACGCTTCCGCGAAGAAGATAGGTGGCGATATTCGTGAATTCCACGCCGTTGAATCCGACATTGAGCGAATCTACGACTCCCCTCAGGGCCGCGCTCTGAAGATAATAAGCCGTGGAATTGTATCCCTCCTGCCAGATTCTCGCGACTTCGCTCTCTCCGTAACCGAAAATAAAGATATTCTCCCGTCCGACGCTCTCGTAAATCTCGACGTTCGCGCCATCCATAGTCCCGAGAGTCAAGGCTCCGTTGAGCATAAATTTCATATTGCCCGTTCCGCTCGCTTCCTTGCCCGCAAGACTTATCTGCTCGCTGACTTCGGCCGCCGGCATAAGCAATTCCGCCGCCGTAACGCAATAGTTTTCGAGGAATACGACGTTGAGCTTTTCGGCAATCTTCGGCTGTTTCCGGATTTCTTCGCCCAGCATATAGATAAGCTTGATGACTTCCTTCGCGACGTAATACCCCGGAGCGGCTTTCGCGCCGAAAATAAACGTCTGAGGAGTTACCTCCTTATCGGGATTTTCTCTGAGTTCGTTGTAAAGCGCGATTATCTTGATTGCGTTGAGCAGCTGACGCTTGTATTCGTGAAGCCTTTTCGCCTGAACGTCGAATCTCGTTCCCGCATCGATGAGAATTCCGCTCTTTTTATAGAAGAAATCGGAAAACGCTTTCTTGTTTGCCGCCTTAATCTCTCCGAGCCTTTCCAGAACACTTTCGTCGTTTTCGTAGGCAAGGAGCTTTTCGAGTTCTCCTGCGTTGCGGACGAATCCGTCGCCTATAAGTTCCGAAATCAATCCCGAAAGCCCTTTGTTCGCCTGACAGAGCCATCTTCTGTGAGCTATGCCGTTGGTAACGTTGGTGAATTTCTCCGGAACGACCGAACAAAAGTCGCGGAAAAGCTCCTTCCTGAGAATCTCGCTGTGAAGCGCGCTCACTCCGTTGACTTTCTTTGAGCCTATGACGGCAAGATTGGCCATTCTTATCTGTCCGTAAGCCGCTATCGCCATTCGGGAGACCTTTTCCATATCGCCCGTCCGCTCAAACGCCCGTTCGCAGAACCTTCTGTTGATTTCCATTATGATGGAATAGATCCTCGGAACGGTCCGCTGAATAAGATCCTCCGACCAGCATTCCAGAGCCTCGGAAAGAACCGTATGATTGGTGTAATTACAGGTTTCGGTAACGATATTCCACGCGTCGTCCCACGAAAATCCGTGTTCGTCCATAAGAATGCGCATAAGCTCGGGAATGCACATAGCCGGATGAGTATCGTTGATATGAATTACGGCGTGAAGAGGAAGCGTTCTTAAATCCCCGTAGTTTTCGAGATGGTCGCGGACGATGTTCTGCACCGCGCCCGAAACGAGAAGATACTGCTGTTTGAGCCTAAGAGATTTTCCTTCGGCGTGGCTGTCGTTGGGATAAAGCACCTTCGTTATCATTTCCGCGCGGGTATCGGCTTCCACGGCGCGCATATAATCTCCCTGCGAAAAGCTCTGCATATCGAAAGAGCGTTTGCTCTTGGCTTTCCAGAGCCGAAGTACGCTTACCGCTTCGCTGTCGTAGCCCGATACGAGAATGTCGTAGGGAATGGCTTCCACTTCGCGGCAGTCCACGTAGGTTATATTCATCTTCTCGCCCGTCCATTCTTCCCTGACGAACCCGCCGAATCTCACCGTTACTGACTTATCCGATCTCCTGACCATCCAGACTTCTCCGCCCGGAAGCCAGTTGTCCGGAAGCTCTGTCTGCCAGCCGTCCACGAGCTTCTGCTGAAAAAGTCCGTATTCGTACCGAAGACTATGCCCCATAGCCGGATAATTCCCCGTCGCAAGCGAATCCATATAACAAGCCGCAAGCCGTCCGAGTCCTCCGTTTCCGAGTCCCGCGTCCGGCTCCTGCTCGTAAAGCTCCTCGAGCGTAAATTCAGTCCCCTTCAAAGCCTCTCTTACCTTCTCTTCTATCCCGAGATTGTAGAGATTGTTTTTAAGACTCCTTCCGAGAAGAAATTCCATACTGAGATAGTATACTCTCTTTCTTCCCTCGGCTTTGAACTTCTTGTTGAAAGCTATTCTCTTTTCGAGAAGTATATCCCGAACGCACATAGCGACGGCTTTATAGCAGTCGGAAGCCGAAGCCTCCGCGAGAGTCACTCCGAAATATCTCGAAACGTTTCTTTCGATAGCGGCACCGAGATCCGCCGAATTGATTGTGTTCATCGTTACCTCTTAAAAATCTGTCTTTCCGCGGATAATTCCCTTATTTTCTTTTATCCGCCGTCGTTTCCTTATATGGGTTTTCCTTATCTATGCGTAGTTTTCTTTATCCGAGCATTTCGCGGTATATCGAAGCGTAATTCCACGCGGCTTTTTCCCACGAGAAATCTGTTTTCATTACGCGCTTTATAAGCTCCTCCCTGAATCCTGCGTTCCCGTAACCCTCGAGCGCTCTGTCCACCGCGGCAAGAAGCTCCTCTCCGTTGTTGTTGAGGAAAACGTATCCGTTTCCTCCCTCCGAAACGTCGATTATACTGTCGGCGAGTCCGCCCGTCTTTCTGACTATCGGAACCGTTCCGTACCTCGACGCGATCATCTGCGACCGACCGCAAGGTTCGCTCTGACTGGGCATAAGGAAAAAATCGCTCCCTGCATATATCTTATGCGCCATCTCGTCGCTTCGCATCAGTATCGTACGCATTTTCGTCGGATATCGGCTTTCGAGGTCGGAAAAGAAATTCTCGTAACCTTCGTCGCCCTGTCCGAGCATAAGAAACTGCACGTCCTTCTCGAGAATCGAACCTATCGCCGTTTTGACCGTATCCACGCCCTTTTTGGAAACGAGCTTGGTTATCATCGAAATCATCGGGACGTTTTTCCTCTGTTTAAGACAAAGCTCCTCCTGAAGCCTCAGCTTGTTTATCGTTTTCTTCTCTATCGAATCCGCGTCGTAATTCTCGTAAATCATTCCGTCGGTCAGAGGATTGTATTTCTTATAGTCTATTCCGTGAAGAATTCCTCCGAGCTTATAGGAATTGAGCTGAATTACGTTTTCGAGTCCCAGAGCCACCGAGCTGCTTTCAAGCTCTCTCGCGTAATTCGGGCTGACCGTGGTTATCTTGTCGCTGACGACTATGGCTCCCTTCATAAAATTGAGTTTGCCGCTGTTTTCGAGTATACACAGATTATGATGAGATATTCCGAGAAGGTCCTCTATCATATCTACGGGACACTTCCCCTGACGATCGACGTGCTGAACGGTAAAGAGAAGCTTTGCGGCGGTCTCTCTTTCGTCGAACCCGCGCAGCGTCCTGAGATATACCGGTACGAGCGCGCTCTGCCAGTCGTTGGCGTGAATGAGATCGGGATAAAAACCCGTAACGTCCATCGTATCCACCACGGCTTTACAAAAATACGCGAATCTCTCGTTATCGTCGAGATAACCGAAAAGATTCTCCCTGTCGAAATAATTCTCGTTTTTTATGAAATAATACGTGACGCCCTCGGAATTAAGCGAATAAATATCGCATTTCTGCTTTCTCCACGAAAGAGAAACCTCCTTGCTTCCGATATATTCCATTCTCGAAAAATAAACCGGCGATACCGAAGCGTAAAGCGGCGTTATCACTCTTATGTCGAAACCGCACCTGTACAGCATTCTCGAAAGCGAGCGGCTTACCTCGCCGAGACTGCTGGCGTTGCCCGTCATAGGTTCGCATTCGGACGTAACGAAAAGTATCTTTTTCATTCGGCACCTTCTCCGCAATCGTCAAGCCCGACGGTCATCTCTTCGCAATCGTCAAGCATATATACCCGTCCCGAAAGCGCGGGTACGGTCATCGAAAGAGTTCTGTTTTTCCCTTTGAACGGATTTTCGGTTATTTCCGTATCCTTACCCGTTCCTTTTCCTCCGAACCGGATCTCGTCGCTGTCGAGAAGAAGCGAGAGCTTCCCGTCCCCTATTCCGACGCAATATCCGAAATACGTAAGGTTACTGAAATTCAGAACGAAAATCAGACTCCTTCCGCTCCCGTCCTTTCTCTCGAAAACGAAAACGTCGTTTTTGTTGTCGTCCACTATAAGCCATTCGAAGCCCTGAGGATCGCCGTCCGTCGCATATATTTCGGGATAAGACGCGTAAAGACGATTCAATTCCTTTATAAACTCTTTAAGCTGAGAATGCCTCTCGTAATCCAGAAGGAACCAGTCCAATTCCCGCGATTCGCTCCATTCGGCAAACTGACCTATCTCGTAACCCATAAAATTCAGCTTTTTCCCGGGATGCCCGATCATAAACGTTTCGAAAACCCGCACGCCCGCAAACTTGTCGTCGTAAGCGCCCGGCATTTTGTCGAGAAGAGATTTCTTCAGATGCACTACCTCGTCGTGAGAAACGGGAAGAATATACCTCTCCGAATAGGCGTACATCATCGAAAAAGTCATTTTATTGTGACTTCCGCAGCGGAAATACGGATCCGTTCCGATATATGCGAGAGTGTCGTTCATCCAGCCCATATTCCACTTGAAATCGAAGCCCAGACCGCCTTTGTCGGGCGATTTCGTAACTCCGTAAAAAGCCGTGCTTTCCTCCGCGACGAGAAAACCGCCGTTGCCGTATCTCCTCACCGCGTCGCTCAGTTTCCCGAAAAACGCGACCGCCTCGAGATTCTCCTTTCCTCCGTGAATATTCGGAATCCAGTCTCCGCCCCTGTCGTAGTCGAGATAAAGCATAGAAGCCACCGCGTCTACCCGAAGCCCGTCGAAATGATACTCGTTCAGCCAGTAAAGCGCGTTGCTTATAAGAAAACAGGATACTTCGTTCCTCGCATAATCGAATATCCTCGTCCCCCAGCCTTTATGCTCTTTCCGGCATTCTATCGGATTTTCGTAAAGCGATCTTCCGTCGAAATCCGCAAGCCCGTGTTCGTCTTTACAGAAATGAGCCGGCACCCAGTCGAGAATAACGCCTATCCCCTTCGAGTGACAATTGTCCACGAGGCGTTTTAAACCTCTCGGATCGCCGTAACGCGAAGTCGGCGAATAATATCCGGTAACCTGATAACCCCAGGATTCGTCGAGAGGATATTCCGAAAGCGGCATAAGCTCGAGATGAGTATAGTTCATCTCCGCAAGATAGTCCGGAAGTTCGTCCGCAAGTTCTTCGTAGGTCAGAAAGGAGCCGTCGGAATGCCTCTTCCACGAACCCGAATGGACTTCGTATATATTCATCGGGACGCGGCTCTTGTCCGTCGCCGCCGCGCGAAGACGCCATCTGTCGTCGTTCCAGACGTATCCGCCGTAATCGTAGACCACGCTCGCGGTTTTCGGTCTTAACTCGCTGAAAAACGCGTAAGGATCGGCTTTAAGGAATTCTCTCCCTCCCGCCGAAATATAAAACTTATATTTGTCCCCTTCGCTCGCGCCCGGCACGAAAAGCTCCCAAAGCCCTTCCGCGTTGAGCTTTTTCATTATGCCGAGAAGACTGCTCCAACCGTTGAAATCGCCTACGACAGAAACTCCGTCCGCGTCGGGCGCCCAGACTCTGAAAACGAAACCTCTTCTTCCGCCGAGTTCTTCCTTATGACAGCCTAAAAATCCGTAAGCCTTAAAATTGGTTCCCTGATGAAACAGATACGTCGGCAATCCGATATCCTTCATTATTCTCTCCCGATGTCGATTGGTTTTTCCGTAACGCGGCGGACTTCGTCAAAGCCATCCGAAGCCGTCCTTCCGAAAAGCATTGTTATTTCCCCGAGATAATCCATATCCTCGGATTTAAGTTCGTTTCCGTCCAGCATAAAACGCCAGCAGCCGGTTTTCCCCGGGACGTTCATTCTCCTGTCCGAGGAAAGCCCGATAATATCCTGCGCACAGAATATAACCGTCTCGGCTCTGCTTCTCGAAAGAAGCTTCATAAGCTTTCTGTTTATCTCTTTGTCGCTTTCGAATCCCGTGTAATTATAAACGTAGCTCTTTTCCGCGTAAGGAAGCGACTCCCACCAGCCGACCGCGGTGTCGTTGTCGTGAGTTCCTATATAAGCCACGCAGTCTTCCTCGTAGTTATGCGGAAGAAAAGCGTTGTCGCTGCCGCCCGAAAATGCGAATTCGAGAACCTTCATTCCGGAAATTCCGCATTCCTTCCTGAGATTCTGTACGCCCGCTTCGTACTCTCCGAGATCCTCGGCGATAAGTTTCATTCCGCCCGCGGCTTCCTTTATAACGTCCACGAACTTTTTGCCTTCGCCCGATATCCAGACTCCGTTTTTAGCCGTTTCAGAATCCGCGTCCACCGCCCAGTACGAATGAAAAGCGCGGAAATGATCTATCCTCAGAGCGTCGAAAAGCTCCGCGCATCTGCGGATTCTTCTTTTCCACCACTTATAGCCGCCGGCTCGCATATAGTCCCAATTGTAAAGAGGATTCCCCCAGAGCTGACCTTCCTCCGAGAAGTAATCGGGCGGAACCCCCGCGACCTTTTTGGGCCGAAGCTCGTCGTCCAGAAGAAATTCTTCGGGACTGCTCCATACGTCCGCGCTGTTATAGCTCACGTACATCGGAATGTCGCCGATTATTCCTACGCCGAGGGAATTCGCATAGCTTTTAAGCGCTTTCCACTGTCTGAAAAACAGAAATTGCAGAAACATACGGTATTCCACGTCGTTGGCGTTGTTTTTCGCATAATCTTCGACAGCCTGCTTTTCCCTGAATTTAAGCTCCTTTTCCCATTCGTAAAAAGGCTTGCCCGAACGGCTCGATATGCTCGAATAAAGAGCGTAATCCCTCAGCCATTCGGCGTTTTCTTCGCAGAAATCTCCGAATTCCTCCGCAAGAAGAGCGTTCGACGGAAGATTCGCGTACGCCTTCGCGAAAAGCGGAAGCTTTATCCTTTCGGCTTTTGCAAAATCGGCTTCGCACGCTCCGCCCTCTTCTGGAAGCTCGCTTCGGCTCAAAAGCCCGTACTCGCAAAGCTTTTCGCAGTCGATAAGAAGGACGTTCCCCGAAAAAGACCCCTCGCTCGCATAGGGTGAACCGAACTTATCGGGCTGACAAAGCGGAAGAATCTGCCAGTATCTCTGCCCGGAAGCCGAAAGCCTCCGCGCAAAATCGTAAGCCTCCTTTCCGAGAGAACCTATGCCGTAATGCGACGGCAACGAAGTTATATGAAGAAAAACACCCGACGATCTTTTCATAATCCTCCTCCGATAAACGGAACCGCTTCCCGGCAGACACGGACGAACCGATGCCTGCGACCGTTCAGTCGCCGCCCGCCTTACGCGGACGCAGCGTTCATCCGACCTTCGATAAACCCGAAAGCGGCGCGAGCCGGTCAATTGCCGGCTATTTCGTAAATATTGAAACTCCTTGCGGGCGCACGGCATTTTCCGCCGCTAAGACTGCCCTCTCCGCCGATAGCGAAAATCGGTTTCCCTTCGAATTCCGAAGGCGCGTCCTCGTCCATTACGTAGGGGTTCACGCAGATAACGAACCTCCCCCTTCTGTAAACGAACGGGAATTTGTTCCTTTCGGCGTACTCGACCTCGAACCCTCCCGTGGAAAGATCCTTCTCGCTCGTCCTGAGCCGACATAAAGCTTTAACGCAGTCCGCTATTCCGCCGAAACCGAAAGCACTGCCCGCAGAAGGAGCGTTTGCACTCTGATCCACTGGAAGATATAACTTATTCTGCGGAACGTCCTCGGGCGAAAAGCCTTTGTTCTTGCCGTCCGTCCATTGCATAGGCGTCCTCGCTCCGCTGTAATAATATCCGCCCTCCTTAGGGGCTACGTCGAGATGCTTCATTCCCAATTCGTCCCCGTAATATACGACGGGAATGCTCGGAAGAGTCAGAAGCACGCCCATAATCAGCTTTATCTGCTCCGCGTCGTAAAACCTCGCAAGTCTGAAATCGAAAGGACTGCCCGAAACCAGAGCGATCCTGCCTTTCTTTCTCGTCGGAATAATCTGTCTGAGATAATCCCTCAGAAACGCGGTAACGTCGCCCCTGCCTTCGCTTCCGAGAAAGCTGTGGTTGATTCCGCCCGAAAACTTCCTGAAAAGCCCGTTGCCTCTGTCCACACTGTATACGTCGGCGTCGAAACCGGCTCCGTTGACGGCTTTTTCGGCGTTGCCCCACTCGGATACGAAAACCGCCTCCGGAAAAGCCTTTCTGACTCCCGAAAGAACGTATTTCCATACCTCCGCGGAAGCCTGACCGTTATCGTCACCGACGACGATTTCTCCCGCAGAAAGCATAAAGAATCCGTCCACTCCGCGCTCTATCCAGTATTTAAGGACGTCTATGAGCCAATCGCGCGTCTTGACGCATTCCGCGTCTTTATAGTGCCGCTGCCACGAGGATTCGGTTATTTCCGCAAAGCCGAAATTCAGTCTCGGCTGACACGCAAACTTATAGCACATATACGCGCCGTTCCTTTCGTAACCTCCGTAAACCACTCTGTAATCCGGATAATCCTTTTCAACGCTGTCCGTCCAGATAAATCTGTCCGAAAAGGCGTTCGGACGGTTCTCGCCGCTCCTTCTGAACATAGCGTTCTCGGAGGACGTACAAATCGGAAGAAGATCTACCGCCACGCGCATTCCGAGAGTCTTTGCGGCAAGCAGAAGTTCGTCGAAATCGCCCGAAGTCCCGAATCTTCCCGAAACGTCGAAAAAATCCTTTACGTCGCAGCCTCCGTTAAAAAACGGACTCTCGAAACAAGGCGCGAGCCTTATGGCGTTGAAACCCAGATTCCTTATATAACCGAGTTTTTCTACTATTCCGCGAAAATCGCCTATACCGTCTCCGTCAGAATCCTTGAACGAGGACGGAAATATTTCGTAAAAAACGGCGTCGTCAAGCCATGCCGCCATAAAGCACCTCTATCGTTTTTAGTCCTTAACGGCTATAACGCTGATCTCTACGAGCGCGTCCTTGGGAAGACGGGCAACCTCCACGCACGTCCTTGCGGGATAATCGCCTGTAAAGAATTCGGCGTAAACGGCGTTCATTGCGGCAAAATTGTTCATATCGCCGAGATATACCGTCGTTGAAATAACGTCTTTAAGTTCTGCGCCAGCCGCTTTGAGTACGGCTTCGACGTTCTTAATGCTCTGCGCGGTCTGCTCCTTGATTCCGCCCTCGGGAAATGCGTTGGTCGCGGGATCGATGGGGAGCTGTCCGCTCGTAAATATCATATTGCCTGCGGAAAAACCGTGAGAATACGGTCCTACCGCTGCGGGTGCGTTCTGTGCGTTAATAGGTTTTTTCATATCTTTCCTCCGCGGAGCGACTGTCGTTCCGCATTTGCATCATATTCCTTGTCTTAATTATACTCTCTTATTGTTAATGGCGTTTTAATTGCAGAATCAAAACTCTATGCCCTTTCTCGCGGGCATACCCTTATCGAAGGGATGCTTGATTTTCTTTATCTCCGAAACGTAATCCGCAAGATCGGTAAGCTCCTTGGGCGCGTCCCTTCCCGTCATAACGACTTCGAGACGCTCGGGCTTGTTTTTAAGGAAATTCACGACCGTATCGAGACTTATCTGCTCCATCACAATCGTTCCGATGATTTCGTCGAGTACGAGCATATCGTAACCCTCTTCTTCGACGAGCTTCGTAACTTCGAGAAACTTCTGTTCGTTAAGACGACGATTTTCTTCCTTTTCTTCTTCGTCCATATTGAATACGAACTTGACCTTATCCTCGACCGTTTTCATTGTCAGACCTTCGAGCTTTATATTATGCTCGGAGCTTCCCCAGCTTTTGAGAAACTGAAGAAAATAAACCTTCCTTCCGCTTCCTACGGCTCTTACCGAAAGACCGAGCGCGCAGGTTGTCTTGCCCTTTCCGTCGCCCGTGTAAATATGAATGAGACCTTTCGTAGCTTGTTCCATAATCATAACCTCCGTCAGTCTTTAAGGAAAATACGCTTTATCAGAACTCTGCCGTTCCTACCGTTCTCGGGAAGGGAAGAACGTCTCTTATGTTCTGAACGCCAGTGAGATACATCACGAGTCTTTCAAAACCTATACCGAAGCCGGCGTGTTTCGTTCCGCCGTATCTTCTGAGGTCTATATACCACCAGTAATCCTTCTCGCTGAGATGAAGCTCCTTCATTCTCTTTTCGAGAACGTCCAGTCTTTCCTCTCTCTGCGAGCCGCCTATAAGCTCTCCTACGCCCGGAACAAGCATATCCATCGCGGCTACGGTCTTGTCGTCGTCGTTGACTCTCATATAGAAGGACTTGATCTCCTTGGGCCAGTCGGTTACGAACACCGGACCGTGGAATACCTTTTCGGTAAGATAACGTTCGTGTTCGGTAGCAAGATCCGCACCCCAGAAAAGCTTGAATTCGAATTCGTCGTTGTGCTTCCTGAGAAGCTCCACCGCGTCGGTGTAAGTGATGTGTCCGAATTCGCTGTTAACGAGAGCCGTAAGTCTTTCTTTAAGCGTATTGTCAACGAAACCGTTGAAGAATTCAATTTCCTGCGGACAGTTCTCGAGAATATATCCGACGACGTACTTTGTCATATCCTGAGCAAGCTCCATATCGTCGGAAAGATCCGCAAAGGCAATTTCCGGCTCGACCATCCAGAATTCCGCGGCGTGACGCTGAGTATTGGATTTCTCCGCCCTGAAAGTCGGTCCGAAGGTATAGACGTTTCCGAAAGCCATAGCGTAAGTTTCTACGTTGAGCTGACCGGAAACGGTAAGGTTAGCGGGCTTTCCGAAAAAGTCCTGCGAATAATCCACCTTTCCGTCGGGAGTCCTCGGAAGATCGTCAAGGTCGAGAGTCGTTATTCTGAACATCTCCCCCGCGCCTTCGCAGTCGCTTCCCGTTATTATGGGCGTATGAACGTAGACGAAGTTCCTTTCGTTGAAGAACTTATGAAGAGCGTAAGCGGCTTTGCTTCTTACTCTCATAGTCGCGTTGAAAAGATTCGTTCTCGGTCTTAAATGAGCGATTTCCCGAAGAAATTCTACTCCGTGACGCTTCTTCTGAAGGGGATAATCGGGTGTGGATTTTCCTTCGACCTCGATTTTAGCCGCCTTGATCTCGAAGGGTTGTTTGGCTTCGGGAGTAAGCAGCAGTTCGCCCGTAACAACGAGCGCGCTTCCTACGTTAAGCTTCGCAATCTCTTCGTAATTGTCGATTTTCGCCGCTTCGAAAACAACCTGTACGGATTTGAAGCAACTTCCGTCGTTAAGCTCTATAAAGCCGAAAGCTTTACTGTCGCGGATAGTTCTCGCCCAACCCGCGACCGTTACGGTTTTGCCCGAAAAAGATTCGCTGTCGGCAAAAATACCGCTTATAAGCTGACGTTTCATTTTATTCACCTCTTTCTGTTTCTGTCTTTCATTTTATTGAGGAAGGACGGCGCGTTCGGTTTCTGCGGAGCCGGTTCCGGTTCGTAAGCGGGCTGTTCGTTCCTTATAGGTTCGGGCTGAGAACGATGACCGTCCGAAGAACCTACGGGAGGATTATAGGAAGCCTGATTGCCTGCGTTCTGTCCGAAAAGCATCTGCGTGGGCGTGGTCTCCTTCTGGGACGCGAAAGACTCGGGCTGCTGATTGGGCTGAGCCTGAACGGTGGAAACGGGAGCGTCGAAGCCCGTAGCGATAATGGTAACCTGAACTTCGTCGTCGATGTTCTCTCTTATGTCCGCGCCGAAAATGATTCCCGCTTCGGGATCCACGACCTGACGGACAAGACTTGCTGCCTGATCGACCTCGCCCATCGTAAGGTCAAGACCGCCGGTGATGTTGAGAATAACGCCCGTCGCTCCTTCTATCGTGGTTTCGAGAAGAGGACTGTAAACTGCCTGACGGATAGCGTCGATGGTTCTGTTCTCGCCCCTTCCGACGCCGAGTCCCATATGCGCCATACCTCTGTTTCTCATAATGGACCTGACGTCCGCGAAATCGAGGTTGATGAGCGACGGGAACACGATGATGTCCGATATACCCTGAATACCCTGACGGAGAACCTCGTCCGCCGCTCTGAAAGCGTCTACTATGGTTATGTCCGGAGCGTAATTCTCGGTAAGCTTATCGTTGGGAATAACGACGAGAGTATCCACGCTTTCGCGAAGATTGGCGATACCTATCTCGGCGTTGATCATTCTCTTTCTTCCTTCGAAAGTGAAGGGCTTGGTAACTACCGCAACCGTAAGAATACCCATTTCCTTGGCAATGGAAGCGATGACCGGAGCTGCGCCCGTACCCGTACCGCCGCCCATACCCGCCGTAATGAATACGAGGTCGGTGTCTTTAAGGGCTTCAGCGATGACCTGCTTGCTTTCTTCGGCAGCCTGTTTTCCTATTTCGGGATCCGCGCCCGCGCCCAGACCCTTGGTAAGCTTCTCGCCTATCTGAATCCTCTGCGTCGCCTTGGAAAGGAACAACGCCTGCTTGTCCGTGTTTACGGCAACGAAGCTCGCGCTTCTGATGTCCGATAAAATCATTCTGTTTACGGCGTTGTTTCCGCCGCCGCCTACGCCGATAACCTTAATCTGCGCGACTCTGGTAGATGTGGTGAAATCCTCGTTGATCATATTCTCTCTCCTTTATAGCAGGAATGTCTCTGCATTCTCATTTTTGGTTTTATGCTTTTATATCGTCTATTACCGCGGCTATAAGCGCGCTGCCCGCGGCGTCGTCCGACGGAATGAGTTTCGTTCCTCCCGCGGAAGCCGTGATTACCGGAGTTCCGTCGAAATACGCCGAAAAAGCTTCGGGCGCGCCTATTATCCGCGCGAGTCCGCCGCCCGTAAGACAGAAAACCATATTCACGCTGAGCTTGTCCGATACCTTTTCGAGAACGTCGCCCACTTTTCCGGCAAGTTCTTCTATCCATTCCGCGGCGATTCCGTTGACGTCGCAGCAGGTAACTACTTTTTCTCCCACCGTATAAACGTCCTCGGGCTTACATTCGAGATTGAGGTTTATCTTTTCCTTGAGAACGTCGGCTTCCTCGAAGGAAATCCCGAGCCTTTCCGAAAGCGCGTCGGAAAGATATCCTCCGCCGTCGCAAATCGACTCGATCGCCGCAAATCCCGCGCCTTCGCATACGGCAACGTCCGTCGTAAGCTCCCCGCAGTCAACCAGAACCGAAGCGTCCTTGCGCTGCTGCTGAGTCATAAGATAAACCACTTCGGCCTTTTCCGTCGAAATAAACTTTTTGACGGTCAGTCCGAGTCGTCCGAAGGCGAAATTGACGGCGTCGGTAAATCTTTCGTCGGCAAACAGGAAGGTGTATTCCGCGCTGAGTTCTCTTCCCGTAACGTCGTCAAGACTCATAAGCCTTTCTCCCTCCGAAAAAACTCCGCGACAAGCCGACTCTATCTGCATACATCCCGCGGCTTCTTCGCCGAAATTCCCCGCCATCTCCCGAAGAAGACCGACATCCCTCTGCGAAATCTTCTTGGGACCGCCGAATATCATCGCGGATTCGTTGTTGATTACGCGGATAAACGAAGCCGGCACGCCGACGTAAAACTCTTTAAGCCGCACGCCCGACGTCTTCTGCGCGTTTTCCACAGCCCTCCCGAGAGCCTCCGTCATATCGGAAAGATCGCCTCTGAACTCTCCGTCGAAATACCCTTCGTAACTTTCCGAAGCCCTCGCAATAATCGTTTTTTCTCCGCCACGACCGGGTTTTGCCGCCGTAACGGTCAGCCTCATGGACGCAAATTCCACTACCGCCGCATATCTGCCCGAAAAAAACATAACAGTGTTTCCCCTTTGCGCCTGACGCGCCCGTGAGCCTTTTCTTTGATAATTATTCGTCGCGGCTCCTGACGATGACCTCTCCCCTGGTGTTGACTATGTAAACGCCGTCCTTGGGATTAAGTTTATCGATAAACGCACCGTATACGGCGGTAATCCTCGTCCCGAGATCGATCTTTCCGTCCTCGCTTTCGAACCGAGGATCGATAATTTCGAATCTTCCTCCCGTCTGAAGCTCCAGAGTCAGCGTTTCTCCGCCGTCGTCGCCCTCCGAAAAAGCGAAAAGCGATATCGTGTCACCCATTCTTCCGTAATCCATACGAAGCGACCAGAAGGCGTCGGCTACCGTTTTAAGAACGTCGGCCCGCCATTCCTTCCCTTCCGCGAAAGCAACCGTTTCGTTGATTTCGAGCCGCGCGAAATCGGAAAGCGGAATCCCCGCAACCCTCACCGCGGAATCGTCGGGCTTGACCGTCCTCACCGAGAAAACCCTCAGAGTTTCGTCGAAAACGTAATAATAGCCGCTTTCCGCGTTGAAATAATAGTAGACCGCGTTCCTCATCGTAAGATAAATCTTCACCGTGTCGGGAAAGCTCTTTACGACGCCTATAACCTTGACGTCCGAAAGGTTCGCGAGACGACTTTCGATCTCGGAATCGCTTAAAAAAAGCAGATTTTTCCCTTTGAGCGCGGAAAGACGTTCCGACGCCTGCTGTTCGTTGAAACCCGTCGGAATGTCTATAAGTTCGTCCCGTTGATTTTTAAAAATAAATTCGGTTTTCCGGTAAGAAACCAGCGAACCGCCGAGCGTAAGGAGCAATACGCAGACCGCAACGACTACGCCTATCACTATCCAGACTCTCTTTTTATTGTTTTTCTTTCCTTCCATACCGTCAATTATACAACATTGAACGGAGCTTGTCAAGAAAGATTGATTCGACAAACGAATATTCCGCGGCATAAATTGCATAAATGTTTTTCACAAAATGCAAATAAAGGCGGACGTTATCTTTTTATGACGTTTGCGCCGAGAGAATTCAGAACCTTGTCGAGATTCTCGTAGCCTCTTTCGACGTGTCGGATATCCTCGACGGTAGTGATTCCTTCGGCATTGAGTCCCGCAAGCACGAGAGCCGCGCCTCCCCTGAGATCGCAGGCTCTCACGGTGGCTCCGGAATATCTTCTTATTCCGCTTATCACCGCCGTCCTGTCCCTTACGACTATATCCGCACCCATTTTTATGAGTTCGGGAATATGTCTGAACCTCGTTTCAAACAGATTTTCGGTAACAACGCTGACTCCGCCGCTTACTCCCATAAGAGCGCATACCGGAGCCTGAAGGTCGGTAGGAAAAGCCGGATGAGAACCCGTAGCGATTCGTCTGACCGCCTTTCTGCTCCGATAACCGATAATCTCGAGGGTATTTCTGTCTTTTACCCGAACGTCGCAGGCGTTCCCGTCGAGTTTCCCGAGAAGCGCACTCAGATGACGCACGTCGCAGTTGTTAAGGAGCACGTTTCCGCCCGTTATGGCTGCGGCGATCACGTAAGTCCCCGCTACTATTCTGTCCGGAATCGGCGTTACGGTCGCTCCTCTGAGTTTTCTGACGCCCGTTATTCTTATGGTAGAAGTACCTGCGCCCCTTACCTTCCCGCCCATTCTGTTGAGCATATTCTGCAAAGCCGCGACTTCTGGCTCTTTAGCCGCGTTTTCGATAATCGTAACGCCTTCGGTCAGAACTGCCGCAAGCATAAGATTCTCCGTCGCCCCTACGCTCGGAAAATCCAGAACCACTCTTTCGCCCGTCATAAAGCGTCCGTCGCAATCTATATATCCTCCCGAATCGTCTACCTTTACGGAAAGCCTTCTGAGTCCGTTTATATGAAGGTCGATAGGTCTGAGTCCTATATCGCAGCCCCCGGGAAAAGCCGCGCGCGCTTTTCTGAACCTTCCGAGAATAGCTCCGAGCGCGAAAATCGAACTCCTTATCTCCTTTGCGTAAAGGGAAGGAATTTCGCAGCGGTACGCTCCGCTTCCGTCGATTATCATCGTTCTGCCCTTTCTTTCGACCTTCATTCCGACGTACTCGAGTATGCATTGCATATTTCGGACGTCGGTTATGTCCGGACAGTCGCGGATCTGAACCTTATCTTCCGTAAGAATCGAAGCCGCCATAAGCACAAGCACGCAGTTTTTCGCAGCGTTTACGCTTACCTCTCCTTCAAGCCTGTTTCCGCCGTAAATTATATATTTCTCCATTCGTCCGCTCCTCCCCCGCAAAATCCTCGGTGCGCTCAAAAGGCTTTTTCGGCTTATACGCGCATATTTCATTATATGGTTTCCGCCTCTTTGCGGTGAATACCTCTCCGGACGAAAAAAAACGTCCCTTCCGATTATAACGGCGTCAGCTCATATTCCCCGATATATTCCCGAATAAACCGCGATTCTTTCCGCCCGCCCGTCTTGAGCGGATTCGACTTTCTCCGCTTATGTTTATCAAGGCTCCCGCGGCGGTCATAAACACGGCAAGCGAACTCCCCCCGGAACTTATAAAAGGAAGCGGAATGCCCGTAGGCGGAATACAACCCGAAACGACGGCGACGTTTATCGCGGTCTGAACGCCGATAACGAGAGTTATTCCGCCGGCAAGAATCGACTTGAAACGATTTTCTGCCGAAATCGCGGCTTTCGCACCCTTGCAGACGATAAATGCGTAGACGGAAAGCACGAGAAGCGCGCCGACAAGTCCGATTTCCTCGCCGATGACCGAGAAAATAAAGTCGCTTTCCGCAAAGGGAAGGAATCTGTATTTCTGTCTCGAATTGAAAAGTCCGACTCCGAACCAGCCTCCGCTTCCGAGAGCGTAAAGAGACTGAATGAGCTGATAACCCTCCTCTCTCGGCGACGCGAAGGGATCGAGAAAAGCCATAAGTCTCAAAAGTCTGTACGGTTCGACGATTATAAGCAGGGGTACAGCCGCAGCCGCGACCGCAAGAAGCGCGAGAAAAGCCTTGGGAGGAAAACCGCCTATAAAAAGAAGAGCAAGAGTTATCGTCCCGACGCAGACGGCTACGGACATATTCGGTTCGAGAATGATGAGAATACAGATTATTCCGCCGGCGGCAAGTACCGGAAGATAAGAAAGTATATTTCTTCCTTCGAAACCCTCCCTCGAAAGATAAACCGCCGCAAACAATACGAGAGAAAACTTTCCCAGCTCGGAAGGCTGAAAGGATTGACCGAGGAAGCCTATCCATCTTCTCGCTCCGTAGTTTTCGACGCCTATCCCGGGAACGAAAACCAGAGCCAGAAGGACGTAGGTTACCATAAGAAGAGGAAAAGCCAGTTTTCTTATCCGATTGAGGTCGATTTTCATCGCGAAAAACATTCCGACGAGTCCGACCGCAGCGCCGAAAGCCTGTTTTACGACGAAAAAGAAAGGGTTCCCGTAGGTTTTTTCCGCCGTATAGCTGCTCGCGGCGTAAATGAAAACCAAGCCGAGCAGAGTCAGAAGAATTATCGCGGAAAACAAAGTCCAATCGGTTTTCGCACGCTTTTTAAAAAGGCTCATTCGTCTTCACCCCCGAAGGAACGGAATTTTTGTCTTTCGGTAAGATTTTCCGCAGGCAGATTATCCTTCATGAGCGGAAAATCTTGCTCTCGTTTTTCGTCGGGCGTCGGATTTCCCATCTCGGCAAGAGCTTTTACGCAGCGGATAAAATCCCTTCCCCTTTCGGCGTAATTACGGTACGAATCGAAAGACGCGCAGGCAGGCGACAAAAGCACGGTTTTCGCCCCCGAATAAAAAGCCTTACGCACGGCGTCGCACATATCGGACGCGGTTTCGGGCAAGGCTCTTATTCCCTTTCCGCAAAAAACTTTTTCCGCGGTTTTCTTCATCTCCTCCGAAGTCGCGCCGACGAGAATTATCGCCTTCATTCCCGCGATTTCCCCGAAAAGCTCCGAATAATCCGCGTTTTTCGCGCTTCCGCCGAGAATTATCGCCGTTTCTGATTTATCGAAGCAGGCTGCGGCTTTTATCGCAGAATCGGGATTCGTGGCTTTGGAATCGTTGTAAAACTTCGTCCCGTTTATCGCTCCGACGTATTCGAGCCTGTCGGCGAGTCCGCGAAACGACCTGATTTTCTCTCGGATAACGCCGTTTTCCACGCCTGATTTTTTGGAAAAACATACCGCGCAGAGAACGTTCGAGAGATTATGCCGCCCGATAAGTCCGACTTCGCTTACGGGAAGAATCTTTTCTCCGCGAAAAACGACCTCTCCGTTCTCGACCGAGCAGTCCGCGGACTTTTCCGTAGAATAAAAGATCTTTTCGCCCGTAAAATCGCATTCGACTTCCGGTTCGTCGGCGTTGACTACGGCGAAACCGCGCGGTTTTACGAAAGAATAGACCGAATTTTTGATTTTCTTATAGTTACCGAAGGTTTTATGTACGTCTGTGTGGTCGGGCGTAATGTTCAGAACCACGGCTCCTTCGCATTCGAAATTCTTCATTCCGGAAAGCTGAAAGGAGGAAAGCTCCAAAACGACCGAAGGCGGATTTTTGCCACTCTTCAGCGCGTCGAGAGCTACCATGCTCAGCGGATAACCTATATTCCCCGCGGCGACGCAATCGGTTTTTCCGCTTATTATATGCGAGAGAAGACTGACTTCGGTGGTTTTTCCGTTGGTACCGGTCACGGCGATTATCTTTCCGTTAAAATATCCGTACCCCAGCTCGGTTTCGCCGATAACGGAGATTTCCGGATTGCGCCCGAGGATTCTCCGCATAACCTTTCCGTCCGTCGGAAATCCCGGGCTTATCACGCATTCGCCGTAACGCGCGGAAAGAATCCTTTCCTTTTCCTCTTCGGGACAGGAATCGTCGTAAATCACGCACTTCTTCCCGACGAAACGAAGAAGCTCCTTCGCCGCGCGTCCCGAAACTCCTCCTCCGAGAATAAGAATTCCGTCGTTTTCCATTTCCGCCTCCTAAACGCACCTCAAAACGATTACGATTCCGCCGACAACGAGAGTTATCGCGGAATAAACGAAGGATATCCTCGTTTCGCTGAGTCCTTTCATCTGAAGATGATGATGAAGAGGCGCCATTAAAAGCAGCCTCTTTCCTTTGGTCTTTTTGAAATAAATCACCTGAGCCGCAACCGAAATTACCGTTACTACGTAGGTTATTCCGATAAAAGCAAGAACGAGAACGTTACCCGTCAGCAAAGTAACCGAAGCCGCAAACGCTCCGAGAGCAAGAGAACCCGTATCTCCCATAAAAACGGCCGCGGGATTGCAGTTAAAAAGCAGAAAAGCTCCGAGCGCGCCCGTCATTATCGCCGAAAGAACGGAAGCCGAAGCGTAATTCTCCGAAACCGATACGAGCCCGCAGCGCAGAGCTTCCGCACTCTGAAAGGAAAACAGAACGCAAAGACAAAAACTCATACTCGCCGTTACGGACGAAGCAAGTCCGTCCAGACCGTCGAGAAGATTCGCGCCGTTGCACGAACCGAGAAAAACGAATATCCCCAGAGGCACTATCCAGAAGCCTATATTCGCTTCCCTTCCCGAAAACGGAAGAATAATCTCTCCTCCGAGCGTTCCCGAAAGATAAACGTAAACCGAAACTATCGCGGCGACCGCAATCTGCGCTATCGTTTTCTGAATCGCGGTAAGTCCGAGATTCCTTCTGTATTTTATCTTTATGAAATCGTCGAGAAAACCTATTCCTCCGTAAGCCGCGGTTACCGCAACGGTCAGAAGGGATAATTTCCCCGTCCCCGCCAGAAGCAGTCCGCACAGAACGAAAGCAATTATAAAGCCGATTCCGCCCATAGTCGGCGTTCCTTTTTTCCCTGCGTGAAGCCTGACGTAGGTCAGTATTTCCTGTTTTGCCTTCAACTTTTTCAGCAGAGGCAGAATTATCGCGATTGCCGCAAAAGCCGTGGCAAATCCGCATAAAGCCGCAGCCGTATCGATTCTTGTCATATATCTCCCCAAAAGCCGTCAGCCCGAGCGCGTTTTCTCTTTCAGACTCAGAAGGAATTCCTTATCCGAATAGGGAATCCTCTCCTTTCCGCGGATAATCTCCTTTTCCGCTCCCTTCCCGAGAATTGCGACGGTATCGCCCGATTTCGCTTCGGACAGAGCCGCGGAAACGGCTTCTCTTCTGTCCGTAATAACCTTAAAAGGCACGGTTACTCCTTCGGCTATCTCGGAAACGATGTTTTCCGCTCTCTCGCTTCTCGGATTATCCTCCGTCAGGATAACGTAATCGGCGTATCGGCTCGCAGCCTTCCCCATAAGCGGTCTTTTGCTTTTATCCCTGTCTCCTCCGCACCCGAAAACGACTATAAGCCTTCCTCCGCCCGCAGCCGCGGATTTTCCGTTTCCCGTAGCGTTGCGGAGCGAGGAAAGAATATTCTCCATTCCGTCCGGAGTATGAGCGAAATCCACCACGCATTTTATTCCGTCGACGAAGACGGTTTCGTTCCTTCCCGGGACGGCGGAAACTTCACCGATACCTTGTGCAATAACCGAAGGTTCTATTCCTAAAAGATAACATACGGAAGCCGCGGCTGTCGCGTTATAGGCGTTGAATCGTCCCGAAAGCCCCGTGTTTACCTGAATGAGCGTTCCCTTGAGGTTTATGTAGTATTCGCTTCCGTTCTCGTTTTCCGAGTAGCAGGCGAAATGCGCGTCCGAGGCGTGTCCCGAACCGTAAGTAAAGGTCGGAACGAGCGGATTTACCGAAAGTTTCGCGCCGAGAGAATCGTCCGAGTTAACGACGGCGGCTTTTACCCACGACGGAGAAAAGAACGACCTTTTTACCTCGCCGTATCTTTCCATCGTTCCGAAAAAGTCCAGATGGTCCTGCGAAAGATTGGTAAAAACGCCTATATCCGCGACCGTTCCGTCGAGCTTCGACAAGGCTATCGCGTGAGCGGATGCCTCGAAAACGACCGTGTCCGTCCCTGCTTTCACCATATCCGCAAGAACAGAATTCAATACGATGGGATCGGGCGTCGTAAGTTCCGAATCGAATCGTTTCCCGCCGTAAAAAATCCCGTTGGTTCCGATTATTCCGCATTTGCGTCCGCCTTTCGAAAGAACGGCAGCCGTTATGAAGCAGGTCGAAGTCTTTCCGTTGGTGCCTGTAACGGCTATCGTTTTAAGCTTTTCCGACGGATTTCCGTAGAAATTCCGGGAAATTACTGACATCGCTCTTCTCGTGTTTCTCACGGCAATCTGCGGAACTCCGAGCGGAAGAAATCTGTTTACTACGAGAGCCGCAGCCCCTCTTATTACCGCCTCGGCGGCGAATTCGTGTCCGTCCGCCGAAGCCCCCTCGAGACAGAAAAACAAAGTTCCTCTGCGGATATCGTCGCAGGAATGCGAAAGATGAGTTATCTCGGTATCGGTGTCGCCCTTCGCTCCGACGGGCGCGACTCTTCCGAGAAGCTGACATAATTTCATCTTATTCTCCTTCTCCGAATCAGGATTCGATGAATTTTATGAATTCCGGTTTTATTCCGGTCTGAGCCACGATTATACTGTAAATTACCGCCGTATCCTCTCGGGTTATGGCGTCCTTCCTCACGATTACGTTGACGTTGTCGGAATATATTCCGAGATTTACGTAGACGTCCTCGTAACCCTTAGCCTTTATAAGACTTTCGATTATCATTTCCTTTTCCATAAGCTCGATGAGCTTCATTTTGCGTTCGAGCGCGTCTTTTCTCTGCGACTCGTATTCCGTTCCTTCCATAGCGAGTATCTCGTCGAGAGCAGCCTTTTCTTCGGCGCGCGTGTCTTCTCTTATCTGTCTGGAAGTCGCGAAGAAATTTCCGGCGGAAGCGGCGTCTCCGCCCGTTTGTTCGCCCGTCTTTTCGCCGAGAAGGAGAAGGTTGAGGCAGGCTGCGGCGGCAAGCACCAGCACCATCGAAATTATAATGATCGTTTTCTTTGTCTTTGTCATAATGACCTCCGTTTATTTTTACCCCGAAGGGTTTTTAACCTTTTTAATCCGTCGGAAATATCCGCGACGATTCGGTTTGCGGGCGGAAAACTCCGGGTTATTCGTCGTAAGCCGTCCGATTCAGCCGGCGGCAAAAACCTCCACTGCGGACGCCTCCACCTCGTAGAGCGTCATAACCGCCCTGACTATTTCGAGTTTTACTCTCGCGTTTCCCGCACCTTCGGCGACTACGACGATTCCTCTTATTTTCGGCGCGGTTTCCGTAACGAGCAAAGGCTTACCGCCGCTGTAAACCGTCTCTTCCGTTACGGTAGTTACTCCGCCCGACGTTTTTGAAACGGTTTTCGTCGCGTAAATCTTCTCCGCCGACGATTCGTAGGTTATAAGCACCCTGACTTTTCCCGCGCCTTTGATTTTCCCGAGAAGATTTTCGGCTCGCGCCTGCTCGGAAAGACACCATTTCTCGAACTGACTGTAATCTTCGCTCTTTTCGGAAGAGCCAAGTCCGAAATTCCCGAGAAACAAGGCGAGAATTACGCCCGCTATGCCGATAATAACGAGAAATTCCGTCTTTTTTGCCGATACGAAACTTAAAAATCCTTTCCTCGGTTCAGCCGTTTTTTCGCTCAATTCTCACCGCCTCCTTTCCGACGTTTGCCGCCGAAGCGACGATTTCCGTAATCCTTCCCGAAATAATTATATTCGCGGATTCTCCGCGTATTACCGCATTTGCAAGGCTTACCGTAATAAGAGTTATATTCATTCCGTCTTCGCCGAAAGTCGCCTCCGCTCTTACCTCCGCGCCATCTATTCCGTAACCCGAAAGCAGACCTTCCAATCTCTTTTCCGTCTGTCGCAGCCGCTTTTCGTTAAGAGATTCCAGAAGGCTTTCGTCGATATAAGCTTCTCTCGCTTCTTCCGTAAGAAAAGAAAAATCGGGCAGCGCCTCTCCGTTTACGAGCGACGGAACGGGAAAAGCCAGCAAGAAAACTATAAACACCGAAACCGCGCTTTTTACGTAACCTCTCGTTTCGCCCTCGGGAAGAATCGCGTCCGCGAGAATCGTAAGCACGGTCGCTCCCGCTATCGATAAAATCCACGACTTTATATCCATACCTACACCCCGACGACGTTATTCGCCGTAATGGTAAGAAGACTCAGAAGAATGAGAAGCATCGCTCCCACCGCGATAAGCGCGGCGTTGAGAACGGTTATTCTCTTTGAAAGTCCGTAAAGAAATCCGACTACCCGCTTGTCTGCGACCGGCTCGATAACCGACGCGGTAAGCTTTAAAAGCAGCCCGAATACCGTAACTTTAAGCACGGGCACGAATACCGTCGCAAAAAGCAATAAGACTCCCGCGGCTCCGACGGCGTTTTTTATAAGCACCGTCCCCGCTATAAACAGATCCATTCCGTCCGAAACGAACCCGCCTATTATCGGGACGTAATTCCTCGCCGCGAATTTAGCCGCGCGGAAGCTTATTCCGTCGGTAACCCCCGCCGTTATGCCTCTGACGGTCAGAAACGCCGAAAACACCGTAAAAACCACCGCCATAAGCCTTGCGCACAGACTACCGAAAAACTCCGAAAGTCTGCCGAGCCTTACGTTTTCGGAAAGATTCGACACTATCGTGAAAACTACCGACACGATAAAAAGCGGAAGCACGATTTTACCGATAATCTGCATTATCCCACCCGAAAACACCGCCGCCGCAGGTCTGTAAACGGCCGCTCCCGTACCCGCGCCCAGAGCCGTCATAAGAGTCAGAAGCACGGGCATTATCGCTTCGGTCAGCTTCGTTACCGAATCGGCCACTCCCTCCGCCATATCGCAGACCGCATAAACTCCCGAAAGAGTCAGAAGGATTATAAGCGTATAAAACGCGTAAAACACCGCGTCCGAAGTTCCCGAAAGAAGGGTTTTCGTCTTCATATCGGTTATGATTCCTCCGAGTACTGCAACGGCTCCTATCGTCAGAAACAAAGGTATCTGTCCCGTCGCCCAGCCGAATATCATACCCGCAAACGCCTCGAAAAAAGAAGACTTTCCCGCGGAAAATTCCCCCGAAAGTATCTTCCTCACTTCGCCGGCAAAGCTTCCTCCGCCTATCGCCTCGGAAAAAGGTTCCGTAAGTTCCTCCAGCTCCCCGAAATCTATTGCGTCGAGCTGAGTTTCTATGTTTTCGTTGAGCCGCTCCTCCGCGCTTTTCCGACTATCCGAAGCGAAAACCGTTCCTCCCGAGCATAACGCAATCACCCAGAAAAAAGCCAGAAACGCTCCGATTACGGCGATTTTCAGACGTTTTTTCCTTTTGTCCCCGGCAAACAGACTTCGTATTTCCGTCCGGATTTCTCCTGCGCGATTATCCCTTCCTTCACTTTCCCCGAAAATAAGTCTTCCGTAAATCTTCCGCTTTTCTCTTTTTCCGGCAATATTCGCTCTCCGCTTTCTTTCGGGGATTTTCGTTTTTCCTCTTCTTTCGGGAATTTTCACGGCAGCATATCTCCTATAACGCCGATAAGGGCTTTTATCACGGGAAGAGTCAGAAGCATTACAGTTATCTTGCCCGCAAGCATTACCTTGTCTGCGATGCTCTTGTTTCCGGAATCGACGCAGACCGACGACGTGAATTCCGCTACGTATCCCACGCCGATGATTTTGAGAACAGACCTGAAAATCCGACCGTCGGGGAAAAACTCGTCCGCAAGCCCGTGAAAAGTCGCTATAACCTCGAAGAGCGAATCGAGAATCATCAAAACTATGACGAGTCCCGCGCTTATCGCAAGTATCAAAGCAAGAGTCGGGCGGCTTTCCCGAAGAAGCGTAACCGCCGCCACCGAAATTATCGCAACGCCCGCGATTTTAAGTATATCCATAACTCCTCCGCTCCCGAAAATCCCGAAACTTCCGTCCGAAAATCCTCTCTCACCGATAAATCCGCGATTATCAGCAAAAATCACATACTCCGATAAATCACGCACTCACGCTAAAAATCGAAAAGATTCTTTATCGTGTCGAAAAGCTGCACGACCATATCTATTACCATAACGAGAACTATAACGAGAGAGGCTATCGTCGTAAGCGTCGCAAGCTCTTCTCTGTTGGATTTTTTCAGCAGCACGGATATAAGCGCGCTTATAAGACCTATCGCGGCTATTCTGAAAATGATTTCCACGCCCATAAAGTTTTCCTCCGTCAGAACAGAAGAATGCACACGAAAATTCCGCAGAGAAGTCCGATTTTCACGCAGCCCGTTCCGTTCCTTTTTTCTTTCTCGGCAGCCTGCCTCAGTCTCTCTCCGAATCTCTCCGAAAAAAGAGTAACGTGACTCAGCTGCCCCTCGGCGTCGCTTTTCCCGAGTCCGTCGAAGAAATCGTTTATCTCCCGCTTTTCGTCGCGGCTCAATCCTCCGAGCTTGCAGTAACAGCCGTCTTGCGGAAGGGAAAACTTCTTTTCCGCGCAGTAATTCCTTATCGTTTCTCCGAGCGCGGGGCCAGCGTAACCGAGACATTCCCCGAAGATTCCGTCAAGCGTCGGACGGGTATAACGCATATAAATGGCGCATTCGTTCAGAAGCCTCAGCAAATCTTCGTAAAATCTCCTTTTCTCCCTCATTTTCATAAGAAAACAAGCCCCTATTCCTCCGCCCGCGCAGCAAATAAGAAAAAATCCCGCATATCTCATATCTTCTCCTTTTTTCGGGAAACTCTCGTTACCGAAACTATCTTCTTATCCCTTCCTATGACCGTGAATATATCGAAAAGTTCCGCGTTTTTTCCGAGCTTTGCCATAGCGTCCTCAACGTCCTCGCCGTGCACCGACGCAAGCACTCTCGTTCCTCCGAGTATACAGAGCCTTACGTTTTCCATATCCTCGGGAAACAATTCGTCGGTTACGATTACCTGCGGCGACATACTCCTTACGACGCTCTCGAAAGCGAATTTTTTCGGACAATTCGTAATTACGTCGCAGCCCGTTATAACCCTTCCGTCCGAGCCGCAAAGCTCTCCTCTTTCGTCGATGACCGCAACCTCTAAACCTTTTTTCCCGAGATAAGCCGCCGCGTCCCGAAGAAAAGTCGTTTTCCCGCACCCGCAAGGCGCGATGACGAGCAGCGAACCGCCTTTATCCAACTCCTTCCAGGCGGCGGACGAGCAGCCGGGAACGTCGTGCGGCACTCTTATGCACAGCGAATAAACCTTCCTTACGGCTTTTATCCCCTTTTCGTCCCTGACGACCTCTCCCGTAACGCCCATTCTTACGCCCTCTCCGAGATCTATAAATCCCTGAGCGACCTGCTCTCCGTAGGCGTAAACCGAATTCCTGCACGCCCTGACGAATACCTCGGCTACGACCGATTCGGAAACCTTTATCGCTTTTTCCGCAGTCGCTGTTCCGTTTTCTCCGAGATAAACCCTTTTCCCTCCGTAAGCCGCGCATAAGGGCTGTCCGCTCCGTAATCTTATTTCCGTAATCCGCGTGTAATCGAGTTTTTCCGCCGCTTTCATATACGCAGGCGGCAATACGTCGCTCAAAATCATCTTTCTTTCCGCCTTTTCCGACCTTACATCATTCTATTACCGCCGAAGCCCGAATATTCGCGGACAAAGTAATTATAAAAAACAAGCCCGGGTTTTTTCTCCGGAAAAACCGAAAAGGAAAACTCAACTTATAAAAACGCACAAAAAAAAACCGCCCTTTCGGGCGGATAAATCGTCTGTTCAAAATATGAAAACTTCTTTAAAATATAAACCGTTATAAAAAGATTCTTTTTTAATCCGAACTTACTTAATACGGAAAATTGCAGTTATCGGCTCTGAGCGATAAGCGCTTTAAGCATTACTCCGAGCTGAACGACCGAATCGGCTATATAGTCGGCTCCCGCGTTTTTAAGATGTTCCCTGCCTCTGTATCCGTAAGCCGCGCCCACGCATTTCATTCCCAGACCGTGCGCCGTCATAACGTCTACGTCGGAATCCCCTACGTACACGGCTTCGTCGCGCGTCAATCCGAGAGCGTCGAGCGCGAATTCGCAGCCGTCCGGCGCGGGCTTGATTCTTATATTCGCGTCCGAACCTACGGCGAAATCTATAAGCTCTCCGAAAACCTTCTCCGCGATGACTTTCACGGAATCGTTCATCTTGTTCGAAACTATGACGCGCTTTATCCCGCTTTTCCCGAGATCTTCGAGCAACTCGCATACTCCGTCGAATTTCCTCGCGTTCGCCGCTCCGTGTTCCCTGTAATGCTCGCGGAAAATCCTTTCCGCTTCTTCTCTTTTTTCGGGAAAACCGCGCGTTACTCTCGCGATAAGAAGACTTGCGCCGTTTCCTATGCTCATTCTGACCTTTTCGAGGCTGACTTCGGGAATACCGCACTGCTTGAGGGCGTAATTTACGCTTTCGTAAAGATCCGGAAGCGTGTCGGTCAACGTTCCGTCCAGATCGAATAATACTGCTTTGATCATCTTTGGTTTACCGCCGCAAAAGAGCGGTCATTCCTCCGTTCCGTTATTGTTCCTGCACTGCTTTATGGCCTCTACGGCAAGTCTGTCGCAGCGGTTGTTGAATTCGTTTTCGTCGTGACCTTTCACCCAGACGAAAGCTACCTCGTGTTTGTTGACCTCGTAAATAAGAGCCTTCCAGAGGTCCTGATTTTTGACATCTCCGCCGCCCGCGGCTTTCCAGCCTCTTTTGAGCCAGCCGTCTATCCAGCCTTCGTTGAACGCCTTGACCATATACGACGAATCGCTGTAAAGCGTGACGCGGCACGATTCCCTGAGCGCGCGAAGCCCCTGCACCGCCGCAAACAGTTCCATTCTGTTGTTGGTGGTTTCCTTCGCGTAGCCGGAAATCTCCTTTTCCGCTCCGTTATACATAAGAATCGCCGCCCATCCGCCCGTCCCCGGGTTTCCCGAGCAGGCTCCGTCGGTGTAAATCTCAACGCTCTTCATATAAACCCCTTTTTCCGAAAGTCGGGTAGTATTATATCACGAATAAGTCCCCGTGTAAAGGATTTTCCGCCCTCCGTCAAAAACGAATCCGCCGATTTTTTCCGCGAAAAAAGGCGTCCCTTCGAGGACGCCTCTGACTGCAATATTATTCGCCGACGTACGGAAGAAGAGCCATGTATCTCGCGCGCTTGATGGCAACCGCAAGTTCACGCTGATGCGCGGCGCAAACTCCGCTCATTCTTCTGGGAAGAATCTTTCCCTTTTCGGTGATATACTTTCTCAGCTTGCCGATATCCTTGTAGTCGATGGCTTCGACCTTATCTACGCAGAAGGTACAGACCTTCTTGCGAGCGGGACGGCGAACCGGTTTTTTTACAACTTTTTCTTCACTCATTTTTATTCTCCTTAAATAGCAATCTTAGAACGGAAGCTCTCCGTCATCGTCCTTGATGACTTCGAGTTCGTCGATTTTGTTCTTCTGCGCTCTCGGCTGCTGCATAGACGCCGGCTGACTTCCCGAAGAATAATCGTCGTTGCTTCTCGGGACAAATTCGACGTTGTCTACGAATATGTCGGTAGTGTATCTCTTGGTACCGTCCTGAGCGTCGTAAGAACCTGTTCTTACAGACCCGACGACCGCACAAGGCGATCCCTTATGAAAATATTTACTTACGAATTCCGCATTGGAACGCCACGCGACGCAGGGCAGAAAATCCGCCTGTCTTTCCGTCGAATCCTTGCTGTACGGCCTGTCCACCGCAAGGGTGAATCTGCATACCGACGTACCGCCGGACGTAGTGCTGAGTTCGGGATCTCTCACGAGTCTGCCAATCAAAATAACTTTATTCATAATTCCTCCGGGTCATTGTCTGAAGGCGGAAAAAGCCTTCGTCCGCGCGTTTCCGATTATTTTCTGATAACCATATGACGCATAATCGAATCGGTAATATTCATGACACGTTCGATTTCGGCGGGAACTTCGGGATTGCCGGTGAAGTTCATGAGCACGTAGTAGCCTTCGGTCTTGTAATCGATGGGATAAGCAAGCTTCTTGGCGCCCCACCTGTCAACGGTATCAACCGTGCCGCCGGCTTCCGTAACTATATCGGAAAACCTCTGAATAACGGTGTCTTTGACCGAATCTTCAGCGGTATTGTCGATAACGTACAGTACCTCGTAATTATTCATATCGCACCTCCTTATGGACTTTTGACCTTCCTTTCGGAAAGTAAGGAATCTTCCCTCTTAGGGGAAAACTGCAAAACTGCGTCGTTTATTATAGCAGATTTCTTTTCTTTTTGCAAGGAAATTAAGCGTCTTTTTTGAAGATTATCCATTCCTTTTTCGTATCGCAGCAGTATCCTGAACCGCTTTAGGAAGCCAAGCCGCATTTGCATAATCTAAAGGAATTACCAACTCTTGTATCTTATCTTCCTCGGTCGGTCTTTTAATGTCTTCGGGCAAATAATCCAGTCCGACTTCCCGTAAGCTCATAACGCCATCATGAATCCAACCGACTGCCTGTCCATCACAGTAGAGGCAATAACAGCCAAACATCTTTTTTACTTCGATATTCAAGCCTTTAAGATGATTCATCCACTCTCGGACTATGTTTTCTGATTCATAAGCCATTCAAACACCTCCCGCAAATCCCGATTTGTCTTACGTCAACGATTTTCGGTATCCGGTTGCCGCTATTGGTTCGGGAAACCCGAATCGGCTTTATTATTCGCGTCAAACGTCGGTATTGAAAATCGTTGCCGCACCATAATTACTGTCTTTATCTACGATTTGCAAATCGAACTTATGCCACAACATATTGCTTTCGGTCGTTTCAACCTGAATAAGAAATGCGGACATTTCACGATCGCCCGCAAATTCCTTGACCGAATTTATCGTAATAACGGGCATCTCCCGATTGTCTATAACGACCTTTATAGTAATATCCTCCGGAGCAATGTCTTGCACTCCCTGTCGGAATTTCGGTAAACTCATCGGTCTGAAATATGCCATCAGGCTATTTCCGGCACCCTTGACTTCAAATACGTGTAGTCCGTATATCTCCAATTTATCAAAGCTTACGTCCAAAGACATATCGTTTTGAAGTGTGATATTTTGACACCAGTACTCCAGATAGTTGACTCCATAGTCTTTTACTGCCGTCAAAAACGGATATTTGCCTGCCGGCATATCAAGCTTATAATAGCCGCTTTCGTTGCTCTCCGCGCTAAAGAGCGTAATAAAGTCTTCTCCTTTCACTTCAATGTGAGCATTTGCGACAGGCGATTTGTTTTTGTCCGTTACATATCCTTCGAGAATCATTTCGAATACCTCTCTGAATTCAGATTTATCAATTATAATACCGTTCTTTACTGTTCCTGATTGTTGATAGTTTCGAGATATTTATTAGCCTGCTTATTTTCCAAACAGAGCAATATGCAAATAATGATATCAAGAACAACAAAAGCAAGACAAACTATTGCTTGGCTGAAATTCAAACCAAATATCAAAGATACAACGGGAATGATAATTGAGGCATAAAAATATGTCGGAGAAAAATAAATCCAATAGTAAGGCAGGAAATGCGCGCCGATAACAATGGCTTGCACCATAATCATTTTATCCGGAACGGCGAACATTGCCCACAAAGCAATCGTAAGGTACAATATCTGATTGAGCGCCGCTACAAGAGCGAGACTGCTAAGTGGGTTTTCTTTACTGATTATATTTACTTTTATTACTTTACCAAACAACATTCCGACGGGCATAAATAATGCAGAGCAACACATTGCAATAATATTTTTTACCGCAATATCAAGATTTGTGAGAAAAACAATCAGTATAGCCGTCCATACAACTGCGGATGCCATAATAAAAGCCAATCCTTTCTTTTGACTAACCGCATATTCGATTTTCAATCTGTTCAATACTTTCTTTTTTGAGTTATTCTCAGACATAATCTTGCCTCCTTTTCATAAATGTACGATTCGTCCCGTACTTTTTCCGAATAGATTATACCGGAAAAACGCGAAAAAATCAATTGAATTATACACTGTTTTTTCAAAAACAACGAAAAGAAGGAAATTATGAATAAAAAATATAACGCCGGACAGATTCTGCGCTTGGTTTACAAATCCTTTCGGATTTCCGACATCGCTCGGTTTTAAACGAAAACGGTCTGTATTGATTCGCTCCGCAAAAAAAGTCGGATAAGAATATCCGACTTTTACGTAGTTTACCTGAAAAACTGTCTGAGCGCAAGGAAATATCCGATATTTTTCCTGTTTTTCGATTTTTATAAAGGAAGCTCGGAAAATCAATATAACTCTTGTTTTTTGATGACGTAATGTTTATTTTGGTCAAAAACGAAAAGATATAACGCTAAGGCGTTTTTCGTCTACTATCTGGATAAAAGCCTTATTTGCGGAAACTACTCTATCCGCGAGGACGGAGTAAGGCTGGACGCGGGAAATATGCCTATGTGGGATTACGACTACTTTGACCGTTCGCCGCTGACCGAGGACGAGGTGAGTTACTACGCGAACATTCTGGACTTCGACGTTCTCCGCAAGGGCAAGCAGATAATAAAAGACCGCGTAAATAACGCGGTCTTTAAAAATCCTCAGCAAAAATTATTATGCCCGTGGAAAAAATTTTCCCACCGATACATAGGTATTATCATTGTACTCAATTTTGCTACAAAAAGCAATACTTTTTTAGAAAAAATCTGAATTTTTTATAAAAACGGTAAATTTTCAGTTATTCGCTTGCATTTTTCGATTAAAAATGATATTGTTCCCGAGCAGTTCCGGCAACGCAGCCGAAGAGCGAACTTTTAACTTCGGTCGTTCTCTGTCTGAATCGCCTCGAACGCAAATTCGGGAAACTTTTCCGTCACGTTTTCAAAACCATAACCGTCGACAACGGCTCGGAATTCTCCGATTTCAATGGCTTACAGCGCAGTATTTTCCGCGGAAAACGGACGACGTTTTATTATTGCCACCCGTACTGCTCGAGCGAACGCGGCAGCAACGAAAGGCTTAATCGCGAAATCCGTCGGCTTATTCCGAAGGGAACGAATCTCGGAAAACTCACTCAATCCGAAGTCAACGCCGTTGAAGATTGGGTTAACAACTACCCTCGGCAAGTCCTCGGGTTTGCGACTTCGAAGGAACTTTTTGACGAAGAAATCCGACGACTTGAGTGCGGTTAAATTTGTAACTTTCTGCTTCGAAACTAAATTTATAAGTCATTTATGACTTAAACCGGATACCGAAGAAAAACCGAAAGCCTTGTCCGATTATCGACGGTCTGAAAACAATCCTGCGCCGGAACGGCTGATTTCCGAAACGGCGCAGGCTTTCGGCTGTGAAACATAGAATAATGCCGTTTTCGTCATCGCCGCGGGCGATACCGACGCAAGACGCAAAAATATCGGCCGAATAAATCCGTCCCGTCTGTTATCACCCGAATTACGCGTCCGCCGCCCCGGTCACGAGGAAAGGTTTTCGTCCATAACGGCTATCAGTTCTACGATACGGTCGTATTCCTTTTCGACCTCGGAAAACAACTCCGCCGTATTCCCCGAAGCTCTGCCGCGCAATATTTCCGTCAACACGGAAAGCGGTTTGTTCATTCCGTCAAAACCGAGATTGAGCGAAATCCCTTTGAGCGTATGAGCGGCTCTGAAAGCTTTTTCGTTGTCTCCCGCTTCGAGCGCGCGTTTAAGCTCCCGAAAATTGGGATCTCTCGGGAATTTCCTCATAATATAAGCCAACGTTTCTTCGTCCCCGAATCTTTCAAGAACGTTTGCGTAATTATCTCCCGTCATTTCATAAAGCTCATCGATTCTCATTTTTTTCGGTCTCCTCTGTTTTTTACGCTCTCGGCTACAACCCGAATAAGCTCGGATCTGTCAATGGGTTTTGCAAGATGATAATTCATCCCGGCCTGTCTGACTCTTACTACGTCGTCGGAAAACGCGTTAGCGGTCATAGCTATTATAGGAATATATTCGGCGTCTTTTCTGTCCGCCGATCTGATTATGTGCACAGCCTGAATTCCGTCGCACACGGGCATCATAACGTCCATAAGCACGGCGTCGATACTGCCGACAGCGCTCTTTTTGAAAATATCCGCGGCTTCGAGACCGTTGACTGCGGTGATTACCTCCGCGCCCGCCGTTTTCAGAATAAAAACCGCTATCTCGAGATTAAGCTCGTTATCTTCCGCGACGAGAATCCTGTAGCCCGCAAGAGCTTTTCGTTCAGGCTCGGATACATCTTCCCGTTTTTCGGGCTGTCCCGCCGTATCGAACGACAGTCTCAGCGTGAATACCGTTCCTTTGCCCTTTTCGCTGGTTACGGAAATGGTTCCGCCCATTCCGTCAACTATCTTTTTAACTATGGACAGTCCCAGCCCCGCTCCGCCCGAGCTTGCATCGTCGGTTTTCTCCTGAGAAAAAGGCTCGTACATTATCTTCTGGAAGTCCTCGCCGATACCTGTCCCCGTATCCGAAACCGTAAACTCGTACGAGGCTCTTTTTCCGTCGAAATCCGTTTCCCTGCACGAAAAGCCGATGCTTCCGTTCTCCCGATTGTATTTTACGGCGTTTCCGAGAAGGTTGACGAAAATCCGTTTGAGCTGTACCGCCGCGCCGATCAGATCGTCGTGTACGATTTCCGGTCCGCTCCCAGACAGAGTTATGCCCTTTTCGCGAGCCTGAAGGTCGATAAGCTCTCCCGTCTGATTCATAAGCTCGGTAAGACTGAAAGTTTCGTCTTTCCACTTAAAGTCGCCCGTATCGAATTTCGTCATATCGAGAACGTCGCCGACGAGATCGTTCAGATATCCGGCGGCTTTCCGGACTTTTTCGCGGCATTCTTTCTGTTTTTCGGCGTCGTCCGCATAATACTCGGCTATACCGACCATTCCGAGAATACCGTTTATGGGCGTCCGTATATCGTGACTCATTCTGCGGAGAAACTCGGTTTTGACTTCGTTCGCGCGTATTGCGTCCTCCGCAAGCTTATCCAGTTCTTTGCGGTAAATCTCGTCGTTTTTCTGCTGTTCGATACGTTTATTGCGGAGGAATACGTATCTTATCGAGAAAAACGCGCAGACAAACAGGGCGTACAGCATTACGGAGGTCAGAGCCACGGTCGTTCTGTTCGTAAAGACGTCGGCTCCCGGCATAAAAACGTAAATATAGTAACTTCTGCACTTTCCGCGCATGGCAAAATACTCGCCGTGAGAAGCGGTAAGAAGCTTACCGAAACCGGAAATAGTCCGAAGCTCGCTTACCACGGGACATTCCGCAGCCGCGCAATCGGCAAATCCGGAATCGTTTGCCGCAATTACGTTCACTCCGTCGGTAACTACTATCTTTCCGTTCTTTTCGAACTTATAGCCCGTAAGCAGCGTGTTTATGGACAATCTCGAACCCGAAGAAACCGATGCGTCCTGACGGACGTAACAAAGTATGATTCCCTTCGTATCCTGTCTTGCAACCACGGCGTAATCATAACAATACGTCCCCTCGAAAATCCTCTCGGAATAAGTTTTGAACGATATATCCTCGACCGACGCGAATTTATTTATGACGTGCGACCAATCGTCCGCGTCCCTTCCGTCCGAACAAAACGAATACCGCGTTCCCGCGAGACTGTCCGTGATTATTATTCCGGTAAGGCGCTTTTCTTCGACCTGACTTTCAAGAAGCTCCTCCACGGAAGTTCTTACGAAAACGAGATCTTTTCTTATTTCCCTTGCCTTATCGACAATCTGAAAGAGCGATTTCGTACATTCTTCGGCGTTTTTCTCGTCGTAGATAATACACTGCTGCTCGATATATTCTATAAGCTCGGAAAACCTTCCCGACGCGTCGGTTTTACACGATTCGGTCGCGATCGCAAACACCGCTCCGCACAAAACCAGCCCGACGGCTGCCACAATAAGAATAATTCCCGTAAGAGAACCCTTAATCTTCATCGTTTTCCCCATAATCAAAACGCAATGACCTTTTCCGGATCGAGTCCGTATTTTATCACTACTCCGGCAATAAAGCCGTCCTTTTTCATTTCGTCGAGAGCTTCGTTCAGCGCGTTTATCAACGCCTTATCTGTTCCCTTGAGAAAAGCCGCGCCGATTTTTACTTCGAGAAGCGCTTCGTCCAGGATCCGATATTTCCACGACGAATTTTTCATATACTCCGCAAGAGCCGTTTCGTGTCCGGCTATCGCGTCTACGTAACCGTTATTGAGAGCCGCGAATATATTGTCGAATTCGGTCAGGCAATAGAGATTCTTTATTTCGGGAATCCTCGGATCGCCCATTCCGGAAAATATCTCGTCGGACTTGGACGTGGCCTGTACGGCAACGCTTTTCCATTTAAGGTCAGCAAAAGTCGTTATGGGACTGTCCTGCCGCACTGCAACGACCTGTCTGCTGTTCATATACGGTCCTATCCATTCGTAACGGTCTTCGCGTCCGGTCATACTGAAACTTCCCCACAGACAATCGACCTTTCCTTCGGCAAGAAGAGTATCTTTCTCCGTCCACTCTATATTTACGAATTCGGCTTTATATCCCGCTCTTCCGAAAGCTTCGACGGCAAGCTCGACGTCTATTCCGGAAAAAACTCCGTCCTCGTCCATAAAGAAAAACGGCGGATATTTATCGCTTCCTATAACGATTACGGGACGATTGTCCGGCTCAGCCGGCCTTTCCGTGCAGCCCGAAATCATCACGACGCACAGAACAAAGAGGATAACCCAAAAAGTTACCCCCCCCCCCTGAATTTTTGCTGATTTTTTTAATTTTTGCCTCATTCAACACCTCTCAAGCCCTCCGCTTCCTCATCTGCGATTTCCTTGAGTTTCTTTCCGATATCTTTCAGACATTCGAGAAGAATAGGATTAAAGACTCCGCATTCGCCGTCGGAAATCATCTTCATAGCCCGCTCGTGCGGTATCCTGTCTTTATATACTCTTTTACTTACGAGAGCGTCGTATACGTCGCATATGGAAACGACCTGAGCGGAAATAGGTATATCGTCCCCCGCGAGTCCGTCCGGATAACCTTTTCCGTCGAACCTCTCGTGATGCCAACGGCATATCTCGTAGGCGCATTTCATCAGAGGCTCGTTTCTGTATTCCGTAAGGCTGTTTATCATTTCCGCTCCGTAAACGGTATGCTTCCTGACTTCCTCGTACTCGTCGGGCGTAAGTTTCCCGGGCTTGTTGATAATCTCGTCTCCTATTGCGATTTTTCCTATATCGTGAAGAGCGGACGCGGTCGAAATAAGGAATATATCCCTGTTTTTAAGCGGATATCTGTCTGTTTTCACAACGAGTCTGTCGAGGAGCATTTCCGTCATTTTTTTGATATTTCTGACGTGACAGCCTCCGTACCCGTTTCTGAATTCGACTACCTGGCTGAATATCTCGGTAATCATTCCTGCATTTTTTTCCTTTTCATTCATTTCGTCCGTAATTATGGATACGAGACGTTTTTGTTTCGACCGCTGATTGACGGTGTTGGATACTCTTCTGTAAACCACTCTCGCGTCAAACGGTCTGTTGATATAATCCGATACGCCCATTTCATAGGCTTTACGCACGGACGAATCCGATTCGTCTCCCGTTATCGTTATCACGGGAATATCTTCGATAAGGTGATTGAGCGTCATATATTTCAGCACGTCGAAACCGTCCGTATCGGGCATTATTATGTCGAGCAGAATAATCGATATCGCCGATCCGTAGCGTCCGAGAAGCTCTATACATTCCTTTCCGCCCGAAGCTTCCACGACGTTATATTCGTTTTTCAGAATAAACGCGAGTATTTCGCGGTTAATCTCCGTATCGTCCACTATAAGCACGGTTTCTTTATCTGGACTGCTTACGGGATTATCCGCGTCTTCGCCGAAAAATACGACGTTCTTCTTTTTCTTTGCCCGATACATAAGACCGTCCGCGCGATTGACTGCGTCCTCGACCTTTTCGTCCGAGCACATTACCGCGCCTATACTGAAAGATATCTTTATCGAAGCAAATCCGGGGACGTCTATTCCGGCAACTTTTTCGCTCATTCCTTTCAGAGCGGTCCTGAAGTCTTCTTCGGTTATATCCGGCATAACGATAAGGAATTCGTCGCCGCCGTAGCGTATTATACGGTCGCCATCACGAAGAAAACCTCTTATATCCTTCGAAGCCGTCGATAAAACCGCATCGCCCGCTTTATGACCGAAAAGGTCGTTATAAATCTTAAAGTCGTCCAGATCGATCATCGCAAGACCTGCGGTGATTACGCTTTTTTTGAGATATTCCTCGTAATATCTGCGGTTATTCGCGCCCGTCAGCACGTCTACGTATATCTTCTTATAATAGTCGCGAACGTCGGCGGAGGTCAGATTCCCGTCGCTTGAAGACGAATCATCCGAAAATCTGTTGATAAGTTCCAATACGCAGGGCTTTCCGTCTACTTCAATGTAATCCGCAATTACCTGATATACGCCGTCCTCGGTAAATTCTACCTTGGAAGCGCGGCTTTTCGTCGCGAGAGCCTTTACCGACACGCAATTTTCGCAAAACGTATCCCTCTTCCATAATCCGAAACAGGGTTGACCGCTTCCGTCGGACAAAACTCTGCCGCCAACAAGCGTTTTCTCGTCGAAAAGTCTGACTTGCGTAAAATACCCGCGCAGCATATCCATTCTTTCCTGCATTTCGGAAAAGGATAAGGAATTTACTTTCATCTGATCTGCCAAGATTCTCCTCCTGCGGCTTTTTCACGATATCGTGTACACTTATTTTAACCTATATCGTGTTTTTTTTGCAAGCGCAGGAAAGATTATCGGTCGCTCTTTCGTCGATTTTTACGGAGTAGGCCCGACAACTATGCCTTCGGAGGGCTGATAAGGGTTCTTGACCGCTATGACGCAGACGTCGTATATATTGCCGTCGTAAGTCCAGCTCATACTGCCGCCCGTGCCGATGTCCGGCGTATAGTAATACAGCGCGGTCGTCGTTTTAAGATAGGGAGCAGTAATTTGAGTTGCTGGGAATACGTTATCGGAAACCATAGCCGTACCGTCTTTTCTCGTAACCTTGACGACGAAGGTAAGTCCCTGTTTTCTGTAATCCGTTACGCCTTCGATAAGCGCGGAAGAGCCGTAGAAAGTGATCGTTGAGCCGGAATTCCCGTGCTTATACAATCTCGAAGCGTAGACGTCGAACGCGGTTTTCATTTCCTCTCTCGAGCGTTTATCTTCAGCAAGCCGAGCGACTCCGTCGTTTTCGGTATAGCCTATTACGCCTTTGGATTGGTCGTCGAGTCCGTATTCGAAAACCCGAGCTTCGAAATCGTAACAATCAGCGGATATACCGAGATCGATACTCGACTGCTCGTTTATCTCGCCGAAGTTGTTTTTATTGAAGGGCAGAGTTACGACGATTATGAATTTCTCGTTTCCCGGCATCGTCGCTCCATTCTTTCTTATGTTCTCGGATAACGCGCCGCCGCCGAAAGACAGGAAAGCGTCCAATCCAACGGAATTCGTCGCCGCACTTGCCGTAAAACCTCCCGCGAAAGTCGGCACGCCGTTTCTGTGATAATAGAGCCTGAAAGACGTTCCTTCGGGAAGAGCTTTATCGAAAGCTATCGCTCCGCTCGCGAGAGCCGAATCGCCCGAACCGTAATTCACGTTGTATACGAGCGTAAACGCGGCGTCGGAATAGATCTTATCCGCATCGTAACGAACCTCGTCGCCCGCGTATTTCTCCAGACTGTCGGCGTAAACCACGATATAAATCAATCCCGTATGCTCGTTGGTTCCGTCTTTTTCTCGGACAGAAGCCTCGGTGAGTTTTTCGGGCGAAATAATCCAGCTGTTATTAAGCGCGGAAGGAACGAATTTATCGGTTATCGGGACTTTCGAACCGTCCAGGAATACGAGATACGCGTCGAACCGAACCTTTCCTATCCAGCTCGACGGAGTTTCCGCGACGAATCCGAAACCTCTTTTCGCGTCGGCGGGAATCATATGCTTGTCGATATTCTGTACGGAACCTTCGAGAAGCTCGTTGTCCGCAAGCACCGAACGCATGGTTACTCCGTCGGGAGCTTCTATAACTACGCCGTACACCCATCTTGCGTGGAAACGCATAGCGCCGTTTACCCGAACGGTCGACCGGACGAGTTCGTCCAGAGAATCGCCGTAGGATTCGTTTATTCCGGCATAATCCACCTGATAAAAGCCGTAAAGCTTATATCCGAAACGTTTCGAGGTTACTTCGCTCTCCCATTCCTTAAAGGTCTTGCCGTTATAGGTATACAAGTCTCCTTCTATACCCGCGCCGATTTCCGTAAAAGGCGTTCCGGCAGGCACGGTTATGATAAACGGCTCGATATCGTAGGATTCGTCGTTCCCCGCGCCGAAATTCGAACGGAAAACGATATTGTATATAAGCTTGTAACCGACGACGATTTCGACCGTCGTATCAGTCGGCACGTTGTTGACGAACTCTTTACTTACAGTTACGGTATACTTTCGGTTTCCGTGGCTTTGCACGACAAAATCATACGTACCGACCGACAAAACGCTGAAATCCTCGTTGAAGATTCCCGTATACTCGGTCGTTCCGAGCCTGAATTTTACCGTAGGTTCGAGACCGTAACCGGATTTCGGACTTATCGTGAAATTGAAAGACGAGTCGGAAACGAGTTTTCTTTCCGAGGTTACGTCCGCGCCGTCGAGAACGAATCTGAAATCGAGTTCGTTTTGTATTACGATATAAACGGTCGTGCTTATATCGGTCCTGCCTATTACCGTACAGGTTACTTGGTAGATCTGACCTTGCTGAGCGTTGGAAGGGATATTGACCGTTCCGTTGGAGGTAACGACGGACGCTCCCGAGAAGGACGCCTTTACGACGTAAGACACCATATTCGGATGTCTGTACAGAACGGTTTCGGCGAATCTTACCTTATCCCCGGGCGCGTAAACGTAATACTTGTTTCCGTTTTCTTCGTATTCGTGAAGAGGAGGAGTTCCTTCTTCCGGCGCGATAACCACACCCGTAACTTCATTCGGGACGAATTCGATGATAACGCCGTAAATTTCGCTGCCGTTCGTATACTCGCCGACGACGATAATCCTTTCCGATATGGTTTCGTAAGCCCAAACCTTGCTTTCGGTATCCTCCGCGCCTCCGCCTTCGATTACGAGATTTCCCGCAAATGTCGAAAGCTGCGCGGAAGTCCAGTTCGTACCTTTTGCGTTGAGAATAGCCGAGGCTCTCGCGTTATCGTCGAGATTATCGAGATTATTGAGATTCTCTACCTTATAAAGATTGACTATCGACGAAAAAGCAGTAACCTGCGATTCTCCGATTTTGGGAGTGATTATTATCCTCGAAGCGTTACCGCTTCCGATTTCGTGCCTGACGTAGATATATTTCGTTCCCGCTATATCGACCTTCGCGTCGAAAGCTTTAGCCTGTCCGTTATCGTCCTTGCCCGTAACTTCGAGCGAAAAATCCGGCTCCGCGGAAGGATTTCCGACCTTAACGGGATAGGAGCACAGGAGAAATTCCTCGCCGTTTATCTTTCCGTACGCGCCGATATAGGCTACGCCGTCGCTTACGCCTCTTACGGTATTGCCGTTTACGGTAGCTATACCGGTATTATTACTTTTAATCGTTATATAATTCCTGTTGGTCGCGAGAGGATAAGCGGTCAGAGTTCCGTTTACGTTCAGACTTCCTTCGTTATTTCCGTACGATATAAGGTGCAAACCGCCCGTCGTTATGTTGCCGTAAGCGTACGGCGTACCCGCGTTTTCCGTAACGAACCAGTTGTTTGACGCGGAAAGCCCGCTATTATCGCTTACTATGCCTCCTTTATCGGAGGAACTGCCTCCCTTCGCATGAAGCGTAGCGTTGGAATAATTCCCCGTTGCGGTCGCGGAATTTCTCGTTCTCGAAGTTATTCCCGCGACTCTCGCCTGATTGTTGGTCGAAATGGCTCTTACGTCGGTTCTTAAAACCTTGGTGCTGCTGATTGTACATCTCTGAGCAAGACCGATCGCTCCCGCGGCATACGCTTTGGACGAAACGCTGCTTGCGGTTATGCTCGAATCATAGACCGAACAATTCGTAACGGTCATAGACGATCTCCACCAGACGCCGCCGCAAAGCCCGCCCGCATAGGTCAGCATAACGTTTTCTCCGATTGCGTCGACCGAGCATTGCCTGACGGCAACGTTGCGCATAGTGTTGTCGCGGCCTCCGTCTTGACTTCCGAAAACGCCTATCGCCCCGCCCACGAACAGGTCGTAAGTATCGCCGCTTTGGGTTCCGCTATACGCCTGACCGACGACCTGAATATGAGAAATCTCCGCTCCGTCAATCATCGCGTCCGTTCCCGAAACGGTTCTTCTTTTCGCCCATATCGCGCCGATAAGTCCGCCTACGCTCGCAGTATTCGGGCTGTGGGACGACTCGAAATAAACCAGACTTCTTGCGGCTTCGTTTCCCGTAATCTCTATGTCCTTAAGCCTCGTATCGAGAACGAATCCGAAAGCTCCGCCCGTGTAGCCCTCGCCCTTGAGGTCCTCGTTTCCCGTGAAAGCGTTGTTTACGCTTCTGACGAAAAAGCCGCTCGGATTATTTCCCGAAACGGAAGAATCGTATTCGGCTTTTATGCCCGAAAGATAATCGTACCGTATAACGGCCCCTAAAACTCCGCCCGAATATACGTTGTTGCCGAAACGGCTTTGTTTGCCCGAACCGGACCTGTCCCCGTCGTTGGAATCGAAGGAATAGCAGCTTGCTTCGACCGAAGAAAAACGGCTGAATTTTACGGTAAGATTGCTTATCGAACCCGCCATAACAGAGGTGTTCTTATCCAACGACGTATCGTCCGCCGTTATTATCCCCGCGAAACCTCCCGCCGCAATATCTCCTATCGCCGTGGAAGCGACTTCTCTTATCGCTCTTATCGTGCCTTTACCGAGATTAAAGGTAACTCCGCCGAAAACGATAGCCGGTTTCAGTCGCGACGAATATCCGCCCGCGCATACTTCGTAACGGACGTCCGTGTTATTTGCCTTATATTTCCGGGAGCTTGCGGACTGCTGTGCGGTAACGGTATAAGAATACTCCGGATACGCGCAGCCCGCCGTTATCGGCACGTACGTTCCGCCGATGAGATTTCTTATCTCGAACGAGCCGACTCCGAAAATTCCGCCCGCGTAAGCCGGTCCGTAACCGTTCTGAGTCGCCGAAATCTCCGCCTCGCAATGAAAAACGTAGCTCTCGAGCGACGCGCTCGCATATTCTATGTATTTGTTTACGTCCTTATGAGCAAAACCTATGCCTCCGCCCGCGATTACGACTCCCGAAGCGCTTTCGTCGGCCGTCTGAGCCGTTATTTTAGCCTTTACGTCGCCGTTTCCGCCGTTCTTTTCGTATCTGACGTCGGTAAAAGTAACTGTCCGGTCCTCGGATAAGCCTTGGCTTCCCCTGTGTATAGTCGCGGCCACTCCTCCCGAAATCGCAGAAACCTGCCTGTTTCCTTGTATGTCTATCGAGGATTTATCTCCGCCCGAGTTGTTGATAACCGCGCTTACGAGATACTCGCCCGAAATTTTCATCGTTACGTCGGCTATCAGCATAGCGGACGGCTCGGACTCCTCAGCAAATCCCATTCTTCCGAGATAAACGACTCCCGCGAAGCCTCCCGCATACGCAGAACCCGAATTTTCGCCGAGAGAACTCGCGAGAACGGTGGTGGAACCTACGCTCATTACGAATCCGCTGACCGACGCGTTATGAAGAAATCCCGCGAAACCTCCGGCTGACGCGACTGCGCCCGTACCGGAAGTAATTCCCGAAACGTTATGATGACGGCTGTCGTATTCCGCCTTGCACCACGCCTCTACCGAAGATGAACATCTCCCGAAAACGCCGCCGATATAAAGACTCGCCCGATTGACCTGAACGGAAACCGAAACTTTGGACGAAATTCCGTCGAATATAACGTTTTTTCCCGCCGTTCCCGCAAGTCCGCCCGCGTTTATCATAAGAGAGTCCGTACCCGACTGATTTTCGGTATTTATACCTATATAACCCTGAACGTCGGCGTTTCTGACAAGACAGGGATTTTCGCCGTCGCCGTAGACGTACGAAAAGAACCCGTAATCCGCTACCTTCGCGGTCGAGGTCCCGAAATTCTGACTTACGAATTCGCCTTGGTAATCGTTATAATCCGTCCTGTTTATACCTATCGTGGCTTTGTGTCCGTTGAAATCGAAACAACCCTGAAACGCAAGACCTCCGCGGGAACCTATGCCCGTAAATTCGCCTGCCGAAAGAAACAAAGACGTCGTCATCTTGTAATAGCTCGTTGCAAGCTCTTTGCGGGCGTCCTCGCTTATCGTCTTTCCGAATCGCCCGAAATCCTCGTCCGAACCTTCGCCCTTAAGTATCCTCGAAAGCGCGTAAACGTATTCTTCGCTGCTTATGAGATACGGATTTCCGAAATATCTGCCTTTGCCTCCGGAAAGCTCGCTCTTTCCCGTTACGCTCACGGAAACCGCGTCCGCATTTACGGTAACTTTCTGCGTCTGTTTCCCAGACTCGTAGGAACTGACTCCCGTAATATTCACCGATTCGAAAATTCCCGATTCGTTGATTACCGTAACCGTTATTTCCGAGCCAGATTCAACGGCGTATTTACCGTCGGAGTTTCGCGTTACGCCGATTCCGCCGATATAAACGCTGAAGTTTTCCCCGTCCGGCACGTCTATCGTCACGGAAGCGGAATACGTCTTTCCCGTCGTCGATAATACTATGAGAAGCGAAAGAAGACAGCATAAAACTGCCGAAAGAATTACTATCGTTCTTTTGCGTTCAGACGAATTCAGATTGATTTTCATACCCGTTTCTCCTTTCACTGCTGTCGATATACCGTATAAACTCCGTTTTCGGACGTCCCCAATCCGGAAATTTGTTCTTTTTCGGGAGAATCTTTATCGTATACGTACGCCTCCGCCGTTATCGAGCAATCGCCCGCCGCGTAAAAATACAGATACATATCCGCACCCGACTCTATCGTAAAGGTAAGCGTACCGTTCTCAAAAGAGTACGCCCATTCCCCGCTTCTTTCCGTAACGGAAGTATACTGCTCTTCGAATCTGCCCGAATCGAATATCACGTTGCCCGTGATTCTCAAGACGATTTTCGCCTTATACGACGCTTGCGGATTGACGGTTTCGTTCTCGTAAACGAAATTCACCGACGATTTAAGATTGACCTTTATTTCGTCGAACCCCTGATACGTTCCGCCGCCGTCCACGCCTACCGATATTCTCGCGTTCGAAACGTGTATCGTAAGCACTTTCATATCCTTATACGGCTTATCCGTCTCCAATATCAGCGAAAGCTTTTCCGTGCTTCCGAGGTCAAGCGCGCCGCCGCTCGTTCTCGTGATTTTTACGATAAGCGTAAATTCGTTGCGATTGTCCTTTTCAAGCCTGAAAAAACCGCTTTCGTCACTGCCCGAAGTCTCGATTGAAACCTGATAATTCTTGCTTTCCGAATGAATCGTCAATTCGTTTCCGAACGCGTCGGAAACCTTTCCGGCATCGCTTTCCGTCCCGGTCGGCGCTCTCATTCTGAAAGTTACGTCTCTTTTCGAAAGTTTGCTCTCCGTAAAATTCCTTACTTTTATACCCACGTAAGCGACGTTCCCGTTCAGCACGGCAGCCTGATTGTCGCCCTCGTAGCTTATGACGAAATCCGTGTACCTGCCTTCGATTTCCTTTTTGTCGCCGATAACGTACTTCGATACCGAAATGCCCGCAAAAATGACAATAAGGACGAGCATCGCAATAAGTACGGCTGTCGTTTTTCCGTTAAATCGCTTCATCGTCCTTTCTCCTTGTGTATTTTACGAATATCTTCATTTTTTATATCGGCATTTGCTCTGCGTCCATTCTTATATCCAGAGAAACCGCTGCGGTCGCGTAATTCAAGGCTTCGAGAGTCTGATCGGGCAGCCTTAACACGACTATAAAGTTAACGTTTTCCGTTTCGTCCGCCCGTAAGGTAAAGCCCGTCCGATTCAATATATCGCCCTCCGAATCCGATACGTAAAGCCTGCAATAGTCCCGATCTTCCGGATAGGTCAGGTCGTTTTCCGTATCCTTCGTGATATTTACGGATGCGGATCCGGCGTTGTACTTGAACTGCAGATATCCGTTTCCGTCATTATCGTAATTTTTCCACGCTTCGAAACGAAAGGTCTTATCGGGATCGGCTTCCAACCGTCCCTGTTCGTTGATTCTGTAAAAAGTAACCTTCGCTATAATCGTAAGCGTAACCTTAAGTTTTACCTCGTTCTCTTTTACGTCCGCAACGGCGAAACGACATTCAACCGTATCCTGCGGCTCCAGATCTTCTACGACTACCTTATTACCGCTTACGTCGGGAGGAATCTGAGTCGAAACTCCGTTCGTGTCCGTCCGTTTAAGCTCCGAAAACCTGATTTTGAGTCTCGCCGAGGCTACCTGCGCCTGCTGCTTCGGAGCAAACGTTTCGCTGAATTTTCCGAGAGTTACCGTCGCACACAGAACGGTTGCCGCCAAAAATCCGAAAAGTATTCCGCTCAAAAGCAAAGCTTTAATTTTCTTTCGGCTCTTCATCGTTTTCATCCTCCGATACGACGACTTTTCTCTTCCCGAATACGATTATCAAAGTTATTATAACGGCTATTAACGCAATGAAGAAAATCCCTTCCGCAGACTTAGCCCATTCTATGAACACACCCAGTTTCGGAATGCGCTTCTGAACCTTTCCGACGATTTGTCCGATGAAAACCGGATCGGGATCCTCCGTGGGATTGGCGTCGCCCTTCGTATAGAATCTGTCCGCTTCGATTCTTACTACTCTGTGAGTAACCGTTACCGATTCGCCCGCCGGCAGATACGTAATAACGTCTCCGACCGAATACGAGGTCTGATTTTTTATGATTATGGCGTCGCCCGCGTCTATCGAATCAGCCATGGAAGGCGTTGCTATAACGAGAAGCGAATATCCGAAAAACGACGGTACCGCGGATTTCTTTATGAAACGGTCGTACATCAGGATGCCTGCGGTAAAAACCAGAACCGCTATAAGAAGGATCGATACGACCTTTCCGATTATCGGAATTACTCTCGACGCCGAAAATTTCGGGAATTCTTTTTCGCTCATTGTTTTGTCCTCCTTATACGGTGCGCATAGTTGCCTTTATCGTTATCGTGCAGGTATATTTCCCGCCCGTTATGCCTATCAGAGTGTCCTCGAAGTCTTTTTTACCGTCGAAAAGCCACTCCCACGACAGATTGTAGGTTCTTAAAGTTTCTTTTTCCAATAAAAGTCCGTAAACGTCGTATCCGTCGTCGCGGTCTTTCATATCTATGATTTTCCCGTCGCTCGAAAGAAGATACCTCAACGGAATTCTCAGCTCCTTTCCGTCGTAAACGAAACGAATCTCTATATCCATATCCAGATCGAAATCGTTGGGATTGTTCACGGAAAAGACGTATTCTCCCTTGGCTCCCGGACGAAGTTTCTGACTGCCGAAAATATCGATATCGCCCGAAGCCGTCCAATATCCGTCCTTGTCCTCGACCGTAAACACGGGTATAGGCTTGACCGCGCGCGAGTTAATCATAACGAAAATGACTGAGGCTGCCGCAAATATAAGAAAAAGCAATAAAACTATCGCAAATCTTATATCCTCTTCGATTCGTCCGAACTTTATCCCGCCCGAATAAACGAAGCCTCCGTTATGCCGATAAACTCCCTCTTCCGCGGACAAATCTCTCTTTCTTGCCCACGGACAATCCGAAACGAGCATACCGTTCAGGTCGAAAAGTTTCCCTTTTTTGTAGAAACCGATAAGCTTGTTTTCGGCGTCGAACACCAATTTCGATCCGCGCGGACGGTTTGCGTTGCCGTTAAGAGGATCTTTCGTCAAAATTCGGTTTATTTTCATAAGTCGCTCCTCGGCTCTTCGCGGAATTCCGTGCGTTTGGGGTTCGATACCCGATTACGCCGAAAAATCGGACGCAATCGGGCATTAAGGAGGGAAAGTTATTAGTGCTTCTGAAGCTGTACTACTTCGATATCGAGCTTGAATTCAGTCTGCAAAACGGAATCAGTTTTGTTTATCGTATATTCGGTGCTATTCAAACCAAGCTGAGTATAAATATCATCGACGGTGGTTCCGTTCATAAGATAACCGAGAATGGTATCGAGCTGATCTGCTTTAAGACCGAGAGCTGTCAAATCGGCAGGAACAGCAGAGCCGTCAAACGCCCATTCCCAACTTAATGTGAAGTCATGCGTTATTTCAGTGTTTACCTCGATTTTGCTATTCCAAGGCTTGTCATTACCAGTACCATTAAGCTTTGTCTCAACGTCGGAAAGCTTACCGCCGTCAACAAGCTTGTTCGCACCTTGCATAAGCGTCCACTTTACGGGATAATATTCATAAGTAGTTCCGCCTTTGGCAATCTTGAGAACGATGTCCTTCACATCGGACAATTTGAGCTCAAGCTGAGCGAGAACTTCCGCCTTTCCTTCAACTTTGAAAGTCATAGAGCCTTTCGTTCCGGGAGCAACTACGTTGTAATCACCATCCGCCTTAACCGTAACTTTGGTCTTGTCGGTTTCGTTCGTAACAATGGAACCGTTTTTGCCATTGTCCCAAATGTAATTCTTACCGAAAAGATCTGCCGCGTTAACAGAAATTTTGAAGCCCCATTTCGCAACCTGAGCCTGACCTGACTGCTGTTTCGTAGTAATATACTTGGAGAACGTGTAGCCGCCGAATGCGAGCGCAACTACGAGGGCGAGAAGCATAACGAATATTAAACCCTTTCTTCTCTTGTTTTCTTTCTTCTCTGTCTGTTTCATAATTTCCTCCTGAAACAATAGTTTTTATTCATCAAAACGGCAAGTCTGCCGTATTGAAGGCATAAAAAAACGGCTGCAAAAATCGTATGCGTACATACGTTAATTGCAACCGGGCGCGCTCACTTCCGTAAGCTCCTTGGCTTTGCGTCACCGCCTCACGACGGTTTTGCCAAATATTCAGTTATGCGGATAAAATCCGACGCGAAATCTTATTTATGCGTTCATTATAGCAATTGCAACGAAAAAGTCAAGCGTTTTTTTACATAAAAATACAAAACTTTTTCTGCTGCGGTATTGTGGTAGCTTAATAAACTACCGAATAACAAGGGTTCGGGAAATACCCGATTTTTCGTCCGTCCGAACGTAATACTCTTCGGCTTCCGAAAAATCACTTCCGTTTTTCGGGCTCGGAATCTGCCTTTGCGGTTCCGTCGGAATCGTCTGCGTAAAAGTAATTAAAATCCTCCGAAGGATCGAAATTGGAGGAATCGCTTTTTGCGGACGAATTTTCTTCGGAATTGTACGAGCTTCCCTTCGACTCGGGAGCAAGCCTGTCTATGTAAGAGGAAAGCTCGCATATAAGCCCGTACATCTTATTCTGCTCTTCCGCCGAAAGACGGGAATTATACAGCTTCTCCGTAAAATTACGCGATTCTACCGAATATTTCTGGTAGAGCTTCACGAGTTTCTTCGTCGGAGAGATAATCGTTACTTTCTTATCCGAAGGAGAATATCTGCGCTTGATATATCCGTCGTCTTCGAGCGTATTGAGATAACGATGAATGTTTTTGATATTGATACCCGCATAATAAGCCAGATTTCCCACGCTCAGATCGCCGTAAGAAAACAGCGCGTTCACGATATTGTTATAAGCCGCAATCTTACAGCCGCTTCCGAATAAATAATCCCCGCTCTTACAGGCGTCGGAATTTGCGATAACGACGTTGACCCGAAGATCGAGCATAAGTTTACTGATAGCGATATTGATGCGGGAAACGATATCGTCTTCCGTTCCCGCGGCAACGATTTCATAGAGAGTTTTTTTATCCATTTTTATTTTTATTCCGTAACTTCTTTTGCATTCTGGCTCTTGCCGGCTGCACGAAAAGCTTTGCGATCAACGTTGAAGTCATCGGAGAGGGAACCGCGACGGCTTCGGCTACGCAGGCTGCCGCAGGCGCGACGATCGATATCGCGGCGACTCCAGCCGAAGGTTACGAACTTAAAAGCATCACGGTTAACGGAAGCGCAATAACCGGTACTTCTTTTACGATGCCCGAGGGCGAAGCGCAAGTCGTAGTCGAATTCGTAAAAACCGTTAAATATTTCACGGTCGTTTTCAAAAACTGGGACGGTACCGTTCTTAAAACCGAACAGGTCGAAGAAGGCAAAGCCGCAACCGCTCCCGAGAATCCTTCGAGAGCAGCCGACGAAGATTATACTTACTCTTTCAAGGGTTGGGACAAGGAATTCGCGTCCGTAACGGAAAATCTCGAAATAACGGCTGAATTCGAAGCGACTCCCATAGTCAGACATACGGTCGTTTTCGTTTTCAATAACGGTCAGGCTAACGAAGAACTCGTGGTTCTCGACGGCGTCGTTCTCGAAGAACCCGAAATGCCCGAAAGAGTCGGCTACGACTTCACGAAATGGTTTACCGACGAAGAACTCACCGAAGAATTCGAATTCGGCACCGAAGTTAAATCCGATATCACTCTTTACGCCGGTTGGGAAAGAATCGTCATCAACGCGGCTTCTTCCTTCAAATCCGGAACGGGTACGGAAGAAGATCCTTTCATTATCGCGACGGCAAGTCAGCTCGCTTATATCAACGTCTTCATTCAGGCAGGTAACAGCGGTTATTACTATTATAAGCTCGAAAGAGATATCGACCTCGAATATGCGGAATGGACTCCCATCGGAATTTCCGATTCGAGACTTCAGCAGATATTCCCCTTCTACGGAAGTTTCGACGGCAACGGCCATAAGATTAAAAACCTTATGATTACCGAAGCGGAACGGAATTACATAGGTCTCTTCGGAGTTACGATGAATTACGAGATCAGCAGCTGCGACGCGTCCGAAATCAAGAATCTCGAACTCACGGACGTTAATATCGACGTCGTTCTCAGAAGCGATTATCAGGATTGGGTAGGCGTAGGCGCGTTTGCCGGCAACCTCGGCGGCTGCAGCCTCGTTAACTGCCGCGCAAACGGTTCGATAAAGGTCGACGCAAGTAAAGCCACCCGCTCGAGAATCAACGTCGGCGGAATGTACGGTCTCGATTTCTGTGAGGACCGGGACGAATCCGTCATCGAAAAATGCGTATGCGAAGTCAACGTGGATTTAGTCTGCAACAATGCCGCTAACATCTCCGCAGGTTCGTTTGCGGGTTATCCCGAATGTCCCACAATCAAAGATTGCTACACGGCAAACAATAAGTTCAACGTAACCTTCGGTATTCCCGCCGATTCCACAGGATATAACGTTACTCTCGGCGGCTTTGCAGGAATGGCAATGGCTAATATGATTAATTGCTATACCGCAACCGAAATGACGGTAACCGTCAACGTTGCCGAAGGTCTTATTTTACCGCAGGGCTCGCTTGCGTGGCTGGAATTGGGCGGATTCCTCGGCAACGGCGAAGACTCTTTCCTTGAAAACTGCGGCGTTATCGGCGGAAGTATGACCGTTTCGGGCCTGACCGACGATAACTTCGAAAACTTAGGTCTTGCCGTAGATAAACTCGTTGCGTCAAGAGCATACGGCGAAAACAACTTCGTTTACAGCGGATATGCGATTACCGGCGCACCCGAAGGAGCGTTCGGAAAAAACAATTCCGCACAGGATAAGGGAATGATATTCCTCTACGACGCAGCCGAGCTTAACAAGGAATTCTTCGTCGCGCACGGCTGGAGCGAAGACGTCTGGAATTTCGATAATATCGATATTGAAAAGGGCGTTTATCCTACTCTTAAATAAACACGGATAAAATCCGCGTAAAACACGAGGCTGCGGAAATTCTGCAGCCTCTCTATATAATTTCAGGAAGATTAAGGAGACCAATATGAAACACTATCCGAAAACAATGCTTCTTGCGGCGTTTCTGATCGTTATCGCAATGTTTTGCGTTACGACCGTATCGGCCGGCGGAGCAAATGCGGAAACGACGTTAAGTTTCAGGAAAATCGACGTCGAAAGTTTCGCTCAGAACCTCGTATCCACGTCCTCGGCGACTCAGGCGGTTTTTTTTGCGCCCGACGACGACGTTGACGTTATAATCGAAGTCAAAGGCGACAGCCTTTACGACAAAGCGAAGAAAGCGGGTATGACTCTCAGGGATTATACGTTTTCTCCCGACGGAGAGACGTATTACGAAGAGCTTATCGCCCGTCAGTCGGAAGTTCTCGAAGAAATCAAGGCTTCCGGAACCGAAATCGAATATAAATACGGCTTTACGTCCGTAATAAACGCAATCGGCGCGTCGGTCAGGTATTCCGATATGGAAACGCTCGGAAGCGTCGGGAACATAGTCAACGTTTCTCTTTCCACTCTTTACGACCTTCCGGACGCCGATTCGGAAACTTACGGATTAACTACGGCTTACTCCGCGTCGGAAGAATACGATTACGACGGTACGGGTTCGGTAGTCGCGATAATCGACACCGGTATAGATTACAATCACGAAGCCTTCAGCGTTGACGCGCCCGAAAACAGGATCACGAAAGAGCTTTTCGACTCCGTTAAGGATAAACTTCTCGCTATGGGAAGCTTTACGGCAAAAATAACTGCCGGAGAGGACAGTCGCGAATATCTTACCGAAGGCTTCGAATACGAAGACACTTATATCTCGGGTAAAATTCCCTTCGGTTTCGACTACGGAAACGTAGATACGGATCCTTATTACAGAACTCTCGTCGATAGATACGAAAGCTATTTCGGCGTCGAAGAAATATACGCAGAAAGCTCCCACGGAACTCACGTTGCAGGCATAGCCGCGGGCAATAACGGCAAAGACTTCTTCGGAGTTGCGAGAAACGCCGAAATCGTCGTTATGAAAGTCGTAAAGGGCTATAAGGCAGCGTCTTCCGCCGCTACGACTATCAGCACGATCGATATTCTCGCCGCGGTCAACGATTCCGTTCTTCTCGGAGTCGACTCGATAAACATCTCTCTCGGTTCCGTATCCGCGGGATTTGCCGAAGAATACGACCTTAACGATTTCTATCAGGCGGCAGTCGACGAAGGAATTATGGTTGCTGTCGCAGCAGGCAACGATTATTACAGCGGACGTTACAGTCTTCTCGGAAACAGTCTTTCCACGGTCGAAGACGTTGACTACGGCGCAATTTCCTCCCCCGCCACTTACGAGCAGACTCTCTGCGTGGCTTCGAGCAACACCTATGAGTCGGAAAACTATTACTTTATGCTTAACGGCGAAAAAATCTATTTCAGCAACGCCGTAAAAGACAGCAACGCTCAGTATTCATACAATTTCTACGAAGAATACGAAAAAACCATGGCGGAATTCGGATTCGAATCGAGCGGCTCCCGTCGTTTCGTAGTTCTTTCGGGAACGGGCGAAGACAGCGACTATGACAATCTCGATTTAAGTAAAATCCCCGAAGCTTTCGACGAATGGGACCTCAACGGCTGCATCGTCGTCGTTCAGAGAGGCGGAATAAGCTTCGCGGACAAGGTCAGCAACGCGCAGAAACACGGTGCCGGCGGAATCGTTATCTACGACAATACCGTCAACCCAGGGTTGAATATGGTTATCGGAAACGCACGTATCCCCGTATGCTACGTTTCTCTCGAAAACGGACTTAAACTCGTTCAATCCGAAAATACCACGATAGACTTCGATTCATCTTACGTCTGTAAACAGAGAGAAGTCAGCGCGTTTTCAAGCTGGGGACCGCTCAGCACTCTCGAACTCAAACCCGAAATAACCGCTCCCGGCGGATTCGTTCTTTCCGCGGTTGGTTCCACGACGCAAACCGATCTCTACGAAAAATGGAGCGGAACGAGTATGGCTTCCCCCTATATAACCGGCGCGCTTGCTCTCGTTAAGCAGTACATTTCCGAGATTTTCCCCGATTATACTCCCGAAGAAGTCGTAAATACCGTCTATAAGATCATTATGAGCAACGCCGAAATTCTTTACGACGACGAAACTCCCTTCTCTCCCCGTCAGCAGGGCGCGGGCGAAATCGCTCTTTCCGAAACGCTTAAAGCCACTGCTTACATAGAAGTTCCCGATCAGGAACGCACGAAAATCGAACTTTCCGACGATCCCGATATGATCGGCGTCTATGAAATGCCCTTCACCGTCGTTAATTTCGGCAAAGCCGACCTTTCTTACGAAATAGACGTCCGCACGATGACCTCGACGATATACGAAGGCTATCATATGCCTCGCGCGTACGATCTCACCGACGACTGCTCTTTCGTCGTAACCGGCGAAAATTACTCGGACGGCGTCTTTACCGTCCACGCGGGAGAACGCGTTTCGGTTACGCTGACATTGACTCTCGGCGAAAAGGCAAGAGAATATCTTTCCGAATACGCGGATATTATCGGCGGAAACTACGTGGACGGCTTTATTATCCTTTCTTCCGAAACCGAAACTATGAGCGTTCCTTATCTCGGATATTTCGGCGACTGGACGGTCTCTCCGAAATTCGACTACACGAGCTACGGCGACGACGCGGATAAGGTTTCCACCTGGTACGGCATTCTTTGGGGATATTGGAGCGGAAACGAACTTCCCGTCGGTATGGTAAACTTCAATCAGACCGACTCTCAGGCCGAAGGTATAAAAATAGATCCCGATAAGTGCGCAATCGCTCCTCTCGGAAGCGGATACTCATATTTTTCGATCTCTGCCTCTGCCTGATTAAGCAATGTCTGGCAATCTTTCCGAAGTTCTTGAATGTTATCCAACTCACGTAAACGCAGTTCTTCGTTGGAAATTGCATTTTTCAACAATCTTTGCAAAATTTTAATTTTGGTGTTTACCATAGGAATGCGATTTATGCGCTCAAGATACTCATCGCTGAAAACATCTTGTTCGAGACGTTCCGTCTCTTTTTCAAGCGTAAAAATCTCTGTTACACCGTCCGCTTGAATTGCTTCTTCAACCATCTTTGCAACTCGTGCGTTCATCTGTGCCGTGTGTCCGGAGCGTCACCTTTTGTGAGTTTGCGAAGAACCGAACGGACAGCAAGATAAAAATGAATCTTATCTCTTTCTTTATCCGCAAGTTCGTCTCCACCGCTACAAAGGTTATATGCGTCTTTCATCCTCTTAACGCAAGCCATAAAACGCTCTCCCATATCATGCGTGACTTGCACATATTCGACCGCATGATTAAGACATTCCAACTGTTCAAGCGGTGTTCCTTTAAAGAATGCGGAAGAATCAAATTGATAAAAAATCGCATCCAACGCATCAAGTCGGGTATATCTCTCGTATATCTTATCGTTAATTGTTCATATGCATTATGTATTGTCGCTTTCTCTCCCGTTGCGCTTTTAAATTCAATAACGACTATCGGTAATCCGTTAATGTATACAACGGCATCGGGAATGCGAAGTTCACTTTTGCCCTGTATTTCGACTTGATTGACGACCTTAAAAATATTAGCATCAACTTTATCAAAGTCGATTAAACGGATGAATAAATCCTTTTTTGTTTTATCTTCTCTCCGAAAGACAAAACCACTGATAATCTTTGTCAATACCTCTTTGTTGGCATCATAAAGCGGATCGTAAGAAGAGCGAATTAAACCGAGTATAATAGATTCCACTTCACTTGCGGTAATCCCATCATCTGCGTATTTGGTCATCAAGTACATACGCAAATCGTCCTTAAGCAGCACATCCGATGCTTCCCGTAAGATAGACTCGCCCGCAATATACTCGTACCCTTCGTTCTGGAACAATTCCATTACCGACAGTTCTAATTGAGCCTCATTCATTGCTGTCCTCCTTCCCCAAGTGAATACCATTATTTCGACAGTATTCTCTGACATAGTTAAGCCAACTTTCATACCAATACCAAGTCTTTCCTGCGACATAACTCCCATATTGAGGAGTTTTCATTGACCGACCGTTGTTTTTCCATAGTTCTGTATGAATATTTATGGAAAATTTGGTATAGCCCTCTTCCTTCATTTTGTTCACTATTTGCATAGGTAAATATTTCTGTTTCTCGCTTTCTTTTATCATTACAAGATTTTTTAGGTAAAAGTTACGAAATAGTCCCAAGTTTGCAGATTAAGTTTCCGCATCAGTCGAGTTCGTCGCTTTATGGCATTGGTTTTCATTCGCTCTGTGTGCTTAGCAACAAAAGCGTTCAACTCGTCTTTGCTCGAAAAATCTGTCGCCAAAGACTCTTTAATGTATGCTTTGCGTTCTCGTTTCGGTAACGATTGACTTTCTTTGTATGCCTTTTCAAAGCGTTCTTTCGGTGTTTCAGGCGGAGATTCACTCGTTAGAGATAATTGCTGCATTGCTTTGACAACACGTCTTTTACAGCCTTTTCCGCTCGGATACGCTCCTTGCGGTATGGCGATAAAATGACTGCCGTCGTGATAAATTTTTGCGCTTTGTAAGTTGTTCATTGTTTTAGCTCCTTTTAATATTTTTTTTGTTGAGTGTAAACTTCAAACTCGCAAGTTTTTTGCGACTATGAAAATGTTCATGAAAGAAGCGTAAAAATATCTGTACCGGTAAACGCATCTTTCAAAATACAATCGGTATTCTAAAACTCAAATAGGAAGGTTTTTTTCCTGTTTGAAAAATTTCTTACCGTTTTTTTCACTCAATTACAGCCTACAACACTTCACAAAAAAAGCGTGAATGGGTTAAAAGGTAGTTTCAGGGTATTTTTGCTATTTTCAATGGTTTTTGTTAGGTGAAAAAGGAACTGTAAAGGAGTTGAAAAATGGGTTTGGAGTAACAAAAAAAAGACGGCGCCAAAAAAACGCCGCCCGAAACAATACGGAGCGATAAAACATAGGTGTAAAAAAGATGCTGAAACTCAAATATGCCGCCGTGCGGAGATTACGGGGCGAATCGCAAAGCGGTTTAGCGGCGAACGCCCCGATCCGCTCGGCTTTGAGTTTAGTCTTTTTACCGAGTTTAAGCGAGTTGTTTGGCGGGTGCTTGACCGCGACGCGAAGCGGCGCACTTGTTATAGGTCAAGCACCCGCTAAAGTGTCATAAAGTCATTTATACGGTATTTTGCTTGCTTTTTAGGTGTAAAATCAGTATAATATTTTTATGCTTCAAAAAGGTGGTAATTGCATGCAAAAGTTCGGTCCTAACCCAAATGAAATATTTCCGAATAAAAAAATTCCGAGTCTTTGTTATATTAAAAATGTGATTACAAGACCGAATATAATTGTCGGTGACTATACATACTACGACGATATCGACGGTGCAGACAAATTTGAAGAACACGTTACTCATCACTATGACTTTATTGGCGATAAATTGATTATCGGGAAATTTTGCGCTATCGCCAAAGGTGTTGAATTTATTATGAACGGGGCTAATCACCGTATGAGATCGGTTACGACGTACCCTTTCAATATAATGGGTGGTGGCTGGGAAAAAACTACGCCTAAATTGGAAGATTTGCCCTTAAAAGGCGATACGGTTGTTGGCAACGATGTTTGGATAGGACAAAATGTAACTGTTCTTGCCGGTGTTAAAATTGGCGACGGTTCAATAATCGGCGCAAATTCCGTCGTATCAAAAGATGTGCCGCCGTACTGCATTGTCGGGGGTAATCCCATAAAAATCATACGTAAACGTTTTGACGACGAAACAATAGAGTTTTTATTACAACTGCAATGGTGGAATTGGTCTGTCGAAAAAATATTCGCAAACATTGAATTATTGTGTGATGGCGATATAACTAAAATCAAAAATATTAAATAAAATTCGATTTACGTTACTAACGCTCCGCCAAAAGTGAATAATACGAACCCTCGAATATTTGTCCGTAAGGACTATTTCGGAGTTTGGTGCCGTTACCAAATAAGAACAGGACACTGAGTATATCTGTGCCCTGTTTCTTTTTACATTATTATATTGTTTTTACCGCCACAGTGCCCTCAGGAGCGGCAATAACCTTGTCCTCTGCTACTTGCTCAGGCTGTGGCTCTGGCGTCGTAGAGGCGTATTCTATGAGCTGCTGCATAAGGTCTTTCTTGTCTTGCATATAGTTGACCGTATCGACAGTTATGTTTTCGTAGCCCATTTGATACCCCATAAAGCCATTGAGTATCACACAGCACGCCGCAAAAGTCGCCCACGTCGGATATTTTATAACGTCAAGCACGATTACGCCCGTAAGCAGCGATGTAATTGTTGTCCGAATGAACTTTGCGACATAATGCACGCTTCGTAACGGCTTTGCCGTATTTCGCCTGTAAAATACGAAGATACTCGAAAAGCTTCTCGCAATCAAGAAGTTTCGGCGAGCCTTCAAGGGCGTTTATGTATGTGTTCAGTCTGATATTTTCTTCTGCTGTGATTTCTTTGCAATTTATCATTTTTCACCCCAATAAAAAAGCGCATAGATCTACCCCGATAAATGGAATGTGTCTATGCACTGATTTCGGTTTATTTGATTGTTTCAGAACGGGTTACTTGCGCTTAACAGTCCAAGAATGCCCGCACTTCAAGCAAGTCCCTTTAATTTTATTTTTGCCCGGAACGCCCCAAAACGCACCCCAATATCCGATAAGGGCAACGCCAAGTAACGCCTTGCCCTCGCTAAAACCTTTCTTGTGGAAGGTTACATGTGTTGGACCACAATACGGGCAAACGATTTCATCTCCGTCGTTATAGGTTATCTCGTTAGGAACGACTTTTTTCGCTTCACTATATTCTTCTTCCGTCATTCCGTTTAGAGAGCCGCTAACAACAGCAAGGACTATACTCAAAAGAAGAAATAAGACAACAGGAAAAACAAAAGACGAAAAATCTCCGATAATTAAGCCTGTGATTATGGAAGCGATGAACATTATCAGGCAAAACCAAGCCAAAACACAATAGACCTTTGCTGCAATCACTCTTTCCGTCTTTTTGCCTGCCGCTTTGTGGGCTTTTTTATCCGACTTTGCCCGGCGCGATTCAATCTCCGCTCTTTCTTCTGCTGTCGGCTCAACCGTAGCAGGCATTCTTGTTTTTAGAATCTCGACCGTTTTTTCAACATCACAACCGTTTTTCTCGTATAGTTCTTTGCATTCCGCTATGCTGAAATAATTTTCTGTTTTTGAGCGAATTTGCTTTATGTCTTCAATCTTACTCTTCATTATCCAATTCCCCCGCTATCAGTTTATCAATAAAGCCGCTGATTTCGTGCGACATTGTTTGCAGACGAAGCAACTTTGTTTCGGCTTTCATTGTGCGAATTGCAATATCAATGGCTTCCGCTCTTTGAGTTGCCCACTCGTCGTGTTTTGCCTTATCTTCGGCGGAAGCCGATTCATACCAAGAAGGTTTTTTCGCAAGCATCGACTTCATTTTTCCGAGAACGCATATCGCTTCATTTTTGTCCATCGTCCTGTCTCCTTTTGACGAATTTTATTTCTACATCAAAGCCAAGAGCGTTCGCTATCGCTTCAATACTTCCCAACTTCGTGAGATTATTGATAACCATAGCCGAATAGCCTTGCTTCGTCTTTCCGAGAGCCTGCGCTATTTCATAGTCTTTTTGTAAGGGTTTTTGCACGGGCAATCTCCGAAAGAACCTGTGCTTTCAATTCTTCGCTTGCTTCGTATTGAGCGTATTTTCTTTGTTCCATAACGCTTGCTTCATTTCAATACGCCTACCTGTTTGCTTCTCGTTTTTATTTTACCATAGCAAAGCCGATTTGGCTATACTTTTCACCGCAAAACTTTAATAAATTGCAAAAGCGATAGCTTGTGTGTATAATCGACGTTTATAAGACACCGTGTATTTCATACCTTAATCGATTTTTTACTTAATTCATCCGTCGCCGCTGCTTTTCTGTTAAGCGGAGACCGTTTCGGAGTAATCAAACGGTTTTCGATATAATAAAAAGCCCTCCCCGAGCTCATTCACAGGGAGGGCGCAAAGCATTTTTTATTCATTTATGTAACGGAACCGGTATAAGACCGATTTTGTTACGGGTAAGCTTTAATAGGCAGTCCTGAGCGCGACATCAATTTCAGCTATAATTCCGGCAAAAGCTCTTGCCAGCTCAGCTGTCCCGACTGCTTTTTCAATTCTCGCGGAAGCGCCCGAAACAATTTCCTCTACTGCCTTAGTCTGAGCTTCGGTCGCATCCGAGCACACATACGCCGCATAGTTTTCGATACGGCGGATATAACTGTTTTTATAGCTTTGAGCCAGCTTTATATCCTGCTCCTTCGTTAAGACCTCACGGGCTTTTTCAATTGCATTCAGCGTATAAGCCTCGGGGGTAGGTACTCCCTGCTTATAGTTCTGAATGTATTCCTTCGCCAGATCAAAAATCGTAAGGATTTCCTTCCACTGCTCCTCGAAATAGTTATCCTTTCCCAAGGATTCCATAGCCTCTTCTATCATATCCGGAAGAGACGGTATCTGTTTTAAGCCAGATAAAGCCGAAGCATAAAACTCGTCTGCCTGAGCGAGAGAAAGCGCACCCTTAATGGATTTTAACCCGCCTTCAAACAGCTCGATCGCCTCAGCCATATTCTCCTGCGTATAAGCGAATACGTTAAAAGCGGCGGAATACAGCTCACAAACGTAATTTACATACGCTTCAACGTCTTCATTCCATTTGGCAACGAGAGTGAAATCGCCCTTTACGGAAAGAGTAAAATCATATTTCTCTCCCTGCTCCGTATACCAGCCCTTGAATATGTGCCACTGCCATTCGACATCGGGAGCTTTAACGCAAGCTCCGTTGTCGGTGATAACTGTATATTTATTTTCTCTGTCGATAAAAGTAACCGCAAACGTATCCGGTTCATCGATTTCGTAAACAGCGTAAACGGATATACTGTGCTCCAGCGGCGTGTCCGTATCGAAGATCTTACCGTTAACCTCCCAATGCGAGAATATGTATCCGGGAAGCTCGGGCGGTACTATCCGACCGAGCGAATCGCCCTCGGCAATCAGAAATGCGTCAAAGAGTTGTCCGTTAACGTAAATCTTAACCATAACCTGTTCTCTGAGAAGACACGAAGCCAGACTCAAAACCAAAGCAACCAACAGCAACGCTATGATTATCTTTTTTGCTTTCATGATTTTTACCTCCTCTTCTTGAATACGCAGGATAAAGCGGCAAGCAACAATACGCCGGCTACAAGCTCCGCCGTTGACCTGTCCGAAACGGCTGTTGCCGGACAGTCGGTCAGAACCGCGGAATCCCGCGCTGTATCGTATCGAGCCGTTTCGGTTTCGTTCCGAAATACAGGCTCCGTTTCCCTTGAGATAACGTTCTGCTTTTCATTTGCGGAAAGCAATCCTAAGGTCAATGAATACCTGTCTTCCGTTACCCTTTCCGGAGCAACGATATATCCGGAATCGTTGATTTCCCTCTCCCTTCCGATTTTATATCTGTTCCTGAAATAGGTTTCCCATATTCTGTCGTTATATTCGGCATTTGCTGGATAGTACAGCGTCATATCCCTGCTTCCGATATCTTCGATATAGCAATAAAAATTGGCGTAATAATCTGTCTTATCGCTGACGAATCTTCCTTCAAGAACGGGCGGCTTCTTGCTCTTCATTACGTATATCGTAAGATTCTCCGTTCCGAAGAACGCTTTATCACCGATGACGGCAAGCGATTCCGGAAGAGTCACCTTGCTCAGGAATCTGTTATTATAGAACGCATTGGCTGCAATTTTAACGACTCCTTCGGGAACGACATATTCCTTATCCTCCTTATCGGAAGGATAGAAGTACAGTACAGTCATTTCCTTGTTGAACATAACGCCGTCAATGATCCTGAAAATGTCGGTGTTCTCGTCGACCACAAAGTCGGTAAGAGAATCGCAGCCTTCAAAAACCATATTGAAGTTAAACGCGCTTACGCCTACGGGAACGACAACTCTCGTCAGATCGGAGCATTTATAGAACGCACGTTCCTCAAGCAGCTGAAGTCCTTCGGGCAGCTCAATGTTAACGACTCCGGTAGAAGCAAATGCGTAACTCATAATATATTTCAGGTTGCCCTCGCTTCCGAACGTTACGTTCTTAAGATTTTTACAGCCGCAGAACGCGCCCGCACCTATCGAAACAAGCTTATCGGAGATTTTGATCCCGGTGAATCTGAAATTGTTTATATTCCATTCACCCAAGCCGGAAAACATCATATCGATAATGTTCTGAACCTCTACTACATATACCTCCGGGACGGAGAATGCATAATCGTCCATTATCACCACGCTGTCGGGCATAATGTATTCGCCGTCGAAATCCCAGCCCTCCATAGCGCGGAACAGATGGGTTTTATCTTTATTGTAAAGCAAGCCGTATTCGTCGTTGGACAAAAACAGATTATCCACGGAAGCGACTATTCCCTTAAGCTTCGTGCAGGCGGAAAATGCCGATCTGCCCAGATTCATTAGATTGCCGTATAACGTTACCTCAGACAGGCTGATACAGTTACTGAATGCTTTTCCGCCGAGAGCTATGACCGTATCTCTGAATTCGACGGTAGTAAGCTTTGCGTTGAATGCGAACGGAGCATCGAAGTTTTTCTCTTCTTCGCCGCCCAAGGAAAGTACCGTATTATAAAATACCACCTTGCTCAGACGGGGCATACAGGTAAAGTTCAGATTGGAAATATTTTCAATTACTCCGTAAAAATGGATCTCGCTGAGATTGTTGAGCGATACGAACGCAATTCCTGTAAGGTTAAGATTACAGTAAACGTTAAGTCTTGTCATAGAATCGTTAAATCTGACTGCATTCTGCCTGATCCTCGTGACGTTCACGGGTATATCCAGACATTCAAGAGATTTGTTGAAGGAAAGGGAGTCTGTCCCTATATCCGACAGACTGTCGGGAAATTTAATGCTTCTGAGGCTATTGCAGGAGTTGATCGCGCCGTCGCCGAGCTTTATCAGACCTTCGGGCAGCGTAAGAGTTTCCATATAAGCGCAGCCTTGGAAAACATATTTACCGAGCTCCGTCACGCCTTCCGGAACGATTACGTCCTTAGCGATTCCCTTATAACATACAAGCACTCCGTCTACAACGGTAAAGCCGTTTTCAACGATAAGCTTTTCATACCGCTTCCATTCCCGGGCGTATACCTCCCTGGCGCCGTCGATTACTTCGATAACCAAACCGTCGTTTAAGGGGAAAACTTCCTTTCCCGTCTTGGGAGGAACGGACGCATCAATTACCACCCTCGCGAGCGAGCCGCAGCCTCCGAAAGCGCGGTCTTTAATCGTTTTTACGCTTTGAGAAAGATAAACGTAACTCAATGAAGAACAACCCTCGAACGCTTCCGTGCCTATTCCTGCGGTAATCCCGCCGATATATACGGACCGCAACGTCGCGTTGCCTTTGAAAGCACCGGCTGCGATGCTTTTTACCTCGTAAGGTACGGTAACTTCCTCACTGCAACCAAAATACTTATAAAGAACACCGTCGCGAATATCGAATTCGCTGCTGCTGTTTACGAGATCAGAATACTCGCCCAAAGCTTTTTTGTATGCTTCCGCGCTATCCGAAGGAACGAATACCCTGAGCTCATCATTATGCTTCAAGAATATGCCGGAGCCTAAGGCGGGCGGAACCGGGCTATTGAACACTATGGCTTTAAGGCCGGAGCCCTTGAACGCGTCGTTTCCTATCTTCGTAACGCTTTCGGGAATGACGATATATTCAAGAGACGCAGTATCCGAAAAAGTTCCTTTCATAATCTCGGTCAGCCTCTCCGGAAGAATCACTCTTTCCAGTGAAGTGCATTTATAGAATACATAGTTGTTCAGAACGGTGATCTTCGTATCGGACAAATCGATTTCTCTGAGCGATGTACAGGAGTTAAACAATCCCCACGGAATAGAGGTAAGCTGTGACGGAAGCTTTACTTTTGTCAGAGCACTGCATAATCTGAATATCTCTGATGGCAGCTCTTTCATATCAAGCATACTCAGGTCTACTTCCTCCAGCATAATGCAAGCGGAGAAAACGGAAGCACCGAGAAACTCAAGCTCTATTCCTTCTTCAAACGTCACGTTTTTCAGTCTGTAACACTGCAAGAACGCCTGTCTGCCTATTACTTTGACGTTTTTGGAGAAATAAACTTCCTGCAAACCCGATCCCATGAAGGACTGTTCACCGAAAATTCTAATATTGTACTTACTGAAATCAAGGGACGTTAACGCATAGCAATTAATAAATGCGGTAGACTGGATCTCCTCAACGTCACGCGGAAGAATTACTTCCTCAAGAGCCCAGTTCAGGTAACACGTCGATGTGGGGATAACCTTAATGGTATCGGAAAATACGATACGTTTAATGTAGTGGCAATCCCAAAATACACACATTCCCATCTCGGTAATACCGCTCTGCATAACGACTGACGTAACAGTCTGATTGGATCTGAAGGCGTTATCCGCAATCCTTGTGATTCCTTCGGGAAGCACCACGTCTCCGCCGGGACCTACATATTTAATCAATACTCCGTTCTCAATTATGAAATCGTCTGAAGGCGACGGCATTTCGGAAACCGAAATTTTGCCGTAAAGCTTATCCGGTTCCTCCGCTCCTACGATGACGCTTGCCAACGAGGACCATACCTTTGCTTTTTTATAGCTATCTATGCTTGCTGCGGGTACGACCACTTTAGTCACGTCGCCTATGGGGAAGAATACATTGACATCGGTAAGTGCGGGAGGCTCCGCGGCAAGAGAGTTAATTCTCTTTATACCGCTTCTGAAAAAGCTCAAAGATCCTATAACTTTTACACTGGACGGGATATTCAGCTCCTCAAGAGCTCCTCCGTTCCTGAATGCGTGCGCTGCGATTTCTTCAAGCCCTTCGGGAAGCACAAGCTCGATAAGAGAACCGCAGCTTGCGAATATAAACTGTGATTCGAGCTTTACCATACTTGCGGGAAGCACTACTTTTTCAAGTCCCGTTCCGTGGAACTGGTAGCTTTCGGCAGCTGTAGCCTGCCATACGCTAAGCGCCTCGAGGTTAGCGAGCTTCAGAGATTCCGTTGCCTGAAACGCATTGGAGCCTATGGTTACCAATTCATTGTCCTCAGGGAAAACTATTTCCTTAAGAGACTTGCAGCTCCAGAAAGCAAACGCCCCTATCTTCTTAAGAGCCCTGTTGAATATTACCTTTTCGATATCCGTTCCGCGGAATACGCTTTCGTCGATTTCCGTTACGCTTTCGGGTATCACGATTACTTTTTCCGTTCCTTTGTAGCTCTTAAGAATTCCGTTTTCTATAACAAAATCTTTGTTTGGTTCCTCCGGATCGGGCACCACGCCGGAGATATCTATTCCGTAAATGCCGTAGTTAAAAGCATAGTCCTCAAGCTTGATGCCGAGAATGTTGTTCTGAACAAGCTCCATATACCTTGTCACGTCCAAGCTGAAAGAGTTTGTATGTCCCTTCCTGAAGCCGTAAACGGGAATAGCGTATGAATCAATAATTTCGTACTGCTTGTTGCTATTATAGGTGTAAATCTGAATGTCCTGCAGATACTGGTTGTCAAAGACCTGCAGGTCAAGAATGATCCTCCCGTCCTCCTGCCTGAAAGAGTGTCCCATAAGACGGGGATACTCGAAATCAACGGTAATGGGATATTCAACCTGATCGTAAACGCTTTCATCGTAACAGGAATATGCTCTGAGCGTCAGAAGCAATTCCTGATTGTTGGAAAGATTCATCTTCGAAACCTTCAGATCCGCGTTAACGGGCGCAACGTAAAGCGCATTCTGTTCAACACTGAAGTAGCTCTTCTTTACGTTGTAGGTTTCTCCGGACCAAACGGCTTCACCGGTATACTTATCGGTAACCGTATATTCCAATCTGGATATATTCTTTAACAATCCCGCCTGAATCTGGTAAAACGTGTTCACCGCGCCGTTGAAATAAGAAAGAGCGATTTTATCGGGGTCGTCCTCGGGCATCTCATATCCTTCGGGAAGCTCATAGCAGTATCTGCCCATCTGAACGACATTAGTATTGCCGAGAAGCCCCAGCAAACGCGTTTCATAAACCTGACATTTCTCATCATCGTATACGTCGGAGTCAAACGCCGGTATTGCGGCAAAGTCTCCGTAAAAAGTCAGATAGGGAATACTTAATGCCGGTTCACCGTCGGCGCTGAGTCTTGCAAAGCCCTCGATAAACGCTCCGTTGACATAGTTCTCATTAAGAAACAGCTTGCTTTCCTCGGAAAGAACTACGGAAATGATTATCGAAGCAACGCTGTTTGCTCCGATACGTACGACGCCGTCGGTAATGTCGTTGTTACAGATAACCCTGATCTCGGGAGACAATGTGCCTGCATAACCGGACAAAATGTTATCGAAACGGATCCTTTCGTATAAAGTCAGAACGTCAACTGTATATTCGACATCTTCGTCGGAGAAATTGACTGCATCGAAAGCTATGTTATAGGCGCCGACTCTGTCCTTATCGTCACCGAGCCGTATCTTTGCTCTTTCCGATCCGCGGACGGCAAGCATAACCTTCGTGGAATATGCCGCTTCGGGATTTATCAGCCCCGCCCCCTGTTTTCTGACCGGATAAGGATTACCGTATGCGTCGTATACAATATCCGCGGTACTCATAAGTAAGCTGTAAACCAATCCTTGCTCCTCTTTGGGAGTCAGGCCGTAACCGAACACCTCGCGAACGTACTGCTTCGCACTGACCGCTGCGCCTGCAACGTAAGGAGAAGCCATACTCGTTCCGCTCATCGAAGTGTAAGAATCGCCGTATGCGCTGTAAATTCCGCCACCGGGTGCCGTTAAATCGGGCTTCAGGTCAAGGTCTGCCGTAGTACCCCACGACGAAAAATCGGACATACCGATCGTTCTGTTTGATTCCGAAAAAGAAAGAACGCCTCCGTCCGCTCCGGCAAGATATTCGCCGATGTATTTATCGATGATAACTACCGGTATGGTTATATTTGTGACCATAGGGTTGATTCCTGTGTTCTCATTATTCCAGACCAAACAGAATACAGCTCCGTTCTCGGACGCGATTCTTGCTTTTTCTTCAAAGGATATTTCGCCGCGCTTGACCAACGTAACCTTTCCTTTTACGTCCAGACCTTCATAATCGCCTTCCTCGCCGTATCCGCCTACGGTTACGTAATCGTAATCGCCGTATCCGCACTCCTTCAGGAACACGTCCATCAGCATATTCTTAACGCGATCCTCGTTAACGGTCTCGGTATAAGTAAACTTTTCGCCTCTTGCTTCCAGAGAGAAAATCTCATATGTATCTATGCTTGCAACGGAGAACGAGCCGGTATATGTCGAAGGAGAAGCAAGAATTCCGTAATCGGGATTTTGAGGAAAAGCTCCGCCGCCTTCTATACCGAACGCACTGCTGTAACCGTTACCTGCCGAGCAGCATACGAATACGCCGCTCCTTCCCGCCATATTGTAAACGGCGTCGATGAACTGAGCGCTGCTGTCACGCTCAACAGTAAAGCCCGCGTTGGAACCCAAGCTGAGATTGATAGCATCGACACCGAGAAGCACGGCGTCCTCGACCGCCTTGACTATATCGGTCTGATATGCGTTTCCCGTACCGTTGGCAAATACTTTCATGGCGATAAGCTGAGCGTCCGGCGCCGCTCCGCAGATAACGTCGTCCGAACCTACGGAAATACCGGATACGTGCGTACCGTGCTGATTGTCCGGATAAACGTCGGAATCTCCGTCCGCATAATCGAATGCGTAGGGAATCTTGGGACTTACGTAAGAACCGCGGAGTCCCAATTCATCGATAAGATCCAAAATCTGACTTTCCGTATACGCAACGTATTCGGGAGCTTTCGCAAAAGCGGTGTGTTCATAGTTTACACCGGTATCGAGCACCGCTACGGACATTCCCTTGCCCGTATACTTCCGAACCGATTCCGCAAAATATCTTGCGTGCATAATGCTTTGCTCGGCTGTAGGCGCAGCATACCAGTCGGAAAGCACAGTATCGGAAACGCCCTTAATGTTTCTGATCGCACCGAGGTCCCCGTATCTGATTTTCAAAGAAAAACCGTTAAATAAGGTATAATAACTATAACCCAACCGATAATCCAAGCCGGACTCACGGATTTTGCATAGTATATCGTCCTGAGACTTTTCAAGCTCGAATCTGAACAAACGCCCCTGCTCCGAAGCCAAAAAATCTCTCCATTGTATGCCGGTTTGATTTGCGTCGACAAGCGACCTTTCGTCCACCTTCACGATAACCCAAACCAATTGATCTTCATCGATTTCGGTTATTCCGCGCACTGTCGAAGAGGTTAACGCGTTACCGACCACAAGGATTTCATCCTCGCAATCCGCCGCAAAGGCTACCGGGCAATTCATCGCGATAATCAATAATATAATTATCATAAAAAGTCCGGTAAAGCTTAGCTTGCTTCTCGAATTCATTTTCATTTCCTCCTAAAAAATTATATTGTTTGCTCCACCGCCGGCAAACGCATCCCGATTGCGTCCGCGGTAAATCTTTACGATTAAAGTCTTTTCAAACGATCCGACGTCCCGGCTGTCAGTCATAGCGGCAATACCCGACCGTTAATGTCAAACGATTCTCTGCGCCCGAGAACCTGCGCCCCAAATGCAACAAAATATTAAACAAAGTTTATATTCAACAGTTGTGATATTTTATATAATATCATCAGAGTTTTAATATGTCAAGTAATTTAATATCAATTTTTTTGAAATTATTATAGCCTAATTACTTTTATTCACTTGACAATATCGGACAGAAAGTATATAATATCCATCAATTTCATCAATGAAAAAATTATGTTACTGTTATGATTGTTTTAGTGCGATTAAGGGTATCTTTACCCCGAGAGAGACCGTAAACAGAGCTTTAGGGGGTTCTGTAGTATGTTTCGACGCTCTGTCGGCTGTCAGTTAACCGGGTTCATCGTATGCTAAAATAACAGAGGATGCTGATAATGATAATCAATAAAGAGTTTATTGCCGGGTTAGGCGACGTATCGAATAATGTATTGATCTTGCTTCAGACCAAGCTTGTACGTCCTACTGCCTTACATAACGACAGCAGATCGGAGGTTTATTTCAATTTCACCGCGTTGGATACGCTTATTTTTGTGGCGCTTGAAGGTCATAAGCAGTTGACGATGACGCAGCTTGCCCATCAACTGGGCGTATCGAATCAACGTTTAACCCGCCCGGTCAACAAGCTTGTGACCGCCGGATACTTACGTCGTATTTTTGACGAGAACAACCGTCGCATCATCAAAGTGTGCACAACCGAAAAGCTGGACCGTGTATCCGACTCATATAACAGCCGCTTGGACGAATACGTAGCAGATTCCTTAAGCGTATTGACCGGGGAAGAGCTGAATACTCTCAACGACTGCCTGATGAAGCTCAAAACTATTCTTACCAAGCTTAAATAAGCCGCAACCGTCTTGCTTCGGGCATTCCGCTCCGCTATACAAAAAAACGTCTTTTTTGCAAAATCGTTTCCGCGCAGAATCGCCCTTTCCCTTGCCGTAAACGGCTGTTGCTTTTGTCGGGCATATAGATTATAGTTTTTCCACTAAAAAGGAGCCTGTTCTTTTTACTACAAATAGATTTTATCATGTGAACGGCTAAACTTCCGCCGCATTGAATCCGACTCGGATTTTACGCTTAATTAGCCTTATATCTAAAAGGATATTAGCTACCGCAAGCAGGTTTACATACAATCGTTTATTTGTACTTTTATAGCTTACGCACGGAATTTTCAATGGCTGCGGTTCTTGCCGGAAACTGGCGTGAATACGTCGTTTTTCTGGTATAGCAAAAAGACGGAGGATATTCCGCCTTTTTGCCGATTCGGTGCTTAAATACCCGAAAAACTCGTTAAAACATTAATATCGACTTGCAATACGCCCGCTATGCGTTTCAGTATATCGTCTTTCGGCGTGCGCTCCGCTCGCTGCATTCGTATTTTTGCCAGCCTGCGCCTTAATTTCCGCCTTTTCGGCGGCTTGCTCTTGTGACAGCCCCGCTGCGAGCTTTAACTTTCTGATTGTCTCGGCTTGGCTGTTATATTTGAAGGACTGCCCGTCTTTGGTATTTACCGTAATTTCAACGATCCTGTCACTACCTTCTTGACTTTTTTATTTTTTCGTGAGGTTTGTTTTTTTATAATATAAAAATCTTCCGACGGCTCTCCGTGTCACTCTCCATTCCGGTCCGATTTAATAATCTGCCATTTTTCGATCAGTCTTTCGAGCGTCCAAACGGCATTTGCCGCACTTGTAGAAGGCAGATATGAGCTTTCGATTGCGTAGCCCGGATAAAAGCGGTTGAAGAATCTCCACGCGACCTTTCCGTTCAAAAAAACACGTTTTATATCCGCGACATCGGTTATTACGCTCAAATCGTTTACCGCAACGTTTTTTACCGACGCGTCAGAGCTTCCTGTGATCTCACACTGCCCTATAACGTCGAACAGTGCCAAATTGTTATTCAAAATCAGCCTGATTTTTTCCTCATTCGTTTGCGGAGGATACAAATTGTAAACAGCCGCCAGAACTTTCCAGAATCTGTTTTGCGGATGAGCGTAATAAAAAACCGCATCCCTCGACACCTCCGAGGGAAAGCTTCCGAGAATAAGAGTCCTGCTGTTTTTATCAAAAATCGGCGAAATATTATGTATTTTTGCGTCTGTAAACGTTTTTTCCCTTCCGATCATTTCTTTTTTCTCCTATAAATTCAAATACCCTGCACTAAAAAGCCATTAAATTATACATATTTTCTGAGAATTATTCAAGTCCGCGGAAAACAAAAAAATAAAACGACGAATATTACTTGTTCCGAACGATAAAATGCCGGCGTTTTTTATAGCAAAGACTCCGGTTTCCCGGAGTCTTTCAAGGAAGGTACTATGCGACCGTAATGCAACTTACAGTGCCGCTGATTGCGAAAGGTATCAATTTGTTATACCGAAATACAGCTGCCAAATAAACGTCCTGTACGAAGCGTCCTCGGGAATAACGATCTCTATATCGAGTTGTTCATCGCTTATGCTCCTGATAAACTGGTCGTAACTGTATCTGCGTCCTTTTTCATAACGGCTTTGAAGCACAGGTGCTTTTTCTGCCGTAAAGACAAGTTTTTCTATATTTTCACATCCCCAGAATGCCTTTTCTCCGATAACCCCGACTCCTTTTCCGAAAGTAACGCTTCTTAAACTATTATCGTTTTTGAAAGCTTCCTGACTTACGATCTTTACGTCGTCGGGAATAATCAGGTCGTATTTTTCGGCGTTCTTATCTCTGATGCTCCTGTAAAGTATGGTCTGCTCGGCATTATAAAGGATTCCGTCCGTTATAACAAACGCTCTGCATTCATCGGTAAGAACGATTTCTTCAATATTGTCGCACTGATAGAATGCCTGCGCAAAATTAAAGCCTTCACAGTTTCCTAAGGTAACCCTTTCAAGCTGACTGCAGCCACGGAAAGCGTAACTGAAAACATACGCCACGTTATTGAGATTTACTTCACGCAAACCGCTGTTTCTAAATGCGTTTTCATCGATTTCGTGCAGATTATTTAAATCGAAGCTTACGAGTCTTGTGCAATTCTCGAAAGCAGCTACTCCTATAACGTCGAGCAACGGCATTTCGATTTTTTCTATCACGGAATTACGGAAAGCATAAGCACCGATGCTTGTTACCGATAAGGCAGTTACCTTCTTCAGGCTCGTATTATCCTCGAATATACCTCTGTAGTTTTTGCCCTGCTTTGCTATATTTTCCCATGACAATCTAAGAGTTTCCGATTCGGAAGCAATTGACAGGCACGATTCCGGAAGAATCAGCTCCTCCGCCTTCTTATACGGCGAATAGTACAGCAGCTCACTGCCATCCGCATTATAAATAGATCCGTCGATACTCGAGTAATACGCATTGCCCTCCTCTATAATAAAGTCTTCAATAGGGCAACCCGGGAATAATCTGTCAATTGAAAACTCCTTTAAACCGATATTACCCATAAAATAGTAACCTACTCCTTCAAAATCGCGTCCGATCTCAATCGTTCTGAGAGACGTACAGTTTACCAGATATTCCATACTGTCATAACCGTACCTGCTCATTATAGTACCGGGGAGCTTGAAGCTTTCGAGAGCATAGCAATCACTAAAAGATCCCATCTCCAATACGTAAGGATTATCGAACATTCCGTAGCCGGGCACCGGTCTTGTCGGAGAAATATATCTCTTGTCAAGATCGCCCCAATCCTCTATCTCCTTTAAGTTGTAACAGTTAACAAAGCTTCCGCTACTGATTATAATACCGTTGAATCTTATCTTTTCGAGGTTATAGCAGTTTTTGAAATTGTCGCGACCAATTACGTCGTAATTAAGCGGATAATCCACATATTTCAGATTGATGCATTCAGCAAAAGACGGCTCCCGTACATCCTCCCACGAGGTCGCAAATTTTGTTTTTCTCGGGAATACAACGCTTTCAAGGTTGGCGTCGCCGTCAAAATAACCGGCAACGTATATTTCATCTCCGTCATCGGGGAACACCAAATTGCGAATAGAATTATAGAAAGCGTTCTCACCGTAGTAATTAATCTTTGCCCCGTTCCAATCTATGCTGTCCATACTCTTTAAGCCGGTACAGTTCATAAAGCAGTACTTAGGTATAACCGTAATATTGTCGTTGAGCTTTACTCCCGTAAGATGTATTTCCCTATCGGGAAGCTCATAATTCAGCTTCACAGATACGGAGTACTCCTCTTCGGTTACGGAACACGTATATTCTGCTTTCGCATACAATCCGTCGGAAAACTGTGCGTCGGCAAGCTTACATACACTTTCGGGAACGACGAACGTGCCTTCATAATCCCATGCGGGAGGCATTATCATCCATGTTTTATCCTTATCGTACAGCACTCCGCTTTCATCGACCGTATTGAAAGAATTGGTTTCGGGAACTACGAATTTTGCAGACAACGAAGCGGGCGCTATCTTCTGCTGAACCATTCCGAGCTTTTTATGGAAAACCACTGATTCAAGCGCGGCGCAATCCGAAAAAATGCTTTCCACATAAAAGGAGTGCGGTTTGCTGCCGAATTTTTCTACCTCTCCGTAAAAATTAACTTCCCTGAGTGCAGGACAACTTACGAACATCGAAGCGACGGAGTCCGATGTATTGTTTAATCCGAACTCTTTGACGTCTACGTTCACGTTGACCGTAATCAGTTTATCGAGAGCTATGAAATCCAACTTCTGAGCAAACGGATTGCTCCATGAAAAATCGCTTGAAATCTGCTCGTTGAAATCTACTGTCAGCAATTCGGGCAGATAAATAAACGTTCCCTGAAGCTTTATGGGCGCGTTTATCGTAAGCCTCTGAAGCTTCTGCATCAGAGAAAACGACAGATACTCCAGTGTAATACTTCCGAAATTTTCGGGAATGGTAAGCTCCTTCAAGCCTGCCGCCAAAAATGCTTTCGATTTAATCGATTCGATTTTTTCAAGGGCTTCAAAATTGACCTTTTCAAGTTTTTGCGTCATAGCAAACGACGCTTCGCCGATTTTTTTCAGATTGCCGTTAAAAACAATCTCCGTTAATTCGCTGCAAAACGCGAAAGCATTTTTCGAGATTTCCGTAACGCCTTCCGAAAGGATAAGCTTCGTTATCGTTTTATTGCCGTAGAACACGTTTTCCGCAATGACCGAAACATCGTCCGGAATAACAACCTCTCCGCCTTTACCGTTATACTTCTTCAAAACGCCGTCTTCCACTACGAATTCGGGTTCGTCCTCCGATAACGGTTTAACGTTACCTGCAGAAAACTTCATCGTGGAAGTCATCACCGCATATTGATCGTTTTTTGCAATATTCTGTACTGAATCCTGATACCGATTATTGCTGTTCACCGTTTCTTCGGACTCACCGAAACGGAAATCGTATTCGATGGGATTTCCCGCGTAATCGCAGAATCTGATTGTCAGCGTGTCGTTCGTTCTGCTTTCATAGTAATCGGTTATATCGAGAGTAACGTTGTTAACTGTATTTTTCTGCGCATTATAAATCGGAATACATTTGCTCAACGCCTTTTGTTTTTTCATATTTCCGTCAAACACACGCATATAACAGAGAAAATGATTATCAAAAAGCTCAAAATCGAGATACTTTCTTCCATTCTCCTCACGGTAAGCCGCATCAATCAGCGTGGGTGCGTCCATATCTATAAAGATCGGGAATTCTTCCTCAGTATAAATATCTTTTTTAAGATTTTGATATATCCTTACTTTGAACACCATTGTCTGGTTGTTTGCCATAAGCATATTATCGCCTAAAACCGATATATCTACCAAACTAATGGAAGGATTATACGGAGCTTTTCTTAAATCGTACCCCTGCATCGCAAAAAAGAGCGTATCATTTTCGGGATCAACCAGCGAAAGCGTCATATATTCCACATTTCTTCTGAGCCGAAGGACTATCGAGTCAAAGCCTATATTTTTAACACTCTGTTCATCGGAATAAACCAGGAAGCCATTTCCCAATGCCATGTGCTCATTATCTACCTCGGGAATTTCGAAGCCGTTTTCTACGTTGCGGGGATGGATGGGAAATTTTCCGTAATTGCCATTCGGATTAAGCGACCTCAAAAAAATCTCTATACCATTTTCCTCTACCAAAGGAACTCTGTCCCAATCGCCGAAAAAGGCTATGTACGGAATGGAAAGGTCTATTCCGTCCTCCAAAGCATAAAGCTTAACGAATCCTTCCACATAAATACCGTTTGCGAAATTTTCGTTCATATACGCTTTATCTTCTTCCGAAAGAACAACAACGACCTTGATTTTTGCCGTTTCTTTTCCGTCAACCGTTACGACATCTCCGTCAAGACTTCCGTTTTTTACCGTTATCCTGAACTCCGTGCCCCTGAGCGCATATGAATTATTCATCATACAACCGTCTAAAATCTGTTCGGTTATAGCTTTTACGTCTATCCTGTAACGCAGGCTGCTGTCGCTCGTATTCACAAGATTAAAGCTCAGCGTGTATATTCCTTCTTTTTGGATGTCGCTGCCGAGATTGAGTTTAACGCGATTGCTTCCGATTACGGAAAGATATGCCTTGGTTTTAACGGCATTTTCAATATTAACGACACCGGCTCCCTGATGCCTGGGAGAAAACGGCGTTCCGTCAAGCTTTACCATTTCTTCCGCAGTACTCATTATAAGTCTGTTTACAAGCTCGACTCTTTCTCTGTTCGTAAGCTCCGGATATTTTTCTTTAACGTACTGAGATACGACAATATATGCGGACGAAACGTTGGGGGAGGCCATGCTTGTACCCGACAGGTACGCATACGGATACGGCTGTCCTCCTATATCGACATATGCCGTCGGCATAGACGACCAGATATCGCTTCCGGGGGCGGAGATGTCGATTCCTATATCCAAATCCGAGGTAGGTCCCCATGAAGAGAATTCCGACATATTATAAATGGCGTCTTTTTTGTTGAAAACGATTTTTCCGACGGGGTTTTCCGTTATTCTATCTATGAATTCGGACGGAAGAACAGCCGCAGGATAATCGGTATCCAGAATGATGTTTTTAATACTACCTTCGGAGAAAAAGAATATAACTCCTACTGCGCCTGCATTTTTCACAAGCTCTACTTTTTTGTTTATCTCTGTTTCATTTACATTTTTTTCGTTATTTACAACCGCAATTTTACCGCGAAGATTAAGACCTTCGTAATCTGATTCCAGACTTCCGTACTCCGGAACAAGCTCATAGTCGAACATACCGTCAAGCTTGGACAAAATATCCGAATGCCACTGTACGCCGCCCTCTTCGAAGCCCACGTTATAAACGGGAACTCTTTCTCCGTTAAGAACAACCACCGGCGCGGAAATGTGCATCGAGGACCCTACGCTCAGCGCAGCGGGAGAGCTTGACGGAAAACCTATTACTCCGTTATCGGGAGCGGACGCCGAAGAGTGTTGTCTTGTTGCACCATAACTGTTGGGCGCAAAGGACGCGTTTCCGGCAGAAACACAAAGAGCAATACCGAGTTTTTCTGTAACGGCATATACCCTGTTAACAATATCATATGCCGGGTTGACGTATTCGACCGGTCCGCAATCGCTGCCCAAGCTCATATTGATTACGTCTACGCCCAACATACACGCGTCCGAAACGGCTGCCAGAATATCGTTCATAGCCATGCTTCCAGTCTTGTCGCTTGCAACCTTCATAAATGCAAGCTGCGCTTCGGGAGCCGCTGCCCGAATCACCTCGTCGTTACCGACCAGTATTCCTGCAACGTGCGTTCCGTGATATAAACTGGAACTATCCATCTTCATCAAACCCATAGAATCTTCGACAGCAACTTTAACATCCGTATCATTATCGGCGTAATCAAAAGCATATACGATTTTCGGGTTCATATACAAATCTTCGCCGCCAAAATCGTTGCCGTAGCCATAATTTGCCATCAGATATTCCGATATATCGGATATATCGCTCTTCAGCATTTCACCGCATTCCGGCATGGTCATAAATGCACTGTGGGTATAGTCAAGACCGGAATCGATAACCGCCGCGACCATTCCTTCCCCCTGATAACTCGATTTGTTTTTAAGCATACCGGTTACGGCATTCACAAAAACTTCGGTCTGATACGTTGTGGGGATCTCGAACGTTTCGCATATCAAAACCTCCGACACACCTTCCATGCGGCGAATTCTTTCGGTGCTTCCGTATCTCACCTGTATGCAAAATCCGTTAAAAAGCGTTGTGTATCTTTGCTTTATCTTGCATTCCGTTTCGCTTTTGCACAGATTATCGATAACCGTATCCTGCTCGGAAAGCATAGCCTCTACCAGCGTCTGTCCTTCGGCACTTTTTGCATATTCGCTCAGCGAGCAAGTGTTTTTTCTTTCCAAACAAGATTCCGCAAGCGATTTTTCATTGACCAAAACTATGGCGTTAACTATATCACCGTCGGAATACCCTTTACGTTCGACCGTGTTTTCTTCATCGAAGGTTTCGATTGAAAAACCGGATCTGTTCTGTGTGAAGCTTAACCTATTGTTTTGTGTCGTCCGGTTTGCATTCCTGTTTCCGCACGCCGCAAGCGACAAAACAAGAATAAGACAAGCCAACAAAATCACTAAACAACGAATCCCTTTCACTTTCGTTTTCATCTTCTTTTCACTCCTTTTTATTGTTATATATACTCCTCTTTTTCTCAGAGGAAAGTATCTTAAAATTATATCTGCTTATATTTGTTCATTTTAATCGACTGAAAAATCATACAAAAACAAAGCCATTCCAATTTTTAGAATGGTATAGTAAATTATTCATATTATTTTTTAATCGATTTTTATTTTTTAATCGATTTTTATCTTTTTGAAGATTTCGTAAATTCTTGCGGCGCAATCGTTGATTTCGACGATTTCGTTGTCCGTAAGATTTGCTTCCAACACTTTCTTTATTCTGCTCAAGCCTTCTTCGTTAAATTTATCTATAAGCTCTCTCCCTTGCTTGCTGATCGTCACAAGCGTATAACGCCTGTCTTTTTTATCTACACTGCGCTCAACAAATCCTTTATTCTCAAGCGAAGAGATAATCTTCGACGCATTGGCTTTTTCCATAAATGTCAGCTTTGAAAGCATCTGAACGGTTTGTCCGCCTTCATAAAATAATGACGCGATAGTCTTGCGCTCTGCGGGAGTCAACGACATGATTTCTACGCATTCGGACTGTTCCTTCAGGTTGAATACCCTTTGATACTTTCGGATAAGTATCGTTCTCATAGATTCAACATTCCAATCTAATTTTTCATAAAACTCTTTATCCAATTAACAACCTCCTTATACAGCCGAATTATTCGAACTCCGCCGCATCTTATGTAAATGTATTTTTATTACAGTTATAATTTTACAACTATTTTTAACCTTTGTCAAGTGTTTTTTCGTGGAAAATTTTAGTAAATTATAAAACTACGACTCTTTCCGTCAAAAAAAAAGCGACAAATGTTAGATACTCTTGGGTAATTTCAAGAATATTAAATCAAAACAGAGTAAACAGCGAGTTCGTAAACGGGCGACCGAGAAATTTTCGCTCACCCGTCTTTGTTCGTTATTTATATATACTTTCTTTTCGTTTACATACTGCATAAAAGCATACGTTTCCGTCTTTTCGATTCTTTCAACGGAGTCCAAAGTAAATCGTGCATTTCTTTCTCCATATAAAACATTATCGTAATTACTCTGTCCGCGGAATTGTCGCAAGCAAAAAATGTCCGCAAAAATCCGGAACAAGTCAAGTATATACCAATTACTTTAATCTGTCAGGTTTTACTTGACAGATACACGAACATGTGCTATATTATTTAGGCATAAAGCTATATAAATCGCATTACGTTCTTTATAGCCAATTACCGTAACTAAAAGAAGGAACACCTTTTACAAACGCAGGTGCAGACGGAATAAAGCGGCTCGGAATTACGCAAATTGTTTCGGCTGTCGTATCTGCGGCAATTACAGACGGTATCTGCTAAAAAATAATCTTTCGGATTGAAACGGATTTGACGATACGGGTATCATTACGCCGGGCTTTGGCTTGATTTTAATTGCTGCAACCGTTCGTCAGGGTTCGGAACTCGAGCAAAGAAACCGAGGCTAAGCAATTTGCGGAGAGGAATATGGAAAACTATACGTATATTAATAAGGGAGCGTCCGGAACCGAAACAAACCGCCGCCGAGTGTTTTCACAGCAAATGGAGCGTTTCGACTAAGGCGTATCTTGACTGTATGAACGCCTATCTCGTAGGAGAAACAGAATACGGTTGCTATCTTTGCTTGGATAACGATAAAATTATAGGCGGTATGGGCGTTATTGAAAACGACTTCCACGACCGAAAAGACTTTACGCCAAACGTTTGCACAGTTTATACTGAAAAAGACTATCGTTGCAAAGGAATTGCGGGCCATCTGCTCGATATGGTCATGGAAGATATGAAGTCCAAAGGAATTACCCCCATTTATCTGCTCACGGATCATACGGGCTTCTACGAAAGATAACGTTGCGACGTTGACGTCAATAAACGAAAAAGGCTATCCGCGCACCTGCGTGATGGGTAAGGCAGAGAACGACGGATTCAAAGACATTTATTTCATTACGTCCAAGCGCTCGGCTTTAAGCGGAAAAGCCACGCATTTCGAGCATAATCCGAAGGCGAGCGTTTGTTATTTTTCAGAGAGGAACAGCGTAACGCTTATAGGCAACGTGGAATTTATAACCGACCGCAATAAGCAGGAGCGCATATGGAGCGAAGAACACCGCCCCTTCTTTCCAAAGGGACTGGACGATCCGAAGTTCCGTCTGCCGAAATTCCACACTATCGAAGCAACCTTCTGGATCGACGGTAAATTCAGGACATGTAAGTATAAATAATAATTACAAATAAACACAAACGTTTATAATAACCACAAAAACTACCGACATATGTAACGGACACAAACACACGCACAAACTAAAAAAACTTAAAACAAAAACATACTCAAAAAAACATACTCGACTCACAACAAAAAGGAGGAAACTACTATGAAACATAAGATTGCGTACTTATCGGCATTTTTGCTCGTAGCGTTAAGTTTGCTGTTCGTTACGGCTCCGCTTTCGGGCGCGGCGGTTTTAAGCGACGAAAATTTGGCTGAAACCGTCGTTTATGCGGAAGAATCTGCGGACGCATCAAGCGACCCCGAACTCGAAATTATCAACGCGGAAATTCTCGAAAGAGCTGCAGAAAACGATTTTTTAAGTTCGCAAACCAATGGGCTTGCAAGCGACGTCGTTATGAATCTTCTGAAAAAGACTTTCAATTCCGTTCTTAACAAAAGCCAGACCAAAATCACCAACTGGGCGAGCAAGGAATTTATGGGACTTATCTTCGGAACGGAAGAAAGCGACACCGAAAAGATTCTGAACGCTATTGCCGAAGTGGAAAAGAAACAGGACGAAACTTTACACAAAATCAACGAAATAAAGAATATGCTCGAAGATAAATCCACGCTCGACGCAATCGCAAAAATGATGGATCTCGGCGAAGGTTCTCTCTATAACAGAACGTCCATTTATCTCGACGCACTCGTAAACGTTGCGGAAGGAAAGGAAGAAAACGGAAGAAAACAGGTTCTTTTGTGGGCTATCGGTGGAACTTCCAAAGCTTCCGAACTTAACGCCAACGGAATAAGCACCTACGACGACGCCGTTCTCGAACTGGGCAACAAACTTCTTTCCAATAACTATCTTCTTGACAAAACCGAATGTATTTCCCTGAATCTTATGAATAAATACGATTTGCGCGTAAATAAGTGGGAACATCAAGGTTACACTATGCGTGAAGAATACTGGAATTCTCTTATAAATCTTTATATTTCCTCGGCAAGTCTTATGCAGACTTCTCTCGTTGAAAGAATGGAAGAATACGTTCGCGATAATCCCGAAAACGATCCTAACATTCTCAGAAGCACGCTTAATAAACTTACTTCTCAGCTCGCTAAGATAAACGAATATATCGAATCCACGTCGGTTAAACGTCTTCCCGATAACCTCCGCCACTATCAGGTTCCGGGACACGAGGCCGTTATGTACACGGAAGTAGTCAATCAGAATCTCGGACAGCAATTCCAGAAAGCCGGCAGACACGAGAATTACAGAAGTTCGAGCGAAACCACCGTAAATAAGTACTGGGAACCCATTTACACCGTAGCTTCCGGCGCTCTCAAAGGAAAGGTGGGTATCACCGCTTCCGAATATCAGAACATTTACGACGACTACAACCCCAAAGGTTCGACGACGCACGTAAGTCTTTACGACATCTTCTTCGGCGAACAGCACGGCAACTTCACGCGGCTTACGGATTCGGAAGGCAAGGATCGTTTTGACGAAAGCTGCAACTTCGTTTCCAGCAACGTCTGGACACAGTCCAAGACTTCGGGCAGCCTCTGGTATTATTACGTTTGCTGCGCGATGTTCAGCGGAAAGGACGCAAGCCACCTCACATGGAAGAAGAACGACGAAGGTTATAAGTACGGCAATCAGCTTTGGGGCGGAATTCATACCGTCGTTTCCTATTTCAGCGACGGCAGAAACGATTGGCACGCGCACTTACCAAACGTCTACAGAGGAAGCCTGCTTATGGTCGTTTCGGCAAAAGCCAACTCCGCTCAGAGCGATTCTTCCGTCAAAAATCACGAACTTAAAGACGGTTGGAAATCGGACGGGAACTTCCATTGGCTGGAATGCGTGGAAGGCGACGCCGTTGCTCAAAACGAACATACCTTCGAATGGGTTATAGACAAACCCGCAACGATGTTCAGCAACGGAATAAAGCACGAAGGATGTTCGGTGTGCGGACGTAAACGCAACGAAAACACCGTAATCAAAAGCTTATTTGGAAGCATTTCAAGCTGCGGCGGAAGTTTCGGAAGCTTAGCCGCGCTGATTACCCTTCCCGCAGCGGCAGCGTTTATCGCAGTCGCCTGCAAGAAAAAGAAGAAGATGTAACTTACTATGCCGGACGGAAAGACGCGTTGCGGTTGGGCAAATACCGGAAGCGAACGGTATATCCGCTATCACGACGAAGAATGGGGCGTTCCCGTCCATGACGACGAAAAGCTATTTGAGTTGCTGCTTTTGGAGTATTTTCAGGCAGGTCTGTCGTGGGAGTGCGTTCTCAATAAAAGGAACGCCTTCCGCACGGCGTTCGACGGTTTCGATTACGAAAAGATAAGTAACTACGACGAGGATAAGCTGAGTGAGCTACGAAACAATCCGGAGATTATCCGAAACCGTCTGAAAATACGGGCAGCCGTCACCAACGCACGGGTTTTTTGCGAAATCAGGCACGAATTCGGCAGTTTTTCGGCATATTTGTGGGGTCGGACGAACGGCAAAGTTATCTTTGAGCAAGGGAAAACAAGTTCCGCGCTCAGCGACGCACTTTCAAAAGACCTCAAAAAACGCGGCATGAAATTTGTCGGAACGACGATAGTTTACTCCTATCTCCAAGCCGTCGGCGTTATCTACTCTCACGAACACGACTGCTTTTTGGAAAGGAAAGAGTGAAAACCCAAACTGTTTTTTTTAACGGAGAAAGGCCAAGGAATATGTAATCGGTTTTAATCAATGAAAAAGAGCCGCAATTTTGCGGCTCTCGTTTTTTATAAAAAAACGAATATAAATCGGAAGAAAAATTGCCGTCTGAAACCTATGGACTTCGAGATGCGTTACATCGAAGAAAGGAAAATCGACGAAGCAAGCGCTGAGGTTACCATCGACGTTACGTTAAAGAAGCTCTCTAAATTTTCGTCGCCATTGACTATTCCGTATCCATGTGGATTTTCGGGATTGTTTGCGCTTCTTAAAAACACTTGACGCTTCAATAATAAAGTATTATAGTTTAAGGGTAGTTTATTATAATGAGCTTCTTCTTTAATCTTTATGGCTATATCGTGTTTTTGATTTTTTTGTCGTATCCGTATTAGTTTTTTGTCTTTTTCCGAAAGGCGCCATCTAAAAGGCGCCTTTTTTACGGCAATAAATAAAATTACCGCTGCCGTAGCTCTCGCTTTGCGTCAGCGGAAAGAGGCTATGCTGCTTAAAACTATACGATTGACAAAGCTGATAACCTCTTTTTTATCGTATTTATAATAGCCCTCCGCAACTACCTGCATAAGACCGTGGGAGAGGTGGATATACAGCATTCCCAGCTCATTTTGGGATGCTTTTTTCAATTCCTTTCGCCATAGCTCCATACTTTGCTCGCGCGCAAGATCTATCATTTTTTTGATAATCGACGGATTCGTATTCTTGAAAACAAGAATACGGCATATTTCGCTGTTCCTTTCAATCATATCGTATATTGCTGAAACAAGAAAGGCTACATCAAAAAAACTCACGTGCTTAAGAGAATTCCTGAAATCGTTGAGAAGGTCGTTTTCTATGCTCTCCAAAAGGTCGTAGCAATCGGAAAAATGAGAATAAAAAGTCGCGCGGTTCACCTCGGCGGCTTCGGCAACTTCTTTTACCGAAATGAGGTTTTCAAAAAAAGCGACGTTAAGATCTGGGAATGCCGCAATTGCGGTCATATTGTCGTAGGCATAAAGGCGCCTGAAATCTGCCCCGTATGCGCACACCCTCAAGCCTATTTCGAGCTTCACGCGGAAAACTATTGATTTCAGGATAAACCGACGGAGAATTTTTAAGGAGACAGAATTATGAAACAGAGATTTTATATTTGCAGACATTGCGGCAATATCATCGCTTTCATTAAAAATACGGGCGTTCCTGTTATGTGCTGCGGACAGAAAATGGAGGAAATCGTTCCCGGCTCGGTCGACGCGTCGCAGGAAAAACATGTCCCCGTTTACACCGTCGAAAACAACACGGTCAACGTTAAAATCGGCTCCGTGCCTCACCCTATGACCGAAGAACACTATATCGAATGGGTATCTCTTCAGACCAGGCTCGGCAATCAGCGTAAAGAGCTCCGCCCCGGAGATAAGCCCGAGGTATGCTTTTCCGTTTGTCCGGACGATGAAGTCCAAGCCGTTTACGCTTACTGCAATCTTCACGGGCTTTGGAAAGCCTGAAACAAGACAATTTTGAAATCGTTTGTCATCGCCGGAGGAAAAAATGCTCGAAACAGGAATTAAAGCGCCGGATTTTGCGCTTCCAGATAAAGACGGAAAGCTTATAAAGCTAAGCGGTTTTCTCGGGAAAAAAGTCGTTCTTTATTTTTATCCCAAGGATAACACTCCCGGCTGTACGCGGCAGGCATGCGCATTTGCTGAAAAGCACGCTTCTTTTTCCGAAATCAATGCCGTCGTCGTGGGAGTAAGTAAAGATACGCCCGCTTCTCACGAAAAATTTGCCGAAAAATACTCTCTGCCTTTCGTTCTGCTTTCAGACGTCGCTCTCGATGCGATCAAGGCCTACGACGTCTGGCAAGAGAAAAAGCTTTACGGTAAAACGTCTTTCGGCGTAGTTAGAAGCACGTATATTATCGACGAAAAAGGATTCATAGAAAAGGCTATGCCAAAAGTAAAGCCCGACTCCAACCCGCAGGAGGTTCTCGATTATCTCCTCGGCAAATAAAACAACCTTCATAAAAACTAATAAGGAGCAGCCGACCGTATCGCCGGCGGCTGATTAAAAAAATGGAAATATCAAGCAGTATCAGATATATAGGCGTTAACGATCGCAAAATAGACATATTTGAAAGTCAGTATACGGTACCCAACGGAGTATCGTATAATTCTTACGTTATCCTCGACGAAAAAATCGCCGTAATGGATACCGTCGACGCACACTTCGCGCACGAATGGCTGGATAATCTCGACCGCGCTCTCGACGGAAGAAAACCGGATTATCTTATAGTCCAGCATATGGAGCCTGACCATTCGGCTAATATAGACAGCTTCCTTAAGGTTTATCCCGGCACTACCAAGGGTATCACCTACACGAACGCAACCGTCAGAATTTTATCGGCGTTGAACGAGGAAAGCTCGGCAGAGCTTAAGGCGCTTTCCGACGAGCTTTCGATGGAATATATTGCCCACCGCGGTGAAGTCGCCAATAAAAACGACCTCTCCGCCCTCTTTAATCTCGGATACGGTCTTTACGTCGTTACGAGCAACGACGGTAAAAAAGATAACGGTCTTATCGTCAACACCGTCACACAGGTCACGAACGAGCCTAATAGAGTTGCCGTTGTCATCAATAAGCAGAACTATTCCCACCATGTCATCAGGCAAACGGGAATTATGAACGTTAACTGTCTGAGCATAGACGCTCCCTTCAAGGTCTTTGAAGTATTCGGATTCCAGAGCGGCAGAAGTGTAGATAAATTTGCCGACTGCAAGCCCCTGAGAAGCGATAACGGATTGGTTTTTCTTCCTAAATACATCAATTCTTTCATGTCGCTCAAAGTAGAAAATTACATAGACCTCGGAACACACGGAATGTTCATTTGCGAAATCACCGAAGCCCGGGTTATTTCCGACAGAGAAACCATGACGTATACGTATTATCAGAAAAACGTCAAGCCCAAGCCTCAGACCGAGGGAAAGAAAGGTTTTGTCTGCAAGGTCTGCGGTTATATTTACGAAGGCGACGAGCTTCCGGAGGATTATATCTGTCCGCTTTGTAAGCACGGCGCGGTAGACTTCGAGCCGATTGAATAAGACCTTGAATCTATAAAAAACTATTAAAACACAACGAAAAAGCCCCGAGAATCATCGGGGTTTTTTAAGAATATATATACGTGGGGAAAACAACCCGTGATGAATGTCGTCTACGCTTCGGGCGCCGCCCAATAGTAGCATTTCATATTTGCAAGAATGTCCTTTATCACCTGCATCTGCCAAGCCTGCTTCTCTTCGGCGGAGATGTCGCGGGGGTCGTGGAAGAAAAACCTCGCATCTTTTTCAACGTATTTTCCATCCTCAGAATATACTTCCGTGATGTAATTTTCATCCCTCCTGTTATTGTACAACTCAAGGAAAATACCGCTCGGCTTATAGCCTTCAAGATACAGCATAAGCTCTTTTTGCAAACTCATCAATGCCATATACGTCTTTTTCGCATGGTTTGCTTCAAAATCATAATCGAGCGGAGCTAAATTGTCTGGATTGGCAAAAGGAGTATCCTGCATAACCTTCAGTTCGTCGCCTTCTTCTTTTCTCTTTCCATATCCTGGCACAATCTCTTTTATTTTCCCATTAGTACCGCTACTGATACTAAAAAAAACACCTATCTTTGTACCGTCAACATTAAATTCAAAACTAATTATTGTTTCGCTGAGAAGAAAATCGTCCGGAGTAAAAATCTGTTTATAATTACCTGCACGAAAAGTGTGAGAGACATTCACTAAATCGGAATAACTCTCAGGAAGATCTACAGTATACGCATGACGACGAGTAACGTATTGTTCAATAAACCCTTGTACATCGCTACCGTTAATACACACACCCCGGGCAACAAGTACGCCTCCGTAATGCCAGGTATCATCACAACAATGACGCAAACCTATAAATTCACCATACTCATTACAAGCCACTAAAACAGACAGACAAAAAACAATCGTTATGACAAGTAATAAATGTTTCGCTATGCCTTTTTTCATAGTTATCCCCTCCTTTTAATGGGTATGTTCTCCGGTGCCTAAAGTAATCTCGCCGGAGGATGTAGTATCATATCCGCAGATTTCACAGTATAATCCTGAAGGCTTAGGCCTCATTATATGTTCTTCTGCTACGGAATAGTTACATTTTGAGCAGACTTTGTAATGATAGGTAGACGTAAAGTGTAACAAATTAATATGAAAATCGTGTAAGTAAATTCCGCAGGATGCACAACTGCAATCGTCGTTAACGACGTTATGTTCGCATACGGTATACTGTCCGCAGGGACACCAACTTCCCACACATCCTTTATTCTTAAAACGAAGTTCCGATAAATGATTATGTTCTCCAATATAACGAAATGTAAGATAATCTCCCAATAAAAAACTGCTAACTGCTTTATTGCTCATTCCGTTAACATCGTAAATTTTATATACCCCATTTTTGTAACCATACACTATTACATTATGGCCATAAGCTACATCGGAAGAAGTAGAACCATCTTCACCAATAGTTATATCAACGACAACAGAAGTAAAATTTTGTGCTTCATATGATTTCATCTCCTTTTTTTATATTCTCATCCGCCAAATGGAACAAATATCTCTTATTATTGTCACATATATAATATTTCTTATTATTGTCACATACATAATAACACAGAAAAACAATACAGTCAAGCAAATTAAATTGTTGTAGTCAATAAATTTTATATTATTCTGTTTTTGTTTAATAATGGCAATAAAATTAATACGGAATCGATGAAATCTATTTTATCGGCAAGGAGTTAAGAAACTGTTTCCCTTATTTTTTATTTACAACCACAAATTTAGAAATTACATCCCTATCTATACAATGCGCGGTAAAATCCATCTTTTCCAACAAAAAGTCTTATATTCTCTCCGTTAAACAATCCGGATCGGTTTCGGCTTTTGAATCAAGCGTAGAGCGTTGTCCAACCAACTCTTCTTTTTTCTTTTCTAAATCGGATTTGAATTCCAAATACTCCGACTTCGGCAGTTCGTCATCTATGCGCATTTGCGTTAATCGCCTCATTTTTGCATCTATTGTCGCGATTTGCTGATCTAACTCGCCTTTTCTTTTATCGTTTTCCATTTTTCCTTCACGTGCATTAACACGATACAATGAAGAAACTTCTCCCAAAATATCTTTTCTACTTCCCCATAGTCCTGAAAAAATATGACGAGCCATCATTTCAAACTTCCAATCGCAAACTTCTCGCAAATCACACGCGCCGCTTGAATCAACCCCTGCCTGTTCTCGCACGGTCTTTGAACCGTTATTTAATTGATTATAGCACTTATAACCATAAATCATTTCGCCACTTTTGTTTTTATGCCATTTATTCCTACGCATTCGATAACCACAACGGCACCTTAACTTTTTACTCCATATATCTTTACTTGAATATATACCACTTTCTTTACGCACTTCTCCGTTTTGTGTCAGATAATGACAATGCCGCTTCTTTTGTTCCCGTATTTCTTTACATCTATCCCACTGTTCATCGCTGATGATTGGTTCATAGTTTCCTTTAATATAAAGATAAGTATCCTCATCGTAATTCTTTATAATTTTTTGGTCAAGAAAATTATTCCTGTGAGATTTTAGATAACCTTGATAGCCTTTATATGTTGCATTATGCAAAATACGAGAAATTTTTGTATTTTCCCAACGCACCAAGCCTGAACTATCTTTGCGACCTCGCCTAATCATTTCGTCACGAATTTGCGAAATACCTTTCCCCGCCGAGTATAAATCGTAAATCATTCTTACGGTTTCCGCCTGTTCGGGGTTAATTACATAAGTTCCTGTGTTTTTATCGCGGTCATACCCTAAAATATTTCCGTTCCCGTATAAAACGCCTTTATCTCGACTAATTTTTTGTCCCGCGCGCACGCGTTCCGAAGTTCTTCGGCTCTCTTCCTGTGCAAGCGTTGCCATAATCGTAAGCCGCAGTTCGCCGTCTCCGTCCATCGTCCAAATGTTATCAACGACAAAGTAAACTTCGACGCCATAGTTTTTTAATTCTCTTGTAACAACAAGCGTGTCAACCGTATTTCTTGCAAAACGACATACTTCGCGCGTTACAATCAGGTCAAATTTCTTCTGTTTCGCGTCTTGCACCATTTGCAGAAACGCAGGTCGTTTTTTTGCTTGCGTTCCCGTAATACCTTCGTCGATATCCTTTTTTAACACTATCCAATTATTATGACTGTTTGCTTGATCGTCATACCATTGCATTTGATTTTCCAACGCAGCCAACTGCGCTTCGTGTTCGGATGAGTAAACGACAGGGAGAATATGCAGCCGTTAAAAGATTTCGGCTACACGACTTCCTTTTACTTTATACCCGTGCGTGCTTTCCGCACCGATAAATTTATAAATAATTCTGATTTCCTGTTTGTGTGCGCTTCCGTCGGAATACTTCTCACCTATATAAATCCTGTCGATGAAATTATTCAGTATTTCGGGAGTAAGTTCCTTGATTTCCGTATAACTATTGACAACCTTCAGAAACTCACGAATATTGCTCTCTTCGTCGTTTACAACGTCTAACGCCTTTTTCAACTCAACGATTTCGCTCTTTAACGCCGTTTGTTCCGCCTCGTATTTTTTCGCCAACAAATCAAAGCGTTCGTCTGAAATTTTACCGGTTACGTTGTCTTCATACAGGTTTGCGATGATATCGTCAAGCATTTTTATACGATTTTCCGCTTTGGTAATTTTCGTTTGCGCCGAGAGTCGCACGCTCTGCATTTCTTTTACCGAACATTTACGATACTTTTCGATAAACTCCGACTCGTGCGTTTTCACTTCGTTCATCACCCGTTTGATATCTTCCAGAACCAATTCGTTCAGCACCCTCTTCAGAATCGAATGCGCCGTACACTGAATCTTCGTCCGTCTGTTGTATTTTGAACAAGCGTAAAAATCATAGTTTCTGTTTTTTGCAACACGTCTTAAAGTGATAGGAAATCCGCAATCGGCACAATATAACAGCCCGGCGAAAATATTGATATCGTCAAAGTGATTTTTTACAACCCTTTTCACCTGCGTCAACTTCTGCGCCAGATCAAACGTTTCCTTATCGACAATCGCTTCGTGATGATTTTCGATTATCTTCCATTCCGACGGATCGCGATAGACAAACCGTTTGTTTTTATACGATTTTCTCGTCGTTTTGAAATTTACGAGATTTCCGATGTAATTCGGATTACGCAAGATTTTATAAACCGTGCTTCTGTGCCATAAATACGGTTCGGTCGTGTCGTTCCGATACATATTCCTGCCCTGTTTCAGATAAAACGCTTTCGGGGTGTCGTAGCCCTTTTCGGTCAGTATTTTCGCTATCGCAAGCGCGTTATAGCCGTTTACGCATAGTCTGAATATCTCCCGGATTGTCGGCGCGCATCTTTCGTCTATCAGCCACTTGTTTTTGTCGTTCGGATCTTTCATATATCCGAGCGGCGGCGTGTTTGTCAGCGGTTTTCCCGATTCGCCTTTATTCCTTATCACCGCGCGTATTTTTTTGCTCGTATCTCTCGCAAGCCATTCGTTGAAAACGTTTTTGAACGGTATCAATTCGTTATCCGAGCCGTTTTCGCTATCCACGTTATCGTTTATCGCTATAAAATGAATATCTTTTTCGGCAAACGTAAATTCCGTAAGATAGCCGACTTTCAGATAATCTCTTCCGAGCCTTGACATATCCTTTACGATAATCGTTTTCACTTTTCCTTCGTCTACGTCGGACATCATTCTCTGAAAATCCGGACGATTGAAAGCTGACGTTAGATAACGATACTTTTGAAAACACTGGAAAATCAAGGTTTTTCGAGCGACGGACAAGCAGGGTATTGTACTAAAAACTGAATACGACGCAGAAGCGGCGTTTCTTACTCTCTATACGGGAGAACAGGAACGCCGCTTTTTTCATGCCCTTTGTTACGCAGTAGGGGCAGAAAAAGCCTTGCTACAAGCGGTTTTCCGGGTGCGTATATGGCGCGGCAAGGGATTTATACCTTATCCCCCGAAACCGCGCTTCTACTGCGTAACAAAATCCACAGCAAAAGGAGTGATTTACTATGGCAGTTTTCCGGGTGGAACGAAACAAGGGCTACACCGTTATGAGCAACCACCACCTACGCAACAAGGAGCTATCCCTAAAAGCAAAAGGGCTGTTGTCGCAAATGCTGTCACTCCCCGAAGATTGGGACTACACCTTGAAAGGCTTATCCCTTATCAACCGGGAGAAGATAGACGCTATCCGCGAAGCCATTAAGGAGCTTGAACGTGCCGGGTATATCGTCCGGTCAAGGGAGCGCGACGAGAAAGGACGCTTGCGGGGCGCGGACTATGTGATATTCGAGCAGCCGCAGCCGCCTACGCCGGATTTACCTACATTGGAAAATCCAACATTGGATAATCCAACGCAGGAAAAACCAACATTGGAAAAACCTACGTTGGAAAATCCAACGCAATTAAATAAAGATATACAAAGAACTGACTTACCAAAAAAAGAAAAATCAAATAC
>OLYJ01000002.1_pt1 | contig 175949 bp, 141 predicted proteins | sample 1674121 | NCBI WGS metagenome assembly OLYJ01 (sample SAMEA103958146, study PRJEB25191) | human gut metagenome | reverse complement strand
CCCCAATGGGTCCAGCGTCACGCTATGCGGTCTGCTAATTCGGATTTCCGGAATTGTTTGGACGTCGCGAAGCTAAAGGGTCCAGCGTCACGCTGGTTCTTTCGAGAAAGCTCGGCAAAGAACTTCACTCGCTTCGCGGATTCATACAGATTCTGACACGGAAAAAGCCGTTCGCCGAATTTACTTGATTTTATCGTATAAAAGCCCTCGCGGCAAATCCTATTACGCCACAAAGCCCGACGACATAACGCCGTCGGGCTTCTTACAGTCAAGTATTCATTGTTGCGCGGATAAATCTCCCGACTTTGCCGCCTCGACCGACAGGAATCAACTGTACTGACCTTCGATAAGGCAGACTGCGGCCTGAGTCATTTTCAGGATCTCGTCGCCTATGTCGCCCCTGTTTTCCGCGACGACCACGACCGCTCCCAATAAATCCCCCCGAACGATTATCGGATTAACGAGAAATTCGCTTATTTCCCTTTTTGCGGGAAGATATTTTTCGCACGATTCCCTTACGTGGCTCATTCTTCTCTTTCCTATGAGTCCACACATCGCTTCGTTCAGACCGCTGCTCGACAGATACCTCTCCGAACCCGAGATAAAGCCGTCGTTATCGGCAATAAGCACGCCCACCGAATATACTTTACGGAGCGTATCCGCAAGATTATCGGCAAAATCCCTGATTCCCTCGGTCGGACTGTACTTTTTAAGTATCAGCTCGTTCTGTTCGTTGGTGTAAATCTCCATAGACGTGCCGTTCTTGATTTTAAGCGTATTTCTCAGCTCTTTAGGCACGACTATTCTCCCGAGTTCGTCGACGTGTCTGATTATTCCGGTAGCTTTCAGCATTTTTTCTCTCTCCTGAATTTCTTAACACCCTTAATATGAGGGCTTTTTACGGGTTTTATTCCGCCATATAATGGCATTTTTTCCCTCGGATTTTCGGGGGCGGGCGTCCGAATATCAGATACGTCCGCGGATTAAAAAAGAATCCTCCTTAAAAAAGAGAATCCTCCGATTATCAGGGAAAAAGCCCCGCGCATAAAATGAAAATAAGGATTACCGCACGAGGGAGAAAGACTTATGAAAAGACCGAATATAAACCGATATAAAAATCAGAAGGATTTCGAGCAATCGCTTTGCCGCGAGAGAAAATGCTGCCGTGAAAGCGACGAAAAAAACGATTACGGCTGCAGCCTCAGCGTGAACGAGCGCGAAAGCGAACTTAAAGTCAGAAACGAAAAACTCGACCTCGTCGTAAAATGCAAAAACAAGCGTGACGCTTGAGCGCAGTAGCTTCGCGACGCCCAAACAATTCCGAAAATCCGAATCAGCAGACCGCATAGCGTGACGCTGGACCCGTTGGGGGCGTTCGCCCGATAAAGTTAAGTAAATTCGGCGAGCAATCTTTTCCGTGTCAGAATCTCTCTGATTCCGCGAAGCTATCGGAGTTTTTCGCCCAGCCTTTTTACAAAAAGGCTGGTCAGCAGCCGATGGGTTTATGGGTATAGAATTTTGCGAGGCCGCCCTCGGAGGTTTCGCGGTAGGCGTTGGCGAGGTCTTTTCCGGTTTCGTACATCGTCTTTATGATGAGGTCGAGGGAGATTTCGCGGGTATCGGAGAGGAAGCTCGCGAGGTTCATAGAATTGATTGCGCGCATAGCCGCGACCGCATTTCTTTCTATGCAGGGAATCTGAACGAGTCCGCAGACGGGATCGCAGGTAAGACCGAGATGATGTTCGATTGCGGTTTCTGCGGCGTATTCGATTTTATCGATATCGAGAGAAAACATTTCCGCGAGCGCGCCCGCGGTCATCGAACACGCGCTTCCGATTTCCGCCTGACAACCGCATTCCGCGCCGCTTATCGAAGCGTTGGTTTTGATGAGGTTTCCGATAAGTCCGCCCGTCGCGAGCGCTCTTATTATATCGCTCTGAGTCTTGGAATGCCTGTTGGACATATAAAGCAAAGCCGCAGGCATAACTCCGCAGGCTCCGCAGGTAGGAGCGGTAACTATCGTTCCGCCGCCGGCGTTTTCCTCCGCGACCGCGAACGCGTAAGCGCAGACAAGTCGGTTTTCGCGGGTTTCGGGAGATTCGTCTATGTGCGAACGTCCGTAAAGCAAAGGAGCCTTTCTCTTGACGTTAAGACCGCCGGGAAGGATTCCCTGAGTTTTGAGTCCGCGCTTTATTGCGGCTCTCATCGTGGACCAGACGTTCATAAGGAAATCTCTTATGCCTTCGCCCTCGAATTCGAAGACGTACTGCGAAAGAGTCATATCGTTTTCCGCGCAGTAAGCCTTGATTTCGTCGAATGTGTTGTGCGGATAAACGGTTTTCGGCTTGACTTCGTCCTCTCCCTCGATAACGACGGCTCCTCCACCTACGCTCATAAAGCGCTTGAAAACGAGCATATTGTCGTTTTCGTCGTAGGCGGCGATGGTCATCGTGTTTGGATGAGGGAGGTCGGTCTGCGTGAGGTTGAAAATAATATTGGCTTTGTCGCCGAGGACTTTTTTAAGCACTACGTCCGTACCGTGTCCCTTACCTGTGAGGGCGAGGGAGCCGAAAAGAGTTACGTCGTAGCGAGCCGCGTCGGGAAAACGTTTCAATATATAATCAGCGGCGGTTTCGGGCCCCATCGTATGCGAGCTTGACGGTCCGGTGCCGATTCTGTACAATTCTCTGACAGAGTACATAGTACACCTCGAAAAAATCGAAATATAGACCATTATAACATATTTCGTCCCCGTTTGCAACCGCTGTAAAAAATATCTTCCTACTTTTTGTTTAAATCGTGCGTCCGAGTCCGCGCGCGGAGAGTTTTCCCTTCGCTGCACATATTAAAATATACCGAATCAAAAAAAAATCCGCAAAATACCCCGAATTCGATTGCGGAAAATGCAATATTAATGTAAAATGAATAAGTTAATCTCGTTTTGATCGGAATCCGAGTCTGCGGTCGGAGCCGCGTATAACAGAAAAATCCCGAATCCGCGGAAAATCTCCGGTTTACGGAAATCCGCGATTGCGGAAAAATCCGAATCAAAGCTTTATAAGGAGCCTCAAATGCCCAACAATCAGTCAGCCGGCAAATCCAAAGCCAAAAAATACCACGAAGTCGTTCTCGGCGGCGAAAGAAGCGCCCATCTCGAGAAAAAAGTCAACGAACTCGGCTCGTGGGAATTCTTCAGATACCTTTACGGCAACTTCTCCTGGAAGCTCGTCGTCGTCAATATGATACTCCTCGTATTCGTACTTCCCTGTATCATATTGCTGCTTAATTTCACGACTCTTACGAGCGTCAACTTCGCGGCTAACCTTCCCACCGACGAAACCTTCCTCGCCGGCGGAACCTATTGGTTCGGAATAAAGGACTATACGGCTTCGCTCACGAGCGGAAATATGCAGAATTCCGCGCTCTGGACGGCAATCCTCATCATCTTCTCGACTCTCGCGCTTTCGGGCGGATTTTCGGTAGTCAGAGATTCTTTCTGGGGAGGCGAACTCAAAATCTTCAGGCCGTTTTTCCGCGGAATCAAGGAAACTACCCTCACGATGCTTCCGTTTATGATAATCCTCGCAGGCCTTTTCTACGCCTTCACCTATATCCTCAGCGTTATCCTTCCGCTGGTTCCGACCTTCGTCTATATCATCGTAGCCGTTACGCTCTACGGACTTCTGGTTCTTCTCGCGATATACGTTATGATAGTGTTCTCGACCTACGGCGCGTACAAGCAGGACCTCAGAACCACTCTTCTCGACAGCTGGGAGCTTTATAAGGCAAGCTTCGTCGCAAACCTCTTCTCGTTTATCCTTGCGTTTGCGCCCATAGTCTACCTCCTCGCGAGCGGTCTGAATTCCTCGGGATTCCTTAACTCCCTCCTCATCGTAATGTTCTGTCTTCTCGGATTCTTCTATACGGTTTTCGTCTGGGAAGTCCATATGATGAAAACGTACAGGCTTTATCATCCCGTCGAAAAGAAAATCGTCAAAAAGAAAGGCTGACGGCTTATTTCGGACGTCCTTTGCGGGGCGTCCTTTTTTTATACGGAAAAACCGAAGAAAATCGGATTTTGCAGGGAAAAAAGTCTCACAAACAGTTGACAAAAAAGAAAAAATATTATAGAATTTACAGGCTGTGGCTATCTGGACTGCAATTAAGCTCTACAGTCCGACCGCGTTTTCCACTTGCGCAGATAACCGTCGTGAACAGCGTCAGCTTAAATTTACGGAGGAAATTCCATGAAAACGTTTATGGCTCATCCCGAAACCGTTACCAGCAAATGGTACGTCGTCGACGCTACCGGTATGGTTCTGGGAAGACTTGCAAGTCAGGTCGCGGCTATTCTTCGCGGCAAAAACAAGCCCGAATTCACGCCCCACGTTGACACAGGCGACCACGTTATTATCATAAACACCGATAAGATCGTTCTTACCGGCAACAAGCTCGAAGAAAAGAAGTACTACCGTCACAGCGGCAGAGCCGGCAATCTTCACGTTATCCCTGTTAAATCCCTTATGCCTCAGCGCAGCGATTACGTCGTTATGCGCGCGGTGAAAGGTATGCTTCCCAAGAACAGCCTCGGCGCTGCAATGCTTAAGAAATGCCGCGTTTACAGAGGCGCAGAGCATAATCATCAGGCGCAGCAGCCCGTTGAACTTAAGTTGGACTAATGAGGTATGGCTATGAAAACTTTAAGTAAGAAAAAGAATCAGATCTGGGGAACGGGAAGAAGAAAGAAGTCGGTTGCCCGCGTTCGTCTTATTGCCAACGGCAACGGCGCCATCACCATCAATAATCGCGACATCGATCAGTATTTCGGACTCGATACCCTTAAATACATCTGCCGTCAGCCTCTTATGGTTACCGACACGCTCGCTAAATACGACGTTATCGTAAACGTTCACGGCGGCGGTTACACCGGACAGGCAGGCGCTATCCGTCAGGGCGTTGCTCGTTCTCTCGTCCTTGCGGGCGAAGACAAAGCCGCTCTCAAATCCGCGGGATTCCTGACTCGTGACCCGAGAATGAAAGAACGTAAGAAATACGGTCTTAAAAAAGCTCGTCGCGCTCCGCAGTTCAGCAAGCGTTAAATCGCGGAATCCGTTCGTTTCCCCGGAAACGACGATGCAAAGACAGAACCTTATTATCCTCCTCGGATTCGTTCGGGGAGGATTTTTTGCGTCGATTTTCGGACAATCCGAACTTCTTGCGCGAATTTGCGGATTGGTTGAACGAATTAAAGACTTCGTTAAACGAACTTAAGCTTTCGCTAAACGAATCCTATGACTTAATCGGACAAACTCCAATAAAAAAGACCTCGGAAAACCGAAGCCTTACGAAAATCCATAAAAACCCGCGCCCCAATCGGCCGCGGATATTAAACCGCACGCAAAAAAGCAGCCCGCGCGCACGCAGACTGCTTATGGAGCTAATGAGGGGATTTGAACCCCTGACCTGCTGATTACGAATCAGCTGCTCTACCGGCTGAGCCACATTAGCATTTAATCGAGCCGTACCGAAAAGCACGGCTCGGATTCTTACGCATAAAATTCGGAAAGAAACTACCCTTATTTCTTCTTTGCGGCAGCCTTCGCAGCTTCCTTCGAGGCAGCTTTCTCGGCTCTCTGAGCCTTGAGCTTTTCGGAAAGAGCGGCTTTTTCGGCAGCCTTACGTTCTGCGGCAGCCTTCTGTTCCGCCTGTTTAAGGGACTTCTTGTCCATCTTGACGACAACTACGCCGTTCTTGAGCTGATAGAGAGCTTTAGCAATCTGAGCCTTCTTGTGGTTAGCCGCATTCTTATGAATAACGTGATGAACCGCAGCGTTATCGATAAGCGACGCCGTCGTCGGCATAAGCTGTTCCGCAAGGGCAACGTCGTTCTCCGCAATAGCCGCGTTGAATTTCTTGACGGCGGTATTCATTCTGCTGCGAACGATCTGATTGTTGAGTTTCTTGACTGCTGTAACTTTTACTCTTTTCTCTGCTGATTTGATATTCGGCATATTATGCTCCTGTTATGTCTTTCGGTTTTGTCCGATTTATTACTTCGTTAGCCTGTCTATTTTATCATAATTCATAAAATAACGCAACGATTTTCCCTCGTTTTATGAAAAATTTTTTCGTTCATATTTTTATTTTTAGCCTTATGCGATTAAGCTCCGCGACTTCCGTCAATAATCCCCGCAGGACAATCCCGGAGGTCAGAAATGCGCAAATCCACAGCTACCGTGCAGCAATGCCGACAGGCTATCTCTTCTCTTATCGGCAAAAAAGTAACCGTCCGCCATAACGCCGGAAGAAACAAGGTTATGGTTTTCGTCGGAACGGTAAGCGAAGTCTACGGCGGCGTTTTCGTCATAAAAACGGAAAACGGCGTAACCGACCGCAGGACTTTTTCCTATCAGGATATGCTTTGCGGAGATATAAGGCTCAGAGCGGCGCCGGAAAATCCTCCCCGCGAAGCTCAGTAATTATCGTCGTCCTCTTCGTCCTCGTCGTCGAAATCGTCGAAATCGTCGTCCGAATCGTCTACTTTGACTTCCTCGAAATCGTCGTCCTCGTCCTCGAATTCCTCGTCCGCTTCCTCTTCTTCGTCCTCGAATTCGTCCTCGAAATCGTCGTCTATATCCTCGGGCGGAAGGGTTCCGTCGTCTTCGGTGGATTCGTCCTCGTCGTCGAGGTATTCTCTCCAGTCCTCGTCCTCTTCGTCGGGATCCTCGCTCGCTTCCTTGGCAAGGCGGCATTCCTGACACATATCCTCGTCGAAGGAGATGAAGTTGCGTTTGCATACGGGACAAAGCTCGAGGTCTTCTTCCTCGTCGGTAAACGTATTGAGCGGTTCGCCCAGCTCTGCTTTGCAGACATCGCACATATCCTGTCTGGGATCGATGTAATTAAGCTCGCAGCGCGGACACTTGATATATTTCGTCATAGATTATCTCCCCTCGGAATCGTTTCTGTAAAAAATCGCTCCCGAAAATGCTGTCATATTATATATTCATTTCAAAAAAAAGTAAACTATATTTGCGCATAAAATAATATTTTTTTATATCAAAAAAATTCCGTCCGCAAAACCTCCGCAAATTATGCGGATTTCCGCTTCATAAGGAAAAACCCGCCTGACGGAAAGGTCGGACGGGTTCGGTTCGATAGGGGATTATTTCTTTTTTGCTATTTCTTTTTCCACGAAAGAAGAAATATCGCCTACGGTTTTAAGCTCGGCGACGGCTTCGTCGGGAATGCTGACTCCGAATTCGTCTTCGAGGTCCATAATCATTTCCACTATGTCGAGAGAATCTGCGTTAAGGTCTTCTACGACGCGGCATTCGGGCTTGATGTCTTCGCGTTTGAGCTGAAGATGATCCACGATTATATCCCTGAGTTTTTCAAATACCATAAAATTTCCTCCGTTTGAACCGCTCGGAGGAAAATCTCCGGATCGGCTCTTTGATTCCATACCATTCTATCATAAATCGAGTTTTTTTACAAGTGTTTATAAATCAATAATACGAATTTTACGAAATTCAGGAAAAAATTCCGTATTCGGGCGGTAAATCGGAAAAATCGGGCATATATAATTAAGAGGACACGAAAAAATCCGGACTTGCGAGTCAATAACAGAATTTTGCGAGTCGATAATCGGACTTTGCAAACTCGGATAAACCAAAAAATCGGAAACTCATATAAAAAAGCGAAAAATTCCCGAGGTTACGGACTTCGGAAAATCATTAAGGAGAATCGTATGAAATACTTCTTTATCGGAGCGGGCGGCGCGGGAATGAGCGCGCTTGCGGGTTATCTTACGAAAAAGGGCGAGGACGTTTCGGGCTGCGACGCGGTTATGAGCCAGGCCGTCGAGAGCCTTCGGCTTATGGGGGCAAACATAACGACCGACCCCGAGCGCATAAAGAGCGCGGATATTGCGGTTTACTCCGCGGCTATTTCCGAAGACGATCCTTTTCTCGCGGCCGCAAGAAAATACGCGGCGAAGGTTATGCGGCGCGACGTGCTTTTAGGGAGCGTTTTCAATTCCTTTCCCTGCTCGGTAGCCGTTGCGGGAATGCACGGAAAAACCACAGTTTCCGCTCTCGTAACTCATATTCTCTCGCGTGCGGGACTGGATCCGTCGGCTTTTATCGGCGGCGCGATGAAGCCCGAGGGACGGAATTTTCTCTGCGGGAAGGGCGATTACTGCGTCGCGGAGGCATGCGAATACAAGAAAAGCTTCCTTCATCTCCGACCTACCGTCGCGGTGATCCTGAACGCCGACCTCGACCATACGGACTGTTATCCCGATATGGAAAGCGTTTACCGCGCCTATAACGAATTCATCGGCGGAAGCGACGAAAACGCCCTTATAATCGCTCACGAGAGCTGTAATAATTTCATAAAAACCGACCGCAAAGTCGTTTATTTCGGAGAAAACGAGGGCTGCGATTTCAGAGCGACGGATTTCGCCGAAAAAAACGGAAGATTCTCCTTCGTCGCGGAAAAAAACGGCTCGAAGCTCTGCCGTATAACCCCTTCTCTTTTCGGAAAGCACAACGCAATCAACTCTCTCGCCGCCTTCGCGACGGCTTATTCTCTCGGAATCGAGCCTCTCGTAATTGCCTCCGCTCTCGGAAATTTCCCCGGGATAGTCCGCAGAGCCGACGTCAAATTCATCGGAAAAAAGGAGATAATCGAGGATTACGCCCATCATCCCGAGCAGATAAAAAGCCTTCTCGAAGCCGTAAAATCCACGGGACGGAAGCGTCTGACCGTAGTTTTTCAGCCGCATACCTACAGCCGAACGAAAAGCCTCGCGGACAGATTCGCGACCTGTTTCGACGAAGCCGAGGAGGTCGTGCTTCTGCCCGTATACGCCGCGCGCGAAAATCCCCTGAAGGGCGGAACGAGCCGCGACCTTTACGAGGCGATAAAGGCGAAAAATCCCGGCCTTACGGTCTATCTCGCGGAATATTTCCACGAAGCCGCGGGACTTATCGAAGCTCTTCCCGACGACCGGACGATTCTTCTCGTAGGCGCGGGCGATATCACGAATATCGAGAAATTCCTTTCCGTTTAATGCAAAAACCTTCCGAAAACCCGATAAATCTCCGAAAAATACAGAAAAAAGCCTACGAAAATCAAAAAAAGAATTCCGAAAAGACCGAAGAATTCCGAAAAGACCGAAGAATTCCGAAAAAATCGAAAAAGCTCCGATAAACGCAAAAAAAGACTTCCCGAAAGAGAAGTCTTTTGCATTTTAAAAAATCATTCCTTCACGAGTACGCTCTTCGCGTCGAAATTGATCTCCCCGCGGTTCTCGTAAACCGAAGGAACCGCCTCGAATCCCACCGTTCTTTCGATGAGTCCGTGGGTTTTGACGGCTTTGGTCGCAAGGAGATTTATAGCCGAAGGAAACGCGCCCGAGCCGCTGTCTATCGTGCAGACCGAGAGCTGCTTGCGGCAGATGAGCGAAAAGTCCGCGGTTACCGACGCCTGTTCGCAGCCGACCGCGCAGATTATTCCGTTCGGCGAGCAAACCGAAAGTCCGACGTCGATTTGTCCGGGCTTATTGGTAAGATAAATGACCTTTTCGCAAAGTCTTCCGCCCGTCATAGAGATTATCTCTTCCTTGACGTCCGTTTTTCCGCAGTTGAGCGTATAGGGGATTCCCGCTTCGGCCGCGAGAGCGAGCATTTCGTCGCTTTCGTCGATAACGATGGGAATCGCCTGATAATAAGCGATAAGCTGAGCCATAATATTACCGATTTTGTTTGCCGCAAGCACCGCGATGTGATCGCCCTTCTGCACGTCGATTTTATCAATCGCGTTGATAGCCATAGCCACGTATTCGGTGAAAACGGCGGACTCGAAAGGAACGTTCTGCGGAATCTTATGGACGCATTCGGACGGAAGGGTTATGAAATCCGTCTGAAGACCGTCTACGTCCACGCCGAGAATATGTTTTTTCCTGCACTTCTCGGGGTGACCGGTTTTGCAGTCGATACATTCTCCGCACGAAATATACGGGTCGATAACCACTCTGTCGCTCTTCTCGAAAAAACCGTCGTCCGCGTGGGCTTCGCTGACTACTCCCGCTCCGTGCCTGCCCGGAATGATCGGCGCGCCGTTTCCGCTTTCATAAGTCTTTATATCCCTGCTCGAAACCGCAAACTGTTCGATTTTCACTCTCACGAGCGACGGAGAAGAAACCTCTCCGCTTTTAGCCTCGTATCTTTCAATCCGTTCGGGACCGGTTATCCGCCAAGCCTGCATACCGTCATCTCCTGATAATTCTTCTTTTCCTGCGGCAAAAGCCGACCGATTCGGCATAGGCGATTGCGCCGGGAAAAACTTCCGAGTATATTATACGCAGCCGTTCGGATATTGTCAAGCATTTCCCGATTAAAGCGATATACTCGTATCGAAAAGTAAGCGCGCCGACGCAATTCCGCAAAAAAGCCCCCCCCCGCGGTTTTCGTCCTATCCCCGAAAATAAACCCGCTGAATTCGTCCGATTCGCAAAAATGAATCAACGGAATATGTCCGATGGCGGATAAACGGAAGATTTTTTGCGGGAAAAACGGTACAATCGTTTCGATAAATCGATGTTTGTGAAAGGATTTTTGCGGAAAACAGAGCTTTGATACGTAATCGGCCTTCGGTCGGTGCTTTTTTAATTTATTATACTAAACTAAACAAGGCATTTCAATAAATAAAGCGTATTGTACATTCTTTTTTATTTAAAATTCTTGACAATTGATTTGATGTTATGCTATAGTAATTCAAGATAACAGGCGTATTTGTAGGACTGACCTTTTTGTAGGACAGGAATATTTTACGACAGTCTCGCGCGACCGGAGTAGCTACCGGTATGAAACAACCCACAACGACTTATAACTGAGGATCCGCAATGAAAAACGAAAACAAAAAAGACGTAGTAAAAGAAGCTCTCGAAAATATTGAGGTTTTCGAGGAGCAATTCAGGGAAACAGGTACTTTTGATAAACAGGAATACCACAGGGATATGGATCTTATAATGGATTTGGTCCTGTACTATCACCTCGGACGCATTATCAGGCCTATTCACGAAACTCTCAAGGCAAAAAACAACGATTTTATGCAGCTTAATTCAACTCAAAGGAACATAATAGGAAATCTCGCGGCTCGAGGCGACTGTACAATCGGCGAACTTGCGGGATTTGCTACGTGTTCGTATAAAAATATGTCGAAATTCCTTGAAGATATAGAACGGGCCGGTTATGCCGCAAGATATACCGATCATAAATGCCGTCGGTTTACGTATGTGACTTTAACCGAAAAAGGAAAGGAATTTCACGGTCGTTTTCAGACAGAAACGCATAAAGAGGCAAAAAAATTATTCGATTCTTTCTTTTCAGACGAACAGCAGCTGGAAATAATCAAGCGTTATGCGGCGCTCGGGGAGATTCTTTCGGAATTTGACGCCAACCCTGACCTGACCAAAGATCTTGATGAAAACTGAGAACGACTTATAAGCCGCAATGCACGGTTCAGGAGCAGCGGTTTTTTACGATTTAGCAGTAACAGAAGGAGAATGCACAATGACAAAAACAAAATCATTTCTCGTGATACTTATTCTTGCTACAACGATAATTCTTGCAGGATGTTTCGGAGTCGTCACACCGACTCCCGAACGCAGCGAAGTAATCCGTCTTACGCCGAGTCGGGTAAACGCATATACTAATCCTGCGGTTATCGAAAGCGTCGGCGAATTGAATTCAGACGCGATGTCGCTGAAATCGGACGACAGAATCTGGGTAATCGTTCAAACGAAAGGTAAATCCGTTTCCGACATTTACCTTGACGGAAAAATAACCGGTAAATTCAGTGATTACGCACTTACGGACGAAGCCGCGGAAGCCGCTTCCCGACTTGTCGAACGGCAGAAAGAAATTATGGCTCTTATGAAAATTCTCGATTCCGATATCGAATTTTCGCACTCGTATACTTCGCTTTTATCGGGATTTGCGGCAGAAATACGTTACGGGGACATACGGGAAATCGAAGCCCTGCCCGACGTAGAAAGAGTCATAATTTCCGAAAAATACGCTCAGAGCGACGCTTCTTTCGAGGATATAGCCGAAATGATGAACGATTCGGGAATATTCGCTTCTCATCCGGACTATAAAGGCGACGGAATGCTCATTGCAGTTCTGGACAACGGACTTGACTATAATCATTCGGCGTTTCAGGTAATGCCCGAAAAACAGAATCTTACCTATTCCGACGTGGAAAAAACGATAAACGGAATCTGGGGCGTTTCCTCTCTCGGAGAAAGTTTCACCGCGGATAATATTTATAAATCGGCAAAGATTCCGTTTCAGTTCGATTATGCCGACCGCGACGCCGACGTACTTACCGACAGTACAAGCATAAACTACTTTTCCACATTTCACGGAACTCACGTTTCGGGTATAGCCGTAGGCAACGACGAAAATATCCGCGGTTCCGCGCCGAACGCCCAGCTTGCATTTATGAAAGTGTTCGGAGATTATTCCGGCGGAGCAGAAACCGTTGATATCATCGCGGCTCTCGGAGATTGCGCGTATCTCGGCGTAGACGCTCTTAATATGAGTCTCGGATCGACCGCAGGCTTCACTTGCGAAAGAAACGCCGACCTGTTTTTCGTGAACGAAATGTACTCCAAACTCGAAAAACTCGGTATACTCGTATGCTGCGCGGCCGGCAACGAAACAAACACGTCTTTGACGTATGCGGACGGTTTTATTTATTCGGGCAATCCCGATTCCGGTCTTATCAGCTCTCCCGGCTCGTATGACGCGGCGTATGCGATAGCAAGCGTCGACAGAGTTCCGACGGGTATTTTTTATGCCGACGGTTCGGCGGTTACTTATCGTCCGGCTGTTGCACCCGCAGAATCCGAAGGGTTCGACGTGATGGGTATGATTCTCGGTGAAAAAGAGCGTCGGGAATTGGAACTTGTCGTCGTCCCCGGATTTGGGCAGGTCGATGATTACGAAGGTCTTGACGTAACGGGCAAGGCGGTTCTTGTGACGAGAGGAGAGATATCTTTCGAGGAGAAACAGGCGATTGCGTCCGAAAAAGGTGCGGTACTGTGCATTATCCGCAATAACGAAGCCGGCATAATCAACGCACAGATAACCGACCTCGTTATTCCGACGATAACGGTACAGCAAATCGACGGGAAAAGACTCGAAAACACGACGAAAGTAGTTTTCGAAAAAGATCTTTCGGTAAATATAATTTCTTCTTTCTCTTCCTGGGGGCCTCTTTCCGACCTTAAACTTAAACCCGATATAACCGCTCCCGGCGGCAGTATCTATTCCGCTATGCCTAAAGGTTATTCGGGAGGAAGCTACGCTTATCTCAGCGGCACGAGTATGGCATCTCCGAATCTTACCGGACTTATCACGACCGTGAAGCAATACGTCAAAGAAAGGTTCCCGGCCGCAACCGAGCTTGAAGTAAGAAATCTTTGTTACAGACTCGTACAGAGTACGGCTGTTCAGACTCTTGACGCCGGAGGAAATCTTGCAAGTCCGAGAGCTCAGGGTGCAGGCATAGCCGATGTAAAGCGGGCAATCGAAACCGACGCTTACTTATGGGTAACGGGATCGTCGAGAACGAAGCTCGAGCTGGGCGATGACAAAAATCGCGACGGCGTATATACTCTGAGATTCAACGTTACCAATTTCGGAGACAATACTCTTTCCTATCGCCCGGAAGTTTCGTCGTTTACCGAAACTCTTAACGACAACGGGACTCTCGCTCTGCGTTCGTATCCTCTCGATAAAGGAACGGTCAAAGTGTCGTCCGATGCGATAAGTAACGGAGTTATTATTCTGGAAGCGGGCGAGACCGCCTCGGTTACCATCGTAATAACGCTCAGCGACGACGAAAAACAATATCTCGATAATGGTTTTGAAAACGGAATGTACGTCGAAGGTTTTGCGTTCCTTCGGGCGGAAAACGGTACGGATATCGATTTGTCCATACCTTTCCTCGGATTCTACGGAGACTGGACCGACGCACCTATATTCGACGTTACGGCTTACGACAATAAAGAACCCGCAGTTTACGGCAGTACCGTTTACGGTATATTCGGAAGATATGATCAGTATTATCCGATGGGAACGTATTCCTTCTTTACTCCGGAAAATCCCGACGAGGAAGTTCCCGAGGCAAGTTACGACAGAATAGCTCTTACCTGCGACGAAGACGGTGTAGGCAGCATTTACGCAATTTATCTCGCCGATTTCAGAAACATATCCTATATGGAATACAATCTTACAGATGAGGAGACCGGATACACCTACTTCACTTACCACGATTACAACGTACGTAAGATGTACTATAACGCAAGTTCTCAACAAATTGTAGTTGCCGGTCACGATTTGAACATAGGAGACCTGCTCGAAACATACGACTTCTCGAGTAACCAAAGGCTTATTCTTTCGGTGGACGCATATCTTGACACAGAGGGCAAAAACAGCCACAGAAGGCTTGAATTCCCGATATATCTCGATTTCGAAAAGCCTGTACTCGAAAAGGCGGAAGTTCGGGAGGAAAACGACAGAATACTTGTGGATATGGATGTTTACGACAACCATATTCTCGACAATCTTCTTCTCTGTACGCCGGGCGAAGATTCGGAGGATCTTTCCCTGCTTACTAATTTTGCGCTTCCGGTAAATAATTACGTACAAGGACAGATTAACACTATAACGCTCGACGTTACGGATTACATCCCGGGAATGAAAGACGGACAGTTTTACGTAGCTTTCAGTGATTGCGCACAGAATCAGAGCATTTATCATATAGGCGATTTCTCCGGATATATCCGTACCGAAAACGCATCCGACGAAATGAACGGCATTCCCGACAAATACGATTTCGACGCAATCAGAAATCGACTTGAATCGGAAAGAGGTATCCGATTCGACAAAGGAGCACCCGAAGACGTCATAAGGACATACGTTCTTTCGGAAATAGAGGCTCTCACCTATAAGGCGGTTCCCTCATCGCAGGTAAACAGCGTCTACGAAAGCGGCGAACATAAATTTACGGTCAACGACAACGGCGAACTCGTCAGATACGAAGGACCGGGCGGATACGTGGTTATTCCCGAAGATATCGGTATCACGTCTATACTCGGTACCGTAGACGTATTCAGGGCAAGAAAAGATATTACGGGCGTAACGATTCCGCAAGGCGTCGAAACTCTCGGAAATACCTGCTTCTATCAGTGTTCGGCGCTTAAATCCGTAAGTCTTCCGTCTACGCTCAGAGTCTACGGAGCAAACTGTTTCCGCGCCAGCGGACTCATCGAATGCGATATTCCCGAAGGCGGCGAAACTTTCGGAAGCAGTATTTTCTGCGAATGTCCCGACCTTGAAAGGGTTACCTTCCCGTCTACATCGAAAGGTGTGTTCCCGACGCAAGCCATAGCTTTCTCGCCCAAAATCAAAGAATTCTATATGCCTGACGGATTTACGTCGGTCGGTTCTCAGCCGGTTATAAGGTGCGAAGGACTCGAGAAGCTCAGGATTTCACCCAATCTTACCAAACTTGCAAACTACTTTGCACACGGCTGCTTGTCGCTCACGGAAGTAAATTTCGTCGAAATGACAAAAATTACCGAATGGAATCTGTCGTGCTTCAGCTGGTGCGATCTCAGGAACGTGGAGTTGCCCGCAAACGAAAACGGCGCCGTAGTAGCGATGGGCTCGGAAAGTTTTGGCAAAAATCTCAATATCGAACATTTCACTTGTCGGGCAAATATCAACCGATTCTATTTTGTTATGGACTATACTCCCGAATTGAAAACAATAGATTTCTACGGAAATATCGACGGAGCTATTGACGGCAGTCAGTTCACTTCCGCTCACAATCTTGAATACGTCAATTTCTACGGCGACGTCAAAGTTATCGGTTCCAACTACTGGCCGGAATTCAGCTTTTCCGACTGTGGAATGAAATCCGTGCATTTCTACGGAAACGTAGGCGAAATAATAGGCACGAATTTCTCCAATTGTCCAAATCTTTCGGAAGTGGTCTTCCATAAAAATATCGGTAAAATCAACCACTTCCCCTTCGGAGGCTGTCCGAATCTCAAAAACTTCACCGTATCCGAAGATAACGAATATCTTATTTTCGACGAAGAAACCAAAATCGTCTACGACAACGAAAAAACGAAGATGTTCGTTCCTTCCGGATGGGATTACGACGGAATTCTCGAAATCCCCGATACGGTAACTACTCTCGAAAACGGTCAGTTCGGTTCTTCGCAAGACAGTCTTGAAGGTCAGACTTTCACGTACTCCATAGAAGAAAACGTTATTACTTCCTCGCTCAGCAGCTGGCATCCTCCTCTTGAAAACGAAGTAAAGCCTCTGCTTAAGGGCGTGGTCATTCCCGAATCGATAAAGAATATACCGATGTATGCGTTCAAGGGCTTCACCGGACTGAAATCGATTGAATTCAAAGGCAATATAGAGGAAATCGGCGATTACGCATTCTACAAGTGCGGCTTCGAAGAAATTATCATACCCGACGCGGTGACTTATATCGGAAATTATGCTTTTTACGGTTGTAAAAATCTGACGAAAGTCGTGATAGGAGATAATCTTGAAATAATCGATACCTATGCTTTCGCGGAGTGCGGCAATCTTAAAAACGTAAATCTTCCCGAATCTCTTACGGCGGTTAAGAATTACGCCTTTATGAATACGTCTCTCGAATCGATAAAGATTCCCGAGTCTGCGGCAATATTCAATCCGCTTACGGTCCTTTACGGCGTTAAAACATTTAAGGAAATAGCCGTAGCCGAAGGAAACCCGATACTTTCGGCTAAGGAAAACGTTCTTTACAATAAGGACGAGACCATTCTTTATAAGTACAATTCCGCCGGCGACAGACGAGAATTCATAGTTCCCTTGTCGGTAACCGAAATAATCGAATATGCCTTCGAAATGGCCGGAAGCCTCGAAAAAATCGATTTTTCCGACGTATGCGAAATCGGCAGATACGCGTTTTTCCGTTCGGGACTTAAGGAAATCAACCTTACCGACCGTATACGGTTTATAGGAACTCACGCTTTTGCGGAAATGAATGTCGAAAAGCTTACGATAGCGTCGGGAACGAATATTTTTGATTACTCTTACGTATTCAGGAATACTGCAATAACAGACATTGCGGTAAATAAAAACGAATTTTTCAAAGTTGAAGGCGATTTCGTTATGAATACAAGGGGCAACGTAATATACGACTATATCGGCGACGAAATCGAAACGCTCGTTATTCCCGAAGGGATTACGAGAATCGCTCCGTACGCCTTCAAAAATGCAAAAATAACCAATCTCGAACTTCCCTCCACGCTTAAATCGATAGGCGCGGAAGCGTTCTTCGGCTGCGGGCTGGAAACCGTTACTTTCCGTTCGGAAACGGCTCCGAGGTTCGAATGCGAATACAACGCGGAAAAGACTATGTTTTATGCGAACTTCGGCGAATTCGATATCGAAACCAAGCCTTCTATAAAGGCGATATTCCCCGAAAATGCTACTTATCTCAGAAACTATATCTTCAGATTTATGTTTGCAATCGAAAAATAGCAATTGCGATACGGAGTAACGCATAGTACTCCTTCTTAACAGGGCGGGACGCCGACAGGCTGTTCCGCCTTCTTCGTTCTGATAACGATACCGGCAACGCCTTTAACGCAAAAAAAACGGACTATCCTCTCGGATAATCCGCGTCTATGGCAGGGGAGACGCGATTCGAACACGCAACCTACGGTTTTGGAGACCGCTACTCTACCGTTGAGCCACTCCCCTACTCGCTTCATTATACTATCGGCGGCGTTTTTTGTCAATCGTATATAGGTTTATTTACGCCCTGATTTTTTCTTTTTTGAAAAAAGCCCGCGGATTTTTGGCTCTCCGCAGGCTTTATATTCGTTTTTACAGGTCTTTTCCGCGATTTGCGATATCCGACCGATATTTCGTTTCCCGGCTTTATTTCGCGTATTCGACGCTTCTCGTTTCCCTGATAACGTTGACCTTTATCTGTCCGGGATATTCCATTTCGCTTTCGATCTTCTTGGCGATGTCTTTTGCGAGAAGGACCATAGTCGGGTCGTTTACTACCTCGGGCTTTACGATAACTCTGACCTCTCTGCCCGCCTGAAGAGCGTAAACCTTCTGGACTCCGTTGAAGTCGCTCGCGATCTCCTCGAGCTTTTCGAGCCGCTTGACGTAATTCTCGATAGTCTCGCGTCTTGCGCCCGGTCTTGCGCCCGAAACCGCGTCCGCCGCCGCAACGAGAACGGCTTCCACCGTCATAGGATCGACGTCGCCGTGGTGCGCCATAATAGCGTTGACGACCTCTTTGCTTTCGCGGTACTTTTTGGCGAGGTCCGCTCCTATCTGAACGTGCGTGCCTTCGACCTCCTGATCCACGGCTTTGCCTATATCGTGGAGAAGTCCCGCTCTTTTCGCGAGCATAACGTCCACTCCGAGTTCCGCCGCCATCATTCCGGCTATATAGGAAACCTCGAGGGAGTGATTGAGGACGTTCTGTCCGTAACTCGTCCTGAATTTAAGCCGTCCGAGAAGCTTGATTATTTCGGGATGAAGTCCGAAGACGCCCGTATCGAAGGAGGCTGCTTCGCCGGCTTCCTTTATGGTAACGTCCATCTCCTTTCTGACCTTCTCCGCCATCTCTTCGATTCTTGCGGGGTGGATTCTTCCGTCGGTAATAAGTCTTTCGACGGTGATTCTCGCGATCTGTCTTCTTACGGGGTCGAATCCCGAAAGAATGACGACTTCGGGCGTATCGTCGATGATAAGGTCTACTCCCGTGGCGTTTTCGATAGCTCTGATATTTCTTCCTTCGCGGCCTATGAGTCTTCCCTTCATATCGTCGTTGGGAAGCGGAATTGTCGTTATGGTCGCTTCGGAAACCTGATCCGCCGCGCATCTCTGGATCGCGCTGCCGATGATTTCTCTCGCTCGTTTCTCGCCGTTTTCCTTGGCTTCGTTTTCGATTTCGCGGACGATGACCGCGGCTTCCTTTCTCGCGTCGGACACAATCGTTTCGACGAGAGAGGCTTTCGCTTCCTCTTTTGTCATCTGCGAAACTCTTTCAAGCTCGGAATTGAGCTTTTCGTTGAATTTCTCCATTTCCGCCTGCTTCCGCTGAAGCTCGGCTTGCTGATTCTGAAGAGTTTTCTGTTGCTGTTCGAGTTGCTCCTGTTTTCTCGTAAGAACGTCCTCTTTCTTATCGAGAGTAGCTTCTCTTCCTACGAGGCGGTCCTCCTTTTTGGAAAGCTCCTTCGACCTTTCCTTACTCTCCAGCTCGAAGTTGAGCTTGAGCTGTTCCACCTCTTCCTTAGTTTCGATGATTTTCTCTTTTTTTCTTTTTCTCGCTTCTTCTTCAGCGACACCAATAATAGAATCTGCGCGTTTTTTAGCTTCCTCGACTCTTTTCGTGAAGACGTATTTCTCCACGAAATACAAAACGCCCACACCTACACCGATGCCCACTATACCGATAACCACGGCCAGCCAGACCGAAACCTGACCTGCACTGAGCATCACGTTGAAAAACATATTTTTTCCTCCAGATATATTCGCACCGAATATGACGGCTTTAAAAGCAAAAAGCCCGTCCGCCGTCGATATTATTGACACGGAGGGTTATTAGGATAACCCACAATACTTTAATTTTAGTATAGATAGCGGATTTTGTCAATCGTTTTATGTCTATCCATACGCTTTTTTGAAGGCGGCGCTCTGCCTCGAAAATCCGAAAAAGTGCGGATTCACGCGGTTTTTACCGTTTATCGCGACTTTCGCGGCAAAAAGCGTCGGCTTTCCCCTCCCGACTGTAAAACCTCCTTGCTTCCTCTCCGGACGAACCGAAAACCTCGGCTCTTTCTTCTGACGGCGAAACTCGTCCGCCTCCGTCCGAGCGTGCGCAGCCTTCCTCTCGTGAGTACGAAACGCGCAGGCTCTTTCTTCTGACGGTAAAAAGCGCAATCTTCCTTTCGGACTATCTTAACCGAAAATCCCCTTTGGCTTCCCGAATCCGCGCGCAGGATTTTCGTTCCCGCCCGAAAATCGCGTTTTTTAATCCGTATAAAGGCATTTTTATGCTTTTGACGGTAAAAAAAAGTTGCGAAGCTTTATTTTTTGTGTTATAATCTCGTTGACTCAGTAAATAACACAGGAGGCAGAAGTCATCTAATGAGTTACAGCAAAAGATCCGAAATCCCCGCTCAATATACCTGGGATAAAACCGCTATTTTCAAAACGCCCGAAGACTGGGAAAAAGCCCTGAAGGAAATCGAGGCTCTCATTCCCGCTTTCGCTGCCTATAAAGGCAAACTCAACAACAAAGAGACCATTCTCGAATATCTTCTTTTCAACACCAAGCACAACAAAAAGATAGGTCTGGTTTATCTCTACGCTTTCCTCGGTCAGGACGAAGACAGCAAGAATACCGAAGCTCAGACCCGTTGGGGAAGAGTAATGAGTATGTTCGCCAAGCTTGGCGAAGCCACCTCTTTCGCGGATCCCGAAATCTCCGCCAATTCCAAAGAAACGCTCGAAGATATGATCGCCGATCCGAGATTCTCCGATTACGACGTTTCCCTTAAAATGATTCTTAAAGGAAAGGACCATATTCTTTCCGCGGAAGAAGAAAGGATCATCGCTTCCTTCTCCTCCGTTCTCGGAAACTTCAAAGCCGCTTTCGACAGACTCGACAACGGCGACATAAAATGGGCTAAGGTTACCGTGGACGGCAAGAAAGTCCCGCTCTCCCACGGAGTGTATTCCCAGCTTCTTCATAATCCCGACCAGAAGGTCCGCGCGGACGCTTTCAAGAAGTATTATAAGGGCTATATCGACGTTATCAACACCCTTTCCTCGCTTTACGCTTCTCAGGTCAAGGTAGACTGGACCCGCGCAAGAACGAGGAAATTCGGCTCCACGATGGAATCGGCTCTTTTCTACGAAGACGTAGACAAGAAGGTTTACGAAAACCTCATCAGATGTATAAACAAGAACCTCGAACCTCTTCACGACTATATCGCGCTCAGAAAGGAAGTCCTCGGGCTCAAAACTCTCAATATGTACGACCTTTACGTTCCGATGATTGAAAATGCGGATATCAAGCTCGAATTCGACGACGCTTACGACCTTGTAAAGAAGGCTCTCGCTCCTCTCGGCAAGGATTACGTCAAGGTTCTCGAACAGGCGAGAAAGGAACGCTGGATCGACGTTTACGAAACCCCCGGAAAACGCAGCGGAGCTTATTCCATCGGAATGCAGGGCGTTCATCCCTTCGTTCTTCTGAACTATCAGCAGACCACCAACGATATCAGCACCATCGCTCACGAAATGGGACACGCTATGCACAGCTATTACAGCAACGGCACGCAGCCCGAAGACAAAGCGGATTACAAGATTTTCGTAGCCGAAGTCGCTTCCACCTGCAACGAAGTCCTTCTTCTCAAATACCTCCTCAACACCACCGAGGACGTCAACGTCAAAAAGTATCTCCTTACGTTCTATCTCGATATGCTGAGAACCACGATGTATCGTCAGGCTATGTTCGCCGAATTCGAATATATCTCTCACTCGATGGAAGAAAAGGGCGAAACTCTTACCTACGAAAACCTCTGCAAGGAATATCTCAAACTCAACAAGAAGTATTACGGCAAGGCTGTCAGACATAACAAGGAAATCGCTTACGAATGGGCGAGAGTTCCTCATTTCTACAGAGCCTTCTACGTTTACAAGTACTCCACGGGCATAATTTCCGCGGTCTGCATTGCGGAAAAGATTCTCAGGGAAGGCAAGTCCGCGGTTGCGAATTACAGGAAATTCCTGACTCTCGGCTGCTCTATGGACCCCGTAAGCGAGCTTAAAGTCGCGGGCGTCGACCTTACGACCAACGAGCCTTTCGATATCGTCGCTAAATCCTTCGCCGATACTCTCGAAGAGCTTAAGAAGCTTCTCGGAAAATAAAACCTTCGGTTTTTAGTCCGATTGAACTCAGGACGCGCGTTTCCCGACGTGCGTCCTTTTTTCGTGCGGCTCGTACGGCGGACGGATTTCCGCATAAAGCACCGCGTAAATTCTGTACGGCGTTTTATCTGTACCTTATCGACAACGGCGGTTTTTTCGCCCGACTTTCGGCGTTTTTCGCGGAAAATCCCTTCGTTCCGAAACGTAAAGTCTTTGTAAAAAACGGAAAAAAACTCTATATTCGGTTTTTTGATTACGTGAAACGGCGCAAAACCTCCTCCCAATAACTTGACAATCCTTCGCCGAACGGATATAATTTAGAAGCAGGAGGATTTTTATGAAAAAAGATACGTTGACCGAGCTTATCGACTGGCTCTATAATATGCCGATTAACTTAGACAACCTTTTTCTTTCTCCTCTTTCCAACAAGACCGGCAAGTGCGAGGAATTCACGGCTCTCAACGGAGTTCGTGAGATAATAATGATTCTTCTTCTCCGCGAAAAGAAGCTTACTATGTCGCAGCTCGCGAATTACATCGGCTCCTCTAACCAGAGAATGACCTTTCCCGTAAACCGCCTCGTCGAATCGGGGCTTGTCGACCGTACCCGCGATCCCGACGACAACAGAATCTTCGTCATTCAGGCGTCGGAAAAGGGGAGATCTCTTACCGACGATTATCTTAAAAACACCTACGAAACCTTAGGGAACCATCTCGGCGAGAAGTTCACCGACGAAGACTTCGCCGAATTCACGAGGCTTCTCGAAATCAATCTTTCGTATATGAAGGAGTTTGCGGACAATATAAACAACGACTATGGAAAAAACAGCTGAAAACATCAAAAAAGCCTATATCACGGGTATCGACTGGTCGTGCTATTACACGAAGGGCGTTATAACTCCGACGATTCAGGAGATAAATAAGTTTTACGATTTCACCTGGACGCAGATTCTTATTCTCGACCTTCTCGAGAGGGAAAAGAAGCTGAGTATGTCGCAGGCTGCCCGTATGCTTGCTCTTCCGCCGCAGAATCTCACCAAGACCATAGATTCTCTCGTAGACGCGTCTTTGGTTTCGAGGCGTCACGACGAGCTTAACCGACGCACGATTTATATTCGTCTTACTCCCTCGGGAATATCCATCGCCCGTCATTGCCGCCGCATAAGGAACGATTATTTTACGCGGCAGATGGAAAGGATTTTCACCGAAGAGCAGCAGGCCGAATTCCTTTCGGCTATGCAGGAACTCGATAAGCTTCTGCATAAGCTCGCCTGACTCATTTTCAATAAAAACCAACTTTCATCGATTCTCAAAAAACGACGCCGACGCTTTTATATAAGCCTCGGCGTTTTTCCTTCCCGAAAACCTCGATTTATCTCTCGGTTTCGGTCTTTTCCCGGTTTTGATTTATTCGTTTAAATCGGATTTCTCGGTCTTATCCGAAGATTACCGCTTCGCGATAAGGTCGCATACGTTCTGCGAAAATTCCGCGGGATTGTCGAGTTCGAGTCCCGCTATGAGCCTTGCCTGATCGTAAAGCACGAAGGACAGCTTTTCAAGCGCCTCCTTATCGCTCTCGAAAAGTTCTGTAATCTTTGCGAAAACGGGGTGATTCAGATTGATTTCGAGGACTTTTTTGGCGTTGACGGTCTGCGCGTTGGGCATACTGTTGAGGATCTTCTCCATTTCTATGGAAAGCTCGCCCGCCTCCACGAAACAAACGGGATGATTTTTGAGTCGTGAGGACGCTCTGACCTCGCTTACCTTATCGCCGAGAGTTTTTCCGACGAACGCGATCGCGTCCTCCTGAATCTTACTGAGCTCTTCTTTCTTTTCTTCGCCCGACTCGCCCGAAATCGATTTAAAGGGCTTGTCCTTGTACTTATCGAGGAGCTTGACCACGAATTCGTCCACGTTTTCGGTCATAGCCAGAACCTCGTAACCCTTTTCGGCTATGAATTCCATCTGCGGCATAGCCCTGATTCCCTCCACGCTCTGTCCGCAGGCGTAATAAACGGCCTCTTGACCGTCCTTCATATTTTCGACGTAATCCGCAAGGCTCGTATAATCTCCGTTGTCTGCGAGGCGATAGATAAGAAGGTCCTCTATCTTGTCCTTATCCGCGCCGAAGGAGGTATAGATTCCGTATTTGAGCTGCGTTCCGAAAACTCCGAAGAACTTCTCGTATTTCTCGGTATCCTCCTTCATAAGCTCGAGGAGCGCGTTCCTGATTTTCTTTTCGACCGCGGAAGCAATGGCTTTGAGCTGGCGGTTATGCTGAAGCATTTCTCTCGAAAGGTTAAGGCTGAGGTCGGAGGAATCCACCACGCCCCTGACGAAGGCGAAGTATTCGGGAATAAGCTCCGCGCATTTCTCGGTGATAAGCACGCCGTTTCCGTACAATTCGAGACCTCTCTCGTATTCCTTGGAATAAAAGTCGTAAGGCGCTCTCGACGGAACGAAAAGCAGTCCGCTGAACGACACGGCTCCCTCCACGTTCACGGGGATAGTCAGGAGAGGCTTGTCGTAGTCGTGGAATTTGTCCCTGTAAAAGTTATCCGTCTCCTCTTCGGTAAGCTCGGATTTCTTCTTTTTCCAGAGAGGAACCATACTGTTGACCGTCTGATCCTCGAACTTTTTGAAGCTCTCGCCCTTCTTCTCGGGGTCCGGCTCGAAAATCTCGACGTTCATAATTATCGGATAGCGTATATAGTCCGAATACTTCCTGACGAGCGCTTTAAGCTCGTAGGTATCGAGGAATTCGTCGTAATTCTCCTCTTCTTCGTTGTCCTTGAGGTAAAGAATAACGTCCGTACCGTTGCTTTCCTTGTCGGTTTCCTCCACGGTATAGCCCGAAACGCCCTCGGACGACCATTTATAAGCCTTCTCGCTTCCGTAAGGTCTGGAGATGACCTCGACCTTTTTCGCTACCATAAACGCCGAATAAAAGCCTACGCCGAACTGTCCGATAACTTCGCCCGCGGCTTCGCTTCCGGCGTTTTCGCTCCTGAAGATACCCGTGCCGCTGTGCGCTATCGTACCGAGGTTTTCCTCCATTTCGGAGTCGTTCATTCCGCAGCCGTTATCCGAAACGGTAAGGGTTCTTTTTTCCTTGTCGGCGGTGATTCTTATGGAATAATCTCCGCGGTTCATTCCCGATTCTCCGCCCGAAAGCGATTTATAATACTGTTTGTCGATTGCGTCCGCGGCGTTGCTTATAAGCTCTCTGAGAAAGATTTCCCTGTGAGTATAAACCGAATCGATCATCATTTCCAGCAGCTTCTGCGACTCCGCCCTGAATTTTTTCATATATTTTTTTAAAGCCTCCTTGCGTTAAAATCCAATCGAATCCTTCGCGATTCTTTTCATAAAGACAATTATAGTCCGAAACGGAAATTTGTCAAGTCTTTCCGATTTTTTGTCCCGTCCTTTCGATTTTTAGTAATATCTCTCGGATTTTCAGCAATATCCTTTCGATTTTCAGCAATATCCTTTCGGACTTTTTCGGATAAAAAAAACGCCCCCGACGTCTCGGAGGCGCTTCAAGCAATTCTTTTGTTTTGTCCCCGACGCCGCGGATTATCCCGACTGAAGGACAGGCGACGACGGAGCTTTCCGAAGAAGTGACCGGCTTCCTCGGAAGATCTCGTTATGCCCGTAAGGGCTATCCGCGTAAAAGCGGAAATTTACTTATTCTAATAAAGCTTCCCGTTCGAATCTTCTCGTTTCGAGAATAAATCTTCTTATCCGAGGTTTCTCGTTTCGGGAACGAAGCTTCTTATTTATTGAGGTTTCTGATGAAATCGCATCCTACCGCGAACATCTTCTTGTTGGGTTCGATAAGCTGAGGCTTCTTGGAGAAGAAATACTCCACGCCTTCGATAGCCTTGTCGTCGTCCACGATACCGGTAGCCTCTACGACCGCGCCGAGCATAACGACGTTGGAGCCTTTGGGGTTTCCGTTTTCGGTAGCGAGTTCGATGGTGGGAACGTAATAAACGTGAAGGTCGGTTCTTTCGACCTTAACGTCGATAAGAGAGCTGTTGATGAATACGTATCCGCCGGGAACGACGTTGTCGATGAACTTGTCCACGGAGGGCCTGTTCATAGCGACGAGAACGTTGGGGTGGGTTATCATCGGGTTGGCTACGGGGGCGTCGGAAACGACTACCGAACAGTTAGCCGTACCTCCTCTCATTTCGGGACCGTAACTCGGGAGCCAGGTGGTGTTTTTGTCGTTATACATAGCGGAATAAGCGACAATCTGACCGAGAGCCAGAACGCCCTGTCCGCCGAAGCCTGCGGCTATCATTTCATATGTCTTACTCATCTTTCATTCCTCCTGTCACAGAATACGCCCAAAGGATAGTAAGGAATAACTTCGTCTCTGATGTGTTCCATAGCCTTGACGGGCTGCATTCCCCAGTTGGTGGGGCAGGCAGCAAGCACTTCGATAAGCGCGAAGCCCTTCTTTTCTATCTGGCATTCGAACGCTCTCTTGATAGCCGCTCTTGCCTTTCTTACGTTTGCAGCGTCGTGCGTGGAAACGCGTTCGATATAGGTCGCGCCGTCGAGCTGTGAGAGCATTTCGGCGATTCTTACGGGATAACCGTTGAGAACGACGTTTCTGCCGCCCTGGCTGGTGGTGGACTTCTGACCGAGAAGGGTCGTGGGAGCCATCTGACCGCCCGTCATTCCGTAAATACCGTTGTTGATGAAGATAACGGTGATGTTTTCGCTTCTTGCCGCGGCGTGAATGATTTCGGCCGCGCCGATACTTGCGAGGTCGCCATCGCCCTGATAAGAGAACACGATTTTATCGGGGTGTACTCTCTTGACTGCGGTCGCGATAGCCGGAGCTCTTCCGTGAGCCGCTTCTATCGTATCTACATTATAGTAATCGTAGTTATATACCGCGCATCCTACGGGCGCGATTCCGATGATGTCTTCGTTTTTTATATTAAGTTCGTCGAGAGCTTCGCAGACGAGCTTGTTTGCAATTCCGTGGGAGCAGCCCGGGCAGAAGTGCAGCGGCTTATCCGTAAGCAATTTGGATTTCTGATAAACGATCTTTTCTTCCATCTCACTATTCTCCTTTCTTTACGACTTCCACGAGTTCTTCCGCGGTAATGACGTTACCGCCGTTTCTTCCGTAGAATTCAACGGGCTTTCTGCCGTTGACTGCAAGTCTTACGTCCTCGACCATCTGACCTTTGCTGAGTTCCGCTACGAGGAATCTCCTGACGTTGGGCCTTTCCGCGAGAGCCGCAATCTGCTTCTCGGGGAAGGGGAAGATGGTTATGGGACGGAACAAGCCGATCTTATAGCCCATTTCCCTGAGCTTGTTGACCGACGTCTTTGCGATTCTGGAGGTAGTACCGTAAGCGCAGACGATGGTATCGGCGTCGTCGCACATATACTCTTCGTATCTGACTTCCTTTTCCTTGAGCTCGTCGTATACCTCGTAGAGATGGTCGATAATGCCTTCGAACTTATTGGGATCCATTTCGAGGGTAGTGATGACCTTATGGTCTTCGGCTTTATGGCCGGTGGTAGCCCACGGTTTAGCGGGGAAGGTAGCGGGATCCTTGAATTCGGGAAGCTCTACGGGTTCCATCATCTGACCGATGGTAGCGTCGCCGAGGATATAGGTTATGACTCTGTACTGATCGGCTTTGTCGAAAGCGTTGTAGATAAGGTCAACGGCTTCCTGAATGCTTGCGGGCGTATAAACGAGCATCTTGTAATCGCCGTGTCCGCCGCCCTTGGTCGCCTGGAAATAGTCGCCCTGCGCCGGAAGAATCGTTCCGAGACCGGGGCCGCCTCTTACCATATTTACGATAACGCAGGGGAGGGAGCCCGTTGCGATATAGCTTATGCCTTCCTGTTTAAGGCTGATTCCGGGGCTGGAGGAGCTTGTCATAGCTCTTGCTCCCGCGCAGGACGCGCCGTAAACCATATTGATTGCGGCGACTTCGCTTTCGCTCTGAATGAACGTTCCGCCTACTTCGGGGAGCCTCTTGCTCATATACTCCGGAATTTCGTTCTGCGGAGTGATGGGGTATCCGAAAAAGTATCTGCATCCGCCGCGGATTGCCGCTTCCGCAATCGCTTCGTTACCTTTCATTAACTTCTTAGCCATTTCGTCCTCCTGATTATCTCATAACGGTGATTATGTTGTCCGGACACATAGTCGCGCAGGACGCGCAGCCTATACATTCGTTCATATCAGTCACCGTTGCGGGATTGTATCCCTTGGGGTTAACCTTCGTCTTGTCGATGAAAACGATTTTCTTGGGGCAGGCCGCCACACAAAGACCGCAGCCCTTGCAAATCGCTTCATTAAAAATTACCTTTGCCATTTACCTGCTATACCTCCTGTTTTGTCGGCTGCTCGGCAGCCGCACGTAAATTAAGTACGCTTTATTAAAAACGGACCTTCGCCCGATTTAATACTTATAGTTTCGTCTTTTTCGGCCGATTTTCCCTCTTCGGCTTTCGTTTCTCTACGAGAAATCGGTTTCCCTCGTTCGGATTTCGTCTTTTCCGTCGGGTTTGTATTCCTCTCGGTTTATTCCTTTCATTCGGATTCCGTTTTCCTCGGTTCGGGTTTTATTCCTCTTCCTCTTCGATGTCGTCGGGGCTGAGTCCCGAGAAGACGTTCTTTACTCTCTCGAGGAATGCTTCGTTGTCCTCGAAATCCTCGTCCGCGTCCTCTTCTTCGGGAGCTTCCTCGTTTTCTTCTTCCGCGGAATTTTCGTCCTCTGCGGAAATTTCCGGTTCCTGCGTTGCGGAAGGTTTATCCGCGCCCGAGGTTTTTTCCGCGAATCCCGCCGCAAGCTCTTCTATGGAGTCGTCCTCATCGTCCTCGTCGCATTCCCCGAGTATAACGTCGTCCACGAAGAACGAACTTTCCTTATCGAGGTTATCGAGCGACATAATGCTGACGCCGTACTCTCTGAGTTTTGAGAAGAGCGGAACGAGGTCTGCGGGTGCGCAGGCGACCGCAATAGTGTCGATTTTCTCGTTGGCGACGACTGTTTCCATAACGTCTATAAGGATTCTGTTGTCGAAAACCTTGCTTCCGCGCTTTTTTACTCTCATCGGCGGAGCCATATCGTAACCGCGGTTGACGATAAGGTCGATTATTTCTTTATGTTTTCTGTCTATAACTCCGTATATTTTACCGTAGACGATTTTTCCTGCGGAATTGACGTCGTCGAATATCTCTTTGAACTGTCTTCCGGAAAGTCCGAGGTTATCAACGTCGACGAACATTGCTATTTTTCTCATAAAGGCCTCCGTAATCATTAGGTTTTACGGCGCGACCGCCGTATTCTTTAATTGTACTATTTTTTTGCTGTTTTGTCTACATCTTTTAAGCCATTTCCCCGATAATAATAAAAAAGATACTGCTGCGCGTACCCCGAAAGCTCTCCGAAACGCCTTACGAGCGACCTGCTTATATCCTTATCGGCGGCTCCGTCCTCGAAAGCCGAGTGATAGACTCTCTTTATCCATACGTCCGTCGGGAAGACGTCCTTTCTCCCCGCTCCGAAGAGAAGAATACAGTCCGCGACCTTCGGTCCTACTCCCTTGAGGGTAAGGAGGGTTTTTCTCGCTTCCTCCGTCGGCATATCCGAAAGAGCCGAAAGGAATCCCTCGTCGAGCTTTCCGACCGTATCCGCGAGATATTCCGACCTGTATCCGCAGCCTGTACTCTCGTAAAAGGAAACGCTTTTGTCCGCCAGTCTTTCTCTCGTCGGGAAGGAAAATCCGAACTCGTTTTTCTCTCCGGCTGCCTCGCATAGCCTTTCGATTATGAGCTTTATCCGTTTGATGTTGTTGTTCGCGGAAATAATAAAAGACACGGTCGTTTCGTAGAGGTCCTGCGCAAGGATTCTTATTCCTCCGCCGTAATCCATCGCCGCCGATAAGGTCTCCGAGCCTGCCGAAAGGAGCTTTTTCTTTATCTCTCCGTAATCTCTTCCGAAATCGAAAAATCTCCTGAAATACGCCTCGTCCGTGCAGACGATCTCGATTTCTCCGTTCTTTTCGGGAAAAACGCGCGCGTACTCGCCGAGGCTTCTGACCTCCGAAGAGGAGTCCTCTTTTTCGTCGAATCTGAAAATCTGTCCGCATTCGAGCGTCTGTTTCGCGTCGAAATCCGCCGCGCTCACCTTAAAACGATTCATTTTTCTCTTACCGTTGCGATTCCCTCTTAAACTCCGTCGCCGCAAAATCCGCGCTTCTCGGACTCCGTGCGTTCTTTCCGCCGCATTTGCGTTTTTTTTGCTTCCTTTGCGGTATATTCCGCCGTTTCCGACCGTCGCCGCTAAAAAAATAAGGCGATCGCTCGCCTTAATTTTTATTCTTTACTGCGGATAAACGCTGACCTGCTTTTTATCCTTACCCTTATGCTCGAATCTGACGATGCCGGGGATTAAAGCGAACAGCGTGTCGTCGCTGCCGATTCCGACGTTGTTGCCCGGGTGGAAATGAGTTCCTCTCTGGCGGACGAGAATATTGCCTGCGGTGACGAACTGTCCGTCCGCGCGTTTTGCGCCGAGACGCTTGGATTCGCTGTCACGGCCGTTCCTCGAGGAACCGACGCCCTTCTTGTGAGCGAATAACTGCAATTTTATAAACATATCGCTGCCTCCGTTTTTATATATTTCGGATAACCCTTCTGAATATCGCGTATGCCCGTCATCATCGTTTCGAGGATAACGTCCGCGTCGTGTCTTTGCTCGGGCGTAAGCTTATCGGGAAGGGTTATTCCGAAGTACCCCTTAAGCTCGTCTCTCGAAAAGGAGGCGTCTATTTTCGCAACCTTTATGAGCCCCAGAGCCGCGGTCTGAGAGAGGGCGCTTATCGCCGCGCACACGAGGTCGTGTCCGTATACGGCGGTCCCCGCGTGTCCCTCGATGACGACCTCCACGATATGGCCGTCCCGCGTTTTCAACTTTATCTCAGTCATAATTAAAACGTGATCTTTTCAACCTTCAAAGCAGTGAACGGCTGACGATGACCTTTTCTGCGACGAACGTTCTTCTTTGCCTTATAGGTGAAGATATTTATCTTCTTGCCCTTGCCTTCGCCGACTACGGCAGCGGAAACCTTAACGCCCGCCGCGTCTCTGCCGACCAAAACCTTTTCGCCGTCTGCAGCCATAAGGACTTCGAGTTCTACCTTTTCGTCCTTTTCTGCTTTAAGAAGCTCTACCTTGATGATATCGCCCTCGGAAACCTTATACTGTTTTCCGCCGGTTCTGACTATTGCGTACATGCATTACCCTCCTAAAAAGAAACTCGCTGAAAAACCCCTGCGGGATCGAAGCCGAGCAATCGGTTCTGTCGTATTTCCGTAAAAATGCACGAAAAAAGAGCGCTCCACTCAAGCGGCTTAATGATTTTACCACTTTTTTCGTGACAGGTCAAGCGTTTTTCCGCTCCTTCGCGCTCTTTTTCTTTTCGCGTATCAGTGCTTTACTTTCTTTCCGCTCGGATTCTCCGTCCGGTTCAGGAATTTCCCTTTTTTTCGGTAATTCGGGGATTTACTTCTTCTTTTTCGCGGCTTTTCTTTCCTCTTTCTCCTTGAGTTCCTTCTGCTCCCTTTCGAGTCTGTCGGTGATTTCGTCGTGATAGGGCTGACGAAGAACTTCGAGGTCTGCGAAGAGTTTTTTGAGAACTCTCGTGCTTATCGAGTAATACAGTCCGTCGCAGAACCTTTCGTCGGTAACCACGCCGAGCGTAAGGACCTTCCCGGGGACGACCTCTCCGTTTTCGACGACGGGTTCCATATGTTCCTTGCCCATAGCGAAGAAGATTCCCGTGGTTCCGAAATCGTAGCAGTGATGATAGATATAATCTCCCTTGATGGATTTCATATTGGTTATAAAGCAGCTCGTATGGAAGCAGCTCGTTTTTATGAGCGATTTGGGAAGTATATTCCACTTATCCATTTTCTTGAGCGTCCACCAGAGGAATCTCATTGCGAAGTTGGGGAGTTTTGCGATGACTCCGGCGGTTTTGTCGAGGTTGTTTTCGGTTTCGAGTCCGCTGTTCGCGGCGATGACCTCGTCGACCTTCTTCTTTACCTCGTAAATGGTTTCCGCTCCCGTGAATCTTATCTTGACCGCGGTAGCTATGGATTCCGCCTCGCGGAGAGTCTTTTTGACCACGAAACTTACGTCTATGTAGTCCCGCTGATAGATTCTTCCCGCGTTGACGAAACGATTGAGGTGTTTTCTCAGCACCATAAGCCTTACCATACAGGCGATGAGGATATCGAGATAGGTAAAGTAAATCCCCTCTTCATCCCTGCGGCGTCTTACGAACTCGTCTATGGGTTCGCATCTGACCTGAATCTTCGCGTAATTAAGCGCGTCCGATCGTTTGCTCATAATGTGAGGCGTTTGCTTGGAATAGGGGTCTACCTTTACGATACGACCGTCGCTTCTTTTTCCGAACATAATGTCCTCCGTTAAAAAAATAAAAATACGGACAATAAATCCGTTTCAGATTATACCACATAATCGCCCGATACGGAAACGATTTTTCTCTTCGGGCTTTTTTGTGTTGACCGTATGTTTGCGGCTTGACGTTTTCGGGAACGCTTTTTGGATTTATCTCGTCGGATAACCGCGAGCGCAAGAGATTTTGCCTCGGATTCGGGTTTTTGTATTAAAAAAGTTGCTTAAAAAGGGAATTTTGATTATACTTAAAGGATGAATATTCCGAAACTGCCCGAGGGCGCGGAGCTTTTGCTCGCATTGAGCGGCGGCGCGGACAGTATGGTAATGCTCGACCTTCTTGCGAAGGAGAATCGTTACCGCATAGAAGCCGTCACCGTCAATCACAATATCCGCAAAGAAGGAGCGGACGACGCGGAATTCACACGGAGAATATGCCGTAAGTACGGTATTTCCTGTGTAATCGAAAGCGTGGACGTTCCGTTTTTTGCTGCCGTAAAGGGCTTGAGCGTAGAAACCGCCGCGCGTATTTTACGACGCGAAGCCATAAGGAAGCACGCGAACGGACGGATAATCTGTCTTGCTCATCACGCCGACGATCAGGCGGAAACGGTGCTTATGCACCTTCTTCGCGGCTGCGGAACGGACGGACTCAACGGAATGAAGGTCTTTTCGGAGGGAGTTTTCCGGCCGCTTTTAGGTTTGACCAAGACCGAGATTCTGAGTTACGCCGAAAGGAACGGAATAGAGTTCGTTCTGGACGCCACGAATTTCGACGCGAGCTACAAGAGGAATTTCGTCCGTCTGAACGTAATGCCGATTCTCAACGAATGCTACGGAGGAGCCTCCCGCGCGATCTGCGCTCTTGCGCAAAGGACTTCCGCGGACTCTGACTATCTGAAGCGCGAGGCCTCTCGTTTTCCTCTTTTTGCCGATTACGGAGAAGGTTTCGTTCCTCTCGGCTCTTCTTCGGGTGAAAAACCGACCGTCCCCCACGAAACAAGCTACTCGGGCGAAAGAATCTATTCCGACGATTCCCTCGGCGAAAGAATCGATTCCGGCGATTTCACCGACGAATACTATTCGGACGAAAAACCCGCTCTTGCGGTAAAAGCCGAAACCGAGGCTCTGAACGCTCTTCATCCTGCGATAAAGGTCCGCGTTATCCGAAGAATGCTGGCTCTCGTCGGTTCGATAGTCGACGCCGGGGAGAGGCACGTGGAAGCGATTTGTTCTCTTGCGGAGAACACGAGCGGAAAGCGGCTTTTTCTCCATAACGGAGCCTACGCCTCGGTAAGTTTCGGTTTTCTTTTCGTCCGTCCGTCCGTTCCCGAGGATAAATCCGACCTTTCGGAGCTTCCGATCTCGCTTCTTATCGAAAACGGGAGCGCGGATTTCGGGGATTACGTCCTGACTCTCGGAGAAAGCTTCGTCGGATCCGAAGGCGGTTTCCGGACTCTTCGGGTGAGTGCGGAAAAACTTCCGCCCGATTGCGTTATAAGGACGAGAAAGGAAGGGGATTCTTTCCGCAAATTCGGAGGAAGGACCAAAAAGCTCAAGGATTTTCTTATCGAAAGGAAGATTCCCGCCGAAAAAAGAAACGGGCTTCCGCTTATCTGCTCGGAAAAAGCCGTGCTGGTCGTCTGCGGTACGGAAATAAGCGAAGATCTGAGAATAACTCGTAAAGACGAAAAAACCTATTACATTTCCACTAAACCACGGAGGGCTGACAAATGAAGACACACAAGGATATGGAACGCATACTGATTTCCAAGGAAGAGATCGACAAAAGAGTGACGGAATTGGGCAAAGAGATTTCCGACGATTACCGTTATAAATCCACGCCGCTGCTTATCTGCATTCTGAAGGGAGCGGTAATGTTTTTTGCCGATCTCGTAAGAGCCATCGACATCGACGTAAACATAGAATTTATGGCGATTTCTTCCTACGGCGCGAGAACTAAGACGAGCGGCGAAGTAAGGCTTCTCAAGGATCTCGACACTTCGGTAGCCGGAAGGAACATAATCATCGTCGAAGACATCGTGGATTCGGGCGTATCTCTAGACTACATAATGAGAATGCTCAGAACGAGAGGCGCGGAATCGGTAAGGATCTGTACCCTTCTCTCCAAGCCCGCGCGGAGACGCATTCATATACCTATCGATTATCTGGGTTTCGAGATTCCCAACGAATTCATCATCGGATACGGACTCGATCTTGACGAAAAATACCGTAATTTAGTGGACATCGGAGTTTACAGACAGAGCGAAAAAAGCGACGAAGAGTAAATTCCACAGACAGAGCGAAAAAAGAGACGAAGAGTAAGTTTCTTCTCCTTAAAGATAAAAAAAGCCGCGGGATTCCTGCGGCTTTTTCGTTTCGTTTAATCTTTACGATTTCTCGTTTCGATTAGTTTTGACTTTTCGTTTCTGTTAGTTTCCGCGATTTCTCATTTTCGGTTAGTCTTGATTTCTCGTTTTTTCTTTTTGCGAGAAACAATTCCCTTCCTGCTCTTTTATCGGTTTTTCCGCGTCTTTCTTTTCGCGGAAGCCGTATCTTACGGCGTATTCCTCGAGTCTTTGCGTAGTCCGGCTTATTTTCTTTTCGCGCATTTCCTCGACCTCGTTTTCGCCGAAGATTCTCGCGACCTGATCTATCATATTATAAACGTCGGCGGTCTCCTCGATAACGTGTTTTCTGTTTTCCTCGAGCTGCGCGACGAGTTCGGGTGTTTTCTCGCGTGCGTTTGCGAGCCTGAAATACTTACAGAGCTCCTTCGTGAGTTCGCTCATTTCCTCTATGCACATTCTGAGCTGAGCGTCCTCGCCCCAGAAACTGATTGCGTCGTCGTAAAACTCCGCATATTTTTCGGTAAAATTCGTTTTCATTTATTACTCTCCTTCTCCGTTTGTTTTCGTTTGTTTTTTCGTTTTCGCTTTTCCGTCGTTTTCAGTCGGTCTTTTCGGGCGATTTTAAGTCCGACTTTCCGAGCGTTTTCGGTTTTCCGACGGTTCCGAATTTTCATCGTTTTCCGCCCTTATTCCCGTCGTTTCCCGCCCGAATTCCCGTCCCGTTTTGCCTAAATCACTCGTTTGCTTTCATAGCCTCGACCATATCGACCTTCTTTATCTGCCGACGCATAATGCAGTTGACGATGAAGGTAAACACCATCGATATTCCGAAAGAGTAAAGGAAGCTCGTGAAGTAAATGCTTCTTCCGAACATAACCATATCTATCTCGACCGTCCTGACTATGAACGAATGCAGCCACACGCCTATGAGAAGCCCTAAAAGCGTTCCGATGACGCTCAGCGTGTTGGTTTCCCTGAAAATATAATTCTCGACCTCTCTTTCGTGGAATCCGAGGACTCTTATAGTCGCAAGCTCTTTTCTTCTCTCGCAGATATTGACGTTCGTGAGGTTATAGAGAACTACGATACAAAGCAGTCCCGCCGCAATGATAAGGACTACGACAACTCCGTCTATGCTCTTTATGGATTCGCTGAAGCTCGAAGTGACCGTTTCCGAAGAATACGCGTAAAGCACGCTTCCGCAGGCTATGAGTTCGCTCGTAAGTTTTTCCGCGTCGAGTTTTTCGTTTGCCCGACAGAAAATCATCGAATATTCGGGATCCGAGCCGAAGGCGGATTTATAGGTCGCCTCCGAGATATAAGCGAAGGAAGATATATGATTTTCGCATATTCCCTTAACGACGACCGCACCTCGTTTTCCGTCTGCCGATTCGAGCGTAACCTCGTCGCCGACTCTTATTCCGAGGGTTTCGCAGAGCTTTTCGGTGAGAATAACTCCGTCCTCGGAAAAGTCAATCGTTTTTCCGGTTTTTCTGTCTTTGAGGACGATAAGCTCTCCGAAAACGGATGGGTCCTGCGGGACGCTTATTCCGACCGACAGGCTGTTATCCCCGACGATGACCTTTCCCTTCGTCTCTGAAAACACGTTCCAGCTCTCTATTTTTTCGGTATTTCCGAGAATAGCCCGAACGGACGAATCTGCGAGCATTTCGTCGTAGCTGCTTCCGATGACGCAGAGATTATAGTGATAAAGCTCTCCGAACTGTTTGTCCACGATGTCGTTGACCGAATCTCTTATTCCGAATCCGGCTACGAGGAGCGCGCTGCAGCCCGCTACGCCTATGATAGTCATAAACAGCCGTTTTTTATAGCGGAAAAGGTTCCTGCAGGTAACTTTATGGGTAAAGGAAAGGTTCTTCCATATAAAAGGAATCCTTTCGAGGAGAATGCGTTTTCCGGCTGCGGGAGCCTTGGGCTGCATAAGTACCGCGGGGCAGGCTCTGCATTCCGTCCAGGCTGCCCATAAAGTCGCGAGGAGAATGCTTCCGACGGTTACGGGCGCGACCCAGAGCATTATTTCGGGACGGAGCGGCGTGATCGTTTCGGGAATTATAAACATCATCGCGTACGCCGAGCTTATCGCCTTGGGGAAGAGAACGAATCCTACGGCAAATCCGAGTGCGCAGCCGAGAGCCGACGCAAGGAATCCGTAAAGCAGATATTCCCCGAGGATCTCCCTTGCAGAAAATCCCAGTCCCTTGAGCGTACCTATCTGTCCTCTATGCTCGTCCACGAGCCTCGTCATAGTGGTCAGCGAAACGAGAAGAGCCACCACGAAGAAAAACACGGGGAAGATTTTCGAGAGGGCGGAAACCTTTCCGACGTTGCTCTGAAAGGAGGAGAATCCCGACGAATCCGAACGCATATTCTTGAGCCAGGTGCATTCCGAGAGCGCGGCGACGGTCTTGTCGTAACCCGCCTTCTGCTCCTTGAGTTTCGCGAGGAGTTTTTCGTCCGCGTCGTCCCTGTTCTCCAGCGATTTTCTGATTTCCTCGTTTATCGCCCGTAATTCCGCCGCGAGTTCGGGGTCTGATTTTTCGACGATAGCGGCAGTTTTCTCGTTGTTTTCTATGCGTTTGAGAGCGTCCTCCTCGAGTTTCTTTTTGGTCGAAACTATATCCTCGTATTCGGTTATGAGCGAATCGAGCTGCGAAAGAAGCGAATCTATCTCCTTTTTCATTTCCGCCGCGCGGAGAGGAGCGCGTTCCTTTTCGAGTTTTTCGAAAGGTTCGAGCGAATCCGAAACGAATTTCTCGTATTCGTCGTAAAAGGTATTATATTCTCTCGCTCCCTTGAGCGTAATAAAAACGTCCGTATAGTAGCCCGCGTCGAAAAAGTCCTCTCCGACGTAAATATCCAGCCCGATAGAGCCTGAACCGACTATGGTCGCCTCGGATGTAACGCTTATGCAAACCGGACTTTCCACGAATCCGACCACTGTCAGGCTTTCGGTTTTCATCGCCGAACGGAAGAGGCTGTAAATATTCGTGCCTCCGTCGTTTGCGGGCGTGAGAACGTCCCCTATCTGCAAATTCCCGCCGAGATACTTGCCCGTAATGGACTGAACGACGCATTCTCCCTCGTTTTGGGGAAGTCTGCCCTCCTTCAGAACGAACTTATTGAGCGTGCTGTCGTTGTTTTCGTCGAGAATCGCGAATATCCTCGCCGTATAATTGTCCTCGTTTTCCGTTACGAGCATCATATCGACCACGTTTGCCGCCTGCATTTGGTCTATGCCGGCGATTTTCGCGATTTCCGCAACGTCCTCGGCGGAGAATCCGAGCGTGGATTTGAGGTCGAGGTCGTAATACTTATACTCGTTCATATACGCGTTTACGGTGTCGTACATATCGGGCGAGGTCGCGAAAAGTCCCGCCATAAATCCCGCTCCGAGCGCGACTATGAACAATATTGAAAAGAATCGGTTGAGGCTGCCCTTTATATTGCGGAGAATATTCTTCGTTCTCGCGCGTTTTCGCTTGAAAGTCTTTTTCATACCGTCACCATTCTATGTTTTCCACGGGTACGGGCGAGTCGCAGGTCTCCACCGAAACTGCTTTACCGTTCTTGACTCTTATAACTCTGTCCGCAATCTGCGTGAGCGCGCCGTTATGCGTAATGATGATGACCGTCTTTCCCGTGTTTCTGCAGGTATCCTGAAGGAGTTTGAGGACCTGTTTTCCCGTGTTGTAATCCAAGGCTCCGGTAGGTTCGTCGCAGAGGATTATCTTGGGATTTTTCGCGAGGGCGCGGGCGATGGAAACTCTCTGCTGCTCTCCGCCCGAAAGCTGCGCGGGGAAGTTGTCCGTTCTGTTTTCGAGACCGACCGCTTTGAGAACCTCCGTCGCGTCGAGGCTTTCCGGGCATATCTCCGCCGCAAGCTCGACGTTTTCCTTTGCCGTAAGGTTCTGGACGAGGTTATAGAACTGAAATACGAATCCTACGTCCGTCCTTCTGTAATTCGTAAGCTCCTTTTCGCCGAAGGAACTTATGACTCTTCCGTCGAGTTTGACCGTTCCGCTGGTCGCGCTGTCCATTCCGCCGAGGATATTGAGGAGGGTGGTTTTTCCCGCTCCGCTCGGACCCACCATAACGCAAAGCTCTCCCTTTTCGACCGAGAAGGTCATTCTGTCGAGCGCGTAGATTTCGTTGTCGCCGCTTTTATAAATCTTGCATACGTCGTTGAATTCTATATAAGCCATATTCTCTTTCTCTCCTATAACTCGATAATAAGCTTTATCATGGCGCGGTAGGTCTGCGGCATATGCTGAATAAGCACGCTGAGTGCGAGCGAATTATCCTCCGCGGTATATCTTCCGAGGATTTCGATAAGCGGCGTAAAGTCGCTCTCTCCCGAAAGATAATCGAGCGAGAATTCGCTTTTCCCGAATATTCCTCCGTTTAAAAGAGAATTTATCTGCTTCCCCGCGAAAATCATAAGCTCGAATCCGGTGAGTCCCTCCTCGGACAAGCCTTTCTCGGTCAGGGAATGTCTGTCGAGGTAATAGCTCTCGACGCTCGGCGAGAATTCGAAGAAGGCCTTTATCGTGTCGTTTTCGAGGCTTTTAAGCTCGTCGGTTGCGAGGAGTGAATTGAGAGTAATGTCCGTGCCTATTCGCTTATATCCCCATTCCGAAAGCGGGAGTTTCGTAACCATATCGGTTTTTCCGACGTAATTGAATACGTTCCTGCAATCTATACTCGTTTCGCCCCTGAAGGTATTGGGCGTCGCGAAGGTATAGCAGAAAACGTTGTCCGTTCCGTATTCGGCGTTGAAAAGCAGTCCGAGAATATTCGCGCAGGCTGCTCCTCTGCTGTATCCCGTAACGAGAACGAGCGGCTTGGCTATGAGGTTATGGCCCTTGCTTATAACCTCTCTCGCTCCGAGGAAAACGTCCTCCGCCGCGAAGAGGAAGTTCTCCGCGAAAACCGAATCGTCCGAACGCGACGGCGCGAAATCGAAATTCGCGTACCATTCTCCGCCGTTCGTCGGTCTTACCGAAACGACGTAAAGCGTCCTTATCTTCCCTCCGTAAAGCACTCTTCTTCTGCCCACGGTATAAGCGGCGGTATGCGACGGATCGTCGTCGGTCTTCTCGTAATTCCCCTGAGCCAGCACGGTCAGTCCCTTTTTGCGAAAGGCCTCTTTTGTCTTTACCCTCGAGAGGTCGGAGCAAAGGTCCAGCGAATAAAGCGCGAGCTGCTTGCTCTTATATCTCGAATTTTCCGGAAGCGGCGGAATCGAAAGAATCGCGTCCGCGTCCACTGCAGCCTCGGGTTCGGGAATTGCTACCGAGTCCGTAAAAATCCCGAAATTCTCGGTTTTCTCGGCGGAAAGCTCCGATTTTTCGGCGAAAGCTCCGCCGACCGCTCCCCCGAAAAGACAAACCGACGCCGCCATAATCATAAGCATAACGCAGATTGCCGCCCTTTTCGTCACAATTTTTTTCTTTTCAATCATTTCATCACCTTCAATAAGACACGTTTTGTTCTATATCGTTTATATCTGTCGGAAATTATATTGCTTTTTCGCCTTAAAGTCAACCGAACGAAAGCCGTAGGTTAACAAAAACGCCGATTTTTTTGATTATTTAGACACTTTTGCCCTGTTTGTTCAAAAAAAGACCTCGCCGTCCCCGAATTGTGAAGAATTCGTAACGAAAAAATCAAAAAGCGAAAAACCTCTCCGAATTCACTTAATATTCACGAAAAATTAAAACTCTGCGGATAAAATGACCGTTTCCGCCCGACAAATTCCGCCGAAAGCCAAAGAAATCTCCGCAAAAAAAGGAACACGATAGTCTTGCTCCGCTGCGCGCAAAGAAAACTATCGTGCAAAAAATGAAAAACTTAACACCTCAGTGTCAAAATCTGGTCTGGGTGACAAGAATTGAACTTGCGACCTCCAGAACCCCATTCTGGCGCGCTACCAAACTGCGCTACACCCAGTAGTTACTTCCGAAACTCGAAAACGTCGTCGGCTTCGGGATGAGAGAAGATCTCTTTTTTCTCCTTGGCTGCTCCGTCCCCGAAAGCCGCGTCGCGCTTGTTTTTCCCGTTGATAAGGATAACCGCGACGATAGCCAGAAGATTCAGAACCGCAAACGCGATGAGAGGATAACGATACGAAGTAAGGCTGCCGCTCACGACCGTTGCATTGGTCATTTTATACTTAAAATCGTTTTTTGTCAAGCTTCTGACGACTGTTTTTACCAGAAATTCCGCCTGAATCCTGACTTTATTTTCATTATTGGTAAAATACGAGAGAGTATCGCTTTTCGTGTGCATAACTCCGCTTCCGTCTGGATTTTCGGTATACACTCCGAAGTCGTTGTCGAGGCTTCCGGAGAAGAAGTTCGCGGTAGGTATTCCTCTGCTGTTGAAGGAGCGGTTATCGCTTCTCATTCCGACGTGCGAATAATAGGGATTTATGGACGCGGGGACGAAAATCGGTTTCATATCCGTTCTCGGCTCGATTTCGGCTCCGCACTCTTTTATAACCTCTGCGAAGAATCCGAGCTGCGGGGTATAAACGTCCTCGCAGTAAACGAAAAGCTTATCTCCTCCGACGCACACGTCGAAATTTATATAGATAAGCACGTTTTCGGGCGAAGTAATGGAATCCGCGTACGCCTGCGAGCCTATAAGTCCCGGCTCCTCCGCGCCGAAAGCCACGAATTCCGTATCGAAAGGAAGCTCCTTTTTCATAAGGGCCTCCGCGACCGTAAGAAGTATAGCCACTCCCGAGCCGTTGTCGAAGGCTCCGTTTCCGTTCGGCGAGGAATCGTAATGCGCGCCGAGAATAACGGTTTTATCTCTTTCCGAGCCTGGTTTCCTGGCGACGACGTTAAAGGACTCTCCTCCTTCCGCGTAATCCGGATCGTAATATTCTCCTGCGTTTTTCACCGCCGTCAGCGACGCCGCGTAACCGAATTCGTTGAAAATCGAAGCGAGGTATTCTCCCGCCGCGTTTTCCTCCGTACTGAAGGCTTCGCGTTTGGGGAATTTTCCGACGAAATCCCTGAGGTAATACATAAATCTGTCCGAAAAGGATTCGCCTTCGACGTCGTTTTCCTCGGCGTACGCGCCCGAAAACCCGACTGCCGCGAAGGTAACGAGGCAAGCCGTACAAAGCAAAATCAGAGCCGTTATTTTCTTTTTCATACGATATAGCCTCCGTAAAGCGTAACCGCCATATTTATCACGAGAAAGGTCAGCATCGACCAGAGGAAGACGTATCTTGCCGACTGAGGCGTAAGGTAGCGTTTTTTAAGCTGAAAGTTCAGCCAGAGCATAGCGGGAAAGCCTGCTATGAGGCCGAAGAGATAGTGTCCCCAGATATAAATCACGGGCGTTATGTAATAGGTGAGCCTCAGCGAGCCTGCGATGAAGTGCGCGAAGGTAAAGGCAATGACTGTCAGGAGGAAGGTTTCGGAGGTGGGGAGGAGATAGAACTTCCCCGCGTACTTGAAGATTCTCACGACGAAATAAAGTACGACGAGAGAAACGACTCCCGTGACCGTGCATAAGAGTCCGTTCCACAGCCAGAACGGTCTGATCGTGGGATAAACCGTATTTATCATTCTGATGATCGAGCCTTCCCGTATCCATTCGGAATACACGAAGGTCACTATATAGACCAGAAAGCACAGCCATTTTGCGAGGTTGTAGTTGCTTTTCAGCTTTTCCTGCATATTAGTCATTCGAGCCTCCTTTTTTGGTTTTTTTCAGAGATTACACAACTGCAGAACGAGCAGTTCGAGGATATCTCCCTTTCCGACCGACGAAGTTTTCATAGCCTCGTCCGCCGCCGCGCACAGCTCCATAGCTTTCATAAGCTTTTTTGCTCCGAAGTCGGCTGCTTTTTCCTTTGCGATGCGGACTGCTGCCGGTTTCACCGAAAGAGCCGCTGCGGTTTCCTCGTCCGTAGTCGCGGAATTTTTCGCGTAGAACATTCTCCGGAAGTTCCCGTATACAAGCGCGACCGTCGCCGTATAATCCTCGGGAGCCTTGACGAGTTTTGAAAGGAGCGTAAGTGCTTCTCCGGTATCTTTCCGCGAGATTGCGTCGGTGAGTTTAAAGACCGAATATTCCGGCTCTGCGGTAACGCATTCCGAGATATCCTCCGCGGTGATTTCTCCCGTCGAGTAATTGACGAGCTTATTCATTTCGTTTCTGACCGCGGACATATCGCAGCCGCATCTTTCCGCGACTGTGAGGGCGTTTTTCGCCGAAATTTTAAGGCCGTTTCTTCTTGCGTCTACGTCTATCCATTTCGCGACGTTTTCGGCGTCGAGCCTGTCGCAGTCCACTCTGACGATATCTTCCGAAAGCGAACGGACCTGCGTTTTCGCGGAATTCACGACGACGAGGCAGTAATTCTCTCCGCTTTTCGGAACGAAGTCGTTAAGAGCCTTGGCTGCGTCGGAATTGACGGGCTTGTCGTAAACCCTTACGAGCCTTTTCCCGCTCATAAAGGGCATAACCGCGCAGGCGGCGAATATCGTCTCCCAGTTTTCTTCCGCGGGGATAACGACGGAGTTGAGTTCGGGATAAGCGAGTCCGATTTTTTCGGTAATTTTCTCGACCGTGCGGCCGCGCAGAAAACCGTCCTCGCCTTCGACGAGGTAAATCTTTCCTACGCCCTTTTCGAGAGCCTGACCGAGCTGAATGAACCGCATACGCACCGCCTTACGGAAAACGAATCCCTTCCGAACGAACCCTTCCAGTCCGTTACCGAAAAACAAGTCCTTTCCGTTCTCCGATAAAGAATCCTTTCCTTTCCGAAGAAACGAATCCCTTCCCTTTCTCTACGGATAAACGAAACCTTTCCGTCCTTTGATTATACCACGCGACGGATAAAAAGTAAAGTCAATATCGAATGCGGACGAAAAACAATTTCCCCTTCTCACGGTCGAATCTGTGAATACCACTCCCCCGAAGTCCGCGTTCTCCCCGGATATTCTTTTCGCGTAAACAAAATCTATCCTTCCGAAATTCCCGTCCGGTTCCGAAAAATCCGTATTTTTCGCGTCCCTTATAAAGACAAATCTCCTGCCCTCCGTTTGGATAAGGAAGCATTTTCTCCCGTTTATCTCCGTCGCCGCAACGAAAACTCCCTCTCCCGAATATTCCTCTGCCACGGAAAATCCCGCCCTCTCGCATAGCAGTCTGCCGTCGGTTTCTCTTTTATCGCCCGAAACGAAATCCGCCGTCGGCAGTCTTTCCCTGAGTTTTCTGAGTCCCTCCTCCGAAACCGAAAGCGGAAACGAATCGACGAGGATATGTATTTTCCCGTTCCGCGCCCGTTTGAGTGCGTTTTCGAGCGTATAAACGTCGTACTCGCTCTTGATGTCCGAAAAAACGAAGACCTCTCCGCCCCTGCCCGTCATAAAGGAAACTCCTCTTCTGCGGAAAAACGCCGTTTCGTTCGGGATTGCGGGGAACAGGAAGGACGAAATCACGACCGTCGCCGCGCAGAGCGACAAAGCCGCGGCTTTTATTTTGCGTGAAAGTCTTATTTTCCCTCCGACAAGCGTAAGAATCGCCGCAAATCCTATAAAAACCGCAATATCCGTCGAAAGCGCGGGTAAACTCACTGCTCCCGACTCGGCAGCCGCCGAAACCGCCGAATCCACCGCAGCCGCGAGTGCCGAAGGAAGGGCGAGAAGCTTTGTAAAAGGCGGAATCAGAAACACCGCCGAAAGCACGAATACCGCCGTCATAGCCGCGACCGCGAGCATATTCACGGGGAGCGAAAGTAGCGAGATTTCCCCGTAGTAGCTCCAGACGAACGGAAAGGTTCCGACGCTTGCTCCGAGCGATACGCAAAAAGCCGTAAGAACTCTTTTCAGGCGTTTATTTCCGACTTTTTTCCTGAAAAGCTCCGAAAAGAGCGACGAGAACGAGATTATTCCCGAAACCGCCGAGAAGCTCATAAGACAGCCTCCCGAAAAGAGCGACGAAGGGCTTATAAGAAAGAGAACGGCAGCCGCCGTGCAGAGCGAAGAAACCGCGTCTGCCCTTCTTTTGGGACGGAGAATAATGACCGTCGTCGCCATAACGGCAGCCCTTACCGCCGAGGAAGGGAATCCGCATATCCCGACGTACGCCCAGAGTATAATAATCCCGACGATTTTCCCGACGATTCTTTTTCTGCGGAAAATCCTTCTTCCTACGAAGTCGCATATAACCGCAAGGAATCCCACGTGAAGTCCGCTGACCGAAAAGAGATGCGCGAGTCCGGTTACGCGGTAATCGTTCCTTCTTTCGGAGGAAAGTCCCTCTTTTTCGCCGAGAATCATCGCTCTTATGACTCCCGCGCTCCGAGGCGAAGCGTTTTCCCCGAGGGTTTCGCGGACGTAATTCCTGAATCTTCCCGCAAAATCCGGAAGGTTTTTCCCGACCGAAACGACCTCTTTCACTCTGAATCCGAAGCCCACTCCCTCCGATATAAGCGAAGCGTCCGTTCTCCCGTCGTAATAGGGCGAAATCGAATAGAGCGTCCCTCTGAGGACGAAAAAACTTCCCTCCGATAAGTCCTCCTCCTCTCCGACGAAAAACTCCGCTTTGACGTTTTTCGGGAGGGGTTTTCTCTCTCCGTTTTCGATTATCTCCCCGTAAAAGCTTCCGCTCGCGTAGCCCGAAGAGAACCTTGCGTTTCCCTTTGCGGTAAGGACGACCGTCGCTTCGGTAAAACTCGGCTCCTCGGCGTAATAGGTCTTATATTCTGCGTAAAAAGCGAGAAATCCGAGTAAACAAAGCCCCGCCGCGATTGCCGATAGAAGGAAAGCCTTCCGCATTTTTCTTTTTCGGAACAAAAAAAGAGCCGAGGCGAAAGCCGCGGCAACGATTAAGGGGACGAAAACCATCTCGCGGACGAATACCGAAAAGGCCGATAAAGTCCCGCAGACGACCGCCGCCGCAAATAAAGCGGCGGGACGGATATTTATTCGGTTTCCTCTGAGGTTTTCGTTCATTCTTGAATTAAAGTCGTCTTTCAGTCCGTGTTTTTGGTAACGACGACGTTCACGCCCGTTCCGCAGACGTTTTCGATGGCTTTGGTTCCTATACGCGCCTTTCCGACGATTCTGCGTCTTTTGAATTCCGCCAGCACGTCGAAAATCATCTCTTTCGGGACGGGTTTTTCGGTTTTGACGGGGACGATTTCGCCCCTGTCGTTCTCCATAAGTCCCGTAACCGTTCTTTCGGGCACGATAAGTTCGTGTTTTCCGTAGAATTCTCCTCTCCTGCAAGTGTTTCCCGTGACGGTGACTTCGTAATCCTCGATATTTCTGCTTCCCTCTGCTGCGTCCGGTTTAAGCTCCGCCCTTACCGTCAGTCCGCAGCCCATAGGACAGCATATACAAATCATTTGTTTCTCCATTTTTCTCCCTTTGTCCGACTCTTTTCTTCCGCCGTAATTTCGACCTTCCCGACGTTTTTTAAGAACTGGAACCCGTCGATCAACGCTTTTCTCCCTCGGTTCTTCCGACCTTTCGGTGTTTTTCAGGAACTGGAATCCGTCGATTAACGCTTTTCTCCGGCCGTAATTTCGACCACGACCTCTCCGTCGATTTTCGCCGTGTCCACGGCAACGCTCTGCATTTCTCCCGGAGCGGTGACCGCTTTTTTCTGCGCGGCAACGACCTTTTCTCCGCATCTCACCGTGATCGTCGGACGCGCGTAAACGTTATCCGTCCTGAAGTAAATCGTAGCCTTTCCCTTTTCACCGTCTATTCTCTGCGGAAGGACGTATTTTATTCCTTTTCCTGCCTTGACGGGTATATTTCTCGGCTCGGATTCTCTTCCGCGCAGAGCGTAATCCGCCGCGCTTCTGCCCGCCCGGAATCCTTCGTCCGCAACGTTGTCCACGAGGTCGTGGATATGGAGGACGTTTCCGCAGGCGAAAATCCCGGGGAGGGAGGTTTCCCTGAATTCGTTGACGACAAAGCTTCCGGTCGCGCGGTCGGTTTCGATTCCGCTGCCCGAAAGAAGGTCGGTCTCGGGTATAAGTCCCACCGAAAGGAGCAAGGTGTCGCATTCCACGAATCTTTCGGTCTCGGGCAGAGGTTTACCGTCCTTTATGTCGGCGATATAAACTCCCTCCACTCTCTTTTTGCCCACTACTCTCGTAACGGTCGTCGAAAGCAGCAGCGGAATTCCGAAGTCGTCGAGGCACTGAACGATATTTCTCCTGAGTCCGCCCGAGTAAGGCATAATCTCGCAGACCATTCTGACCTCCGCGCCCTCGCAGGTCATTCTTCTCGCCATAATAAGTCCGATGTCCCCGCTTCCGAGAATGACTATCTTCTTTCCGACGAGCATTCCTTCGACGTTGCAAAGTCTTTGCGCCAGTCCCGCCGTCCAGATTCCGTCCGGTCTGCTTCCGGTGAGTCCAATGGCTCCCGCGGATCTTTCTCTCGCGCCCATAGCGAGAACCACGGCTTTCGCCTTTATTTCCTCAACGCCGCCCGAAGGACTTACGGTAACGAGAGTTTTGTCCTCTCTTATTTCGACGACGAAGGCTCCCGTCATAACCTTCGCTCCGCTCGCGGCGACCTCGTCGATGAATCTCTGCGCGAATTCGGGACCGGTAAGCTCCTCTCCGAACAAATGCAGTCCGAATCCGTTGTGAATGCACTGATTGAGGATTCCGCCCTGTCTGCCGTCCCTTTCTATGACGAGCGTTTCGGCTCCGTTTTTCGCGGCTTCGGCAGCCGCCGCCATTCCCGCCGGACCGCCTCCTATCACGGCAACGTCGTATTCCTTCATTGTTTTTCTCCTTATTTTCGGTAACCCTTCTCGGTTTTCTTTCCTCGTGAATCTCTATGCTCCGACGATTTCGCTTCCCTCGGCGAGCTTTCCGTCCTCGGTTACGATTCCGCTCCACCAACGAGCTTCCCCTCCGCAGTTACGATTTCTCTTCCCTCGGCGATTTTCCCGTCCGTCGGTTTCGATTTTCTCGGAGGGGAATCTTCTTCCGCTCTCTCCGTTCCGAGCTTTTTTCAACTCTCCGTTCCGACCGTCCGTTCTCTCCGTTCAATCCTCTATAACGTCGGCGGTCACTATTTCGCTTCCCTTGCCGCATTTGGTAACGCTCTCGGGCGGCAGTCCGTAAAAGTCCGCCAATATTTCCATGACTCTCGGCGTACAGAATCCTCCCTGACATCTTCCCATACTCGTCCGCACTCTTCTTTTGAGGGCGTCCGCCGATTTCGGGGGAAGAGGTTCTCTCAGAACGTCGAGGATCTCCCCTTCGGTTATTCTTTCGCATCTGCAGACTATGACCGCGTATTCGGGATTCTTCCGCGCAAGCTCCTGCCATTCCGCTACGGAAAGATCTCTCGTAATCGGTCTTGCGGGGAGGTACTTAATCTCTCTCTCGTCCTTTTTCTCGGCTTTGAGCGAAGTCTTTCCGAGCAGCTCTTCCGCGACGTATTCCGCGATGGCGGGTGCCGCCGTAAGTCCGGGCGAGCATATTCCCTGAAGGTAGATATAATCGGGATTCTTTCCGTTTCCTATGACGAAATCCCTTCCGCTGCTGCATCTCACCCCCGCGAAGACTCTTATGCCCTTGCGGAAATCGACGTTCCTCATCATTTTCGGAACGGAGCTTCTGATGAGCGCGAGGCCGTCCTCCGCGACCGCGGTATCGGTGCCGCTGTCCACGGAAAATCCCGTCGGACCGAGAATAACGTTTCCGTCCGCCGTTGGAGAAACGAGTATTCCCTTTCCGTTTTCGTCGGGGAGCGGGAAGCAGGTATGCCTGAACTTATCGTGCTCTGTCCTGTCGAGAATGATATAATCCCCTCTCTTGTAAGAAACTGGCGGAAGCTCCTCTCCGAGCATATCCGAAATCTCCTTCGAGCCGTATCCCGCGCAGTTTATAAACACTCTGCATTTATATTCCGAGCCGTCCGCCGTTCCCACGGAAAATCCTTCCTCGGTTTCGGAAACGGAAACGATTTCCTTTTCTGTCAGAATCTCAGCCCCGTTGATTATTGCGTGCTGCGCCTGCGCGATGGTGAATCCGTAGGGCGAAACTATTCCCGCCGTCGGCGCGTAGAGTCCGAATTCGATCCCCTCCGCGATATTCGGTTCGAGCTTTTTAAGGCTTTCTCCCTCTACGATTTCGAGTCCCGATACTCCGTTTTTTATTCCTCTCTCATAGAGTTTTTCGAGTTCGTTTATTCTGTCCTTCGGCGCAAGCACGAGCGAGCCGGTATTCTTATAAGGGACGTGAAATTTCCGGCAAAGTTCGGGATACATTTCCGCGCCTCTGACGTTGAAGCGGGCTTTGAGTGTTCCCTCCTCTGCGTCGTACCCCGCGTGAACGATTCCGCTGTTTGCTTTGGAGCAGCCGCAGGAAACGTCCTCTTCCTTTTCGAGGAGAAGGGTTTTTATTTTAATATGCGACAACGCCGCGAGGACCGAAGTCCCGATAACGCCGCCGCCTGCAACGATTACGTCGTACATTTGTTATTTTCTCCGTGCGACGGAGTTTTCCGCCGCGTTTTTTCTCGTTTGTAATTATACCACCGCAAGCGAAAAAATACAATTATCTTGCGCTATTTTTTACGCGGCAAATAAGATTGCAAGTGCTTTTCGCCCCTTTCCTCCCGAATCGGCTCTCATATTCTCCCCGAATCTCAGATAATCCTATCTCTTTTCTCCCGAATTTCTCCCAAAAATCCAACAATCTTCCGTTTTCGAAACCTCCGACAACCCTTCCCTTCCGAAAACTCCCGCCAATTGGTTTCATTTTCTTTCAAAAATCCGACATTCTTCCGCTCCCGAAAACTCTTTCTCCCGAAATTCCCGAAACCCTCCTGTAATTCCGCAAAACCCAACAATCTTTCACTTCCCGAAACTCACCACGACCGGCTTCCCTTTCACGTTATAAACCCGAAAAACCCCCGCAAACGTCCCCATTCCCGAAACCAACCCGAACATTCTCTCCGCCTCGTTCATCTCCACTCTCACCGAAATCCCGCAGCCCACTCTCGCTGCCGACGGAGTATTTATAAGCTCCGCCCGGATTCGGTTTTCCCTCAAAATATTCAATGCTCTCATAGCCTCGTCCGGCGATCTGAAAGCCGCCGCCGCGTATTCCGTCCGCATATTCTCCTCCTCACGCAATTCCTTTTTGCGTTTTTTTCGCATAAAATAATTATATACGGATATTCGTCTGGCTGTCCTCGACCGAAAAAACGAATTCTCCGTCCGATTTATTCTATGAAAAAGGAGCTTAAAATAGTTATGATATACCTGAATAACGCCGCGACCACTCTCTTCAAGCCTCCCGAAGTAATAAAAGCCGCGACGATTTCCGCTCTGTCCGTCGGTCGTTCCGCGGGATTCGACGCCACCGCCGAAAAACTCTCCGCTCTTCGCGAAAAGCTTCTGAAGCTCACGAACGCCCGCGATCATTTCGTAGTACTGACCCCGGGCTGCACCTTCGCTCTGAATCAGGCGATACTCGGACTTGCCGCCCGCCTGCCTCCCTGCCGGATTCTCGTGACGCAAGCCGCGCACAACGCCGTCCTTCGCCCCGTCTACGCCCTCGCGAAAAGGCGTTTCCCCTGCGCAATCAACGCCGCCGACGAATTCGGACGCATAACTCCGACCGCCCGTTCGGCAACAAAAACTTCGAACAAAAAAACAGGAAACAACGCCGCCCCGAAGCCGCCTTACGAAGCCGCAGACAACGGTTTTTCCTACGGCGTAGTGCCGACCGACGAATTCGGACGGGTAACTCCGACCGCCCGTTCGACAGCCAGAACTTTAAACCAAAAAACAGGAAACAACCCCACTCCGAAGCCGCCTTACGAAGCCGCAGACAACGGTTTTTCCTACGGCGTAGTGCCGACCGACGAGTTCGGACGGGTAACTCCGACCGCCCGTTCGACAGCCAGAACTTCAAACCAAAAAACAGGAAACAACGCCGCCCCGAAGCCGCCTTACGAAGCCGCAGGCAACGGTTTTTCCTACGGCGTAGTGCCTACCGACGAGTTCGGACGGGTAACTCCGGAAACGCTTGCGCCGTACCTGACGCCCGACGTAAAAATAGTGGTAATTTCGCATATGAGCAACGTAACCGGCGGAATCGACGACATAGCGGCTATCACAAAACTTTTGAGGAGCCGCGGAATTTATTCGATTGTCGATTGCGCGCAGTCCGTCGGAATAATGAACGTTGACCTCTCCAATATCGACATTGCCGCCTTCCCCTTCCATAAGTCCCTCCACGCCCTTTCCGGTATCGGGGCGATGATTGTGAGGGAGGGGATAGAGATGGAGCCGCTCGTTTACGGGGGGACGGGGACGCTTTCCGCGGATAAAGATATGCCGGACTTCCCGCCGGAACGCTACGAGGCAGGCACGCACAACCTCCCCGCAATAAACGCCGCCCTCGCCGCTCTCGATTGGCTCGAAAAGTACGAAGAGGAGATCCGAGGAAATCTCGATTATATCGGAAAACGCCTCTATAACGGGCTTTATGACCTTTATCCGAAGGTGAAAATCCTCAGCTGCGATAACCCCGGCGCAATAGTCACCTTCGTTACGACAGACGCCGATTTCGACTCCGCGGTCTTCGCGCAAAGCCTTTACGACCACGGCTTCGTCGTCCGCGGAGGTCTTCACTGCGCGCCCCTTATGCACGAAAGACTCGGAACTTCACTCTCCGGAGCAGTCCGCGTTTCACCCGGGATAGACACCACCGAAACACAAATCGATAGCTTTCTTCTCACCGTTAAAAGACTGATATCACCCTGAATTCAACACAAGAGTCGGAATTGCACACAAAAAATACGCAAAAAAACAACGAAAATCGACTAAAAATTTTGATTTTTCGATGAACTTATCGTTAAATAAATATGAATAAAGCTTATAAATAACATACGTTTATAAGCTTTGATTTATTTTTATTTGCTGAGCCTGAGCCGCGGTTTAACTTCGTTATCACTTGAATATCCCGAAACGGACTCCGGAATTACTCCGTTTTCACCTTACTTTCACTATGCCTTAATCGCCGTTCAGAAGCTCGGGAAAGGCGTCCTGATTGTACAGCTCTTCGCGACTGGAGCCGGCAAAACGCCGCGGCTCGCCGCCGTTTTCCATCACGCCGTCCGCCTCCGACTCGAAAAGCTTGCGGAACTGCTCGGAAAAATACTCGACGTCCACCTTCCCCGCGACCCCGCCGAAAAGCTTGTTCTTTCGGAAGCCCGCAAGCACGCTCACAAGCCCCTTGTCGAGGAAAAGCGCGCCCGGAGTTTCGTTCCAGTACGTCCGTATCTCGCGCTCGTAGAAAAAGAACTTGATATACCGCACGGATGCCGTTTCCGTGAAGCTTATGCGGATTTTCAAGCAGGGCACGCCGTCTTCGTTCTCGGTCAGAACTCCTTCGGTCGCTATCGAATAAATCTCGCCGCCGAACCTGAAAACCGAGTCCTTATTCCTTCCGAAACACACCGGAATCCCGAATTTCTCTTCGCCTTCGGTGAAATCGACCGTGAAAATCCCGTCCTTTACCGCAAAACCGATTTTTTCGACGCCTGAAGTGTAGTTGTTCTGAGTCATCTGCATAAACAATGGAAGAACGCCCGTGTTTTTGGCTTTCCGCGAGCGGACCGTATATACCGCGCCGACGAAGGCGTTCAGTTTTTCGGGATAACCTTCTCCGTCAAAGGGCTTGCCCGTATAAAACCTCTCGGTTCGGTCGTAGACCTGAAGTCCGTCGGGAAGCTTCTGCTCCTCGTCGCAGAGCTTTTCCGAGTAGCCCCAGAATTCCTCGGTTATACGGAAGAAGTTGTTGGTGTGGAACATATCGCAGTTTCCCGCGGTGCTTGCGACGACTATTCCGCTTTTTTTAAAAATATTGATGTTCTGACCGAAAAGCCCGTTGAAAACACACTGCTCCGGCTCGTCCGAATGCCACATCTGATAGCCGTAGTCGTACCTCGAAACGTTTTCCGGAACCTCAGCCTGCTTCGCGCTCATTTCGTCGATCCATTCGGGAAGAACTATACGCTCCCCTCCCCACATTCCTCTCTGCGCGAAAAGCACACCCAGTTTAAGCATATCCTTGGGCAGAATAAACAATCCCCAGCCGCCCTTTTCCACGCCGTCGGGACTCTTTTCCCAGAAAATACGCTTTATTCCGAGTGGATCGAATAGCCGCGGAGTAAGGTATTCCACGAGTCCTTCGCCCGTAACCTCGCGGACTATCGCAGAGAGCATATAGGTATTCATACTGTTGTAATTGAAGCCCTTCCCCGGCTCGAAGGATATCTGCGAGGACAGGAACGAGGAAATCCAGTTGCTGCTGCTGACCGAACCGGCTTCGTTGAAGTTGACTCCCGACTGCATAGTCAGAAGATTCCTGACGGTAAGCGCGTACATCTTGAAATTCACGGTGAGCGGAAGCTTCTTTTCGAATATTTTGAAAACGCGCGTATCGAGCGTTATTCTTTCCTCGCGAAGAAGAAAACCCACGGCTATTCCGACGATGGTCTTTGCCATAGAATAGCTTATATGCCACCTCGAAGCCGAATAAGGTCCCCATTCCTTCCTCCCTATCTCGAAACCGCCTTTGGCTATAAGAACGCTGTGCGGAAAAACCGTCCCGTCCTTCGTCAGAGCGTCGAAATAAGCCTTTATCCTCCCCGAATTCACTCCGACCGCCTCGGGAAGAGTTACGGGAAGATCGGTTTCGCCGTCGGCTTTCCTTTCGGGCGTGAGCAGAACCTTCTGCGGGGGAGTTTCTATGACCGTATTGGTCGCGCTCTTTTTATCGGCTATGCTCAGAAGCAGCCGCACGAGATTCGAGGAAGATTTTATGTCCATAGGATAAAGACCTCACACAAAAAAATAACTTACACCTGATATTTTACATATTTACGGAATTTTATCAAGCGTTTTCACCGTTTTTTCCGCTTTTACTTATAAAACCTTTATTTTTCTTCCTCATTAAGCCTCTATAATTTACCCGTAAATCTTCGGATTATCGCCCGTAAGGACGGTTTTTTAGGAAGCCGTTGCGTATAATAATAAAGAAGAATGTCGGATTATTGAAAAAAAGAATGTCGGATTGTTGCAAAAAAATGTCAAATTGTTACAAAGAGAACGTCCGATTGTTACAAAAAGAATGTCGGATTATTGCAAAAAAACGTCAATTTATTGCAAAAACGAGGAAAATCTATGAAAAAAATACTGTTTTGCGGCGGAGGTACGGCGGGACACGTTACGCCCAACGTCGCTCTCATTCAAAGACTTATCGGGAGATATTCCCTCTATTACCTCGGCGTCGGCGGCCTCGAAAGACGCATTCTCCGCCCGTTTATCGGAAAAGGTCTGGCTTATTCGGAATTCGCCGGAGTCAAATTCCGACGGAAAATCTCGGCGGAGCTTTTTAAGCTGCCCGTGAATTTCAGACGCGCGGTCGGAAGCTGCAGAGCCGTTCTTTCGCTCTATAAGCCCGACCTCGTGGTTTCCAAGGGAGGATACGGCGGACTTCCCGTGGTAATCGCGGCGCACGGACTCAAAATTCCCTGCGTGGCGCACGAGAGCGATTATTCCCTCGGACTCGCCAACAGGCTCAGCCTACCATTCGTGGAAAAGATGTTCGCGGTCTTTCCTTATGCAGCCGAAAAAGCCGGTAAAAAAGGCGTCCTCTGCGCGCCTCCGCTCAGACGGGAGGTCTTCGGGAACGCGTCGGAGGTCCTCGGGAAATGTAATTTCGCGAAAAAAAAGCCAGTACTTCTCGTTCTCGGCGGCTCGTCCGGCTCGGAAAAAATCAACGAGGCTCTTTCGGGTTCGCTCGGATATCTTACCGAAAACTTCAACGTCATTGCTCTCACGGGGAAAAACAAAGCCGTCGCAGGGAAGGGAGAAGGATTGTTTCAGACGGAATTCGCCGACCGCATAGGAGATTATTACGCCTGCGCGGACGTCGCGGTTTCGAGAGCCGGAAGCAACACTCTTTCCGAGCTTATGGCAAACGGAATACCTTCGCTGCTCATTCCGCTCGAATCGGGAAGCCGCGGAGAACAGGTCAAAAACGCCCTCTCCTACGAGAAAAAGGGCTGCGCGAAAATCCTCTTCGAACGGGACCTTACTCCGCTTTCCCTCAAAAATCAAACCGAAAAAGTCTTCCTCAGCCGCAACGAAATCAAAAGAAACATCGCATCCGCGGTTCCGCACGACTCCGTTATGCTCGACTATATCGAAAACAGACTGTCCTGAACACGAAAAAGGAACGTCGGAATCGGCTCTTTCGGAAAAACTGCGCAGAAAGGGGACTACTTCGGAAAAACTGCGCGGAAATGGGACTGTTGCGGAATTAAAAGCGGATTTATCGAACCGGAGGACTTTCCCGCAATCGGAGGTCGGAGAGAACGGACTTTTTACGGGCGCGGGCGGCTTGATTAAAAAGAGAAAAGGTGGTATAATGAAAACGGAGGTCGATATGAAGCTTACTCTTATTGCGCACCCGACGTTCGACGGAGCAAACGACGCTCTTATTTCGAAAATCAAAGCCGCCGATAAATCCGACCTGAGCGAAATCCGTATGCTCGTAGTCCCCGACAGGTATACTCTCACAGCCGAAGAGGAACTCCTTAAAGCTCTGGGAACCTGCCTCAACGTACAGGTTACGACTTTCAGAAGGTTCGCGTCGAGAATCGTTCCCCTCTCGGCTTACGTCGGCGGCGAGAACTGCGTACTTATCCTCACGCGACTTATAACCGAAAACAGAAAGGATATCCCTACCCTCACCGGAGGCGGAATAACCTACGGCCTCGTGCGCTCTCTACGCGACGTCATAAATCAGCTCCGTTATTCCCTCGTAAAGCCCGAAAACATTATCCCCGAAAAGCTCCCCGAACGCCTGCGCGGAAAAATCGCCGATATACGCACGGTCTATAAGCTCTATCTCGATTATCTCGGAAAGGGCTATTCGGACAGCTCGGACAAGCTCTCTTCGCTCTCTGCGGCTATACCTTATTCGGATACGGTCGCGAACGCTCATTTCTATTTCAAGGACTTCGATAACTTCTCCGCGCAGGAAACGGAAATCGTCGAAAAGCTCGTCCTCTTTTCAAAATCCGTAACCGTTTCCTCGACATTCTCGGACGAAAGCTCGCATTGCAGCCTGTACCTCAACGAGGTCTTTTCGTCGGTCAGAAGCATCGCCGCAAAACTCATAGACAAAAACAAACTCAAGCCCGAAAACTTCGATATAGAAATCGGAAACGTTACCGACGAGGACACGGCTTATCTTCAAAAATACCTTATGAGCGCGCTCGTTCCCGAAAAGCCGCGGAAACTCCCGAAGAAATTCTTCCTTTATAACGGCTCGTCGCCCTCGGACGAGGTAAGAGGACTCGCGAGATACATATCGGATATGGTCGCGAAAGGCGCGAAATTCGGGGACTTTACGGTGATTTTAAGCGACGCGAAACGATACTCTGCTTCGATAGACGCGGTTTTCCCTTCCTACGGGATACCCTACTTCCTCGAAAGAAAATCCTCCCTTCTCGCAACGCCCCTCGGTCAGTTCGTTACGTCGTTTTTCCGCCTTTCGGAGGACACTCCCTCCGTCGACAGAATCGCGTCCTTCGCCGAAAACTTCTACTTCGCGGCGGACTACGACGACCTTTGCGCGTTCAGGAATTACGTCGAGAAATATAACTGCCGCATAACCGAAAAACCCTTCGCTTACGAGAAGGATTCGGAGAATTACGTCCGGGCCGAACGCATAAGAAAAGAGTTCCTTCGCCTCGCGGGTGAACCCCTCCCCAAAACCGCGGCAGCCTCTCTTTATACGCAAGCCGCAAGAAGGCTCGTTTCCCTTTGCAACGCCGAAGAACGCACCGGAATACTCTCGCGGACGCTTAAGGAAAACGACTTCTTACCGTATTATTACCGCACGGAAAGAGCCGTCGAAAAACTTACGGAAATTCTGGATTCGATAGAAGAGTTCCTCGGAGAAACCGAAGTCGGACTTAAAATCTTTTCGGAAATCCTGTCGAAGGGAATGGAAGCCGCGGACCTCTCCGTTCTCCCCATAACCCGAAATACCGTGGAATTCATAGAAATGGCCAAGGCAAGAAGACATAATTACGGGCACGTAGCCGTTCTCGGAGCGAACGACGAGGTTTTCCCCATAATAAAAAGCGACTCGGGACTGCTTTCGGACGAAAACCTCGAAATTCTCGCCCGCGCAGGCGCGGATATCCGTCCGTCGGTCAGAACCCTCAATCAGCGCGAACGCTTCGATATATATCAGCTCTTCCTCGAAAAATACCGGACGCTCCGCATAAGCTACGCTTCCCTTTCGCCAATCGGCGGCAAAATCCTCTCTCCGTCGGTATGCGTGAAAAGCCTCGTCAGAATCTTCGTAGGAGAAAACGGCTATCCCGCGCCGGTATATACAAGGTTCTACCGCAAACCCGAACGCTATATGAACCTCGCGTCGGCAAAAAACACCCTCCTCGAAATCCTCTCCGACTCTATGTCCTACGACCTCCCCGTAAAAGACGCCTCGCCGCTTTATTACCTCACGGGGAAACCGCCCGCGGAAGAGCTTCTTACGCCGCCGCCGCCCGATTACGCGGACCTCCCCGAACCGACGACGGACAAGCTCTCCGAAATGAGTGCGAGCCGCGTCGAAAGCTATTACTCCTGTCCGCTGAAACACTTCCTTCGCTACGAGGTCGGTCTTAAACCGCGGCAGAAGGACGAGGACCCTTCGGCGGCCCTTATCGGAACGCTCGTCCACGAGGTCCTCGAAAAGGGACTTTTACCATTCGTCAGGAACCCCGACTTCTCCGAAACGCCCGAACAGACCGCCCGAAGAAGCGAAATCATCTTCGACCGAGCCGTGGAATCGGACGATTATATACGCTCCTTCCTCGCAAAAGAGAAAAATGCTTCCCTCCTCCGCAGACTAAAAGCCGAATGCTCGGCAGCCCTCAGAGCAGCTATCGAACAGACAGAACGTTCGGACTTCAAACCCGCATACCTCGAAAGACGATTCGGGAACGTCCTCGTCGGAACCGAATACGGAAAAACCCGAATCACCGGTATCATCGACAGAACGGACGTCTTCGGGAACAAAGCCGTGGTCGTCGATTATAAGACGGGAAGCGCGGATTTCAGCGACAAGGCCCTCTTTATGGGAACGAAACTTCAGCTCACGACCTATATTACCGCACTCTCGGAGCAATTCGAGGTCGCCGGGCTGTATTATATGAAGCTCAACGACAAGTACCGCAGCGAGGAGGACAAATCCTTCTGCTGGTCGGGACTCACCGTCGACGACGCGGAAACCGCCGAAGCCATCGACAACGACCTCCGAGTCAAGGGTAAAAGCCTTAAACTCGGCATAGAAAAGAAAAACGACGGTCAGCTCAAAAGGAAAGCCGCCGTCGTTTCGGAGGATACGCTTAAAAAGTTCGAGGAATATACCCTAAAAATGTACGAAAACGCCGTCAAAGCCTGCTATAAGGGACATTCGGCACCCTCGCCCGTCGAAAACGCCTGCGAATTCTGCGACTACGCCGAAATCTGTCCGCATTTCGACACCGCCGCGCGTCCGGAAAGATAAATCGCTTCGGAAAAAGTCCGCAGAAAAGACTCCTCCGCAGAGAAAACCCCGTAGTCGCCGCTCGGAAAAACCCGCGGAATTCAGAGCTTATAACGGATAAACGGAGTCGGAGATTATTATAAGCCGAATCGGAAATCATCGTAAATCGGTCGAAAATTACGACTAATAAGCCGAATCAGAGCTTGTGGTAGACTACGATTCTCGTCGGCTCGGAAAGAGGCTCGGAAAGTCGGGGATTGAGTTCGAGGACCTCCTCGGGACGCATATTCAGAGCCTTCCCCACAGACCACGCGTCTTCGCCCGCTTCGGCTATCACGGCTTCTATCGCCGCACCCGACGGCTCTTTCTTCTCGCCGAGAAGCACGCTTCCGATTATGCGGCGCTTTTCGTTGCTCACTGCGTTGAGCGTTACCGTTATCGTACCCGCGACGTCGGCTCCCGAGCCGTTTCTCCTGACGGCGGCGTCGGTTACGAGAGCGTCGGCGGTCACTTCGGACCTTTCCGTGCATTCGGGGACGCTTACCAGCGCGGCAAAGGGCAAAGCAAAGGTCTGCGAACGAATCTTATCGTCCGCGTCGAGATAAACGAAGCTTCCCGTAACCATTCCCGAGAGCTGAACCGTACCCTCGCCCGCCTCCGCGGTTATTCCCGAGGCTCCCGTGTCGAAAAGCCCCAATACTCTCGCCGCAGGCTCGTCGCAGGGAACGTTTCCGCCGAAACCGACCTCGGCTAAAGTCATTCCCTTGTAAACCGCGCCGATAATCTCGGCTTCGGTTTTTATAAGCTCGTAATCCGTGCTGTAACAGTCTTTTACGCATTCTTCGGATTGCAGGACAAAATCGGTCGCCGTCGCGCTCAGAGTGAATTCGGCGTTCAGAAAAGACGCGCCTTCCTCCTCGGTTATCCTGACGCGGAGGTCGGTTACCTTTACCTCGGCAAGAGGTGTTCCGCCCGAGAATCCCTTGGCTTCAATCTCCTCCGTAAAGGGAACAGCCGTGAGAGTCGCGCGCGGCAAGCCCTCTTCGGTCATATAAACCGGACGGAAAAACACCTTCCCCGAAAGAGTCAGAACTTCGTCGCTTACAGAGGCTCCCGTTATTATCGCGCCGGCGTCGGTCTGAAGCAGAGTTTCTCCCGCAGGAAGAGGAGTTTCGTGGGTAACCGTAAAGCGGTTCTCGCTCCGAGCGGAAATCCGTCCGACGCTCACGCTCTCGGTCTTGGTAATCACGCCTTCGGGCATTTCCTCCGCAGTCGTTTCGTAATCGCGGCAGACCTCGCCCCGAGCCTTGCAGCGAAGAGTTATTTCCGCCTCCCTTCCGCCGAGAATCCGTACGGTCATTTCCTCTACGCTCACGGTAGCGGCTACTCGCGCGTCCTCTCCGATTTCATCGGCTTCGAAACTTTCGTCGTAATCTACGTTGTAGTTGAGCGCGACGGGCTTCCTTTCTTCGTCTATACAAAGCACCCTTACGTTTATTCTGCCCGAAAGAGTCATTTCTCCGCCCTCTCTGCGCACGCGCGTTTCGGTTACGTCCGCAGAAGAGGCAAGCACCTCCGCAAGATCGTCCCGTCGGGCAAGAATCCTCGCGTTGACCGTGAACTCGCGCTCTTTCATTCTTCCGCGGTAGCTGCTTTTTATCGTCTTTTCCATATCTGCACCTCGATAGATTTGCTTATACATTATACTTACCGTCCACCGAGGTTATGCAAAGACATAAAAAAACCCGACGCTTTTTTGCGTCGGGCAGTTTTCCTTAAAAATATTATTTGCGCACTTCTTCAACCGCAATTGTGGGCTGTTCGATCGTAGCCTTTCTCGAGAGCGTGATACGCTTGTTCTCTCCGTCGAAATCCATAACCTGTACGTCGATGACGTCGCCGACTTTAAGAACCTGAGATATATCGGAAATCCAATCCCACGATACGTTGCTGATATGAAGAAGACCGTCGATACCCTTGTCGAGTTCGATGAAAGCTCCGTAAGGAACGAGTCTCGCAACCTTACCCTGATGAACGGTACCGACAGCGAATTTCTCTGCGGCTACCTGCCACGGATGAGGCTGAAGCTGCTTATATCCGACGGATACTCTGTTGGCCGCTCTGTCGAGCTTCAGAACCACGAATTCGTAGGTCTTACCGATCTCGAGAACTTCGCCAGGCTCTTTTATGTTGTTCCACGAAAGGTCGGAAAGGTGCGCAAGACAGTCAAAGCCTCTTACGTTAACGAACGCGCCGAAGGACGCAAAGCGCATAACCTTTCCTTCGACGATCTCGCCTACTTCGATATTGTTCCAGAAATTGTCTTCCTTTTCCTGCTTCTCGCGGATAAGGATATCCTTCTGGCTCGCTACTATCTTCTTCTTGGACTTATCTACGGTAAGAGCAGTCAGACGAAGCGTCTTTCCGTTATAAGCGTCGAGATTCTTGACGTAGCCGTTTCTGATGTGGGAAGCGGGAATGAATACTATGTAGCTGCCGATCTTGGAAAGCAAACCGCCCTTGACGACTTTGTTGACGGTCGCGGAAAATTCCGCCCCGCCTTCGATGGCGTCGATCATGGCGTCATACTTATTGATTTCGTCTACCTGTTTTTTAGACAGAATGACGTTCTTATCCGTAGACAAAACAACGACCTCGAGACTATCGCCTATCTGCATTCCTTTCTTGATTTCTTCGATATCGCCTTCCGAAGCGATCTCGTCGTTGGGAATAAAACCGTCGCGCTTGGATCCGAAGGATACGCTTACGCCGTCTTCGGCGATATGAGAAACAGTGCATTTGATTCTCTGACCTGCCCTTAAAGGCTTATACTTGGTGGGAATCTTTTCGACCGCCTGAGTAAACTCGTTACCTTCGTTTGTTTGCTCCGCTGCATTATTCTCAACAGCATCCATTACCTCGTTGTCAACGACAACTTCATTCACATCGTCTTTTGCGTTTACGAACATCTTAGACAAAACCTCCTCGCCTAACTCTTTTGGAGTTGAGGCACCTGCAATTATACTGATATTTTCATAGCCGACAAGCAAACCCGTATCCATCTCGTCAGGATCCTCTATAAGCAGCGCGTCCTTGCCTCGGCTCCTTGCAAGTTCCAAAAGCTTCCCGGTATTGGAACTCCCTCTGTCGCCTACGACTACGACGCAATCGCTGACGCGCACTGCGAAATCGATAAAACTTTGCCTATCTTTGGTAGTATAGCAAATTGAATTAAAAATCTCAAGCGATTTCACGCTATTAGTATCAATATTTTTCAAACTTTTTTGGATTTTTGACTCCATAAAGGTCGTTTGAAATAAAATCAACGCTTTTTCACTCTCAACCTTCACATAACTTTCACCGTCGGTTAATAATCCGTCGTCGTTTATCCAACCGTTGATTCCGACGACTTCCGGATGATTTTTGTCCCCGACGATGACTATCTTATATCCGCGCCTGTAATAATCCACTGCCTTTTCCTGAATCGCACGGACGTATCTGCACGTCGCATCGACGACCTTTATCCCTCTTTCCCTGCATTCGGCAAAAATCCGTTCGGGCGCGCCGTGAGCGCGGATTATGAGAGTGTCTCCTTCGCGGAGAGAGGAAAGGTCGTTTACGCAGCCCACGCCCTTTTCTTCGAGCATACGGACGACGTGCTTGTTATGGACGATCTGCCCGTAGGTAAAAATGCGGTCGCCTTCGGTATTGAGAGCGGTCTCCACGGCTCTCGTAACGCCGTTGCAGAAACCGTTATTTCTGTAAGTATAGACCTTCATACGCTTAATCCGCCCTTCGCTTTTACCTTTTTTCGCTTAATCCTTCTTTTCGCCGAGTTCCCTCATAGCCGCTTCGAGAACCTCGAGAGTCTGCTTTTCCCTGAGTTCGTCGAGGCGTCTTTCTCTTTCCGGACGGTTCTTTTCAAGCTCGGAAAGAGCCTTCTTCACGCTCGCGTCGTCCTTGCATTCGGCAAAGATATCGTTAAGCTCGGTAACCCGCCTGTATATCTTCTCGGTCGCCTTTTTAAGAGCGTCCCTCGACGGCTGCTTTTCGTCGTCGTAAAACTCCGAAAGATCGAATTCGGGACCGATTATCATTCTGTTCTTGACGCCAGCTTTTGCGCACTTCTCCACGGCCACGGGAATTATCGGAGCGTGCGCTCCCAGAGCGAAAAACGCCGTCCCGGTCTTGAAGCGTCTGACCGTACCGTCGTTCTGCCTGTTTCTCGTGCCTTCGGGAAAAAGCGCGAGCGGCCTCCCGCTCTCGAGAACGTCGAAGGACTGATCGAGCGCGCCCATATCGGCTTCGCCTCTCCGCACGAAAATAACGTTAAGATGACGAAGGACAAGCTCAACGAATTTGTTCTTCGCAAGATCCTCCTTGGCTATAAAACTCATCGACGGACTGATGAAATGCGACATAAGCAGCGGATCCATCGCGGACTTGTGGTTCATAACGACGATGACCTTGCGCTTGCCTATTTTCCGGCAGCCGTAGACCTTCGTACGGAAAAAAAGCCGCAACGGAAGCCAGAGCACGCCCTTCGCGAACCAGTAAAAGAACTTATAATCCGGAGCCTTCTTTTTCTTCTCCTTTCTTCTCTGCAACCATCCCATATCCGTCAAGCCCGCTTCAAACGATAGTATTCCTTAGCGATAAATTCCGCGGCTTCCTCCGCAGTCATATCCGTAGTATCCAGAAGAATCGCGTCCTCGGCGCGTTTAAGCGGAGCGAAAGCCCTCGACGAGTCGTTTTTGTCCCTCGTCCGTATGTCCTCGAGAACGACCTCGTAGGGCATTTCCTGTCCCTTGTCTTTAAGCTCGAGATGCCTTCTCCTCGCTCTTTCTTCTGCCTCGGCGGTCAGAAAAATCTTTATCGCGGCGTCGGGAAGCACGAAGGTTCCTATGTCCCGTCCGTCAAGCACGCAATCCCCTTCGGACGCGGCTTTCCTCTGAAGCCCGACCATCGCGAGCCTTACCTCCGGAACAGCCGATACGTCGCTCGCGGCTTTGGAAACGACGTGTTTCCGTATTTCTTCCGAAACGTCCTCTCCGTTAAGGAAAACCCGCTGCTCTCCGCCAGCCGTCCGCACGGAAACCTCCGCGCCCGCAAGAATCTTCTTCACGGATTCCGCGTCCGAGCAGTCTATTCCCTTATTCAGCATATAAAGGGCTACCGCACGGTACATCGCGCCCGTATCGAGATATCTTATCCCGAGCTTTTCCGCAAGAATCCTCGCAACGGTGCTTTTCCCCGCACCCGACGGTCCGTCGATCGCTATGTTTATCATAAAAGCCTCCAGATCAGGTCTTAATATCCTCGCTTCGCCGAGATATACGGATTTCGGCGCGTCTTTGCCTTCCTTCAGAAAAACGAGAACCCTTATGCACTTCGGAAGAGAACCCTCTATCGGAGGCTCCAGTACCGAAAAAAGCGACGTACCCGAAAATCCCGCAAGTCTTGCGGCTTTCGCGGGGTAGGACGCGGTAAGATCAGCGGTCGTCGAGAAAATAATCGCTTCCGCGTCGCTTACCGAAAGCGAATTCCTTTTCATTATCTCGGTCAGAAGCGTCCGAGTCTTTTCGGCAATGTCTTTTTCGGTGTTCTCGGCGGTTATCGCGCCTCTTACGGTCTTCATTCGGAATCTCCGTCCTCCTTTCCAACGAGCTTAGCCGCGCTCTTCCCCGCAAGCCTTCCCGTGGAAAGAGCTATCTGAATATTGAAGCCGCCCGTCATAGCGTCCACGTCAATCGTTTCTCCCGCGAAAAAGAGATTCGGAATCTTCTTCGCAGCCATAGTCGAAGCGTTTATCTCCCCGACGGACACCCCGCCCGAGGAAACTATCGCGCTTTCTATCGGCTCCAAACCCTTGACGCTCATTCCGAAATCCTTCAGAGCGCGGACGAGCTTCGCTCTTTCCACGCGCGTTACGGAATTGACTTCGACTTCGGAATCGAGCCCCGCGTATTCGATTATAACCGGAACCATTGCCGACGGAAGAAGCCCCGAAAGCGCGTTCCTGAGAATCTTGTTCTTTTGCTGCGAAAAGTCCCTCAGAATCCTCGCGTCAAGCTCCTCCGCGGAAAGCGCGGGCTTTAAATCCACGCTTATACGGCAGTTTTCGAGCGGGAAAATCCCTTCGCCGATATCCTCCGCCCCGAAACTTATCTCTCCCTCCGCAGTCGTGGAGGCTTTCTCTCCTACGGACTTTTCGGACTGCTTCTTACTCCTCGCGGCGGCGGTTTTACAGGCGACCGAGGACAGCGAAAGAATCGTCGGACCGGAAACTCCCGTATGAGTGAAGAGAAGCTCGCCGAATTCCGATGCCTTTTCCTTCCCGCCCGAGAAGAGCGTTACGTTTACGTTCTTCAGCGTAAGTCCCATAAGCGGAAAGACCTTCTCGGTTATCATTCCGCAGAGCGAAGGCTTGAACGGAACGACCGAAAGCCCCGCTCTTTTCGCAAAAGCGGCTCCGCTCCCCGTACTGCCCGTAGTCGGATAACTGACCCCGCCCGTCGCGACCACAAGCGCGCCCACGGGATAGACCTTCCCGTCCGAAACCACCGAAACCACCCTTCCTCCGCAGATATTTACGGCGGAAATCTCGCTCGAAAGCAGAACCTTCACGCCCGCTTTGTTCATATTATTCGCAAGAGCCTTGGTAACGTCGCTGGCTTTATCCGAAACGGGGAAATATCTCCCGCCCCTTTCGAGTCTGAGTCTGACGCCCGAGCTTTCCATAAGCCCGACCGTATCCGAAGACGAAAATCCGCTCAGAGCGGCGTAGAGGAATTTCGGATTGGTGTTGACCTTCGAGAGGAATTCTTCGCCCTCGGCGGAATTGGTAACGTTGCAGCGGCCCTTACCCGTGATGTACAGCTTCTTCCCGAGCTTTTCGTTCTTCTCGAAAAGAACGACCTCCGCGCCCGCCTCCGCTGCCGAAATCGCAGCCGACATTCCCGCCGGACCTCCGCCTATAACGGCGACCGTCATAAATCCTCCGTCCCGAAAAGCCTCTCCGCGCCCGTCATCCTTTCAAGCTCGTCGTAATCCGTCCTGTCCATCTTTATCGGCGAAACGGTAATATAGCCTCTCTGCGCAAATTTGACGTCGCAGTCCTCGTCGTCTTCTTCTTTAAGCACGGGACTGCCTTTAAGACGGTAGCTCCTGACTCCGTCCGTTTCCCTGACTTCGTAATAATCCCTGTAAGAGATTATTCCCGTTTTCGCTATCTTCACGCCGAGAACCTCCTCCGTATCGGGAAAATTCACGTTGAGCATACTTCCCTGCTTTTCAAACCGCAGAAGCGTATCGAAATTGTTTATGAAAAATCTTATGAGCCTTTCGGGACTTATATGGCTTTTCCCGCACTGAGAAATCGCTATGGCTTTGTATCCGCAGATAACGCCCTCCATTGCTCCCGCGACCGTACCCGAATACATAACGTCCGTCCCGAGATTGGAGCCTTCGTTAGGCCCCGAAACCACGAGGTCGGGCTTGATTCCGACGTACTTCAGCGCGAATTTAACGCAGTCCGACGGAGTTCCGTCCACGGCTACGACTCTGTTCATTCCTTCCCATTCAAGCTCTTTTACGGTGAAATCCGAATGCACCGAAAGAGACTGGCTGCACGCGGATTTCTGCGAAGCCGGCGCGAATACCGAAACTTCGTGCCCCTGCTCCTTAAGCGCGTCCGCAAGCATTCTTATCCCGACGGAATGGATTCCGTCGTCGTTGGTTATGAGTATTTTCATTTTTTCTCCGCGCCGCAGCCGCTATTCCGCAGCAAAACGGCTTACGCAATCCGAAATAAAGTACGCGTATATTTTACCACACGGCAAAGACTTTTGGCAATCGTTTTTTACCCGAATTCCCGAAAGGCTTTCACGAATAATACAAAAAAAGGACGATACAGAGGTACCGCCCTTTATTGCGTCCGGTTTTTATTACACGGGAACGACTTTGCCGCCGTTATCGGTTTTGCTTACGTCCGCGCCGTATTTCTGCATCTGTCTGTACTTGAAGAAGTTCAGCGCGACCTGCGGGAAGAGCGCGTAGCTAAGTACGTCCTCCTCCTGTTCGTAATACTCTTTCATTTCCTCGCGGAGCTTGTCAAGCTCGGGTTTAAGGTCGTCCGCGGGACGGTAATTTATCCTTTCGGAGGAACCGAGAATCTTCTTTACGAGAGCGGGATCGGGTTCGCAGGGGAGCTTTCCGTAGTCGCCGTGAAGAAGTCCTTTGAATTCCTTCGTGCAGACCTTATATCTCTCGCCCGAAAGTACGTTCATAACCGCCTGAGTTCCCACTATCTGGCTGGAGGGAGTAACGAGCGGCGGGAAACCTACGTCCTTTCTTACGTTGGGAACCTCGGCAAGCACGTCGCCGAAAAGTTCCGCCTTGCCTTGCTGTTTGAGCTGGCTGAGAAGGTTGCTCATCATTCCGCCGGGAACCTGATAGATAAGCGCGCGGACGTCCACCGAAAGGATTTCGGGAGAACGGAATCCGTCCGCGGTAAGCCTTTTCGCGACCTTCTTGAAATGCTCGTTGATTTCGCTGAGAAGCCCGAGGTCGAGACCGGTATCGTACTTCGTTCCTTTCAGAGAGGCGACGAAGGGTTCGGTGGCCGGCTGGCTCGTTCCGTTTCCGAGAGCGGAAAGAGCCGTATCCACGATATCCACGCCCGCTTCGACGGCTTTGAGATTGACCATATCGCCCGTACCCGCGGTATTGTGAGTATGAAGATGAATAGGAACCTTGACGGCTTTTTTAAGCTCCTTTATAAGCTCGTAAGCCTCGTAGGGAAGCAGAAGCCCCGCCATATCCTTGACGCAGATTATATCCGCGCCCATTTTTTCCATCTCCTTGGCAAGCTTCACGAAATACTCTCTCGTATGATACTCGCTGGTCGTATAGCAGATAGCCGTTTCGCAGGGAGTGTCCTTATGATACATCTTTCCGTATTTCTTGCAGGCGGCAACGGCCGTCTTTAAATTCCTGAGGTCGTTGAGCGCGTCGAAAACCCTGATTATATCGATTCCGTTCTTGAACGAAAGCTCTACGAATTTTTCCACCACGTCGTCCGCGTAGTTCCTGTAGCCCAGAATGTTCTGACCGCGCAGAAGCATCTGAAGCTTTGTATCGGGCATAGCCTTCCTCAAAGCGCGGAGCCTTTCCCACGGATCTTCGTTAAGGAAACGAAGGCAGGAATCGAAGGTCGCTCCGCCCCATACTTCGAGCGAGTAATAGCCTGCTTTATCGAGTTTATCCGCAACGGGAAGCATTTCGTCCAGACGCATTCTCGTGGCTGCCTGCGACTGATGAGCGTCCCTGAGTATCGTATCGGTAATCTTTACCATAAATTATCCTCCTAACCGAACAGTGCAAGCAGGAATCCCGCAGCTACCGCGGAACCGATAACTCCCGCGACGTTGGGGCCCATTGCGTGCATAAGCAAATAGTTCTGCGGATCGTATTCCTGACCCACTTTATTGGAAACTCTCGCCGCCATAGGTACGGCGGAAACTCCTGCCGAGCCGATAAGCGGATTGATCTGTCCCTTCGTGATCTTGCACATAAGCCTTCCGATAAGAAGTCCGCCCACCGTCGCGAAACTGAACGCGACGAGTCCGAGAAGGACTATCTTGAGCGTGCTCCATGCAAGGAAGGTGGGACCGTAAGCCTTACAACCTACGGACAGACCGAGAAGTATAGTTATTACGTTCATAAGACCGTTTTCGGCAGTCTTGGCAAGTCTGTCGACTACGCCGCTCTCACGCATAAGATTTCCGAGCATAAGCATTCCGAGAAGCGGCAACGCATCCGGAAGGAACAATCCGCATACTATGGTTACGGCTATCGGGAAAATAATCTTTTCCTTTTTGGAAACCACGCGCTTCTGCTCCATTCTTATGAGCCGCTCCTTCTTCGGAACTATAAGCTTCATAATGGGCGGCTGGATAATAGGTATGAGAGCCATATAAGAGTACGCCGCTATGGCTATCGCCGGAAGAAGATCCGGAGCAAGCTTGGACGTAAGATAAATAGCCGTAGGTCCGTCCGCACCGCCGATAATTCCTATCGAAGCGGCTTCCTGATTCGTGAATCCGAGAGCCTTCGCACCCATAAACGTAATGAAAATACCGAGCTGAGCCGCAGCCCCGAGAAGCAGACTCGACGGACGGGCGATAAGCGGTCCGAAATCGGTCATAACGCCTATTCCGAGGAAAATGATCGGCGGGAAGATTACCCATTCCACTCCGCGATAGAAATACCAAAGCAAACCGCCCGCGTTTCCGTCCTTGGGCTCGGCGAAAAGCAGCTCGTGACCTAAGGGAAGATTGACGAGAAGCATTCCGAACGCTATGGGTAAAAGCAGCATGGGTTCGCAACCCTTGCCTATGGCAAGATAAAGCAACACGCAGGCAACGGCGATCATCACGTAATTCATCCAGTCTCCGTTGGCAAAACCCGAAGCCTGCCAGAACTTTACGAGAGAATCGATTATGCCCGACCCTTCAAGATAGAGAAAGTTCATCGTTCCCTCCGAAATCAGGCAATATAAGCCAATACGTCCCCGCTCTGTACCGTCGCGCCGGTATTTACGGCAAAAGTGATTACTCCGTCCGCCGTAGCGCGGATCTCGTTTTCCATTTTCATTGCTTCGATAATAAGAACGACGTCGTTCGTCTTGACGCGCGTTCCGTTCGGAACGACGAATTTAAGTACGGCCCCGGGAAGAGGAGAAACCATCTTCGTTCCTTTTCCTGCGGGAACCGCCGCCTTGGGAGCAGCTTTGGGAGCAGCCGCGGGTACGGGAGCCGCTGCGGGAACGGAAACCGCGTTCTGACTTTCGTTTCCTATCTCTTCGACTTCCACTTCATAAGAATTACCGTTGACGTTGATTCTGAATTTACGCATTTTTATTTCCTCCGAACTAAATCTTCCTTATCCTTCTTACTACGAAATCGGTGTTTTCGTCTTCGCAGCCGTCGTAGTACGCCGCAAGCGCCGCAGAAATCGCGGCTATTTCCTCTTCGCTTATTCCTTCTTCTATCGCGGGAAGAGCCTCCTCCGTAATCTCGGGCGCGGATTCGGGCTTCTTCTTCCTGTCGAAACAGCCCAGAACCTTCCTCTGAACCGCAAGATAACCTATAAGTATCGCAAGCACCGCGAATACTATCGCTATACCCAAAACGGAATAAACCAGATCCATTACGGAAAACTCCAAAAGCATTCCAAGCATTTCCGTATCTCCTTATTTCCTCACTATCTGCAGACGCGAAAGCAGATATCTCCTCGTGTCCTCCGGAGCGAATATCTTTTCCGCAAGTCCGCAGGCAGCCGCGGTCAGAGCGTCTCCGTCAACCTCGGCGTAAAGCTTTGCGGCTTCTTCGCGGGACTTGAGAACGTCCTTGCTCTTTATCCTGTCGCTGTACATAACGATTCCGCCCGCATTTGCCGTAAGAGGCGAAATCTGCGCATCGTTCCACGCCATAACGCTGTCGTAGGCGTAAGCCGAAGCCATTGCCGTATATCCCGTTCCTATTGCCTTGCCCGTGATTATCGCCATCTTTCCGGAATACGTTCCCGCAAGATCGCTCTGAAGACCGGCAAGCTCTCTGCCCATAGCAGACCTTTCTATCTCGCCCGAAATCATAACTCCTTCGCAGTCAACGAGATTGACGAAGGGCATTCCGAAGGTCGAAGCAAGCGAAACGAGACGCCTTACTTTGTTTACGCAGAGAGGACAGACCGCCGAACCGTCGCCCGAAGCGAAGGCCACGGGGATTCCCAGAACTCTCGCGAAACCCGTAACGATATGCGGAGCGAAACCTTCGTGAAGCTCGACGAAAGAACCTTCGTCGCAAAGCTCAAGGATAAGCTCCTTTCCGCGTTTTTCGCCTATTCCCCGAGCCTTCCTGTTATAAAAGGCGACGTCGCCCGTATCTTCGTCCGCGGTTCCCGTGCAGAAACACTCGGGTACGAAGGAAAGAATCTTCGCGAGAACCTCGCCTACGGTTTCCTTTTCCGCGTAAAGCGTCGCTCTTCCGCCCGAAACCGAAGCCCTCGCCCCGAAATCCTTCTCCGCGTCGAGAGATTTTCCTTCCGTCGCAAGCACGACCGAGGGAGAATTAAGCGAAATAACGCAGCCCGAAACGGCTATCGATATATGAGCCATAGCTTCCAGAAGAGCGGCGTTTCCCACGCAGTTTCCTCTCGCTATAACTATAAAGGGAACTTCCTTTTTCATTTCTTCCGCGCATCTCAGTATCCGCGCGAAGTTCTTCAGAACGAGAGCGCCTTCGGAAACGTCCGCTCCGAAAGAATCCGCCGCAAGTATAAAAGGCACCTCTCTGCTTGCCGCGCTCTCCATTATTTTACAAAGCTTATCGGCGGCGACCTTGGTCATTCCTCCGTAATTGACCGACGAATTCTGCACCGCAAGAGCAACCGCCCTTCCTCCTATCGACGCGTATCCCGTAAGAAGAGCGTCGGTCTTTTCGTCGCACGCTTCGGAAAGCGTCAGACAGTCGTTAATCTCGACGAAACTCTTTTCATCCACCAGCGACGCTATGAAAGCAGCCGCGTCGGCGGTGTTTGACGAATGCTGCTTCAGCCTGCTCCGAAGCAATTCCGTTTTATTCATTCTGATTCCTCCAAAAAATCGAAAATCGGATCAATGGTAACATATTTCTGCTCTTTTTGCAAGCAAAAACCGGCATTATCTCCGAGAGTAATCTTTTAACGCGTTAAGTTATTCAAACGAACGAAAAAACCCGCCCCGTATACGCTCCCGAAGACTCGTTCAAAAAAACCGGAGAAACGATGCCCGTCTCTCCGGTAATCGGCGTAAAGCCGTAAGTCTGCGTGATTATTGAGCTTTTCTCGCCTTTATCTCTTTGATGAGAGATTCGCAGAAAGCCTTCGCGTCGCAGCACACGCCCGTCTGGGCAACGCTCATAATGTTCGCGCCCTTGTCTTTGTTGACGGCTACCACGTAATCGCTGTTTTCCATACCCGCAAGGTGCTGGACGGCTCCGCTTATTCCCAAAGCCATATAAAGCTCCGGCCTTACGGTCTTACCCGTCTGACCTACCTGCTTGCTCTGCGGAAGAATTCCTTCGTCCACGACCGCTCTGCTGCAGGAAACCGTGCCTTTGAGAAGTGCGGCAAGTTCGGCTGCGAGGTCCTTGTACTTCTTCATTCCTCTGCCGACCGAAACGAGTACCTTCGCGTCCTCGATATTGTCGTTTTCGACTACGTCCCTGACCTCTTCGAGAAGCTCGACCGAGAAAAGTCCCGTGTCGAAGGGGACGTCGACGGAGATTATCTCACCCTTTCTTCCCGCATCGGGCGTAAGCTTCTGCATAACGCCGGGACGTACCGTGGACATCTGCGGACGATGGTCCGGACAGATAATGGTCGCGAAAAGGTTTCCGCCGAACGCCGGACGAGTCATAAAGAGATTGCCTTCTTCGTCCGATTCGAGCTTGGTGCAGTCCGCGGTAAGACCGGTGTTGACTCTCGCCGAAATTCTCGGAGCAAGATCCCTTCCGATGCTCGTAGCGGGATAAAGCAGAATGTTGGGATCGTATTCCTTGATTACATAAGCTACTACCTGCGCGTAAGGCTCGGTTATATAATGCGCGAGACATTCGTAGTCCGCTACAATAACTCTGTCCGCGCCGTATTCGATAAGGCTCTGAGCCTTGTCCCTGATTCCGTATCCGCAGAGAATAGCCGTGATTTCCTGTCCGTTGGAGGCTTTAAGGGCGTTTGCCGCTCCCAAAAGCTCGTAAGAAACGTTCTTGATCTCGCCGTCTCTCTGTTCGCAATATACATATATTCCTTTACTCATAAAACAACCGTCCTCCCCTGCTATATAATATGCTTTTCGGCAAGAATGTCCGCAACTGCAACGGCAGCCTGATCGGGAGTCATTTCGAGTACGTTTCTCTTGCTGTCGTACTGCTTGTTGAAGGTTGCCTTTACCTTTGTGGGAGAACCTTCGAGACCTATTCTCGATTTCTCGGGCTTGAGATCTTCGAAAGTAAGAACGTGAATCTCTTTTTCGTCCTGATCGATTATTCCCGCAACCGACATATATCTCGGCTTAGCCATAGTGGAAAGAACCGTAAAGAGAGCCTTGCCTTTTACTTTAAGCTTCTGATATCTGTCTTCGAAACGCCTCGTCGCTATGAAAGCGTTTTCTTCTCTCACGTATTCGAGATCGGAAACGTAGGTTACCTGCGGAAGATGAAGATGCTCCGCTATCTGAGGACCGACCTGTGCGGTATCGCCGTCGATTGCCTGTCTTCCCGCGAATATCACGTCGTATCCGATATAACCTATCGCCTGAGCTATGATGCAGCTCGTAGCTATCGTATCGCTTCCCGCAAAAGCTCTGTCCGTTACGAGATAAGCTTCGTCCGCACCCATAGCAAGCGCTTCGCGAAGAGCTATCTCCGCCTGCTGCGGTCCCATACATACGACGCTTACCTTCGCGCCGTAATTATCCTTCATAACGAGAGCGGCTTCGAGCGCCGTTCTGTCGTCGGGATTTATTATGCTCTCGACGCCGTCCCTCTTGAGAGTGTTGGTGACGGGATCTATTTTAATTTCCGTGGTGTTCGGAACCTGTTTCATACAAACGACTATATTCATAAAGTGCCTCCCCCGTTTATTTCCTCAAAAGCGCGCCCGAGATAACCATTCTCTGGACTTCGCTCGTTCCTTCGTAGATCTCGGTGATCTTCGCGTCGCGCATCATTCTTTCAACGGGATATTCTCTCGTATAACCGTAACCGCCGTGAAGCTGTACCGCAACGGTAGTAACCTCCATCGCCGTTTCAGCCGCGAAAAGCTTAGCCATAGCAGCCTTTACCGAAACGTCCTTGGCTTTGTTCTGCTTGGCTATGACAGCCTGATCGACGAGTCCTCTTGCGGCTTCGATCTTTGTCGCGAGATCCGCAATTCTGAACTGAGTATTCTGGAAAGCCGAAATGGGTTTGCCGAACTGCTTTCTTTCTCTGGTGTAATTGATGGTTTCGGTAAGCGCGCCCTCCGCGATTCCGAGAGCCTGCGCGGAAATACCGATTCTTCCGCCGTCGAGAGTCTTGAGCGCAAGCTTGACGCCTTCGCCGACCTTACCGAGAACGTTCTCCTTGGGGACGAAACAGTCTTCGAAGATAAGTTCGCACGTGGAGGAGCCTCTTATACCCATCTTCTTCTCTTTCTTTCCGAAGGAGAATCCCGGGAAGCTCTTCTCTACGAGAAACGCCGCGCATTCGACGCCCTTGGGATTCCTGCCCGTAACGGCGATAACCATATAAAGATCCGCAACGCCCGCGTTCGTGATGAATATCTTGCTTCCGTTGAGGATATAACCGTCTCCGCTCTCCGTAAGAGTAGCCGTAGTCGTCTGGTTGTTCGCGTCGGTACCGGCGTTGGGTTCGGTAAGACCGAACGCGCCCAGCCATTCTCCGCTCGCAAGCTTCGGAAGATATTTCTTCTTCTGCTCTTCCGTGCCGTATTCGATTATCGGCGCGCAGCAAAGACTCGTATGCGCGGAAAGGATAACGCCCGTCGTAGCGCAGGCTTTACTGAGTTCTTCGACAGCCTGAATGTACATCTTGTAGTCGCCGCCGAATCCGCCGTATTCCTTGGGAATGATTATTCCGAAAAGCCCAGCCTCAGCCATCTTCTTTACGTTATCGTAAGGGAAATGCTCGGTTTCGTCCACTTCCGCGGCGTTGGGTTTGATTTCGTTTTCGGTGAAATCCCTTATCATTTTGGTAAACAATTCGTATTTATAGCTTTTTTCCATACCTTTTCCTTACTCCCGAGGTAATCAGCCGTTGAATTTAACGGTGGAAACACCCTCTATTACCATCTTGCCGTCCTGATTGTAGCAGTTGCTCTGAAGCTTTACGATATGCTTGTCTTCTCTGATCTCGATAACCGTAAGTTCGGCCTTTACGTCGTCACCCAGATAAACGGGAGCCGTGAACTTAAGCTCCTGTCCGAGATAAATCGTTCCCGGTCCGGGAAGCACGTTTGCAAGAACGGCGGAAATCAGGCTCGCGGAAAGCATTCCGTGAACTACTCTCTTTCCGAAAATAGAATTCTTCGCGAATTCGTCGCTGATGTGCAGCGGGTTGACGTCGGTGCTGATACCGGCAAACAGTTTTACGTCAGCGTCGGTAAAAGTCTTCTGCAAAGACGCCTTCTGACCGATGTAAAGATCTTCAAATTTCATTTTCTATCTCCTTTATCCGACCGTCTGCCCGACAGTCGGTATTTTAAACTCGTTATTTCCGGACGTAATCGAGAAGACCGTATATCCCCTCCATACAAACGTCCGCGCGGATATCGGACTTTTCGTAAGCCTCGGAAGTGGTTTCTCCGCTGAAAACCAGAACCGATACGAAGCCGCCGGCGTTCCCGAAGGCTATATCCGTGGAAAGCCTGTCGCCCACCATAGCTATCTCGTCGGGAGAAAGTCCGAACCTCTCCGTAACCGCGTCGCACATAGGCTTAAAGGGCTTCCCGCAGATTACGTCGGGACGACGCCCCGTACTCCTCGCTATCATTTCGATAAAACTTCCGACGTCCGGCACGTAATGCGGCTCGGCGGGACAATTCGCGTCGGCGTGCGTACAGATATAGAAAGCTCCTTCGTTAAGCAGATTCGTGGCTCCGACGAGCTTTTTATAGGTCAGCTCGGTGTCGTATCCGACGACGACTATATCCGCTTCGTCGGCAAGCGTTATCCCCGAATCGGAAAATTCCTTCCGCAGGCTCTCCGTTCCGAGAAGATAAACCGACTTTCCGCCGAAATTCTTCTTCAGGTAACTTACGGTCGCGTCGGACGAGGAGAAAATCTCGTCCCTTCCCGCCGGAATCCCCATCGATGCAAGCTTCCCGAGATAGTCCTCGCGGCTTTTACTGCTGTTATTGGTGAGAAAACAGAGCTTTCTTCCGCTTTCCCTTATCGCCGCAAGAGTTTCGGCCGCACCCGGAAGAAGTTTCCCTCCGAGATAGACCGTCCCGTCCATATCCAGTAAAAAAAGCTTTACGCCGTCAAGTTTCCCTTTCATAATCAATCCTTAATCCTCGGATTTAGTTTCGGCAAGCCCGACCGAAGCTATTCCCCGTCACGCAAAAACTCTTCCGCTATACTTTTCATTTCCGCAAGGCTCTTTGTCGTACAGACCTTCGCGACGACCTGCCTGTAACCTCTTATCCCCTTGAGATAAGCCGCAATATGCTTCTTCATCTCGCAGACGACCACGCGTTCGGGAAGGTATCCCATCGTTTCGATATGAAAAAGAATGTCCCCGTAAAGATCGACCTTCGGATTCTCTCCTTTAAGCTCGGCGAAAATCCACGGCCTTCCCTGAGCGGCTCTGCCTACGGCTACTCCGAAACAGCCCCTTCCGAGATAATCCTCGACGTCCGATTTCGTCCTGACGTCGCCGTTGCCGAAAACCGGAATCTTTACCGCACGGCAGACCTTTTCGATTTCATTCCTGTCGGCTTCGCCCGAATAATACTGCTCGCGCGTCCTTCCGTGTACCGTCAGCGCGTCCGCTCCGGCGTCGGCGCAAACCTTCGCGAAATCAACCGCGTTGATCGAAGCCGCGTCGATTCCGAGCCTGAACTTTACCGTAACCGGCTTTCGGGAGGCGTCCCTAACCGCCCGTACGATCTTCGCGGCAAGAGAAGGGTTCTCCATAAGCGCACAGCCGTCGCCGTTACCGAAAATCTTGGGCATCGGGCAGCCCATATTTACGTCGATCGCGTCGAATTTCCCGATTTCGGCCTTTTCCGCCGCCGCGCGCATAACCTCCGGCTCGTGGCCGAAAAGCTGAACGCACCTGAACGCCTCGGAATCGGAGGTCCTGAGCAGGTCGAGCGTCACGCGATTTTCGTAAACCAGAGCCTTGGACGAAACCATTTCGGTTACGGTGATATCCGCGCCGTATTTCGCGCACAAAGCCCTGAATCCGACGTCGGTGTACCCCGCCATCGGCGCAAGCATCAGTGCGCCCCTTCGTATCTCTTGCTTTTTCATCGATTGATTTTAACATAACATCGTTTCGTTGTCAAATCAAAACTGTCGGATTTTCAAACAATTTGAGGTTTTTTTGCAAAAATTTTTCCTCAGATAAAGCGTTGTTAAATCGACCGTCACCGTTGCAAAGATACGGTTTTATCGATATATTTATAACGATATTGGCGATTTCGGCGATTTTTCGGCAAAATATTCAGCATTTTTTATATTCGTTTAAAATTTAGTAGTAATTTTGAATATCTTGTAGTTTAGCCTCGATTTGGCGTTCGGAAGAGTTTTTCGGCGGAATTCGCTTCTTCGCGCGGATAATCCCTGCTCTTCGGGCTTTTTCGCCCTGAAATTCATCGTAAGCGGGACTTTTTCGGACGTTTTTCCGCAAAATTCCCGCGAAAAGCCTCCTTTGCAACAAACTCCGTCCCTGTTGCAAGTCGATTTTTGCGCAATTTTGAAGAATTTTCCCGCCCGATTCGTCGTTTCCGCTCGGATTTTTTGCGCGGATTTTCGCCCCGCGTCCTTTCCGACTTCGTGATTATGCCGATATAGCTAAATGATTCACTCGGACGTTCAATTTTAACGCCCTCCGCGGATAATCCCGAAAAGCCTTCCGAAAATCCCGAAAAATCCGGATTTTCAGGTGAAATTTAAATTGAATATATGTTCGATAAAACGGGCGAAAGATACGCCGCCGACGAGGGCGACGTATCCGAAATACTTTTAAAACATCAGGCTGTACATTAACAAAGCGTACATCGCGATCACTAACATTACTCCGCCGATGATTAGCAAATGTCTGTACTCTGCTCTTTTTGCGCCTTTGCGAACCTTGTATTCGTAGAAATCTTCCTTCTTCTTCCAATTCTTCTTGAAGGAAAACGCCGCGTCGAAGGTAAGACCTATGCTGTAACCGAAAATATCGAACGTTCCGAAGCTCGCCGCCCAAAAAAGCCCGCCTACTCCGGCAATGAACACGGCGGAAATGAAGAATGCGTCGCAAAGGTCGCGCACAAGCCGTTCGGGCTGTCCCGCGGAAAATGATTCCTTCAGGAAAAGCACGACGACGACGAACAAAATCGCAATTCCGGAAACCGTCAGGTAGTTCCTGACTTTGTCCCGCGTACTCATTTCTTGCTCTGTTCGACGTACTCCTTCTTCATCTTCTCGAATTCCGCGTCGTTGGCTTTAACCCAATGGCCGGGAGCGATTTCTTTGAAGGAGGGTTTATCGAATCTGTAATCGTGAGCCTGAACGGCGTTATAAGGAACTCTGACTCTTCTGCGTTCGTAGTTGGGATCGGGAAGCGGAATCGCCGAAAGCAGCGACTTCGTGTACGGGTGCATCGGGTGAGCGAAAAGCTCTTCGGAATCCGCCATTTCAACCATATTTCCGTAGTACATAACGCCGATTCTGTCGGAGAAATACTTGACTACCGAAAGGTCGTGAGCTATGAAAAGAATGGTAAGACCGAGTTCTTCTCTGAGGTCGTTAAGAAGGTTGATGACCTGAGCCTGAATGGAAACATCGAGCGCGCTTATGGGTTCGTCCGCAATGATAAGTTCGGGACGCATAATCATAGCTCTCGCGATACCGATTCTCTGACGCTGACCGCCGGAGAATTCGTGCGGATAACGTCCCGCGTGTTCGCGAACGAGACCGACCTTTTCGAGATATTCGTAGACCTGCTCGTCGATATACTTCTTATCCTTGATTCCTTTGATGATGAGTCCTTCGGCGATGATGTCGCGGACGGTCATACGGGGGTCGAGCGAAGCGATAGGATCCTGGAAGATCATCTGAATCTCGTTGATGAGTCTTTCTCTTTTAGCGACACGAATCTTGTCCGCGTAATCCTTCGTAATGAGGACGCTCGGATCGTTGTTCTTGATTTCTTCCGCTTTCTTTTTGAAATGCAGCTCTTCTACGCGAACGATTTCCTCGTGTTTCGCTTTAAGCTCTTCGACGAGGCTCGTAGCAGCTTTATTCGGATTGACGGAAGCCATTTCCGACTCGTATCTTCTGTTTTCCTTTTCGAGTTTTTCCTTATGAGCGGCTTCGAGATCCCTCATAAGTTTAGCGGTATAGCCGCCCTTCGCAGCCTCGGCGAGCTTCTCTTCCTTTTCTTTTTCGAGAGCCGCCACGAGCCTACGGGAATGGTCTTTGTCGCAGTACTTATGGTCGTGCTTTGCAAGCTCCATTTCCTTTTTCTGCTCGGCGATATAGGCATTGACTCTTTCGGTTTCCGCGGAAATCGCAGCCGTGTCGTCCTTATGCTCGGTAATGAACTTTGCAAGGTCGATTTTCGCCGCGTCTATGTTTTCCTTGTAATTCCTCAGTCCTGCGACTATTCTTTCGCCCTTGAAATAGACGTTACCCTTGGTTGCGTCGTAAAGCTTCATTATGGTTCGTCCGGTGGTGGTTTTTCCGCATCCGGATTCGCCTACGAGACCGAAAACTTCGCCTTTATAAATCTCGAAGCTAACGTCGTCTACTGCCTTGGTTTCGAAACTGGGACCGCTTTTGAAATACTGCGCAAGATGTTCGACTTTAAGCAAAACCTCTCTATTATTGTTATCCATTAGCCTTTTCTCCTTCTTTTTGTTTCGAACGGGCAATTCTCTCCGTAACTATCTTAGGCGGATCGATCTTGGGCGCGTTGGGGTGAAGAAGCCACGTTGCGGCGTAATGCGTATCGCTTATCTTGAACATAGGCGGCTGTTCCTCGAAATCGATCTTCAGCGCGTACCTGTTTCTTTCTGCAAAAGCGTCGCCCTTGGGCGGATAAATCATATTCGGAGGCGTACCCGGAATGGATTCCAGTTTCTCGTCCGTATCGAGGTCGGGCATCGACGAAAGCAAAGCCCACGTGTAGGGGTGTCTCGGATCGTAGAAAACGTCCTCGGACGTTCCCGTTTCGACGATTTTACCCGCGTACATAACGGCTATACGGTCAGCCATATTCGCGACGACGCCGAGGTCGTGCGTTATGAATATGATAGAAAGGTTACGTTCGACTTTAAGTTTGTTGATGAGTTCGAGAATCTGGGACTGAATCGTAACGTCGAGAGCCGTCGTAGGTTCGTCGCAGATAAGAATGTCGGGATTTGCGGAAAGAGCGATAGCTATGACTATTCTCTGTCTCATACCGCCGGAGAATTCGAACGGATACTGTCTGTAACGCTTCCTCGGATTGGGAATACCGACCTCTTCCATAAGCTTGATAGCCTTGTTCTTAGCGGCAATCTTGGACACTCTGTAAACCATACCCGAGCATTTGTCCTTGAGGAAGTCGATAAGAGTAATCATCTTCTCGGTCGAATTAATCTCGGACGCGTGTTCGATCTGAGTAGCGAGATGCTCCTTGATCTGCTCGACGACGCGGTTCATATTCTCCATAAGCTCGTCGAGGTCGGCGATATCGGGATCGACCACAACCCAGTCGAGAGTCCTGCCCTTTGCGGTAAGACGGTCGCGTCTTGCGGACTGACGTTCGTATCTCTTCTGCTCCTTGACATTCTTCTTGATGGAGAAGTAATACCTGTCGATAGCCGAAAGAATACTCGTTCTGAAGGTATAGGTACGGCTGTCCTTTTCGATTTCGAGCCTGTCGATGGAAGATTCGACTTCCCTGATCATTTCCGCGGCGATCTTTTTCTTTTCGCCCTTAGTGGAAGCGGCGACGAATTTCTCCTGAAGAGGACCGAGCTTCTGAAGCACGACTTTCTTCGTTTCGATGGAGTTTTTGAAGGAATAGCCGATACCGTTCTGGAAAACGGAAACGAATTCCTGAAGGAATTTCTGGCTGAGCGCCTGAGTCGTGATGTTGTTAAGCTCCTCGACCGTCTTGTATGCGGGAATCGCGCCCTCCGATTCGAAGGTTACGTAATAACCGAGAGCGAAGAAGTCCGGTCTCGTCGCGTCGACGGCAGCCTTCAGAATTTCGCTTATCTGAGTAAGAGGCTCGATAAGCACGTCCGTATTCTGCTCGCCCTTCTTAGACTTGATTTCGTCGCAAAGCTCGTTGAGCCTCTTCATATCCTTGACGACGAACTCGTTTTCGGAATGCCTTATGAACCTCATTATATAAACGAGCTGTCTGGCAACTTCCTTTTTATCGATCGCCTTTTTGGGGATACTTATGAGAAGGTCCTTGATGTTTTCGTAAGCTTCGCGCGCGGAGTCGAGAGCAACGTTGTACTCGCTCTCCATCTTTGCGTGAGCGACTTCGAACTTCTTGAACTTTTCTACGAGTTTCTTGTTGTACTCGGCTTTCTGACTGTTTCCGCGATAAGCGTCGCTCTGGTTCGTGCAGTGAAGAAGAGCGTTGATCTTGCTGTTGAAATCGTGTCTGCAGTTCTTTCTGTTGACCTTGTTTTTAAGAATCATCGCTTCGGTAAGCTGTTTACCGATACGAACGACGGGGTTGAGGGAGGAAAGAGGATCCTGGAAAATCATCGCGATTTTGTCGCCTCTGATCTTGTGGAAGTCTTCCTCGTCGATTTTAAGAAGGTCTTTACCGTCGTAGAATATCTCGCCGCCTTCGACGATCGCGTTGTTAGCGAGAATTCCGAGAATTGCTCTGACCGAAACGGATTTACCCGAGCCGGACTCGCCTACTATGCAGAGGGTTTCGCCTTCTTCGAGGTCGAAACTGATGTCTCTTACTGCCTGAACCTTTCCGTTACCGGTTCTGAAGGATATTTTAAGATTGTTAACTTCAAGTTTTTTCATTTTTTAATCCTCCGAGCCTCTGAGTGACGGGTTGAACGCATCTCTCAGACCGTTACCGAAGAGGTTGAACGAAATGAGCATCAGCGCAAGATACAGCGAAGGAATTATCATTGCGTGCGGCGCGCTGCTGAAGGTCGAGTTCGCCTCACTGAGCATAATACCGACCGTAGTGACCGTATTGCTGTTAAGGTTGATAATGTTGAGGTAGGTAAGCATCGTTTCCGAAGAAATGACGCCCGGAATCATAAGAGCGGTGGACGTAACGATGGTGCCGAGGGAGTTGGGAAGAATATGCTTGAACATAATTCTCGTGTCCTTCGCGCCCAGCGATTTCGCAACGGTTACGTACTCCTGTCCTTTGAATCTGTAGAACTGTTTTCTGACGAGCGAAGCCGTTCCTATCCAGCCCGTCGCTATGAACGCGATGACAAGCATTACGATAGGCGCCGGATTCCAGGGAATCTCCGGACTTGCCGCATAGAAAGTCAGCAGCGAAACGACGACCGTGAAAGGTACGCCCGAGAGAATATCCGAAATTCTTTCGAGGGTAAGGTCGACGGCGCCGCCGTAATAACCTTCGATCGAACCGTAAATCATACCGATTACGAAGTTAATGAAGGATACGCATACCGCAAGAAGAAGCGAGAAACGCGCGCCGATTGCGATACTCGTGAAAATATCGCGGCCGTTGATTTCGGTACCGAAAAGGAAGTAAGGCGTATAGCCCTTGGTGTACTGGAAGTACGCGGAATATTTGATTCTGCAGGCGACCATTTCCGGAGTACCGTCCTTGGGGTTGGTAGCCGAACCGGTCGTTCTGTAATATTCGTAGTCGTAGGTTCCGTCTTCGTTCCTTCCGAATTTACTCTGATAAAGATCGCCCTGATAAACGCTCTTTTGTACTTCTTTCTCGACGGTATTGCCGTTTTCGTCCACTTCGGTAACGGTAGTCTTGATGTTCATGACTCTTCTCGCCGAATACGGTCTGTAAATGGTCTGAATCGCGTCGTAATTAAGAACGTTGCCTTCCTTGTCGATTTCGGGCTTGATGATATTTCCGTCCGCGTCGAGAGCGAAGCCGGTCTTGTTTATCTTATAGTAGTAGTTGGGGGCGAAAGTCGCGACGGTTTCCTTCGTGATATCGAAACCGAGGGTTGCGGTATCGGTATTCGTCATGGGATAAATCAGCTGAATACCCGTTTCATCCTGCCATTTCTGCATCTTTATGAAATCGTCAACCGAGAACGACCAAGTATAAATACCGATTTTGGTGTACTGATTGAGTCTGATTTTGTACATCGTTTCGGTGTTGCCGTCCTGATTGGTGGTATCGTAAATATCCAGAACTTTGTTGATGATGGTGTCGCCGGTTTCTTTTTCCCACAACTTGTAGGTGAAGTATCTCTGTTCGTTGACGGTTTCGACCTTAGCTCCGTCCGCGAGCCATTCGCTGCCTACCGTGTAAGCGGGAAGGTTCTTGTAGTAAAGGTCGGTATCCGCGAGAGAATAGGGCGATACGACGGGGACGATTATCGAATACAGAATAAGGAATCCGATAATGATCGCAGCCGCAACGGACGATTTATTCTTCTTAAATCTCGTCCACGCGTCTTTCATATAGCTGCGCGGCTTGGTTTTAAGCTTCGTATCGTGCAAAGAAACGCCTTCGGTCGCGAAAGCAAACTTCTCCGCCGGTATATTATTAATGTCAATATTAGTCTTTCTCATTTTCTTGAACCCATCCTTACTCTAGGATCAATGAATCCGTAGCTTATATCGACGACTATACCCGATAACAGACCGATAACGGTGTAGAACATCGAAATGTACATAAAGTAGTTGTAGTCCGTGTTCTGAATCGAGTTGAGGTAAAGTCCGCCGACGCCGGGAATCGAGAAAATATTCTCAATAATCATCGAGCCGCCCATTATTCCGATGAACTGACCGAAAATAGCGGGAAGAATTATGATCATACAGTTTCTCATACCGTGTCTCATAACCGCCTGCGCTTTGGTAAGTCCTTTGGTTCTCGCAAGAAGCATAAAGTCGCTCGTCAGAACCTCCGTAAGCTCCGCTCTCGTGACTCGCGTGAAGCCCGCTACCGTTCCGAAAGACAACGCGATTATCGGCATTATTACCGAAACGAAGCACTTCCAGGAAAGAAGCGGAACGCTCAGATCCATCAGCGGACTCTCGAATATCTTCCACTGATAACAGAAAAGATTCTGCACAAGGAACGCGTATACGAAACTCGGAACCGATATGAAGATCATTACGCCCGTGCTGATAAGGTGGTCGATCCACGTGTTCTTTTTAAGTGCCGCATATATACCTAACAGTATACCGATAGGAATACTGAGTATAATCGAAAGAAGATTGACGTACATCGTGTTCGGAAGCTTTTCGCCTACGACTTCCGTTGCGTCGTAACCTTTGTATGAAACTTCGCTCTCACCCCATCTCCATTCGGTAAATATTTGTTTGAGATACGGTCCGAGCTGCTGAAAAATGGGCAACTTATTACCTTTTTCGTCGGTCCAGCCCATTCTCTGCCTGTTAAGAATGATAAGCGTCTTCTGTTCAGGCGTAGCCGATTCGGATATCGGTCTGAGCGGTAACGCTCTGATCAGCACGAAGCAGATCAGGAAGATAACCGCCGTAACGAATACCATCAATGCCAATCGTTTTAAAAAGTATTTCATAGTTTCTCCGGGTTGACTGAACTACGCAGCCAATTCAAGTAAAATTTCCGGAGATCCCGAACCGAATCGGAATCTCCGGGTAATTTATTTAAGTATAAAACTTAAACAATCGGACTTATTCAGTCGTTAAGCTGCCTTATAAACGTCCTTAAGGTCGCTGTTGTTAGCTTTAACGAATTCATCCCATGCTGCGTCGTCATAATCGTATACAAGGTAAGCGATTCCGCCGTAACCGAGCATCGGATTATAAGTATCGGTGATGAAGTGAGCCTTTGCGGAACGAAGAGCAAGGCTTGCGTCCTGCATCATCGGGATGTAAGAACCGGTTCCGAGGATAGCGAGTTCGCATCTGGAAAGAATGTAAACACGGGTATCCTTTTCAGCCCTGTTTGCGCCGAAGTTGTAGGTGTTACCTTCTTTATCCTTAACGTTGCCGCCCTGAAGAGCGTCGGACCACTGTTTAAGGGTAAGGGTGATTTCGCCGTACTTACCGTCTTCGTAATCGCTGAGGTCGATGGTAAGAGACTGCTGAGATCCGTCATACCAAGCTGCGTCGTAAGCTCTGTTGGGGTTAACGTAAAGGTCAACGAGTCCGAACGGATTCATTCTCGCTCCGGTCCAACCGCAGAGGCAAACGTCTCTGGTACCGTTCTTGATGTAGGTGGACCACTGTCCGCCGACTGCCGAAGAAATCGTGAACTTGATTCTGCCTTCGAGAGCGGTGCCCTTAACTACTTCGTCAACCTTTTCGGTCATGTAGTTAACGATCATCTGCATTCTTGCGGATACGGTAGATGCGGAGTAATCGATAACGATGGTCTGACCTTCCTTGAGGTTGCCGGCAGCAACTTCTTCTTCGTATGCTTTAAGGAGATATTCTTTAGCAAGTTTTGCGTCGTAACCGGTGATGGAAGCAACTGCTTCGTCAAGGGTTTCGTAAAGCTCGCCTTCGCCGTACTTAACGCCGTAGTATTCGCAAAGAACCTTCTTAGCGGCGTCGGTGGATCTGTAGGTTTCACCGGTTGCAGGATCTACAACGTAGGTGTTGCCGAAGATACCGAAAGCAGCGGTCTGTGCGGGGTTGGTAGCAGCGCAGAACTGATCCTTATCGTAGATAAGAGCCATACCCTTCCTGAAGTTGGTGTTGAGGATCATGGACTTATTGGTGGTGTCGTCTTCTCTCTTAAGGATATCCTTGTGTCCGGAAAGAACCATGAAGAAGATAGAATCCGAAGGAGTGAAGTAAGCGTATCTGGAGTATCTGTACTCGTCGAAGTCGTCTGTCTGGAGACCGTAAGCCATAAGCTGTCCCTTGAGGAACATAAGCTTTGCGGTTTCGGATTCTTTAACGACTCTGGTGGTGATCTTGGAGGTCTGGTACATACCCTTGTAGGCGTCTACGCTGTAACCGTACCACTTATCGTTTCTTTCGTATTCCATATAAGCGTCTCTGGTGTACTTTGTGAGCTTATAAGGACCGTAAGACATAGTGGTTTCAACACTGGTGTTATAGGTGCTGGAGTAAACCTTGTTGTCGCCTTCGAACTTACCGTATTTCTCGTAATATTCGGGGTAAACAAGGAAGTTACCGGAAAGGTTATAAAGAAGATAGAAAGCGTCTTCGCATTCCGCGTAAGTGTCGCCGGTCTTACCGCCGAGGGACTTGGAAAGAATGAAGGTGATGGAATAATCGCCGTTCTTGATAACGCCTACGTCCTCGAAGGTAGCGTGCGGGTGAGCGTAATACCAATAAACCCATTCCTGCCAAGCAATTTCGCTGCTGTCGCCGAAGTTCTGGGAAAGAGCAAGGAGCTCGCCGATGATTTCTTCGGTAACCTTAACTTCGCCCTGTTCTGCGTATTTAGCGTAGAAGTCATAGGTTTCACCGTTATAAGTAATGGTGAAGTAGTCAGCGTATCCGCCTTCATAGAAGTTCTTCATGCTGTCACCGAGGAAGAATCCGGCATAAGCAACGTCAAGGTACATATCGGTGTTTTCGGGAGTCATTTCCTTCTTGTTTTCAGCGTAATAGACGCACTGCTGTTCGGTTCTGTCCGACCAGAAGTATTCGTAACCGCCCTTAATGGAGAAGTCGGAAGTATCGCCCATCCAGTCAGCGGCTCTGTAGTTGATTCTCTGAGGATCGAAGAGAGCCTTGATGGAATAGAGATAGGTTTCAGCGTCGATCTTTACGCCGTTTTCCCAGCAAGCGTTGGGATTAAGCTCGATCTTCCAGGCACGATACTGATCGTTCTCGGTGATGCCCCACTTTTCGCCGACGTACTCGCTGGTAACGTCAACGGGATAAGAAGCAGCCATAGCGGGAACTATTTCGTAACTGGTGTAAGTATCGTCAGCGAAAACTACGTCATAGAAACCGGTGGAGATAAAGCTGATAGGATAGCTGTCATCGTTGGACTCGTAAATGTGGTTGTTCCAGTTGGAAGCCATCGTCGATACGCTGTCGGTGTAAGTATAAGACTTATCCGTCGGCGGCTGCGGGTCGGGACCGGGACCGGGATCGGGACCAGGACCGGGACCGGGGGGTGTCGGACCGGGATCGGGAGTGTTCGGACATCCTGCCAACACGAAAACCAACGCAAGGCAAAGCACGAGTAACAACACGAGCTTTAATGTGTTTTTCTGCATAAGAGTTCCTCCTGTTTTTGGCTTGTAGCCATAATTTTTATAATATTGAAGAGCGTACTCTCCTAATATCCTTATAGGGAACCGCCGTCGATTCCGTCATCGCTATATTGCTTTAGACAGTTATCAACGGATTTCGCAAATCATACTCCGCGGACTCGCTCAGGCTTAAAAAAAGCCTCTCCGCCGCGAAAAAACCGTACTCCGGCGCCCTCGGACGGGGCATCTCCTTTTTGGTTTTTTATCATTTTAGCATACTTCAGCCCATATGTCAAGAAAATATTACTTTTTCTTTCGTCTTTTTTTTGAACGCAGAATTAACCCTCAGTAAACCTTGCGTTAACTCGGATATCTTTATTTTTTCGGAAAAACTCCATATTATCCGAATATTTTTCAGCGAAAATCCGAATTTTCCCTTCTTTTTTGGATATCTATTGGAGAGTCGCTTTTGCGCCCGATTATTGCGGACGAAGGGATTTTTTATATTCTTTACGGTTTCGGGACAGGCGTTTCCGAAAAAAACGTTTTAAATAAGCCGTTTTTCAAATTTTCTCCGAGCCTATGCCCCTTTTTCCGAAAAAATCGGCTTCCCGAACCTCCGGACGTTTTTTATTTGGAATTTTTATTCATTTTATGTATTTTTATTTAAAATCAAATTCCCGAAGTCCGACCGTTTCACGGGAAGAAACAAAAAGAAAATCCGATATGCAGTTGCTTATTTTTAGGCTTATCACCGATTAAAGCGCGGATTATGCGTTAATCGGGCAGAAAAGTAGTTTGTTACTTTAATAATCGAGGTTCGCGGAAGCTTCTCCGCTTTTTTTCCGCCCGCAAGTCCGAGGCTTCGACTCGCCGCGGAGGCCGGATTCCCCTAAACGAAAAACCTCTCGGCGCTCTTTAGCTTTTTGCCGTTTATAAATATGTATAAAGGCGCAATCGTGTGATTTTGCTTTAAAATCGCCTCGTTTTCGCACTTGTCCACAGGTTTTCCACCGTAATTTCGGGTTTTATCAACAGGTTATCCACAAAAGTTATCCACTTATCCACATTTTTCTGCATAAAAACAAGCCCCGCGAATCGTATATTCACGGGGTCCGAAAAACATTCGCAAAAAAGTCGCCGGCGGCTTTCCTGTTTTTGAAAGTTATGATTCTGACTCTTTCCGAGTGCTTGTTTATAAGGCTTTCGATTCTTTTCCGAGGTTTGCCTCTGAAGGTCAGCACCCATTTTATGAAACTCCAGTCGAATTTCTCGTAGCAGCCTTCGCCCATATCGGGACGAACCTTGCCTTTGTTTCGGAAAACTCTTTTCAATACGCCCGAAAGACAGGTCAAGGTCCCGTAATCCAGCCATATAAGCGTATCCGCGCGTTCAAGTCTTATTTCCATAGTCGCGGAATAGTTCCCGTCGATAATCCATCTGTCCTCCGACGCAAGCTCCGTAACCTTATCCGTCCATTCCTTTTCGGGCGTTTCCTGCCAGTCCCGCCAGAAATACCTGTCCAGATGATAGACGGGCAGTCCCGTGAGTTCTCCGAGCTTCGCGGCGAAGGTGCTTTTCCCGGCTCCTCCGCAGCCCACGATCATAATGCGGTTCCCGAGAGCCTCTTTAGTCAAATCAGCGTTCTTCTCTTTCCCGAGCAATTCTGACTATCCCCCTGAGTCTGTGATTGACGCCGCTTTTGCTGACGCCGTTATGTTTTTCCGTAAGCTCCTCGAGCGTAGCCTCCGGATAAGCCTTCCTTAAAATCGCCGTTTCCTTCATCTGCGGAGAAAGCGAGTCGAGACCGTCGGTCTTTTCTATGTATTCTATCGCCCGAAGCTGATTCTGCGCGGCTGCCACGGCTTTGTCTATGTTTGCCGAAATACAGTTGCCCGCGCGGTTCGCGTCCGCCCGGATACTTCTCGCCGCGATGGAATTCTGAATGGTCATAACTCCTCCGCCCGCTCCGAAAAACGCGAGAAGATCGCTTATGGTTTCTCCGTCTTTGAAGTAGACGAGCTGTTTCTCTTTTCTGTATCCGAGACCGGCGTCGAATCCGAATTCCGAAAAAAGATGGACCGTATCGAGAGCCGTATCGAAGTTGAAAAGAGCGAGTTCGAGGTGATAGCCTCCCTTGACGTCCTCGGTGAGGTCGGAGGCTATGGGGATCTTTACCGTTCCGCAGCCGAGAAACAGCCCCGTGAGATAGCTTTTCGCGCAGCACTCCCTGTCCGTGAAAAGGTCGCTTATTCCGTCCACGAGTTCGAGGGACTTTCCCGCCGAAATAATCCCGCATTCCCTGAGCATTCTCGCGGAGTCGCGGACTTCCGTTCCGAAAACCTTGGTTTTCGCGTCAGACGTGACCGCATAGCCGCATTCCGGATAATCTTCGGTTATAAGTTTTTCGATAAAACCGACGAGTTTTTCGTTCTTGCTGTAAAAGGTAAGCGAAAATCCCGACGCGCCGAAGCCTATCGTGCCTGCCGAGCGGATAAGCGACGAAAGATAAGCTTTTCTGCAACAAGGCTCGGGTTTTCCGATTCCTCTGAGTATTTCCGCCTTTACGGTCTGAGTAAAAGTCATATCGGTCCTCCGTTGTCCGCGTCCGTTCGTCGTCAGATTCTGCCCGCCGCGAGAACCTTGCCCTTATTGACGACCTTGCCTTTATGCTGTCGCGTTTCTATGGATATATTCTCGGTATTGAGGATATATTCGCCCGCGTCGGTTTTCACGAGAATGTCGTAAGGCTCTCTTACGTAGGACGCGAAAACCAGTTCCGAGCCGTTTATTCCGAATTCGATAGCCTTGACTCCCTTTCTTCTGCGGGCGGAAGGCTCGAAGTCGAATACGAACACTCTCTTTACGCTGCCCTTGTCGGTCATAAGGACGATTTCTCCCTCGTCGCTGACCGCCTCCGCCGAAACGACCGAATCCCCTTCCTCGAGAGTCATTCCCTGTACGCCCGAAGAAACTCTGCCCTGAACGGGAATGGCGGAAATCATAACGTTGAGTCCCATTCCGAGGCGACTTATCATCATAAGTCCTCCGTCGTTCGCCGCGGAAACCGAAACGACCTTATCCTCGCCGCGAAGATTTATAACGGGGAAGAACTCCGACTTTCCGGAAACGCATTCCCTGAATTCGGTGCGTTTGAGATTTCCGTCCGCGGTCGCCCATACGAGCGTGGTTTCGGGTATATCCTTGTAGGAGAAGAGCGAAACGACTTTTTCGCCGTCGCCCATAGATTTCACGTAATCCCTTATATCCGAGCCTTTGGAGGATTGTTTCGAAAGGGGGATTTCCGAGAGCGGGAGCCTGAAGCAGTTTCCTTCGTCGGTAAATCCGAGAAGCGTATCGAGAGTTTTCGCTTTGACCGACGCGACGGAAAGGGTTTTTCCCGATTCGCCCGCGCGGGAAGAAAGGACTTTCTTTATTCTTCCGTCCTCCGAAACCGTAACCGAAAAGTCCTCTATGACTATATCTGCTTCGGTGAGGATTTTACATTCGTCGGGAGAGGAAACGACCGTGCTTCTTCTCGGGACTCGGTATTTCTTTTTTATTGCCGCAAGCTCGCTCTTTATAACCTCGTCGAGTTTTCGTCCGTCGCCCAGAATTCCCGAGAGCGATTCTATAAGCTCTCTCAGTTCTTTCAGTTCGTCGAGAAGCCTGCTCGTTTCGAGCTTGGTTATTCTCGAAAGTCTGAGGTCGAGTATAGCCTGCGCCTGAATATCCGAAAGAGAGAATCTTTCGATAAGCTTCCGTTTTGCGGCGGGAGTATTTTCGGCTTTCTTTATTATGTCTATAACTTCGTCGATATTTCCGACCGCTATAACCAGTCCGTTGACTATATGTTCTCTGTCGCGGGCGTTTCCGAGGCGGAATTCCGTCCTTCCCGTAACTACCTTTCTCTGATATTCCACGTAATACGCGACGGCGTCCCTCAGGGAAAGCAGAACGGGCTTGTTTCCGGCGATAGCCACCATATTGACCGCGCAGGCGACTTCGAGCGAGGTCTTTTTATAAAGAAGCTCCGCAATTGCTTTTTCGTCGGCGTCCTTTCTGAGCTTTATGACCGCTCTTACTCCGTCCTTGTCCGATTCGTCTACTATATCGACTATTTCCTGAATATTATTGCTCTCTTTGAGTTTAGCGACCTCCGCGAGCCATTGCGAGCGAACGACCTGATAGGGCAGTTCCGTAACCACGAGAAGTTTTCTGTCCGAAGAATCGGTTTCGACCGAGAGCTTTCCGCGAAGAACGAGTTTTCCGTTTCCGGTTTCGTAGATCTCCCTGAGATTCGGAGCTATGACGTATCCGCCCGTCGGAAAATCCGGACCTTTCACGTATCTGAGAAGTCCGTCCGAGGTTATGTCCCCGTCGTCTATGTAAGCCGCGCAGGCGTCTATGACTTCGGCGAAATTATGCGGCGGAATATTCGTGGAAAGCCCTACCGCGATTCCGTTCGCGCCGTTTACGAGGAGATTTGGGAATCTTCCCGGGAGCATATCCGGCTCTTTACGGCTGTCGTCGTAGTTGCGGCTCCAGGAAACCGTACCTTCGTCTATATCCGCAAGAAGCTCCGTAGCGAGGGGAGAAAGCCTTGCTTCGGTATAACGCATAGCAGCCGCGCCGTCGCCGTCGTTGCTTCCGAAGTTGCCCTGACCGTCCACGAGGGGCATACAGAGGTTGAAATCCTGAGCCATTCTGACGAGCGCCTGATAAATGGAGCTGTCGCCGTGCGGATGATACTTACCCATACAGTCGCCGACGATTCTCGCGCTTTTGAGCGTAGGCTTGTCGGGAGTAACTCCGAGTTCGTGCATAGTATAGAGAATCCTTCTCTGAACCGGTTTGAGTCCGTCCTCGACTCTCGGCAGAGCGCGCTCCATAATAACGTGCTCGGCGTAAGGCAGCATCGAATCGTGCATTACCTTCTCTATGTCCTTGAATATAAGATTCGTTCCGCTGCGAACGGCGGTCTTTTCCGCGATTTTCGTCCTTCCCATTTCTTCCTCCTGCGCCGCGAAATCCCGCTAACCGAGATACTTGTCGACGGTTTCGTCGCCGCCCTTGTTGAAGTCGGCGTGTTCCATTATATAAGCCTGTCTGACCTTGGAATTGTTGCCCATAAGAATGTCCGTTATTCTGTCGGCAGCCGCCGCATCCTCCATCGTAACTCTCATAAGCGACCTCGATTTAGGATTGAGCGTGGTTTCCCAGAGCTGTTCGGGATTCATTTCGCCGAGACCTTTGTAACGCTGAAGAGAAGCGTTCTTTCCCGACTTTTCCATAACCTCTTTAAGCTCGGCGTCGTCGTAGCAATAAGCCGTGAAATCCTTCTTGTAAACCCTGTAAAGCGGCGGCATTCCTATGTAAATATGTCCCTCCTCGATAAGCTCTCTCATATACCTAAGGAAAAACGCCAGTAAAATCGCTCTTATGTGCGCTCCGTCCTGATCCGCGTCGCTTAAAATGACTATCTTGTCGTACTTGAGCTTCCTGATATCGAATTTATTCCCGAGATTGGTTCCTATCGCCGAAATAATACTCCTCATCTCGTCGTTGTCGAGAATGGAATTGAGCTGTCTTTTCTCGGTATTGAGGGGTTTTCCCTTGAGCGGAAGAATCGCCTGAAATCTTCTGTCCCTGGCTTGTTTCGCGCTTCCTCCCGCGGAATCTCCCTCGACTATATAGAGTTCGTTTACCGAAACGTCCCTTCCGGTGCAACCGCTGAGCTTTCCGACGAGATTGAGTTGTCCGTCGAGGGTGTTGTTGAGCTTGGCAAGCTCTTTTTCCTTGCTTATCTTAACTCTGAGCTTCTGCGCTTCGAGCGCTCTTTTTACGATGATCTCGCCGTTCTTTTTGCCTTCCTTCGTCTGAAGATAATCTCCGAGAGCCGAAACTACCACGCCCTCCATCATACTCTTGACTTCGGCGTTTCCGAGTTTTCCTTTGGTCTGTCCCTCGAACTGAACCTCCTCGAGCTTTATGGAAACGACGGCGGTCATTCCCTCTCTGTAATCGTCGCCCTGCGGAGTATCGTCCTTTTCCTTTACGAGCTTATTCGCCCTCGCGAAGTCGTTGAGGACCTTGGTCAGTCCCGACTTGAAGCCCGTTTCGTGCGAACCTCCGTTTATCGTCGGGATATTGTTGACGTAGGAAACTATCCTGTCGCCGAAGGTGTTGGCGAAATCGAAAGCCACCTCCGCCCATAACTTATTCCCGTCGCCCGACCGTCCGCTTATGAATACCGGCGAGCGCAGAAGGGTTTCGTCGCCCGTGAGGAAGTTGAGGAAGTCGGGAAGACCTTTTTTCGAGAGGAATTCGTCCTTCCGTCCGATTCTTTCGTCGGTATAAACGAACCTGACTCCCTTATTGAGGAAAGAAAGCTCTCTGAGCCTTTCTTCGACGGTGTCCGCGTCGAATTCCGCATCTCCGAAGACCTCCGCGTCGGGCATAAACGTAACCGTAGTACCCGTCCTTTCTCCCTTTACCGTTTCGACCGTCGGTTCTCCGTCGGGCTCTCCCGCAAGAAGCTTTCCTCTCCGCCTTACCGTGCGGAATCTGAAGGTATACTTCTTTCCGTCCTTGTATATCTCCGCCGTAAGCCACTTGCTGAGCGCGTTGGTAACGCTCGCGCCCACTCCGTGAAGTCCGCCCGTCGTGCCGTAAACCTTATTCTCGAACTTTCCGCCCGCGTGAAGCCTGGTAAACACCAGTTCCACGCCCGAAACCTTATACTGCGCGGAAATATCGACGGGAATTCCCCTTCCTCTGTCCGAAACGGTCGCGCTTCCGTCCGCGTGAATCGTAACTTCTATAAGATCGCCGAATCCGTTCGCCGCTTCGTCCACGGAGTTGTCTATAATCTCCCATAAGATATGGTGAAGCCCCGTCTTGTCGGTATTTCCTATATACATACCCGGACGCACTCTTACGGCTTCCAGTCCCTCGAGGACCTTTATCGCCGAAACGTCGTAATCCGTTCCCGTCTTTTCCGCGGGCTTTTCTGCGGCGGTTTTACGGCCGCGTTTCGCGGGCTTTTCGGTTTCGGCCGCGTTTATATCGAATCCGATTTGTCCTTCGTCCGTTTTTTTCGTGGATTTCATAGCGTTTTCTCTCCGTATCGAATAAAAGCCGCCGCTCCCTGCGACGGCGCGTATGCAATTTTCGGTTCCGCCCGTATTTCACGGTGCGGAAATCTATCCTCCCGCTTAACCGCAAACGCCCTTGCGGCTTTATTCCGCAAAGGCTTGGCTGTTTTTGCTTAAAGGTCTCTTTCCGCGATAAACACGAGGTGGTCGGCTGCTCTTTCGAGGTTGTTTATCGTATTCATATAGATTCCGCCGCTGTCGGGATTACATTCTCCGCGGTTCATTCTTTCTATATGGTTTTCGAGGTTGTTCGTCCTGTAAGAGTCTACCTCGTCCTCTATTTCGTAGATGGAGGCTCTGTTCTCGGACGATCTTCTCGCAATATCTCCGATTACGAGTTCGAACATATCGTCTATATCCTGATACATTCCCCTGACTTCGCTCTGAATCGCCTCCGAGAAGCAAAGATTCCTGTCCCTCGCGTTGACGGTATATCTCATAATATTCGTCGCGAGGTCGGCTATTCTTTCGAAGTCGCTTATAACGTGATGGAGATTGGACGCCGCGAGTTTATCTCTTGCCGAAAGGTCCACGGCGTTGACCTTGACGAGGAATTTATTGATTTCTCCGACGATGAAGCTTATTTCCTCCATAGCTTCCCTGACGCTGCCGTCCTTGGACGCATCCGCGTCGAGGAAGGCTTCCACGCTCGTTCTGAGGATTCTTCTCGAAAGCTCCGCGAGCCTTTTGGTTTCCTTGAGAAGCTGGTCTATGGCTATGGAAGGAGTTTTAAGGATTCTGTCCTCGATGAAAGCGAGTTTATACTTGGCTTTTTCGGGTCTGGACCTGACGAGCTTTTCCGCGATTTTGACGAGAACCTTGGAAAACGGGAGCAAAATCAGCGTGGAAATAAGGTTGAACACGACGTGGAACACCGCAATTGCGAGTCCGTGGTTTCCGCCGAGGATTCTGCAGAGGAATCCGTCGTAGAAGTCCGTCCACAGCACCATAACTATGAAGAAGAATACCGAGCCGAGGATATTGAACATCAGGTGGATAAGAGAGGCTCTCTTACCGTTGGTCGCTCCGCCGATACTCGCGATGACCGCGGTGACGCACGTTCCGATGTTGGTTCCGAGTACGACGTAAAGCATCGCGTTTCCGCCCCCGCCGATAATGAGTCCGTTGCTCGCCATAGTTATGAGGATACCCGCAACCGCGGCGGAACTCTGGATTATACCCGTAAACACCGCTCCTATCATAAGAAGAAGGAAGGGATTGGTAACGGCTATGAGCGCGTTTTTGAATTCCGGAAGCTCGGCCATAAATTCCATCGACATCGACATACATTTAAGTCCGACGAAAACCGCTCCGAATCCGGCGAGGAAGTTTCCCCAGGTCTTTATGCGGTCGTTTCTTCCGACCATATTCATAATCACGCCGATGAAGCTTAAAAGCATCAGCAGATCCGTGGGCGACGGAAAATCCGAGCCTGCCGAGAGCGTCGGAAGAGCGGCTATAAGACCGGTGACGGTCGTACCGATGTTCGCGCCCATAATGATATTCGTCGCCTGAGTCAGCGTCATTATGCCCGCGTTTACCATACCCACGACCATAACCGTAGTCGCCGACGAGCTCTGAATAATCGCGGTGACTCCCGCGCCTATGCCCACGCCCGAAAGCTTGTTTCCCGAAAGCTTGTCGAGAAGCTTCCTGAGCTTGTCGCTGGCGATTTTTTCCATACTTTCGCTGGTCATATGTATCGCGAGCATAAAGATGCCCACGCCTGCGAACAGGAAAACTATGTTTGATACGAGATCCATATTACTTCACTTTCTCCCCGTGTAAGCGGACGATTCCCGTCCTGAGAATATCTATATAAAACCGCCCGTCCTCGGGAAGAATTCCTTCCGCCCTCGGCAAAGCGGAATAATCCTACATCAGAACCGTATTGTTTATGCAGAGCGAAAACTGCGTTCCGAGATAATGAGCCGCCGACTGACACATATACATACGGTTAAGGAATATCTTGAAATACTCTATGACCGAGCATATCTCCGTGTCTATGGTGAGCTTGAGCACTATCTTCTTGTTTTCGACGTAAAGTCCGCTCTCGGTAACCGCGTAATTGACTCTGTCGTGAATATCGTCGTTGATGAAAAGGCTTCTGACGCGCGCTCTGTGGACGTCCGCCTTATCGGCGAGAATAAGAGCCGCCGAGATATTGCTGACGACCTTGCCCGTGCCTTCGTCGTGATTGCCTATGGCTGCGGCGATACGGGCGTATTCTTCGGAAGCCATACCCATTCTTCTTAAAATATCTATGGCGAGAATCGCTCCCGTCTGAGCGTGGTCGTATCTGTTGACCATGTTCCCTATATCGTGCATATAACCCGCTATTCTCGCAAGCTCGGCTTCTCTTTCCGAGCCGCCGAATTCCTCCACTATGCTTCCCGCGAGAGTAGCGCATTTCATAGCGTGTCCGAAGCCGTGCTCGGTATATCCGAGTTCGCCGAGAACTTCGTTGCCCGCCTTTATAAAACTATTGATTTCCGGACTGTTTTTAACGTCCTCGAACCTGATCAAAATTCATTCCTCCTTGATAACGGCAGCCTCGTTTTATTATACTCCGTATTACGGTTTATTTACGCGCGCTACTATTACATTTTACATTTTAACAAAAAAAGGGGCGGTTGTCAACGTCAACCGCCCCGATTTCGTATCTTTTAAAAGAATTCCGCCCGTCTGTTTTCGCTATTACGCACGGCGGCGAAAGCTCTTTTATTTCCTGACCGTCATTCTGACGAGAATCGCGTCCTCGTCCCTGGCTTTGGTCATAACGTTGACGGCGCTTCCCTCGAAGTCTTTTCCGAGCATATCGAAGAAGTTTGCCGAGATGCTGAAATCGCCCCTGATTCTTCCGACGAGTTTTCCGTCCTTATAGAGAAGAGCCATCTGCACGGGAGTGGAGAAGTCGCCCGTGGGCGTGAAATCTCCGCCCGAAGCCATACACGGAATGATAACGGGACGACCGCCCGCGATTTCGTCGAAGGTTCTTCCGTCCTTTGCGACGATGAGAGAGCCTCTCATCGAGCAGGAAGGTACGGTATCGTAACCCGAAGCTCCGCTTCCCGAAAGAGGAAGGTCATAAAGTGCGGAAACTCTCTTGCTTGCGGCTACTCCGCAGAATATGCCGTCCTTTATATAGTAGAACCTGTCGCCCGGGATAACCGTGCCTTCCGCATCGAAGAACGGCTCCGATTCGGGATTCTTCGCGTAATCGGAATACATCGTTACTTTTTCGCCGAAAAGCTTTTCTCCGAGTTTCCCGGAAAGCAGCGACGCGCCCTTTGCGTACTTTTCGCCCTCGAAGTTTTGGTAAACGAATCCGCCGATAAGCTCCCCCGGATTCATAGCCACGACATACTCGCCCTCTTGGATTTCGGCTTCCCTGTAATACGCTTCGTAAAGATTCTTTATGTCCGCGACGACCTTATCCTCGTCGTAATCGGTAAGGCTCACGAAATAGCTTGCGTCGAAGACGTTCGCGCTGCCCTTGTCCTTGATGACGAGTCCGACTACGATAAAGGCTCCGCGGTGGGAGAGCTTCGTACAGTCGTCGTTTTCGTAAGCGGTCGAAAGCCTGTAAATCTTCACGCTCTGGCTGTAAATAAAGTTCGGCGTTTCCTTTTCGAGACGGGAAAGAAGCTTTTCGGTGAGTCTGATTATGTCCGCGTCACTTACGTTAAGCACGGGACCGGATTCGCTTCTTACGAGCTTTTCGCCCGCAACGCACGGGTAGACAATCCTGTTGTCGAGCATTTTCGCGGCTTTATTTTCGAGTTCCTTTTCGTCGCATTCTCCGATTGCTCCCGCGACGCCTATGTATCCGTCCTTATAGACTCTGACCGTCGTGGTCTCCTCCTGTTTCTTTCTGTAAGAGCTGACCTTTCCGCCCATAATTCCTACGGTAATGCTTTCGGTGCTTCTCCTGATTTTCTCTTTCATTGTTCTGACCTCCTACTTTACGCTCATTCTGGAAACGGAAACGTACGGTCCTCCGAGTCCTACGGGAAGCGGGCTCTGCTCCATCTTGCCGCAGCCGCCGGTAACGTCGATTTCGATTTCGGTATTTTTGCTGAGTCCGTCGATGAGTCCGAGGGTTTCGAAGACGTTTCCGGAGATGACCGAGATTCTTACGGGGCGGGTGATTTTACCGTCCTTGATTTCGTAAGCCTTGTTGGGCGCGATAGTAAACGTACTCATACCCGAGCCGTGCTTGTAATCCTTGATGAAGTATCCGAATTTGACCTTGCTCACGAGTTCCTCGAAGGTGCTGTCGCCTCCTTCTATATAGGTCGTGGTCATTCTTACGATGGGTTCGAAGGTGCAGTCCAAAGCCCTCGAGTTACCGGTAAGTTCCTCGCCGAGAATGTCCGCCGTTACCGCCGAATGCAGACGTCCCTTGAGAACGCCCTTTTCGATGAGGTAGGTCTTTTTCGCGGCTGTTCCGTCGTCGTCGAAGGGAACGTAGCCCGAGCCTTCCTCGAGCCCCGAATCCACTATCGAAAGTATGGGCGAAGCGATCTGTTTTCCGATGGTCCATTCCTTCTTCATCGTTTCGTCGCCCACCATAAAGTCCGCTTCGCTCTTGTGTCCGAAGCTCTCGTGCGCGAAAACTCCCGCAACCTTCGGCGAGAGAATGACGGGGAAATCTCCCTTTTCGCAGGGAACGCTGTTGAGGAGGAAGTTCTCCGACTCCGCGTATTCCTTTCTGATTTTCTCCGCGGGGTCCTTGATCCCCGCGAAATCCGACGCGGAGGAAACCATATACGCCGACTCTCTTCTGTCGCCGTCGGCGAGCTGCATAAGAACGACGATTCCGGCTACCTGAAAATCGTGGCGGAGTTCCGCTCCCTTGGAGGAACAGAAACAGAAGTCGTAGTTCTTGTCCATATACATAACGTTGCTCATAACGGTGTATTTTCCTTCCGCCGCCACATCGAGATAACGTTCCGTAAACGCTCTCTTTTCTTCGACGGAAACGTTCCTTACGCTGTTTTCGCCGTTGAATTTTCTGACGTCGGCTTTATTGACCTCGAATTTTCTGACTACGGGATTTTCGTCGATATCCGGAGCGGGTTCGGCGAGGTCGTAGAGCGCGTCCAGCTCCTTCTGGATATGGTCGATATCCGTAACGGACGAGTAATACCACATCTTTCCGTTATAAACTCTTATGAACGCTCTTTTTTCCGTTCTCTCGAGAACCTGCCGGACTTTCTTGTCCTGAAAGGCAAGGGTCGTATCGAAACGGTTCTCGATTCTTACGTCCGAATAGTATCCTTTTCTGAAGTTATACATAATTCTTCTCTCTTACGGTGCCGTTGGGATTCGGCGGAAAGCCGTCGGCAGCCGTTTGCTTACGATAATAAAGACGGAAGCTTTTCGTCTTCCGTCCTGATTATAGCATATTTTTTTTCATAAATCAATAACCTGCCGGTATTTCCCTTCCTCATAACGCCGAAAACCCTCGTTTTCTCCCGAAAATCCTCCGCCGTCCGATATTCAGCAGCCCGATATTCCGACTCAGACCGATGCTCCTCTTTTTCTCTCGGAAATCCTCGGTCGGACTGTCCGTCAGTTGGACACGTCCACGTAGACCTCCGTTTTCATTTTTTCGAGCCAGTCGCTTCTCGTCGCCGTGAATTCCGTCCATTCCGAGCCGAGCTTCTTGTAAAACGTCTGCCACAGGCCCGTCGCGTCGCAGTCGTATTTCCTGAGGAGCGCGTAAAATCCTTCGACGTCGGCTTTGACTTTGTTCTGAACCTCTATCTTGTTGAGCTGCGAGATTTCCCCGTAGGATTTTGCAGTAAAGAAGGAAACGTTCCCGTCGGTATCCGTCCTGAGCCTTTTGACCTTGAGTCTTACAGAAACCTCGAGAACCGCTCTGTCATTCTCCGTGCGGCAGCCGAAGGAGAGCTTTTTCTCGGTTATACCGACGGCGGCTTTTTTGGTGAAGGCGGGATTCGAGAGCGGATCGTTTATGACGTAGGTCCTGAAGCTCTCGCTTTCCGTCATAAAAACGAGATTTTCGGTGAATTCCTTATCCGCCTCGAAAAGAAACCTCCCTCCCCCGAAAAGCATAGTCTTTCTTATCTCGAAACGGCCGACGGGTTTTCCGTTGGTCTGCGGCTGACCTGAAGCCGACTGCGGCTCCCGAACGAATTCCGCGAGCGGAAGATAGCTGCTCTGTTTTTCGGAAAGCTGCATTTTCGTGAAATCCACTACGTTCACGTAAGGAATCCCGAGCTTTTTCCCGTCGTGCTGAACGGTGTTTTCGAGAACCAGTCCGACGTATCCTCCGAGAGGGAGCTTGACGCTGAGAAGGTCGGCGGCTTTTCCGCGGCAGGCGATTACGCTCGTCCCGTCCCTGAAAGCGTCCGAGAGCGAGAAGTAAGAAAGTACCTGCGCGACGTTTGCCTTTCTGCAATAGTCCTCCCCTATTACGATAACGCTGCTCTGCCCGAGAGAAACGAGTTTCCCCGCCTTTTCGCTTGCGTCCTGAAGGGCGGTGGAAAGCGTGGGGCCGCTTCCTTTTATTACGTTTCCGCCGTCGCTTCCGCCCGCCGAATCTCCCTGAGCCTTCATCGAAGCCTGCGCGACCTCGTAAGACACGTCGAAGCCCTCTCCCGATTCGGGGAGGTCTATTCCTACGCTTAAAACTATGACCTTTTCGGTCAGCGGAGAGCTGTCGTAAAATCCCGCGAATATAAGAAACGCGAGAGCGACTGCGAATATTATTCCGAGTTTTTTATAAATATCCATATTCCCTTATCCTTCCGTAATTTCCCCTTTCTCTTCCGGCTGCGATTCCGAAGCTATTTCTCTTTCCTTTTCCGAAGCAATTCCAAAGCTTCTCTTTTCCCGACGAATTCAAAGCTTGTTTCCTTTCCTTCCTCCCCGATGTAATCCGAGGCTTGTTTCCTTTTCGGAGCTATTCCTCTTTTACCGAGCCGAAAGGTTTCTTTTTCCCAGCGCGCAAGGCGAGGACGAGCTGATATATCCCGAACAGAACGAGAAGTACGCCGAAACACTTCCTGAGAGCCGACGGCGGAGTGCTTTGAGCGAAAACCGCTCCGATTGCCGAACCGATAAGCGCGAAAAGCACCGTCCAGCCCGTTCCGGAGGTTTTCAGAAGTCCGTTTTTTGCGTGAATGACGAGGGACGCCGCGCACATCGGCAGGAAGCTTATGAGATTGGCGGCCTGAGCCGCGTGCTGCGGGATTCCGAGTCTTAAAAGCAGCGGAATAAGAAAAGTGCCTCCGCCCATACCCATTCCGCCGGCTATTCCCGACAGAAATCCGAAAACCGCCACGAGAAATCCGTTCATTTTTTCACCTCTTCGATATAATCCTTAATATAATCCTTAATATAACCCTTTATTTTGATATAATCCTTCGTAACCGTAATCCTTATTTATATATGCGCGGTCTATATGCGCGGTTTATATATCTGCTCATATAATCACTCGTATAATCCTCGCTCGCACAAATCTCCGCTTTATCGGTTTACATACAATCTCCTTTTAATCGGCTCAGAGCATACTTATCCCCGCGAAAACGAGTATCCCCGCGAAAATCAGCTCTACCGTCGGCGTTTTCAGTTTCCCGAGGAGTTTTGCTCCGACGATTCCTCCCGCCGTAACTCCGAGCGACGCGAGAATAGTGAGGTCAAGGTCGGTTTTCCCTCCGATAATATAAACGAGCGCGGAGAGCGCGGTTATCGGAAGAATCACGAAAAGCGCGGTCGCGTGAGCCTCCTTGGGTTTGAGCTTAAGGAGCCACAAAAGAGCCGCCACACATACGACTCCCCCGCCTCCTCCGAGAAATCCGTTTATAAGTCCCGCGGCGAGTCCCATAATTATAAGGGCCGTTTTTCTGAATCCGTCCGACATAAGAGCCTCCGATTTAGTCCGATAAAGTAAAAGAGAAAAAATATCCGTCCTTGGTTTTTTAGGCTTATAAAAAGCCTTTTCTCTGCGGATTACGCCTCTTTTCCCGTTTAGTTTAAGCAGACGGACGGTTTTTATTGCAAATTCGGCGAAGAAAATAGCTAAAATTATTTGATTTTTTACGGATTATGTTATAAAATAGATAAGTAAGTTTATACGGAAACGGCTCAGGCTCTTCTGAGCCGCTCGTTTCCTTTACGAAGCGCGCGGTTTTTTCCGCGCAAACACATCATTCTATTACAGGTGGTTAAGATGAGTAAAAACAAGAAAACCAGCGCAGCCGCTGCGGCTGCCCAGACAAAAGACCCGATGTTCGGAAAGAAGATACTCCTCACCGTAATCGTATTCATCGTTGCGGCAGCGGTCATCGCCGGCACACTGGTCTACGTTAATTACAAAGAACCCGAATTGTCGGAAGTCACCAACACTACGACGAGTCCCGACACAAGTTCCGCTACCATCAAGAACGGCGGTTTCGATTTCGTTCTCGACGCCAACAAGACGGGCGTTCCTTACGCCGCGCAGGCGTGGGCTCTCTCCCGCAGGAACAACTCGGTAACGGTCGCGGGCATCGTTCCCACCGACGAAGCAGAATGGCTCGAAGTTTCGAAGCAGCTCGGCGCGCTCGGCGTCGCCGTATCCAATCCCGGTACGCCCGAAGCCTCCGAAAAGGAAAAGAACGACGACAAGGATACCAAATCTGTCTATATGATTCATAACAGAGCGGCTTCCTACGCAAACATAAAGAACAACACGAGCTTCTCCGTTTCCTCCAACTCCTACAGTAAGATTACCGTCTGGATAAAGACCGTAGGCGTTCACGAAACGGCAAGCGAAGTTTATCTCCGCATTAAATCCTCCTCCTCCCAGAGCAGCGATTTCCCCATCTCCGTTTCCGCGATCAACACTAACGGCGAATGGCAGAAATATACGTTCTATATCGAAGGACAGGCTTCCAAGGCTCAGTCGCTCTGGGTTGAAGTAGGTCTCGGCGAAAACAATACCGAAGGCTACGACAACGCCACGGGTACCGTTTTCATCGACGATGTCGTCCTTTCCTCCACTTCCAAGGGCGAATACAAGTCCTATGTGAATAATGAAACCGACTTTATCAAAACCGCTTCCTTCTACAGCGAATCGGACAATATCGAGAATAAAGCCGAAATGAACGTCGAAGGTTTCGAATCGATTTCCGTCGCTCAGTTTATGCAGGAAAACGATATCGACCTCTATCCCTTCTCGGACGACGACGAAATCTATAAGCTCGTCAACGACGGCAGCAGCAAATCCGTAGGCGGTTCTCTCATCAATCCCGTTACGGTCAACCATCCCTCCAACGGTACTCACTACCGCATTTCCTTCTACGTAAGGACCAAGGATATCCGCGTCGATAAGGGAGCCAATATCTATCTCTACGACGTCGAAAACAAAAACGACAACACCTATACCACGTATTTCTCCAAGGTTCGCGCTCAGGCGGACGCTGCGGACGATTCCTTCAACGGCTGGGTAAGATACTCTTTCTATATCAAGCCCTCCAACGTCAGGGACTTCACTCTTCAGCTCGAAATGTGGCTGGGCAATATGATTAACCCCGAAAGCATCGACGAAGCCGTGACCGGTACCCTCTACGTTACCGAAATCAGCGTCGAAGAAATCACGATGAGCGACTATTCCGGAGCTTCTTCCGGCTCTCAGTCCAAGAAAGTAGACCTTTCGTCCTCGTCCTTCACGCCTCAGGGCTCCTCGACTCTTACCAACGGCTCCTTCGACAGCTTCGCGACCAACGTCCCCGGAAGCGTATATCCCTACGCGGTTTCCGACTGGAGCGCGGTTACGAGCTACGGCGTAGGTCAGATTACCTACGGTATCGTAGTCAACGACGACAGCCGGAACGAAAATCTTCCCGTTGCGGTTACTGCGGGCGACTTCGCCTTCAATAATGCGGGCATTATTTCTCAGCTCTACATCAACAACAATTCGCTTGCCTCCTTCGGTATCTCAAGCTCCAAGATTACTCTCGAAGCCAACGGCTACTACAGAATCAGCGTTACCGCGAAGGAACTCGGCGGAAAGGCTTACGTTTATCTTACCGGCGACGTTGAAGCGGAAATGAGCTACGCGGGCATAAGCGCGTCCGAGCTTTCGAGCTACTCCTCCGATAAGATCGAACTCGCGAACGGCTTCGTTCAGTTCAACTTCTACGTAGCTACCGGTTCTCAGGCAAAGACGGTTTACCTTCACCTCTATAACGGAAAGAGAGGCTCTACCGACGACGCTGACAGAGCTACGGGCGCGGTGGTATTCGATATGGCTGATTACGTGAAGATGACCGAGGACGAATTCAAGGCTCTCAGCGCGGAAAGCGAAGACGAGATTCAGGTATTCGATTCCTACGACAGAAAACAGAAGGTTGACGGAAAACTCGTCGAAAAGATCGAGCTTAAATCCAGATTCTCCAACGTAGTCGGCTTCGACTTCGTCAACGAGCAGGGCGACACGAGAGAGAATCCGCCCTCCGACACGGACGGAAACAAAGAAACCAAGGGCAACTATCAGGTCAACTGGCTGACGATAGTGCTTTCCGCGGCTTCGCTTCTTATGATTGCGGCTGTCGTTTACGTAGTGGTCGTAATCGTCAAGCGCAACAAGAAACGCTGAAATCGCGCGCGATAACCTCGGCTCTGCGGTCGTGAATTCCGACTTGCCTGCGTTAAACTCGGTTTGACTCGGCTTGACGTTCGTCAAGTTCGGCTTGTCCGACTTAAACTCGACTTACGGGCTTTATCCCGAATTAAACGAAAATAAAGGCTGCTTTCGGGCAGCCTTTTTCTTATTCCCGCGTTCCGACCGCGCTCGCGGAGTTTACGCCCTCGGGCTTATCCGCTTGCGCAGAATTCAGGAAATCATTTGGAAATCGTTTGCCGAGAATCGGAAAGTCTTTGCCGCTCGGTAAATCAGCCTTTCCTGCGGTCGTCGTGGCGATAAAAACATCTCCTGAGCCGCAGGGATTTTTTGATTTCTCTCCGCTCTCTGACCGCCGCCGAAAGCGTCCGTATAAGCTCCGCGAAAGCCGCGACCGCAGCGATTCCGAAGAAAACGATGAAGAAGTAAGTCAAAGCCATAAACGATACCTCCGAAAGCTTTGTCCCGATTATACGTCCTCCGCCCGCGCGAAAAAAAAGAGAAACCGTCGAAGCTCCTCTTAATGAGTAAAAAAGGCTTTTCCCCTCCGATTCTTCGGTTTTCTCAAGCCCGTAAAATCGGTTTTCTCAAGCCAATAAAAAAAGACGCGCCCGAAGACGCGCCCTATAACGAATAGTAATTTCTGCCTTCCTTTTCGGAAGTCGTTTCTTTTATTATTCCGCGGAATTTTCGTTCTTTCCGAAGTCCTCGAGGATAGTCTCGGCGGCGGTTTTGCCCGCGCCCATAGCGAGAATGACCGTAGCCGCTCCCGTAACCGCGTCCCCGCCCGCATAAACTCCTTTAATCGAAGTTCTTCCGCGTTCGTCTGCCTCGATCGTTCCCTTCCTGCCGACGCCGAGTTTCGGCTCCGTGTCCCTTATCATCGGGTTGGGAATCGTTCCCAAAGCCACGATTACTGCGTCGCAATCTATAACGAATTCGCTCCCGGGGATTTCTTCCGGGCGTCTTCTTCCGGAGGAATCGGGTTCGCCGAGCTGCATTTTTATACATTTCGCGCCCGTAACTCTGTCCTTTCCGAGAAACTCCACGGGATTGCATAGCAGCCTGAAATTAACGCCCTCCTCCTCTGCGTGTTCGATTTCCTCGGCTCTTGCGGGCATTTCCTCTCTTCCTCTGCGATAAACGAGGTCGACTTCGGCTCCCATACGACGGGCTGTTCTCGCCGCGTCCATAGCGACGTTTCCTGCTCCTACGACGACGATCTTTCCGCCCTTCGGCGCAGGCGTGTCGTAGCCCTCTCGGTAAGCCTTCATAAGGTTGATTCTCGTGAGGTACTCGTTTGCCGAATACACTCCCGAAAGCTCTTCGCCGGGGATATTCATAAACATAGGAAGTCCCGCGCCCGTACCGATAAATACCGCGTCGAAATCTCTCCTCAGCTCCTCTACGGTTACGGTTTTTCCGATTACGCAGTTGGTCTCGAATTTCACTCCGAAGTGCCTGAGAGCGTTTATTTCGTCCGCGACGACGGCTTTGGGGAGTCTGAATTCGGGTATTCCGTAAACCAGAACTCCTCCCGCGACGTGAAACGCCTCGAAAACCGTAACCTCCACGCCCTTTTTCGCGAGGAAAAACGCGCAGGTCAGCGAAGCCGGTCCCGAGCCTGCGACGGCGACTTTCTTTCCGCGGAATTCCTCCGTCCGTCCGATGTCGCAGCTTCCGTTTTCACCGGCGTAGCGTTCGAGCTGACCGATAGCCACGGGTTTTCCTTTTAATCCGAGGACGCATCTGCTCTCGCACTGTCTTTCCTGCGGACATACTCTTCCGCAGACTCTCGGGAGGATATTGTCCTCGTAAATAACGCTTTTTGCCCCGTTCGCGTCGTTTTCGGCGAGTTTTTTTATGAATTCGGGGATATTGACTCTTACCGGACAGCCTTCGCGGCAGCGCGGATTTGCGCATTGCAGGCATCTTTTTGCTTCGGTCAGGGCTTTTTCCTTATCGAAGCCGAGATTGACCTCGCTGAAATCGCGGATTCTCTCCGAAGGTTCTCTCGTAAAAGGAATCTGTCTGTCGCTCATTTCTCCTCCTTCGCTCTCAGGTAGCATTCTTTCTCGCATTCGTGATAGGTTCTGCTTCTTTTTATGGCTTCGTCGAAATCCACCTTGCTTCCGTCGAATTCCGGTCCGTCCACGCAGGCGTAAAGCGTTTTTCCGTCCACCTTCAGTCTGCAGCAGCCGCACATTCCCGTTCCGTCCACCATAATCGAGTTCATCGAAATCACGGTTCTGACTCCGAATTCCTCCGCGACTTTACAGACCGCCCTCATCATCGGGAGCGGACCTACCGCGAAAACCGCGTCGTAATTCTCCTTCCCGAGCATTTCTCTTTCCGCGTCGGTAACGAAGCCTTTTCCGCCCGCGCTTCCGTCGTCGGTCATAACGACGAATTTATCCGCGACCTTCCCGAATTCCTCTCTGTACAAAAGCAATTCCTCGGTTCTCGCGCCGAGAATAACGTCGGCTTTTTTTCCGATTTTGGCTCTGTGCTTGGCTTGCGGATAAATCACTGCCGCGCCTATTCCTCCGCCTACGAGAAGGATTTTGTCCTCTCCGTCGAGGTCCGTGGGTTTTCCGAGCGGTCCCGCGAAGGCGAAAAGGCTCTCTCCCTCCTTCTTCTGCGACAACTTATAAGTCGTTGCGCCGACCGTCTGTACGATGACGGTAACCGAGCCTTTTTCGGGGTCGGAATCGGCTATCGTGAAGGGAACTCTCTCTCCCCGTTCGTCGGTCATAAGGATAACGAACTGTCCGGGTTTTGCCCGTTTCGCAACCAAAGGAGCTTCGACGACGTATTCGTTGACGTCGGGCGAAAGCCTCCTTATCTTCAGAATTTTGTACATCGGCTGATCCTCCTTTCTAAAAGGGAGCCGAAAAGCTCCCTTATTATGCTGTTTGTAAATTACGACTCCGACAGATTCTTGCTTTGATAATTACAATTCTCTGTCTACGAATTCCTGTTCTTCGGCGTTTTCGGCAGCGTCCTCCTCGGGTAAAGGCGGGTTGTCGTAATGCTTTTCCTCGGTATTCATAATTGCCTTGTCGTTCTCGGACGAAACGCATTTGGTTACGCTGACGATTTTCGCGTCGCCCTTGAGCCTCATAATTCTGACGCCCTTTGTGGCTCTTCCGAATTTGCTTATACCCGACGCTCTCATTCTTATGGCGACTCCGTTGTCCGCGATAACGACTATATCGTCGTCGGGCGAAACGAGTTTAAGTCCGACGAGATTTCCCGTTTCCTCGGTGAATTCGCCTGCCTTGACGCCCTTTCCGGCTCTCGTCTGTCTGCGGTAAGCGTCGAGTTCGCTGCGTTTTCCGAAGCCGTTTTCGGTAACGGTAAGAATTTCGCAACCCTCTTTAAGCACCGCCATATCCACGATATAATCGTCCTCGTCGAGCTTCATACTTCTGACTCCGCGGCTGTTTCTTCCCATATCGGAAACGTCCCTTTCGCTGAATCTTATACACTTTCCGGAATTGCTCGCGATTATGATATCCTCGTCGCCCTCGGTGAAATCCACCGCTACGAGTTCGTCGCCCTCGTCGAGTCTGACGGCGATTTTTCCGCTCTTTCTTATCGAAGCGAATTCCGCCATTTCGGTTTTCTTTACGACTCCGTGAGCCGTCGCCATAAACATAAAGCCTTCGCATTTCTCTTTCATCGGTATAACGGCGGTGATTTTCTCGCCCGTTTCCACCTGAATGAGGTTGATTATGGCTCTTCCGCGGGCTGCCTTGAGCGTTTCGGGAATCTCGTAAGCCTTTATGCTGTAGACCTTTCCGCGGTTGCTGAAGAAGAGGAGGCTGTCGTGCGTCGAAGAAACGAACATCTTTTCTATGAAGTCCTCGTCCTTGGTCTTGTGCGCGGTAACTCCGACTCCGCCTCTGTCCTGAACCTTATATTCGGAGAGCGAAATACGCTTTATGTAGCCGTCGTGAGTCATCGAAATGACCACGTCCTCTTTTTCGATGAAATCCCCGACCTCCATCTCCTCGTAATCGGTCGCGATTTCGGTTCTTCTCGGCGAATCGTATTTATCCCTGCATTCGGTAAGCTCGGTTTCGATTATCGAATCCACTCTTTCGGGCTTGTCGAGAATATCCCTGAGGTCGATAATGGTCTCGCGGAGTTTTTCGTACTCGTTCCTGAGGTTATCCGCCTGAAGATGCGTGAGCCTCTGAAGCTGCATTTCGAGAATGGCTTTGGTCTGCCTGTCCGAGAGGGAGAATTCCGCCGTAAGCCTTTCCGCGGCTTCCGCGCTGTCCCTGCTCGAGCGAATGATTTCCACGACTCGGTCTATATTGTCCTGCGCGATAATGAGACCTTCGAGGATATGGCTTCTTTCCTCGGCTTTTCTGAGGTCGAATTTCGTCCTTCTGACGATAACCTCTCTCTGATGCTCTATATAGCAGCCTATGATTTCCTTGAGATTGAGGAGCTTTGGCTGTCCCTTGTCGAGCGCGAGCATAATAAGTCCGTCCGAGACCTGCATCTGCGTATGCTTGAAGAGGTTATTGAGGACGACCTGCGCGTTGAAGTCCTTTTTGACCTCGATGACTATACGCATTCCGTTTCTGTCGCTTTCTTCGGTAATATCGCTGATTCCCTCGAGTCTTTTATCCTTTACGAGGTCGGCGATGTTTTCGATGAGCTTAGCCTTGTTGACCTGATAGGGAAGCTCGTAGACGACTATGCGGCTTTTCTGCTGTCCGTGCGAGGTATATTCCTCTATTTCGGTTCTCGCTCTTACGATAATGGTTCCCTTGCCCGTCTTATAAGCCTTTCTTATGGCGTTTCTGCCCATAATGAGTCCGCCCGTCGGGAAATCCGGAGCGGGTATATAATCCATAAGCTCGTCTATCGTGATATCGGGATTTTTCATCTGCGCGATGACGCCGTTTATGACCTCGCCGAGGTTATGGGGGGGGATATTCGTCGCCATACCCACGGCTATTCCGTCCGCGCCGTTCACGAGGAGATTGGGAAATCTTGCGGGAAGGACCACGGGCTGCATAAGCGTGTCGTCGAAGTTGGGATAGAAGTCCACGGTTTCCTTATCTATATCCCTGAGCATTTCCCCCGCGATTTTGCTGAGTCTTGCCTCGGTGTAACGCTGAGCCGCCGGCGGATCCCCGTCCACGCTTCCGAAATTTCCCTGACCGTCCACGAGCGGACATCTTATGGAAAAGTCCTGCGCAAGTCTTACGAGAGCCTCGTAAACCGCGCTGTCGCCGTGCGGGTGATATTTACCGAGGACGTCGCCTACGATACGCGCGCACTTTCTCGTGGGCTTGTCGTAGAACATATTGAGTTCGCCCATAGCGTAGAGTATTCTTCTGTGGACGGGTTTAAGACCGTCCCTGACGTCGGGAATGGCTCTCGAAACGTTTACCGCCATAGCGTACGCGATAAACGAGCGTTTCATTTCCTCTTCGAGATTGACGGGTACGACGTTGGTCGTTTCGAGGGCTTTGACGTACTCCACTCCCGATATATCTTTATTCTTCTTCATCTTTCACCTCGGTTAAATATCAAGCTCTTCGACGAGCCGGGAATTCTCAACTATGAATTCTCTTCTGAGTTCGGGTTTCTCGCCCATAAGCACGCTGAAGATATCGTCCGCCGCGATTGCGTCCGCCATAGTCACGACCTTCATAATTCTCGTTTCGGGATTCATAGTAGTCGTCCAGAGCTGTTCGCTGCTCATTTCGCCGAGACCTTTATAACGCTGAAGATCGGTGCCTTTTCTTCCCAGCTCCTCCATCTTCCTGTTCATTTCGTCGTCGTCGTAAGCGTAATACTCCTGACGGTTTTTGGTTATCTTATAGAGGGGCGGCATAGCTATATAAACGTGTTTGTTTTCGATAAGCGGCCGCATAAACCTGAAGAAGAAGGTAAGGAGAAGTATTCTTATATGGCTTCCGTCCACGTCCGCGTCGGTCATACAGACTATTCTGTCGTACCGCAGTTTGGTTTCGTCGAAGTCGTCGTTTATTCCGCAACCGAAGGCGGTTATCATATTCTTTATTTCTTCGCTCTCGAGGATTCTGTGAAGTCTTGCCTTTTCGACGTTGAGGATTTTTCCCCTGAGGGGAAGGATCGCCTGAAATCTTCTGTCCCTGCCCTGTTTTGCGGTACCTCCCGCGCTGTCGCCCTCTACGAGGTATATCTCGCAGTATTTCGAATCCTTTTCGGTGCAGTCCGCAAGTTTTCCGGGGAGAGTCGTGCTTTCGAGAACGGTTTTTCTTCTGGTAAGTTCTCTGGCGTTTCTCGCGGCTTCTCTCGCTCTCTGCGCGGCTATGCACTTGATAACTATGTCTCTCGCCTGCTTGGGGTTCTCTTCGAGATAAGTCCCAACCTCGTCGAGTACGACCTTATAAACCGCGGTACGCATTTCGCTGTTGCCGAGTTTGGTTTTCGTCTGTCCCTCGAACTGCGGTTCTCTGAGCTTGACCGAAATGACCGCAGTGAGTCCTTCTCTTATGTCCTCTCCCGAGAGCTTGTCGTCGTCCTTGATCTGGTTGGTCTTTTTCGCGTAATCCACGACCGCCTTGGTAAGAGCCTGCTTGAAGCCGTCGAGATGCGCACCTCCCTCTTCGGTATTGATGTTGTTCGCGTAGGAATAGACCGTCTCGTTATATCCGTCGTTGAACTGCATAGCGATTTCGACCTCGCCCTCTTTTACGGACTTGTCTATATAGAGAACTCTGTCGAGAAGCACGGTCTTGTTCCTGTTGAGATTCTGAACGAGCTCCGCAAGCCCTCCCGCGTAATGATAGGTCTCGCTCTTTTCCTCGCCCTCTCTTTGGTCGTTCAGAGTAATCTTTATCCCCTTATTGAGGTAAGCAAGCTCTCTGAGCCTGTGCCTGAGCCTGTCGAATTCGAAGACCGTCGTTTCGAACATTTCCTTGTCGGGCATAAAGGTAACGAGCGTACCGTGTTCTTCGGTATCTCCGACGATAGCCAGTCTGTCGTCGGGAACGCCTCTGTGGTATCTCTGAAAATAAACGTGTCCGTTCTGTCTTACCTCTACGGTAAGCCATTCGGAGAGTGCGTTTACGACCGAAAGACCTACGCCGTGAAGACCGCCCGATATGGTATAACCGCCTCCGCCGAACTTTCCGCCCGCGTGAAGCTTGGTAAGGCAGACTTCGACCGCCGAAACTCCCTCCTGCTTATGTATTCCCGTAGGAATACCTCTTCCGTCGTCGAGAACGGAAAGGCTTCCGTCCTTATTCACGGTAACGACGATGTCCGTGCAGAATCCCGCGAGGGCTTCGTCGATACTGTTGTCCACGATTTCGACGGCGAGGTGATGCAGTCCCTTGACGTCGGTCGAGCCGATATACATACCGGGACGCTTCCTGACGGGTTCGAGTCCTTCGAGGACCTGAATCTGCTCTTCGCCGTAATTGTTGTTGATCTGTTGAGTCATAGATCTCCTCCGTACTGATATATGAAAACCGCGGCGATTTCCGACGAATCCGCCGTCCGCTTTTTGTTTTCCGCGGGAAATTTTCTTCCCCTTACATTATACCACACTTTGCTTTTTTTCTTAACTGTTTTAAGGCATTTTTTCTCTTCTCTGCGAAGGTTTTTTTCTTCCTTCGCCCCATACGAGCCTTAAAAACGCCTCTGAAACGCGCGGACGTACCGAATCGAACGTAATCGCTCCCCCTCTCTCCTCTTTTAAAGCAAGCCTATACTGACGCCCGCCGCAAAATCTCCCTGAAACCGAAAAGCTCTCGATTCTCTCTCAAAAGCAAAACGATTCTCTCCCAAAAAGCAGCACGAAAATCCCCCTGAAAAAGAAAAAAGGACCCCGGCTAAAAAACCGAAGTCCCGTGGTTCGGAAAGTTCTCCGATTCGGGAAGTTTCCCTATCCGGAAGTTTCTTAATTCCTCGGAAATTCTTCTCTTCCGCTATGCGGAATCGTACGATCTCAGGAGTTTTTGTCCTTGACGAAAACCGAAACGCCGCCGATTATCGAAATGATTCCGATGACGATATACAGCCAGTCGAGGTCTTTGTTTATCTCCGCGACGATAAGCATAACGCCGAGGATTATCGCGCAAATCGACATAATCAGCGACGTTTTGTCCGCGGCTCCGAGCCTGACGATCGCAAGCACTCCCGCTCCGACGAGAAGCGCTCCCACGACGTAAAGCGCAATGGTCAGGATAAGACTTCCGCAGAGAATGATGATTACGCCGATAACGGCTTCTATCACGCCGAAAAGCGTCATTTTCTGAATCAGATCCATTACCGCCTGAACGATAAACAACGCGCCCGCGCCGATGATTATAAACTGGATAAGCTTATCCCCGCAAAAGCAGAAAAGGATTCCCGCCACGATAAGCAGAACTCCGAGAAGCCATCTGCCCGAAAGATAATTTCTGTTCATACTCTTTTCCTCCTCTATGTATTTCCGATACGTATTTCCGAGCCGTGGTTTTTCCTCGGCGGGTTATCCGTAAATCAGTGCTTATGCACGGCTTCGTGAATTATCTCGCAGACCGTCGGGTGCGGGAAAATCAGAGTCTTGATTCTCTCGAAATCCACCTCGAGGTCGATGAGCGAAGTTACCGACGAAATAATCTCTCCCGCGTAAGCTCCGACTATCTGCGCGCCGACGAGCTTATCCGAATCCGTGTCGATAATAAGTCTTATGAATCCGTCCTTGGTGTTGTTTTCGGCGACGTATCTTCCCGAATAGGTCATAGGAAGCTCGTTGACCTTTATATTGAGTCCGCGGCCGATCGCGCTTTCCTCGGTTTCTCCCACGGAGGCTATTTCCGGTACGGTATAGATGACCGAAGGAATGCAGTTATAATTCACTCTGTCCTCTTTTCCGAGAATGGTATTGACCGCGACTTCGGCTTCTCTGTAAGCCGTATGAGCCAGCATAACCTTTCCGTTGACGTCGCCCACCGCGTAAAGATTCGGGACGTTCGTTCTCGTCTGCAGATCCGTAACGATTGCGCCTCTGTTAGTTTCGACGCCGAGATTTTCGAGCCCGAATCCCGTCGTAACGGCTCTTCTTCCTATACAGAGAAGGACCTTCTCGGCTTTGATTTCGTTTTCGGTTCCCTCGGAGGTATATTTAACTCCGTCCCCGGTTATTTCCGTGACCGCGCAGCCGAGCCTGAATTCTATTCCCTTTGCGGAAAGAGCGTTCTGAAGGGCCTCCGACGCCTTTTTATCGGTAGGTCCGGCTATCTTGTTCAGCATTTCGACTACGGTGACTTTGGTTCCGACCGTTCCGTAATACGCCGCCATTTCGAGACCGATGACTCCTCCGCCGATAACGACCATCGATTCGGGTATCGTTTTGAGGTCGAGGACCTCTCTGTTCGTGAGGACGAATCCCGCCTCGAGTCCTTCTTTAAGTCCCTTTATAGGCGGAACGACCGGGCTGCTTCCCGTAGCAACGATAAGATTTTCCGCGAGATAGCTTTCTTCTCCGCACCTGACGACGAAACCTTCCTCGTTTCTTCCCTCGATATAAGCCTCTCCTTTTATCGCAACCGCGCCCGCCGATTTGAGCTGAGCCTTTACTCCCGCAACGAGAGTTCTGACGACCTTCTGTTTTCTCTTTATGACCTCCGCCTGATCGACCGAAGGGACGCAGTCCGCTTTGACTCCGTATCCGCCCGCGTGTCTGACGTACTCGAGGACTTTAGCCGACTGAAGAAGGCTCTTGGACGGTATGCAGCCCTCGTTAAGGCACACTCCGCCGAATTCTCTTTTCTCGATAACGAGAGTCTTTTTGCCCGCAACTGCGGCTCTTTCCGCGGCAAGGTATCCGCCCGGGCCTCCGCCGATAACTAAAACGTCGAATTTTTCCATTGATTATTACCTCTTGAAAGCGGCTTCGGTTAAAGCCGCAATATGATACTCTATCGTATACTTTTTTGCGGTCTTTGTCAAGTTTTTGAGCCTTCAAAAAAGCTTTTCCCCGTAGTTTACGGCGGTTTTCTCCGTGATTCCTTTCCGCTCGGGCGATTCCGTCGCCTTCCTCGTCTCCCGGCAGTCTCTTTTTCTCGGGTAATCCCGCCTGCCTCCCGAAGCAAATCCGCCTTTTCTCTCCTCGAATCCGCCTTTCCGGAGCAATTTTTCTCCCCCTCGAATCCGCGTTAAAATCTATAATTATTCGTTTTCCCCGAAGGAACTACGATTCCGCCCCCCGATTTTCCCGTGATTTTGAGTCCGTGCGGAAGACAGATTATAACTCCGTTTCCCGTAAGCGGAGCGAAGTTATTCACGCATTCTCCGTGCGGACAATTGCTCCCGACCATTTCCGCCTTCCCGTCGCAAAACCTGATTTCGTTCAGGTTTTCTCCGCTCCTGACAGTCAGAAAAACCTCGTTCCCGCTGACGTTTTCGCTGCAAACCGAAGAATATGCGGTTCCCTTCCCCGTCCTGCAATCGTAGCTGTAAACGACCTCTCCCCAAAGCGAAACCTCGTATATCTCCGCCTCTCCACCGCCCGAAAAAGGAACAATCGCGAGAATTACGGTTATCAGAGCGAGAGCCGCGTAGACTGCGATATCCCTCATACGAAAGAACGGATATTTTTTCATTTTACGCATAAATATTTATCGTTGACCATAGTCAGCGCAAGATTGGTCCTGACCGAAAAGCCCTTTTCCGCGGGATAAACGAGCGAATACCCCTCGGTCACGGACGCGAAAAACTCTCCTTTCACGAAAGAAAGCGCTTTCTCCTCGTCCATACACAGTAAAACCGTCGCAAGCGCGTCCCCGTAAGCCGAATTCCGCCCCACGACCGTGGACATAATCCCGCCGCCGCTTATCGGGAAGCCCGTTTTCGGATTGATTATGTGGCAATACCGCCGTCCGTCCTCGACGAAGAATCTCTCGTAATCTCCGCTGCTCGAAATCCCCGTATCCTTAAGTTTCGTCGACGCGTAATAATTCGAGCCGGTCTCTTTTGCCCGCGGGTTGACGATATTCACGGTGATTTCGCCCGACTTCTCGGCGGGATTTCCGAAAACGGCTATACTGCTTCCCCCCAGAGAAACGTATCCGCCCGAATAGCCCGAATTTCCGAGTAATTCCGCCGCCTTGTCCGCCGCGAAGCCCTTTCCGATTCCGCCGAAATCCAGCCTCAGTCCGAGCTTTTTCCCCTCGTAATCGACGGCGGCCGCGTTTTTGCGGAGGTAATATCCGTCCTCTTTTTCGTACAGCTCCGCGCCCTCGAAATTGACCGTCTTAAGCAACTCTTCGACCGCCTCTTCGTCGGATTTTTCCTTGCTTCTGCATATTCCCGAGTCCTTGCCGTAATTCCCGAATCCCCAGTATTCCGTAAGATAATACACGCTCGGGTCGAAAAGCCCGTCCGTTTCGCGGTATACTCTTTCCGATATTCCGAAAAGCTCCGCGGTCTCTGCGGAAACTCGGATTTCCTCTCCCTCGGAAAGCCTGTTGAATCTGCAAATATCCGACTCGGAAAAGGACGATTGATTCGAGCTGATTTTGCTTTCGAGATCGAGAAGCAGATTTCTGACCTCCTCCGCGGCTTTTTCCGCCCGCGAATAATCCTCCTTTTCGCTCACCACGAGAAGAACGTCGAGATTCGTCCCGAAAACTCCGTAATAAGTCTTATAGACGGTATAGAATCTCTCTCCGCAGCCGCAAAGGCTCGCGAAAATCACAAATACCGCCGCAAAAATCAGTATTCTCCCGATTGAACGCGAACTTTTTCTCATAACGGATTTTCCTCCGACTCTTTGTGTTTGAAGGCTTTTTCTATCGTTTCCGACCGCAGCAATAAGGTTACGCCCGCGCCGACAACGAGCCCCGCGAGGATTCCGACGAGCGCGAGATACGGATAATACGCCGCCATTCCCGGGGTTTCCGAAACGAAAATAAACACCGTGTTCTGTACGAGGTTATGAACGACCGCGCAGGCCGCGCTGACCGCGACTACCGAGCATTTCAGCGTCTTTTTGAGGATAAAAGCGACGATCATCGCGATAATTCCCGACGGAAGCGAATAAATAAGCGACGAAAGCGAGCCGGTCAGAAGATTTCCGAGGACGATTCGCGTTACGAGGGCGGAAAAGGCGTAGGGAAAGCCGAGCGTATACAGCAAAAAAAGCGTCGGAATATTCGAAAGTCCCGCCTTTGCGCCCGGGACGAAAAGCGGCGGAAAAAGGTTCTCCACCATAAACATAACGAGGCTTGCCGCCGCGAAAACCGCCGTCAGAACGATTTTTCTCGCGGTGAATCCCTCGCCCGAAGTTTTCGATTTGCTCATAAAATTCCTCTCCGCGTCCCTTCTCTCGGATAAATTCGCCCCTTTTCTCGTAAAAACGCTCATACTCTCGGACGAATTATACCGTTTATACCATATCCTTCGGGCGAATTATACCATATCCTTCCTTTTCAGGCAATAAAATAAACGCAAACTCCGTAAAGCTTTTTATTATTCCCGTCCTCGCGCCCCGAATCTCCCTCCCCGCCGCTGATTCTCCGAAAAATCCCGGACTCTCTTTCTCCGCCGATAAGCTCCCGAAGCCGCTTTAAACGCATACGCTTGACACGCGGAGGATTATATGGTAAAATACGCACGAGAATCGACGGAGGTTCGCCCGAATCTCCGAAAAGGAGGAAAAAATGAAAATTCTGCTTCTTGCCGACGTTAAAGGACAGGGCAAAAAAGGTCAGATCGTAGACGTTTCGGAGGGTTATTACAAGAACTTTCTGGCTCCCAAAAAACTCGGAACGGTCGCTACCTCCGATACGGTCAACAGCGTGAAGCTTCACGAAGCGGCTCAGGCGCGCAAACTTGCGGAAGAAAAGGCTGCCTACGCGGCTATGGCGAAGGAAATCAAGGGCAAGGAATTCACGCTTCCCATCAGGTGCGGCGAAAACGGACGGCTTTTCGGCAGCGTTACCGCCAAAGAAATCAGCGACGCGCTCGTTGCCGCGGGCTACGAAATCGACAAAAAACAGCTCGTCATCAAAGAGCCTATAAAAACGGTCGGAACCCATCCCGTTTCGGTCAAACTTTACGCCAACGTTTCGTCCGACATCGTAATCAACGTCGTTCCCGAGGTCTGATTAACACGAAAATAACGCAAACCACCCTCGTTTCCGCGAGGGTTTTTTTATTGTTCGGACATTTTAAAAACACAATTCGCAAAAATCCGCCGCCAATCCGAAGTTTCGCGATATTTTTCGTTATTCAAACGACTTTTATATAAATTTTGACTATCCGAGATAAATTCGCAAAAAATTCGCGTAAATTTCGGGTATAAATTCCGAAAAATCGTCGATAATCCGACAAAAACGAGGTGAACTATGCTGCTTCCGACCTTTGCCGCGATAATCGCGATTTCCCTGTACGTCATATCCCTTTCGCTTGCCGAAGAGATTTTTTTTGCCCGTAAATCCGCCGAAAAACCCGACGATGACACTGATTTTTCCCGAAAATCCGCCGATTTTGATAAAAAAGCATTCGTTTGCGGTAATAATAAAGAAGATTTCGCGAAAGAAAGTTGTATTTCCGATGAAATTTCAGCCGTCTTCAGTGAAAACGCGACTGATTTTAACGCAACCTCAGCCGATTTTAACGCATTCGCGACCGATTCCGATGAAAATAACGATATCTTCAATGTAAACGAAACCGATTCCGATAAAAATACTGACGTTTTTAAGACAAACGCGACTGATTTTGAGGAGCAAATCGTTTCCAATCTGAACGCCAACCGCAACCGCCAAAAACTTTTCACCGCTTCCGAAACGACAACTCGCTACGAAAGAATCGACGCCGACGCCCGACGCGAAAAATCAAAAATTCTTCCATCATCCGACAGAATTTTTCACAATTTAACCCCCAATGATATCTGTTTAAAACACGATTTACCTTTAAATTCCACAAATAATCCTCACTTCCCCCCCTCCGTCAACCGCAACGCTCTTCTTTCACAGACGGAATCTCGCAAAAACTTTCTCATCCGAAACGGGATTCCCGACGATCTTGCGAAAGTCATCGCCGATAAGCTCGAAAGCGCCGAATATTATCTCGACGGAACGGATTTTGCCCGTCTTAATCGAATTATGAACGAGCTTTACGACATAACATCATATAATAATCACTTAAAGCACTAATATATATCGCTGTTTTATAATAAAAATCAGCCCTAAGACTTTTCACAAATTCAAAACATTTAATAACACAAAACAAAAATGTGTTTATGTTACGAGTTTTTTCTGTATATCTTTTTTAAGTTTTAAGAAAATTTTCTTTTCGAGGCGTGAAATATACGACTGCGATATTCCCATAATGTCCGCGACTTCCTTTTGTGTATAAATAGTGTTTCCAAAAAGTCCAAATCGTAAATTAACTATGTTCCTTTCCCTATCCGAAAGAAACCTCATACACTCGTAAAGGACCTCGATATCGCAGCCTGCGTCAAGACTTCCCGAAACCGAGTCCGCGTCGGTGCCGAGAACGTCCGAAAGCAGCAATTCGTTGCCGTCGCCGTCCACGTTAAGCGGCTCGTCGAGCGAAATTTCTGCGCGTCTGCGCGACATTTTGCGGAGATACATCAAAATTTCGTTCTCGATGCAGCGCGAAGCGTAGGTCGCGAGCTTGATATTTTTCTCCGGCTCGAAGCTGTTGACCGCTTTGATAAGCCCGATGGTTCCGACGGAGATCAAATCGTCCATTTCTGTGTTAGTATTGTCAAACTTTCGTGCGAGGAAAATGACCAATCTGAGATTATGTTCGACGAGAGCGTTCTTCGCCGCTTCATCTCCCGAAAGTTTCAGCCCGATCAGCCTTGCTTCCTCCTCTGGCGCAAGCGGTTTCGGAAGCGTTTCGCCGCCGCAAAGATACGCCACGAGCCTGTCGAAAAGGCTGTCCATTCCGAAAAACGACCTTAAAAACTTCAAAATTGCCTTCATTTTTTCTTTCTCCTTTTGAATAATTATAATTTTATTTTAATTTTTATTCTTTTTTGACAATCTGAATTCCGACGATTGTTTTAAGTCCTTAAAAATCTCAAAAAACGAGTTTTACTCTTTGTTTTTCCGCCGCAAACTCAACTTTCCGTACTCCTGCGCCGCTCGAAATCCTAAAATGCCGTTCGAAATTCCCAAATTCAGCCATGAACTATAATGTCAAAATCCTCCGAGCACACCTTTCCAAACGCAATCAAGCAATCGATTTTTTCATCGTTAATAAAAAATCCGTCGGGTTTTATCGCCAGACAACTTGTCTTTCCGCTTACCGTCGAGAAGGGAACCCGAAAATTCCTGCCCGTATCGCGAAGAAGATTTTCCGAATATTTTTCGATAATTACGGCTTTTAGCCTCTTACTAACCGCAAAAAATACCTTTTTGCCCTCGAATTCAAGGAGATTTCCCGAATCAGCCAATCCTTTTAATTCGTATTCTTTATCGAGAATCAGCCTGACGTTCAAAAATTTCGCCTTATTTTCGGCTTTCTTCAAATAAAGCAACTTTACCGTTCTGACACCAAGCGCGACCGCAATCGCAACCCCGCCGACAATTACTCCGACCGGGACGCCCGCCGAATAGCTGAAAGTCAACGCGTCAATAATCCTCCCGCGCATCAAAAAAATCAGCCCGAGAATCACGCCGCCCGTCACGAAAGTATATGCCGAAAAAACCAAAAAATGCCTGAAAAATCGCTTATTTTTGCCACAAGATACAAAAATCATACTCAATCCGAGCGCAATTTTCAGCAAAAACGCAACAAAAAAATGTATATTTATAAGTGAAAAAACAATAGCTCCGACCGTTCCCAAAAACGCCGCGAGAAAAATTCTCACAGGATTCGAGCTAACTTTAAGAGTCTTGTTTGTAAGCCAAAGTAGCAATCCGTCGATCACTATATTGTCGATTATCACAAATTCAATATAAATCTTCATTGCAACACCCTTGTATTTACCACTTAATACACCTTTAATTTTCAAAAATTATTTTATAATGATTAAGTTGCAGCTTTGAATATTATTCCGATGCTTGTTTTTCACAATTATATCGCATAAATCCGGTAAAAAAATGGCAAAAGAAGGCGGTTTTTCGGCAAAAAGGTTTTAAACGGTTGCATCGGAGCATAATTTGTGCTATACTTGCGCCGTGGATTTGTTTTTAAAAAACAATGAATTCTTCACTTGAACGATATAAGTTAAGGATTTGTTGCTTTAATTAAAAATAAGTTAAAGTAAAGTGTTGATAATAAAATCAATAAGCTGAAAATATTAAACAAAAATATAGGAAATGTTATGGACAAGAAACAACTTGCTGTAAAACGCGCGATAGGAATATGTAGTTTTCTGGTATTTATTGTGATTGCCGGATTTATAGCAATTTTTTTGTATAAAAATTTCGATTTCAGAAATCCGCAAGAATTCCGCGAACAAATAGAAAGTTACGGCTGGGCTGCATGGTTGGTCGCGCTCGGAATCCAGATTCTTCAGGTTGTCATCGCGCTTATTCCCGGTGAGGCCGTCGAAATCGGGGTAGGTTATGCTTTTGGCGCAATCGGAGGAACACTTATCTGCCTCATAGGTGTCACAATTGCTTCAACTATCATATTCTTACTGACCAAAAAATGGGGAATTAAGTTCGTAGAACTGTTTGTAAAGAAGGAGAAGATAGATGGGATGAGGGGGATGAGGGGGGAGAAAAAAATTTCTAAATTAAAACGGATTGTTTTTATTCTGTACTTCATTCCCGGGACACCAAAGGACCTGCTTACTTATGTCGCGGGATTAACGAAAATTAAGCTGGCGGATTTTCTTCTGATTTCGGGAATAGCAAGACTACCTTCGATTGTAAGCTCTACCGTCGGCGGAAAATATCTCGCGGAAAAGAACTATAAAGCTGCAATCATAGTCTTTTCAGTTACCGCGGTCGTAAGTATCGCAGGACTTTTGATTTATAACGCAATCACTAAAAATAAAAATACTTGCGATAAAATCGAAAACGATGCCCCGCAGGACGACATTGAGACTGACGACGACGTTCCCGAAGATAAAAACGATTAAGGCTGTCCGTTTATTTTTACATACATTAGTTAATAAAAATTTAACGATTAGTTAACGCAAAAACGGCGATTTTTTATCGAAAAAGCCTCGATTTTACCCCGAAAAAACACGAAAAGACGCCCCGAAAACAGTTCGGAGCGTCTTATTTTCCAAAAAATTCTCTATTCCGCCGAAAGAAGCGACTCGTACAGCGAAAGATACTTATCCGCGCCCGTTCTCCACGAATAATCACGAGTCATATCCCATTCTATCAACTTTTCAAAATCACTTCTTCGCGAAGTCAACATTTCTATTCCGTCAAACAGCGCAGTCCTGAAGTCAAAAGTGAACGGTTGCTTGAATACGAAACCTTTTCCAGCCTTTTCGTCGCCGTCCTTCGGACGTTTCACCGTGTCGGCAAGCCCGCCCGTCGCACGAACGACCGGTATCGTCCCGTAACGCATCGCGATCAGCTGGCTCAGGCCGCACGGCTCGAACCGCGACGGCATCATCAGCAGGTCGGACCCCGCGTACAAGCGGTGCGCGAGCCGGTCGTCGAAGCCGATTATTACGCGGACGTTGTCGGGGTGCCGCGCCGCAGCCTCGAGGAACGCAAGCTCTATTGAGCGATCGCCGCTTCCCAAAATCACGACGTTGACGCCCTTTTTCACGAGATCGTCGATTACGCCGAGGACAAAATCCGGTCCTTTTTGCTCGTAAAGACGGGAAATCATCGAAACCAAAGGCAAATCGCGATTCTCGATACCAAGCTCGAAAAGAACCATACGCTTGTTTTCGACCTTTCCTTCGGCGTAATCTTCGATTCCGTAGGTCTTGTAAAGCTTTCCGTCGAACCTCGGGGAATATATCGAATAGTCAACGCCGTTGGTGATACCCGTGAGCTTATGGGCGTACTGCCTTATTACGTCCTGAAGACCTTCTCCGTAATCCGAGCCGGTTATTTCCTCGGCGTATCTTTCGGAAACCGTCGTTATCGCGTCGCTGTAGACTATCGCGCCCTTCATAAGGTTGCACTTTCCGTAGAATTCGAGCTTATCGACGGTCATATATTCGCCCGGAAGCCCTGTCCTGTCGACTACTTCGCCGATGTCGTAGATTCCCTGATACTTCAGATTATGGATGGTGAACACCGTCTTCGTTTTAGCATAGGTCTTAGTCCTCTTGTAGAAGCAGTTGAACATTACCGGCACGAGGGCGGTGGACCAGTCGTTGCAGTGAATTATATCGGGACGGAAATTCACGTGTACGAGAGCGTCGAGAGCGACTTTGCAGAAAAACGCAAAACGCTCGAGGTCGTTGTTGTCGTAAATCGAAGCCCCACCGTAGTAGTACGGACAATCCACGAAATAGTAGGTTACCCAGTCCCTTCTGAATTCGAGCAGCCGACACTGCCGCTTGCGCCAGCCGAGCCACACCTCGAAGGTCGCCACTGGCTTCATCGCGTCCCTGTATTGCTTCGGAATCACCGCGTAGCAGGGCATAATCACGCGGACGTCGTGTATTCTTTTATCCGCAAGACTCTTGGGAAGCGCGCCAACTACGTCGCCCATTCCTCCGCTTTTCGCAAACGGCTCGACTTCGGCCGATACAAAGTAAATTTTCACGAAATACCTCCGTTTATGTACCTTTTCGCCCCGCACGTATCCGCGCGCGAAGCTCTTCGGGAAGGAATCAGATCCTTCTGTTTTTTCCGACTACGAACGGATAGTTTCCGTCGCCCGAAAGAGTCTTGTCCCTGTTGACGAAAACCTGTTTGTCGAAAATCACGTGGTTGAGCCGACAGTTTTCCATTACTCTGCCGTCCTGCATAATTATACTGTTCCTGACCTCGCAGCCCTTCCTTATCTCTACTCCGCGGAAAAGAATGCAGTTCTCCACGCAGCCGTCTATTATGCAGCCGTCGGCAACCATACTGTTGCGGACGCAGGAGTTTTTCAGATAGCGGGCGGGAACCTTGTCCTTGACCTTCGTATAGACGGGCAAACCGGATTCGAAAAGACTTTCCCTCACGCCTTCGGAAAGGAGCTGCATACCGAAATCGTAATAGTCGGCTATGTCGTCTATCGATTTGGCGTAACCGTCGTATTTCCAGCCGACTATCTTGAGCTTTTCGGTTTGTTTCGCGAAAACGTCGCCGATAATATCCTTCTCGCCGCGAACCGAAGCCGTTTCCACAAGACTTTCGAGCAGACCTCGGTCTATCAGATAAAAGCCCAGAGCCTTTTCGGGCTGACGGCGATAGTCGCTTCCCTTTTCGATAGAGGTTATCCTTCCCGAAGAATCGACGGTCAGATAATCCTTGGTCGAATCGTAGGGTTCTACGGAAGAAACGTCGGCGTACGCGACGGTTATATCGGCGTTGGCGGAGAGATGACGCTCCATCATTCCGTCGAAACTGAGGTTGCAGACGACGTTACCGTCGGCAAGAAGAACGTGCTTCTGTCCGCTCCTCCTTATGTAGTACATTATCCTCCTCAGAGTTTCGACGCTCCCCGAAGCAAGATTCTCGTCCTGCTTGTAAAAGGGCGGCAAAATAAACAGACCGTAGCGTTTCCTGTTCAGATCCCACGGAGAACCGTCCCCGAGATGGTCCATAAGAGAGCGGTAGTTATACTTCGTGGCAACGCCGACGTTGGCTATACCGCTGTTGACCATATTGCTTAAAATGAAGTCTATAAGCCTGTATCTTCCCGCAACGGGCAGCGCGGCAAGCGACCGGACCTGAGTCAGTTCGCCCATTCTCGCGCCTTCGTCCTCGGCAAAAATTATTCCCAAAGTATCGCGCATCAGTTTTCACCTCCACATTCTCCGCATTCCTCTTCGCAGCACGGCTTTGGTTCGCAATCCGCGCCCGAAAGATTACCTATATCGCCGCTTATAAGACAGTTTCCGCCGACTCTTACGCCGCAGCCGACCTTTATGCACTCGGAAACGAGAGTTACTCCGCCCGTACAATAGTCGGAACGAAGTTCGTCGGTATAATCGCGGAAAACGGCAGAGTTCCCTTCCACAGAGCGGCAGAGCTTACAGCTTTCGGAGGCGGCTCTCACGCAGTCGGGCTTCTTGGATATCAGCCCCAAAGCTCCTTCGCCCACGACCGCGCCGCCCAGAATCTCCGCGCCCTGACCGACGATTACCTTATCGAGAATGGCTCCGCTCCTTATCGTAACGTCGTTCATTATCACGCTGTGACGGACGACCGCGCCCTTCTCGACCTTTACGCCCTCGCTCAGAACCGAATGCTCGACCTCTCCGTCGATATAGCAGCCTTCGGTTATGAAACTGTCGCGTATGCAGGCGTGCTTCCCGACGAAATGAGGAGGCTTCAAGGGACTCTTACTGTATATGGGCCAGTTGTCGTCGTATAAATCGAACTCGGTTCCCTTAAGCATATCCATATGCGCCTCCCAGAGGCTGAAAACGGTACCTACGTCCTTCCAATAACCGTCAAACGGGAAACCGTACATCTTCTTTTCTTCGGCAAGCATAGTCGGAATTATGTTCTTTCCGAAATCGTTGCTGCTCTGCGCGTTGCTTTCGTCGGCTATGAGCTGAGCCTTAAGCTCCTTCCAGCCGAAAACATAGATTCCCATAGAAGCGTGGTTGCTTTCGGGATTCCCGGGCTTCTCGGCGAACTTCGTTATCCGTCCGTCCTTGTCCGTGGAGAGAATTCCGAATCGGCTCGCCTCCTCCATAGGCACGGTTATATACGCGACGGTTATGTCCGCGCCCTTCTTTTCGTGAAACTTTATCATCCGGTTATAGTCCATCTTGTAGATGTGGTCGCCCGATAAAACGAGGACGTACTCCGGATCGAACTGCTCGATAAAGCTCACGTTCTGATAAATCGCGTTTGCCGTGCCTTTATACCACTCTCCGCTATGTTCCTGCATATAGGGCGGAAGCACGTAAACGCCGCCGTCCGCGCGGTCCAGATCCCACGACTTTCCGCTGCTGATATAGGTGTTAAGCACGAGAGGCTTGTACTGCGTCATAACGCCCACGGTATCTATGCCCGAATGCGCGCAGTTGGTCAGTACGAAATCGATAATCCTGTATTTTGCGCCGAATCTTACCGCAGGCTTGGCTACGTCCCTCGTGAGAGTAGCAAGTCTGCTTCCCTGTCCGCCCGCAAGGATCATTGCTATACATTTCTTGTTTTTCATTTATATTTCCTCCCTTTTACAAAGAGAATTGAATACGGAATTACAATAAAGAGCTTACCGAATCGCAGCCGCTCACAACAAAGCGCGGCTGACTGCCTTTTTCCAGCCTTCGTAAAGAATATCGGCTTCCTCAGAGGATATCTTCCTCTCAAAAACGGCGTCCGTGCGATAACGCGAAAGAATATCCTCCTCCGACGAAAACGCTCCCGTCCCCAGACCGCAGAGATATACCGCGCCCATAGCCGTGCTTTCGCCCGAAACCGGACGGACTATCTTTACGCCGAGAACGTCCGACTGGAACTGCATAAGAAATCCGTTGGAACTCGCGCCTCCGTCGGCTTTGAGAACGCTTATCTTTACGCCCGAATCCTCTTCCATTCGTCCGATAACGTCCCTCGCCGAATAAGCCATACTTTCGAGCGCGGCTCTGACTATATGAGAAATATTCGTGCTGCGGGTGATTCCGCAGATTATTCCGCGGGCGTCGGGCTCCCAGTAGGGCGCGCCCATTCCCGTGAAAGCAGGTACGAGATAAACTCCGTCCGTACCCGCCCTTCCGTCGCAGCATACCGCACTCGTCGCAATCCTCTCGCTGTCGCAGCTGCTTTCCATAAATTTAAGATTATCGCGAAGCCACTGAACAGAGCTTCCGCCGTTAAAGACGCTTCCTTCGAGAGCGTAGGTCACCTTTCCGCCCACCTTCCAGGCGACGGTCGATAATAATTTCTCCGAACGGACCTGACGAGAGCCGGTGTTCATCAGAATAAAACAGCCCGTACCGTAGGTGTTTTTGGCTTCGCCCGCGGAAAAACAGCATTGACCGAAAAGAGCAGCCTGCTGATCTCCCGCAATACCCGTTACGGGAACGTCCCTTTTCAGCGAAATCGTATGCCCCGCGTTTTCGTCGCTCCCGATTATTTCCGCAAGAGCAACCCTCGGAATCCCGAAAAGCTCCAAAAGCTCGTCATCCCAGTCGCAGGTCCCGGTATTCATAAGCATCGTCCGCGAAGCGTTGCTTACGTCGGTCACGAAACTCCCGCCCGTAAGCCTGAAAATAATATAGCTGTCGACCGTCCCCAGACAGACCTCGCCCCTCTCGGCTCTCTCCCGCAGACCGTCTACGTTCTCGAGAAGCCAGCGCATTTTGCTCGCGGAAAAATAAGGATCTATCGTAAGACCGGTCTTTTCCCGAATCTTCCTTGCCGTTGCTTCGTCCTCGCGAAGCTTTGCGCAGAAATCCGCAGTCCTTCGGCATTGCCAGATAATCGCGTTGTGGAGAGGCGCGCCCGTGGCTCTGTCCCAGACAACCACCGTTTCCCGCTGATTGGCGACGCCTATACCGTAAACGTCCCTCAAATCGACGTCGCTCTCGGCAAGAACTTCGCTCAAAGCTCCGTACTGCGCTCCCCAGAGCTGCACGGCGTCGGTTTCAACCCAGCCAGAACGCGGATAGGTAAGCGAAAATCCGCGCCCCGCACTTGCGATTATCCTTCCGCCTTCCGCGTCGTAAATAACTGCCTTCGCGCTAGTCGTACCTTCGTCCAGAGCGATTATGTAGCGCATAACCATTCCCCCCACGAAAAAAATCAAACGTTCAGCAGAATTTCGAGCCCGCTTATCCTGCCGTAATCCTTCGCGTAAAATCCTTCCAGTATCCGCAGAAACTTCTTGCATTCTTCGTCCGAGAATCTGCCGTAATCCCCGTAGCTCAAACCCGCAAGCCTCCTCCCGACGTAAAATATCCCTTCGCCCGAACCGACAGAACCAAGACTTTCCCGCAGAGGGAGAACGCCGTTGATTTCGCCGACCTCGTAGAGAAACAAAGACAACGCATAGTAGGGCGAGGACTTGTATTTCATAGCCGTCATAAACTTCAGAAAGCTCCCGAAAAGCTCTCCGTAAGAGCCGCCGAGAGAGGTTTCGTCACGGGAAAGAAACCACGCGCCCGCTCCCGCCGCGTAAAACGAAGCCACATCCTCCGTTACCGAGAAAAATCCGTCCTTCTGCGTACAGCCCGTTACCGAGCCGCCTGCGGACGTAAGTTCGTAAAGCCCGTAATTGAACATCTGCGCGGCGTATTTAAGCTTGGAGGTCTTGTTCCTTACCCCGCGCGCGGACGCCGCTATCTTTCCTTCGTCGGGCGAAAAAAGCGTGAGAATCCTGTCGCTCTCTTTATAATCGACCGTTCTTATCACTATTGCGTCGGTTATAATCATCTTCGGACGAGCCTCCTAAACTTCGGTAAAGACAATAGTAAGATATGTTGCCCGTTTCCTTGAAAAGCTCCCAAGCCAAATCCTTTGCGCTCCTCATAGTCGTTCCTCCTTGACCGTATATCGTTAAGGTGCGGAAAAAATCGGAAACTATACGGGAAAAGACAATTATTTCCCGCTTCGGGAGAGCCTGATTCTTTATTCGTAATCCGTTTATTGTCTCTGTTCGCTCTTCGCTATTCGTTATTTAGCTATTCTTCAAGCTCCTCTTTCTTGTCGTAGCCTATGTCCTTCAGAAGATAATCGCTGTTCCTCCAGTCTTCCTTGACCTTTATCCACAGAGAAAGATATACCCGACAGCCCAAAAGCTTTTCGATTCCCTGACGGGCGTGAGTCCCTATCTCCTTCAAGGTCTGTCCGCGCTTACCGATTATTATGGGCTTGTGCGAAGCCTTCTCGACGATTATGTTCGCGTCGACGTCCCACAGCCGCCGCCTCGGATCGTATTCCATTTTATTGAGCTGTACGCCCGTTCCGTGAGGTACCTCTTCGTCGAGAGCAAGCAGAATCTTCTCTCTTATTATCTCGCAGACGATAAACCTCTGGCTCCTGTCCGTTACGTCGTCTTCGTCGAAATAAAACACGTCGTCGGTCATAAAACGCTTCAGATATTCCCGAAGCTCGCGGACGTTTCTGTTCCTCTTGGCCGAAACCGCCCAGACGCTCTCCAGACCTTCCACGGAATTGAGCTTGGCAAGCTCGGGCATAAGCTTCTCGGGCTGGGAAATGTCCGTCTTGGAAATTACCGCGACGGTCGGAATTCCGCCCGATATATGCTTCCTCAGAAGCTCGAGGTCGTCGTCCTTTATTCCGTTATGACCGTCGATAACCACCAGAATGCAGTTTACGTCCCGAACAGCCGAAACTATGCTCCTAGCCATAAAATCGCCGAGCTTGTTGCTCACGCGGAGAGAACCGGGCGTGTCCACGAATATCATCTGCACGTCGCCTTCCGTGAAAATCCCCAGAATCTTGTTCCTCGTCGTCTGCGGCTTGGGCGAAACTATCGAAATCTTCTGCTCGATTATGCTGTTCAGAAGAGAGGATTTACCCGCGTTGGCCTTGCCCACTATCGCGATATAACCGGATTTTAAATTCCTGCGAGCGGGGTTTTCGACGGGATTTTCGGGACTTTCTTCGTCGTCGTCAAAATCGTCGCTATCGGAATCTTCATCATCGAAAGAATCGTCGTCGGAAAATTCGGGGAATTCGGAGGAATCTTCGGGACTTTCATCGGATTTGGATTCGCAGAGGGAAGATTTATCGCTTTTACAGGCAGAAGAATCGGAGGAATCGTCGGAATCGCGGCTTATTTCGAGATCGCGGAGAATGCTCTCGGCAAGAGATTCCATCTCCGTGCGGTCGGATTCTTCGATATGGTCGTAACCCATTAAATGAAGAAATCCGTGCAGGGACAGAAACGCAAGCTCCCTTTCGTAAGAATGTCCGTACTCCAGAGCCTGCTTACGAACCATATCGCGGCATATAACTATCTCGCCCAGAAGAATACAGCCCGTTTCGGGATTTACGTCGGCGGAATAGTCCTTCTTGTCGAGAACTTTCCCCTTTATTCCGTCAAGAGCGGGAAAACTCAATACGTCGGTTACACGGTCTACGTTCCGCTCCTCGGCGTTGATTTCCCTTATAGCATCTCTGCCGACGAAGGATATCTCTACCTCCAGATCCTCCTTCTGCGAAAGCTTCTCCGCCGCGTGAGTCAATACCTTCTTTATCAGCTCTTTGTCTTCTTTTCCTATATATCTCGTGTCAAGTTTCAGCATTCTTTCCTCTTACCCGGGCAAATACCCGTCGTCGCTTCTATTCCTTCTTAACCTTTTCTTCGGGGAAATACCCCCGCCATTTTCTTCGGGAAAATATCCGCATTATCGGATTTAATTCTTATTATCGGCTTTAATCCTTATTAACCGCTATCGGATTTAGTCCTTATTACAGGCTTTAGTCCTTATTATCGGTTCGGTCCTTCTTAACCGCGTTCTGCTCGGGATACTTAACCCTGTCGTGTTCGATTCCTATATACGTCGTTACTATCGTTTCCTTTATTATGTCGAGCTGCTTCATCGTTACGTCGCAGTCGGTGAACTGTCCTTGCTCGAACCTCTGCCGTACGAGCTTCTCAACTATCTCGTTGGCTCTCGACTTGTCGTTGTTTGCCCTCAAAGCCGCTTCGCAGGCGTCGCAAATCATTATTATCGCGCTTATACGGCTGCTGGGCTTGGGACCGTCGTAACTGTAAGAGGTCATATCCACCTCGCCGCCCTCCGTAATCCTGTTCGCCTTATGATAGAAAAACATAATCGGAAGCGTTCCGTGATGCTCGGCGATAACCTTCTGTATCTCTATCGGAAGTCGATACTCCTTGGCAAGCGCGATCCCTTTGGTTACGTGAGTCTTTATTATCCTCACCGACGCCTCGGGCGAAAGACTGTCGTGCGGATTCTCCCCGCCCATCTGATTCTCGCTGAAAAACTTGGGCGCGGCAAGCTTACCTATATCGTGATAATATCCCGCCGCTCTCGCAAGAAAGACGTCCTCTCCTATCGCAGCGGCACAGGCTTCCGCGTAATTGGCGAGCAGAAGACTGTGGTTGAAGGTTCCTATCGCGTCCCGCCGCAATCTCTTCATCAAAGGTCGGTTCGCAGAGGCTATTTCGGCAAGCCGGAAATCCGAAACGAGATTGAAGAGCCACTCGAAGGTCGGTACGAGAAGCATAAACAAGGCTATGTCTATCGCCCCCGAAAGAAGCGAAAACAGGCATATCTGAAGCATTCCGTCGGGTATGGCTCCGACGTTTACGAAAAGAATCGAGACCGACGCCCCTATAAGCAGCGAAAACAATCCGAGCTTTACAGCCGTAACTATATACTGAATCCTCCTCGTACAGCGGCTTATCCAGGACGAAGCAAGTATTCCCGTGGCTATACCCGCGAAAAGAGAAAAGTACATTCTCGTCGCGTCGCCCGAAAATCGCATTTCGTTGATGAAAAAGATAAGAAGAACCGTGAAATTCGCGTAGAAACTGCACCTCGGATTTATCAGAAGAGCGATAACCAGGGCGCATACCGCAAAGGGCGCGCAATATATTCCGTAGTCGGAAGAAATCACGCTCGCAAAACAGAATTCAAGCGCAAGACTTACGGTCATAACCGTATACATAGCCGCTATCTTCCTCTTCTCCGCAAGCAGGGAACGCTCGCTCGACCACAGATATACGTCGAATATTACGCAGGGCATCGCGATCAGCGCGAGAAACGCCACGAAATCCCATACGTTCGCGCCTTCGAGCGACCTGAAATATACGAGATAACTCATCGCCCCCGCAAGAACGAAGAAAACGATCGTCATAAGAACCATCGTCCCTACGCCCCTGAAAGCCCTCTCTCTGTCTATAAAGGTTTCGTCTGTCAAAACCTGCCTCCTTTCGTTCGGGTCAATCCGCGTATTACCGCCGACTCGGGTTTATCAGCTACCCTCGACGGAACGTTAAGACAATCGCAGAAAAACTCGCCTATACCGTAAATGTTGGCGCAACCGCCCGTTAAAAATACGCCCGAATTCCTTATCTGCCCGAAAGCCTCGCCCTTCAATGAATTGAAAAGACTGTTGACCGCAAGCACGATAAGCTCCGTAACCGAGCAGACTCCTTCAAAAAAGTCGCGCGCGCTTACCCGCGTCGAAACGGGCTCGTTTTTCTTAGCGGACACCCCGGAAATTATTATGCTCGAAGCGTCCTTCTTATCGAGGCTTACGCACCTTTTCTTTATGTCCTCCGCCTGCTCCGTCGTAACCGATATTCCGAAATTACCGAAAACCACTTCCCGAACGGCAGAGTCTATATGCTTTCCGCCGACGAAAAGACTGCAGCCGTCAACCGCCGCTCCGTCGTGAACCGCGGTTATCTCGGTCTTGTCCCTGCCTATGTCCACAACCATTCCGCTCTGTACTCCGAATTGCTCCGAAATCGCTCCGAACGCCGCAAGCCCGCTCTCCGCAAACCTTATCGGCTGAATTCCCGCTTCGGCAAAAACCCGCTCGTACCGCGCGACTTCGTCGTGGTCGATCCCGTTCATAAGAGCTACCGTCGCCATAATCTCCGGCTCGCGGCTCGCCTGCGAAAGATATCGGCGGCAAACGGCGTTGACCAGCCGCACCGCGTTCCTTTCGTCCGCAATCACCCCGCCGGCTACCGGACGTATGAATCTGTAATTCTGCCTGTGCGCCGCAAAAGCTCGAGCCGCTTCCGCTCCGCAGAGAATACTTTCGCTCCCCAAGGGCTGCGCGACTATCGACGGCTCGACCGCCGGTACCGACGCCCCGGAAAGCGCAACTCTTATACTGTCCGCGCCTAAATCGACTGCAAGTTCGTATGATCTCATAATACACCAAATTTCAGTTCAGTCAGCCGCCTTCTGCATTCCGGCGGCAGTATCGCTCTATCCGCAGCCGTTTTCAAACAAGTCTGCAAACGCGTTTTCATTGCTTTTTCCGTTCTCAAAGAGAAAGCTCGTCGGTAGATTTCCGCACCTTCAAAGAGCCTTGGCTCGGATTATTGCCTTTCGGATTCTTCAGGGAAAGTCTTATCGTTCGTTTCCAGACTATTCGGGAAAATATCGGACTACGATTCTCCGAGGAAAGTCTAAGCTGCGATTCTCAAAAAGAAGGCTCGTTTTTCGTTTCAAGAATCTTTATGGAAAATCCGATTATTCGCTTTCGGATTCTTCGAGGAAGGTTTTAAGCTCCGAGCCGAGCCTTTCGGTCGGAAGCCCCATTACGTTGTCGTAGCTCCCGTCAATCCTCTCGACGAAACCGCTGTCCTGCACTCCGTAACCGCCCGCTTTATCGAAGGGCGAACCCGTATCTATATAATCCGAAATCTCCTTCTCCGAAAGAACGCGGAAGGTCACTTCGCTCGTTTCGACGAAAGTACGGACCTCGTCGCCCCTCTTCAGACATACGCCCGTATAGACCGTATGCGTATTCCCCGAAAGCCCGCCGAGCATAACTTCGGCTTCCTCCCGAGAATGCGGCTTCCCGAGAATCCTCCCGCCGAAATAAACTATCGTATCCGCCGTTATAATCAAGGCGTCGTCGTATTCCTTTCCGCAGAAATAACCCATCTTCTGCAAAGCGACCTCCTTCACCGCAAGTTCGGGTCGGGATTCGCCGCAATGCTCGTCCGCCTTCGAGGCTATCGTTTCGTCAACGCGGATTACCTTCCCTATAAGCTCCCTCCGCCGAGGAGAAAGCGAACCGAGAATCACCTTCATTAAAGTTTCTCCGGCTCGGGATAGTCGATCCCGAAGGTTTCCGCCGTTACGACGGTCATTACCTGATCCTCGAGAGGCATATCGTTCCTTCCCGTGGGGACGCAGGCTATCGCGTCGATTACGTCCATTCCTTCGATTACCTTTCCGAACGCAGCGTACGCTCCGTCAAGATGAGGCGCGTCCTCGTGCATAATGAAAAACTGACTGCCCGCACTGTCGGGCATAGCCGTTCTCGCCATACTTATAACGCCGGCGGTATGACGAAGCCTGTTGTCGAATCCGTTCATTCCGAATTCTCCCCTTATCCGGTATCCGCAGCCCCCTATGCCCGTTCCCATAGGATCGCCGCCCTGTATCATAAAGCCTCTTATTACTCTGTGGAACTTCAGACCGTTGTAAAAGCCTTTGTTTACCAGAGAAAGAAAGTTGTTGACGGTATTGGGCGCGATTTCGGGATAAAGCTCGATTACGACGGTTCCGCCGTTTTTCATTGTTACGGTTACTAACGGATTGCGCTTTTCGTTGATATTGAACATTCTGTTATTTTGCTCCTGATTTTCATTTCCGCAAATTTCGCGGCGCGCGGAAGAAGTACACTTCCGCATTTAGTCAATTATACTACTTTTCTCACGCGATTGCAAGGCAATAGGGCTTTTTTTACCGATATTTTCCTCTTTCCGAGAATCGGAACGGATTTTCTCGCTCTTTTTTCGGAATCGGAATGAAAATCCGCGGGAGAATTACTCGGATTTTTCGGAATCGGAACGAAAATCAGGGGGAAAATTACTGGAAGTTCGACTTATGAGAATCGGGGGGGAGTTCGACTTATAAGAATCGGGGATATTTCGATTTACTCGGCTTCCCTTAAAACGGGGAAACCGCCTTGGCTTATCGCCGAGAAATCCCAGACCGTTTCGCTCCAACCGAGATTGCTTTCGAGAAAATCGACCGAAAGGACATCGAAAAGCGCGGCTCCTTCGTTTTCATTCAAATCGAGAGAGTCTTCGCCGACCTTTATCGAAACCTCGGGAAGCTTATAAGCGGCGCAGTTTTCGGAATAATCGCTCTCAGCCGAGTCGCCGACGAGATTGCCGACAAAGCAGCCGATAAAAGAATCGGCGGGACTTATCGCGACTTCGTAAGAATAAACGTGAGAAAAACAAGCGGAGAGCTTCACTCCCTTCCGGAGATAACCGACAAGCCCGCCCGCGTAAACCTTTATCGGCGCGCCCGAAACGGAAATCTTACCCGCCGCGGAATAGCTTTCTTCGAGCAGAACCGAGGATTCGTAGGAAACGGCGGCACCCAAAAGACCGCCTGCCGAAACTATCCCCAAAGAGCTTTCCGCGGATATATCCGCAAAAGAATACGACCTCTTTACGCTGACGGAAACGGCGTAACCGACTATTCCGCCCGCAACCGAAACGAGAGTTTCCGCGCCCGAAGAGGCCTTCCCGGAAGAATTCACGCTTCCGCGCGCGACGCAGCCCTCTACGCTCATCGCTCCGTCCGCAAAGACCGTCTGTCCGATTATTCCGCCGGCGTAGGCATAGCTTCCTCCGCTTGCAGCCGTTATCTCCCCGTCCGATCGGCTCCGCAAAACCTTCACGGCTCCTATCGCGGCTCCGATTATTCCGCCCGAAACCACCGGCCTTTTACCGCTCTCGGCCTCCACTTTTCCTTCGGAACGGCAGTTCTCCGCATAGCCGCGGCTCCCGAAAGTTACCTTTCCCGAAACCTCGGTGAAATTCGCACAGCCGACTATTCCGCCGGCGTAAAGAGGCGAAACTCCTTCGGGCGAAAGAGCCTTCACGTTTCCGACGAAATCGCCTCGGCTTATCAGTCCGCAGCTGTATCCGACGACTCCGCCGACGTAGCCGCTACCGCTGCCCGAGCGAGCCGAAACCGAAGATTCCGCCGAAAATCCCGTCATCTCGGAGGCTTTGAGTCCGCCGAAAATCCCCCCGACGAAGGCCGCGCCGCCCGAAATACAGTCGATTTCGCTCCCTTCGACCTTCAAGTCGCTCAGAACCGAACCCTCGGATACGAGCCCGCCTATTCCGCCCGCATAAAGCAGCTTTCCGTCGGAGTTAATCCGTATTGCACACTCGGCTGTAAGACCGGACGCCGTGAGAGCTTCGGCTCTCCCGAAAAACGCGCCCGCATAGACCGTCGTAAACGCGGCAGAATCGGGAGTTACGTCGAAAGAGGCGCGAATCGTAAGATTTCTTATTTCGCCGCCGCTTACGAAACCGAAAAGACCAAGCTCGAGAGTATGCTTGTAGCCGCCGATATAACCGCAGTCGCCCTCAGCCGAAAGCCCCGTTATAACGCAGCCCGCACCCTCTAAAACACCCGAAAATCCGACCGCTCCTCCGCATATCGGCGTCCATTCATAATCCGAAAGGTCGATATTCCGCCTCAGAACGTAACTTCCGCTCGGCTCGTTCCTTATCGCAGACAACTCCTCGGCGGTCCGCACGCTCGTGTAGCCCGAAAATTCGTCGCGGCAAAGAGCGTATACCGTCAGATCGGCGGCGGGCATCACGAATTCGTAGACCGTATCCGCCGAAACCGTCCGTCCTCCGACTCTCCAGCCCAGAAACGTATAACCGCCGTCCAAAGCGGCTTCGAGCCTTATATCGTCGCCTTCGTAGGTCGTAAGCTCGTCGATATTGGTCGTTATTCCTTCGCCCGCAATCACCGTAAGCACGTAGCCCTTCGCAAAACGAGCGAGAAGCCTGGTTTCGCCCCTGACCGTATAGGTTATCTCCTCCTTATCCGAAAAGAATACTCCGTTTTCGAACCAGCCCGCAAATCGGAAACCCTCGTGGCTCACAGCGCGGAGATTTACTTCGTCGCCGAACACGCAGCTTCCCGAAAAATCCCCTTCAACCTCTCCGCCGTCCGTGCTTTCAACCGAAAAACCGTACCTTATCGCAACGAAACGAGCCTCGAAACGCCTGTCCGAATCGAGAACGAACGAGAATTCCGCATCACCGGAAACCAACGCCTCTCCTTCGTACCAGCCAAGAAATTCGTAATGCTCGGGAACGGCCGTATAAACCGTAACCCTCGCGCCCGAAACGTATTCGCCCGCTCCGTAGGGTTCGGTCAAATCCGAATCAAGAACCAGAACCGCACGCTTGCTGAAAACCGCGCGAAGATTGAGATTGCCTTCGACTATGAACGTGTACTCGGATTGCCCGCTTACCAAATCGTCCCCGGAATACCAGCCAACGAATATCGCGTTATCGTCGGGAAAAGCCCGAACCGTCGCAAGATCGCCGCCGTTGAATACGCCGCCGCCCGTTACACTCCCGCCTTCGCCCGCGGTTACGGTAACCCTGAATTCTCCGTTGCACGCGGCTAAACTCAGAACAGCCGAAATCATCAGTATTATCAATATCGCCCTTTTCATTTGCGCCACCTCGCGATGTTTTTTATTCTGTCGTGTTATTTTATTATAGTATATCTTCCTCCTTTTGTCAACCGGCACGCTTTCTTTCGAGAACCAGCGTGACGCCGGACCCATTAGCTTCGCGACGTCCAAATAATTCCGGAAATCCGAATTAGCAGACCGCTCGGCGTGACACTTCCACTTTCTTTCGAGAACCAGCGTGACGCCGGACCCATTAGCTTCGCGACGTCTAAATAATTCCGAAAATCCGAATTGGCAGACCGCATAGCGTGACGCTGGACCCATTAGCTTCGCGGAATCTCAGATTCTTCTTCGTAGGAAAAGTCGTTCGCCGAATTTACTTTCAAACGACCAAATCGTGAAGTTCGGGCGAATCTGTTTTCTATAAAGAGAGAATTTCTATGGTCGGGCGAAGCTATCGGTGTTTTTCGCCGAAGCCTTTTTACAAAAAGGCTGGAAAAAGACCGATGTGGGTACACCGGTCTTTTATAGGAATAACGTAACTTATATTACGGATATAAGTTCTTGAATTTATCGGATTTATCCTTCGTTAAGCTGCCCGTTTATTTTCAGTTAAGCAGCCTTCTGACCTTCGAGAAGAGCCTTCTTAGCGTCGGAAACCTTCTGATCCGCCTTCTGTATAGCGGCAAGGAATCTTTCTTCGTACTGAGCAAGAATACCGTTCTTCGCGTCGGTTATATCCTGTTCGACCTGCCTGAGAAGAGCGTCTACGTCGATGTTCTTGCAGAGTTCCTTCTGATATTCGTCAAGCTTGGCGTAGGTCTTGTTTATCTCGACGATGATTTCGTCAATCTTTTCCTTGATAGCCGAAACTACTTCTTCCGACCAGTTGACGCCGCCGACGATTATTACTACCGAGTCGCAGACCTTATCGAGGAACTGTTCTTCGAAAGCGCGGAGAGTGTTTACGCTCGCTTCGAGAGTTCCCATAGCTACGTTGAAGGCAAGTTTCTTCGCCTGAAGAGCGATATCGTCGATTGCGGAGATAGCCGTCTTGATTTCTTCGTAATAACGGAACTTGAATTCCATATCCTTGAACTTGTAGTACTCTTCTTCGATGGATACGAGAGCGAAATGAGCCCTTTCGAGTACATCGACCTGAAGGAGAGTAACGAGCTCCTTATCGGTCATAGCCTCAAGCTCTTCCTGCGTCTTTTCGGGATGAGCCTTGAGCGCAAGCTTTACGAGCTGGTCGTGAGTAAGCTTCTGAACCTTTTCTACGGTAACGTTATAAGTATCCTTAAGCTTCTTCATAGCCTTGTCGAAACTCTTTTCGATATTGGCTTCGAACTGAGCGTTGCCGGTGGATACGTTGAGCTGAAGAGTCTTGTCTTCGCCGTTCTCTTCCGTAACGTATTTAAGCTCTACGAGAAGGTCGGCAATCCTCACCGTAACCAGATCGAGATCCTTTCCGACGAGATCTTCGTCCTGAAGAAGAATCTTACCGTCGTCGTTGGTTCCGTTGATCGCAAGAACCTCGTTCTTACCGTTGACTACAAGCTCGATGGACGGGTTGATGCTCATCGTAACGTAAGCAAGATCTCTTTCGTCAACCCGATTTCCGCAGGCAACCATCACCATCGTTCCCGCACACAGAATGAGCGCGACGGCAAGACACATAAACAATGCTTTCTTATTCATAAATTTTCCTCCTATCGGCACGGACAAACGCTTCGTGAAAAACGGATTTGTCTGAATTTTCACTTTATTACGCTCCGTTTGCCTTTTCTTGCCATAATTCTACCATAAAAAATACATTCTGTCAACGACAAATTTGCTATTTTTGTCAATTTTTTATAAAAAATCACCTTCTTTTCGCAAAATTTTGCTTTTGATTTTTAATACTGTAAAGCAAGTTGGCAGTTTTGTGTTTTTATATCACAAAGTTATCACTTTGGATTTCACACTTGCGATTCGCCCGTCGGAGAGATTTCGAAAGCGGGACGGGGAACGGGCTATTCGGACTTATCGTCGGAATCGTCTTTTTTGCGCCGAGAGGGCGCGACGAGCAGCAGAACAGCCGCAACCGACGGAAGAATCGTCGCTCCCGAAAGCTCGTTTCCGCAGCTTCCGCAGCCGTTACAGCCGCCGCAGCCTCCGCAGCCTTGATTGTCGTCGGGATTATTCGGATCGTCGGGATTGTTGGGATTGTCGGGATTGTCGGGATTTTTCTCGAAAACAGCCACGAGATAGAGGTCGTTTTTCACGCCCGAAAGCTTCGAAACGTAATCCTCCGAACCGACTATCCGCCAGCCGAGAAAAGTATAGCCCTTCTTTACGGGAGAAATCAGCTCCGCCTCGTCGAAATAGGTGATAAACGAGGGGTTGGAGCCGCTTTCGTAGGAGCCGCCCGAAAGGTCGTAGCTTATCGCAAAGGTTCTGACCGACGCGTAAGCCGAAAGAGTCATATTTTCGGTGAGGACGATAACGTATTCTCCGCTCGCACGCCTTCCGACATCGAGAAGCTTTCCGTTTTCGCCGGTAAGCACGGGAATCCCGTCGTAACCTTCGGCGGCGGTAAGCGTGAGGATAAGCCGCGTATAGCGTTGAAATTCGTATTCGCCGAGCATTTCCTTCCCGCCCTCCGAAATCGAAACCTCGTCCGCCGCGTCGACCGTGAGAGTTACCGTACCCGCGAAACCGATTACGTCGATGAATCCGTCCTCGTCGGGAGTAAGAACGCACCTGAAATCCTCGCCGGCGGAAGCTACGTTTTCGAGCCGCTTTCCGTTATAGTAAAGTCCGCTGAAATCGAATCCGCCCGTTACAACCGCAGTCAGAACGGCGGGATAGTTCTTCGCAAGAAACAAAACTCCGTCCTCGCTGTCATCGATTTCTCCGTAATTTATCGTAACGCCCGCGCTCGTTACCTCAAGACGAACGAGCTTCTCGACAGTTACGAAAAGGTTGATTTTTATCTCGCCGAAACCGAGAACAGCCGTATTTTCGTCGCGATTGGTGCGGATAACGAGATTTTCTTCAAAAACGTAGCCCTGTTTTCGGTGGTCCTTTCCGTAATTTTCGATACCTTCGACCTCGGTGCGTATCCGTGTTATTCCGTAACCCTCGGAAAGACGGGAACTTATCCCGAGTTTATCGAAAAAGGCAAGCTCGCCGCGGACGGAAACTTCGCCGACGCCTTCAATCACCGCAAAAAGCTCTTCGCCCGAAACCGAAGCCTCCTTACCGTTGACGAAAAGGGCTACTTTGTCGGTAAAAGACCGCAGCAGACGGAGATTCCGCGAGGGAGAGGAGTATTCCGCGGAAAAGATCGCGACACTCTCGTTCTTATCGGAAAAAGCAGCCTGCCCGACGAAAATATCCCACCGCGACGCGCTGAAATCGACTTCTATAAGAGTAAGGGCGTTATCCGCCGAAAGAGCGTCCTTCGCCGAAATCCTGTCGTTTCCTCTCACCGCATAAAACCGACCTATCGGCAAAACGAGAGTCCCGTCCGTCCCCGCCGGGAGAGAGAAAACCGCGCCGTTACTGCCTTCGGAGGAACGGATCTCCGATACGCTCCCGTCCGCGGAAATAAACCCGAACGAGAATTCTCCGCTCTCTACGCGGAAGGTATCCGTCGCGGTAAGAATACGGAAGCTTACTACGGCGTTCTTGTCGTTGGCTTTGTTGATTTCGCGGAAGCTTATCTTTATCCGTATAAGAAAATTACCGTCGGCGTCGATAGTTACGGTTTGTTCTGGTCTGAGCCGCACGGTCTTGGTTCCGGTCGATTCCGCGTAGGCGTAAACTCCCCCGTCGAGAGAGAGCGAAAAATCCTGCGCGGCGGCTTTACCCGCGGTCGGAAGCCCCAGCGCGAAAAAGCAGGTCAGAACGACTATAAAAGCCGCTAAGATATATCTCGGATTCCTTTTCATTTCTTCCCCTTTCCTTTTTTTGTTTTTTCGCGGCAAAGACTTTCCCTCATCAAAAATCTTCGCCCGCTTCTTTATGATATAATGCCAAATTCACGCGGATTTGTCAAGTCTTTTGAAGCACAGCGGATTTTCGGGAAGGACAGAAGGCGTTTCGGGGAGGAAAAGCCTCGTTTCCGCAAATAAAAAAGGACGGCAGAAAACCGTCCTTTAATATTAAATGGTATCTATCCGCAAGTGCGGAACCGTGCATTATCGGCAAATATTAAATCGCAATATTATCCGCAAATATTAAATCGCACATTATACGCGGATGCGGATTTGGGTTCGGCGGAAAAATCCGGGATTACATAACGTCGTTAACGTAAAGAGGATACTTGGCGGTAAGAGCAAGAACTCTCGCGTTGCAGCGTTCCTTAGCCTCTTCTCTGTTCTTGATGAGGTCGGCTATTACTTCGCCGATAACGACCATATCTTCTTCCTTCATTCCTCTCGAGGTTACGCTGGGCGTTCCGATTCTTATGCCGCTGGTAACGTTGGGGCTGAGAGTATCGAACGGAATACCGTTCTTGTTGGCGGTGATGTGAACTTCGTCGAGAAGATGCTCGAGTTCCTTTCCGGTCATTCCCGTCGAGGAAAGATCGACCAGCATAAGATGATTGTCCGTACCGTTGCTGACGAGCTTCACGCCGTTGTTCATAAGGGTTTCCGCAAGCTTTGCCGCATTTGCCTTGACCTGACGCATATAGACCTTGAAATCGTCGGAAAGAGCTTCCTTGAAACAGACTGCCTTCGCGCCGATTATGTGCATAAGAGGACCGCCCTGAATGCCCGGGAATACGGCCTTGTCGATAGCCTTCGCGTACTGCTCCTTACAGAGAATCATACCGCCTCTCGGACCTCTCAGAGTCTTGTGAGTGGTGGTGGTTACCACGTCGGCGTAAGGAACGGGACTCATATGAAGACCTGCCGCAACGAGACCGGCGATGTGCGCCATATCGACCATAAGCAAAGCTCCGCATTCGTCGGCGATTTCTCTGAACTTCTTGAAGTTTATCTCTCTCGGATACGCGCTCGCGCCCGCAACGATGAGCTTGGGCTTGCTTTCGAGAGCTATCTTCCTCAGCTCGTCGTAATCGATTCTGCAATCCACGGGACTTACGCCGTAGGGAACGATATTGAAATACTTACCGGAAATATTGACCTTGCTTCCGTGGGTAAGATGTCCGCCGTGAGCAAGATTCATTCCGAGAATCGTGTCGCCCGGCTGAAGCAGAGCAAAGTAGACCGAAAGGTTAGCCTGCGCGCCCGAGTGAGGCTGAACGTTGGCGTGTTCCGCTCCGAAAAGCTCGCACGCGCGCTTCCTCGCAAGTTCCTCCGTCATATCTACGTACTGGCAGCCGCCGTAATATCTCTTTCCCGGATAACCTTCGGCGTATTTGTTGGTCAGATGACTTCCCATCGCCGCCATAACCGCGGGGGATACGAAGTTTTCGCTCGCGATAAGCTCTATATTGCTGCGCTGTCTTTCGAGTTCGAGAACGTAGGTCTCGTATACCTCGGGGTCTGTCTTTTTGATCGTGGTTAAATCAATCATTTCAATCAATCTCCTGTTTATTTTATGGTCCGCCCGGCGGACGTAATTATATATCTCTTTTTTCGGCAAAAAACAACCGTCAGCCGATAAAGTCCGAAAGACTCTTCAGCAAATCCTTTTCGGAACGGTAGCCTTCTATCCTTTCGTAGACCTTGGCCTTGTCGATAAGGCAGACGGTCGGAACGGCTTTTACTCCGAGAACCATAAGAAGCCCTTTGTTGTCGTCGATGAACATAGCCCCGCAGGAAAAACCGCCGCGGTATTTGTCCGGCTCGGCAAGACTCCTTTCGCGGAAATATTCCTCGGCTCTGTCAAAAGCCCGCTCGGCGTTGCCGCTCATCAGTCTCGATTCCGCAGACCAGTCCGCGTAAAAATAAATCGCGACCTTTTCGTTGTTGTTGGCTTCGGACCTGAAATCCGCAAGTTCGAATTCTCTCATCGGAACCTCTTTCCTATCTTAAAAATCAGTCGGCTCGTCCGGCTTTTCTTCCTTATCGGACGGAGAGGAAACTATCCGCACCTGCGGCTTCCTCGAAAAAACCTTCTTTTCCAGTATCCGCAGAACGACGCAGCCTATCCCTATACCTCCGAAAAGCGACAAGAGCGCGGCAAGCTCGTTTTTACTCGAGAAATAAACCGCCGCAAACGGAATAAGCCCCAGAGCAAGCGGAAGCGCGTACGCCGCAAGCGACATCTTCGCTACTCCGCCTTCGGGAATCTCGATTTCTACTCGGTCGCCCGCCTTCAAGCCCTCGCCGACGGGAACGTCAAAGTCTATATGCGGCTCCTCGGGCTTCATTCCGCAAGCCCGACAACTTCCGCAGGCAGACCTCCTGTTTACTCTCACTGTGGCTCTGCCCTTTCCGATTCCGATAATCTCTCCCGTTTCTTTCATTTCGCCGAAGTTACCCGTTGTCCTTAGTTATCCTTTGTCCTTTATCGGTCCTTCCCGTTCTCGTCCTTGTCCTTTCCGTAGTCGTGGTACATAAGATAAAGCTCGCGAAGCTGCTTCTCGTCCACCTCGGCGGGCGCCTGAGTCATCATACAGCTTGCGTTCTGTATCTTCGGGAAGGCAATAACGTCCTTTATGTTGTCCGTTTCGAGAAGAAGCATCATCAGCCTGTCGAATCCGAAAGCCAGTCCTCCGTGCGGAGGCGTTCCGAACCTGAAGGCATCTACGAAGAAACCGAATCTCTCCTGAATCTGTTCGTCGGTCATTCCTATCGCCTCGAACATAAGCTTCTGAATCTCTCTGTCGTATATCCTCAGGCTGCCGCCGCCCGCTTCCTCGCCGTTTATAACGAGGTCGTAAGCCTTGGCTCTCGCTCTTGCGGGATCGGTCGTTATAAGACCTAAATCCTCGTCCTTGGGACTTGTGAAGGGATGGTGCTTGGCGACGAATCTGCGTTCTTCCTCGTCGTACTCGAACATCGGGAAGTCGGTAACCCACGTTATCGCATAGACGCCCTTGGGTATCATTCCGAACTTCCTCGCAAGCTCGAGCCTCAAGGCTCCTATCGCGGTCAAAGCACGCTCCTCGTCGGTATCGGCAACCGTAAACAGAACGTCGCCCTTCTCTATTCCCGAAACCGCGACTATCTTTTCAACCGTTTCGGGCGAGAGCTTATTCGCGTAGCTGCTCCTGACCGTACCGTCGGCTCCCAGAGCGTACCACATAAGTCCTTTAGCCTTGTAAGTCTTTACGCATTCCGCGAGCTTATCGAATTCCTTACGGCTGACTTCCTTCTCCCTGCCTTTAAGAAGAATGCTCTTGACTCTTCCGCCGGCTTCCGTATTCGAATCGAAGGGCGCGAACCCGCTTCCTCTCACGGCGTCGGTCATATCGAAAATCTCCATTCCGAAACGAAGGTCGGGCTTGTCGCTTCCGAACCTCGACATTGCGTCGGCATAGGTCATCTTTGCAAACGGATGAGGAAGGTCTATGCCCTTTATCTCCCTGAAAAGCCTCAGAATAAGCCCTTCCGTCATATCCATAACGTCGTTTTCGCTTTCCACGAAACTCATCTCGATATCCACCTGAGTGAATTCGGGCTGACGATTGGCTCTGAGGTCCTCGTCGCGGAAGCATTTCACTATCTGATAATATCTGTCCGTTCCGCCTATCATAAGCAGCTGCTTATAAAGCTGCGGCGACTGCGGAAGAGCGTAATAACAACCCGGATGAACGCGGCTCGGGACGAGATAGTCCCTCGCGCCTTCGGGAGTGGACTTCCCGAGGAAGGGCGTTTCCACCTCGATAAATCCGTTCTCCGAAAGATAAGACCTTATCGTATGCGCCGCCTTCGACCGCATAAGAAGATTCCTCTGCATCTCAGCTCTACGAAGATCGAGATATCTGTACTTCAGCCGAAGAAGCTCGCCCGCAGTCGTATCCCCTACAACGAACGGAAGAGTATCCGCTTCGGAAAGAATTCTCAGTTCGTCGGCAACTACTTCTATCTCGCCCGTCTTCATATTGGGATTGACGTTATCCCCTACTCTGTGCCTGACCTTGCCTCTTACCGCAAGAACGTATTCCATCTTTATTCCCGAAGCCTTCTCAAAAAGCTCCTTGTCGGTCAGATCCACGTCGAAAACGACCTGCACTATTCCCGTCCTGTCCCGAAGCTGTACGAAAATCAGCCCTCCGAGATCCCTTCTACGGTTAGCCCAGCCCATAATCGTTACTTCTCTGCCCGTATCGGCTCCGCTAAGTTCCCCGCACATATCCGTGCGTTTCATTCCTTTCAAAAATTCTGCCATATTCCTTCTCCGTGCGGCGGCTTTTTAAGGCTGCGCCGCGCAAGGCTCCTCCGGCGCGGTCAGAAATCCGCACGCCGTTATTATAACCTCTTCGCCTTTATCCTTTACGCCCGTAACCAGAACCTTATCGTATTTCTTCTGCTTTTCGGGCGTGACTATACGGACGGATACGACCTTACCGAGAGCTTCGTAGTATCCCCTCGCCTCGGTAAGACTCCGCCCCGCGAAATCTTCTCCTTTCATCAGACGACCATAACGTCCTTCTCTTTTTCCTTGGTGAGCTTTTCTATAAGCTCGATATGCTTGTTTATGCTCTTGTCGACTTCCTTTTCGTAATCGGCAACCGCGTCTTCGCTCAAGGTCTTGTCCGTCTTGAACTTCTTCAGCTTGTCCATAGCGTCGCGGCGTTCGTTCCTTACGACTACCTTGGTGTCCTCGCCGAGCTTCTTTATCTGCTTGACGAGCTCCTTTCTCCTCTCCTCCGTAACCTCGGGGAACACGAGCCTTATGACCGTACCGTCGTTGGCGGGAGTCACGCCGATATTTGCCGCGAGAATAGCCTTCTCCACAGCCTTTAAAGCGGTCTTGTCCCAGAGAGTAATCACGAGAGTCCTCGGATCGGGACTGCTGATATTGCCCATATTCATAAGCGGAGTTGCCGTACCCCAATAGTCAACCACTATTCTGTCGAGCAGACGGGGATTCGCTCGTCCCGCACGCATAACCGCAAACTCGTTCTTCATGTATTCTATCGACCTTTCGCAGCCCTGCTCCATCTTGTCGAATAATGCCTGCACCTGTTCGTTTTCGTATACCATAAGTACACCTCCGTTTATATTTCTTTGTCCTTCTCTATTTTACTTTAAATCCGAAAATATTTCAAGCGTTTAACGCGAAGTCCGAAGGATTAAATGTTCTTTTTATCTCCGCGCGCTTCGTCGCTTTATCCGTAAACCCGCCAAAGCCTCCGTCTAATCGATTACCGTTCCGTCCACGCAGCCCTTTACGGCTTTCATTACCGAGCCTTCGTTTTTGAGCGCAAAGGCTATTATGGGAATTCCGTTCTCCATACACATCGTAATCGCCGTCGTATCCATTGCCTTGAGTCCGTTTTTAATGACGTCCATATAGGTCAGCCTGTCGAACTTCTTCGCGTCGGGATTGGTCTTGGGATCGCTGTCGTAAATGCCGTCCACGTTCTTGGCGAGAAGAAGCGCGTCCGCGTGAAGCTCGGCTGCGCGAAGAGCCGCTCCCGTATCCGTCGAAAAGTAAGGATTGCCCGTTCCGCACGCGAAAATCACTACCCTTCCCTTCTCCAGATGACGCAGAGCCTTCCTAAGTATATAAGGCTCGGCAACCCTCGTTATCGTCAAAGCCGTCTGCACCCTCGTAGCCACGCCCTGCCTCTCGAGTGCGTCCTGAAGAGCAAGCGCGTTTATTACCGTCGCGAGCATTCCCATATGATCCGCCGTGGATTGGTCCATTCCTTCCGCCTGCCGACCGCGCCAGAAGTTTCCGCCGCCTATGACTACGCCGACTTCCACTCCGCATTCCGCAACTTCCTTTATCTGCGAGGCTATGTTCCCGAGCATAGAGTTGTCCAGCCCGAAGCCGCTCTCGCCCGATAAAGCCTCTCCGCTTACTTTGAGTATTATCCTTTTATATTTCACGTTTTCCATAAGCATCGGCTCCCCTCCGTATACAAGAAAGGGAACATTACGAGAATGTTCCCCTTACAAACGATATTCTTGAATTATAACTGTTTGAGAGAATCGGCAATCTCCTGAACGAAAGTGTCCTGCTTCTTCTCGAGACCTTCGCCCATTTCGAAACGAACGAAACGCCTTACGGTAATCTTTTCGCCGATAGCCGCGATTGCTTCGTTGATGAGTCCCTGAATGGTCTTGCTGTCGTCCTTCACGAAGGGCTGTTCGAGAAGACAAACTTCTTTATAATACTTGTTGATTCTTCCTTCAACCATCTTGTCGATGATGTTCTGCGGCTTGGGATTGGGTTCGTTGAGAGCCTGAGCCACGAGAATCTCCTTCTCTGCGGCTACCTTGGCGGGATCTACGTCGGCAATGCTTACTACCTCCGGCTTTGCCGCGGCTATCTGCATCGCTATATCGTGAACGAGATCCTTGAACTTGTCGCTTCTCGCAACGAAGTCCGATTCGCAGTTGACTTCGAGAAGAACGCCGATCTTTCCGCCCATATGAATGTAGCTGTCGACGATTCCTTCCGCGGCGATTCTGCCAGCCTTCTTAGCGGCTCCCGCCATTCCCTTTTCTCTCAGATACTTAACGGCTTCGTCGAAGTTTCCGTCGGTTTCGACAAGAGCCTTTTTGCAGTCCATCATACCGACGCCGGTAGCTTCGCGGAGTTTCATAACGTCTGCGCTTGTAAAATTAGCCATTTTATATCTCCTTATATCAATCTTTAACGAATATTTATTCGGCTTGCGTTTATTTATTCAGCCTTCTCTTCCTCGGGAGCTTCTTCCTTCTTCTCGTCGCCTACGGAAAGAACCACGCCTTCCTTAGCCTCTATAACGGCATTGGCGATAATGGAAGCCATAATCTTGACCGCGCCGATAGCGTCGTCGTTACCGGGAATAACGCAGTCGACTTCGTCGGGATCGCAGTTGGTATCGACGATAGCCACGATGGGAATACCGAGAACCCTTGCTTCGTGAACGGCGATGGCTTCCTTCTTGGGATCGACTACGAAAAGACATCCGGGAAGCCCCTTCATATCCTTGATACCGCCGAGGTTCTGCTGAAGCTTATCCCTTTCCGCCTTGAGCTGAGCGACTTCCTTCTTGGGAAGAAGTTCGAATTCGCCCATCTTTTCCATACTGTTGATCTTGTTAAGTCTTTCGATACGGGTCCTGATGGTCTTCATATTGGTAAGCGTGCCGCCCAGCCAACGGTTGTTGACGTAATACTGTCCGCATCTTTCCGCTTCGCTTTGAATAGCCGCCTGAGCCTGCTTTTTCGTACCAACGAAAAGAATGGGCTTACCGGTCGCGGCAATATCGCGAACGAAATTATAAGCCGCCTCCGCAAGAGGAACGGTCTGCTGAAGGTCGATAATGTGAATATCGTTTCTTACCTGATAAATGTACGGCTTCATCTTGGGGTTCCATCTGCGCGTCTGATGTCCGAAATGAACGCCTGCTTCCAGAAGCTGTTTCATAGAAACTACTGCCATAAAAAATAATCTCCTTGTTTGTCGTTTTTATTCCTCCCCGCGGGCACGACGGCAAGCCCTGACCGCAAAAAACGCGGCACGACGGCTTCTCAGCCCGCAAGTGCGTAATAAACCTTGCGTATTATACCACAAGCGGAGAGGTTTGGCAAGCGTTTTTCGGGGATTTCGGGCGGGAAAGGAAAAATCGCAATAAAAAACCCCGCGAAGTCGCGGGGTGGTTTTATTTCAGGTCGGACGTCAGCTATTGCCGCCTTGTTATTTTTTCGTTTTCGTTATTTTTCCGTCTACGACATTATACGTTCCGGTGGCAAATGCAGTACCATCATAAACATAAACGACCGGATTTTTAGCTGAGGATTCGCTGTCCCACACAATGTCGCCTTCCTGAGGAGCGTCGGGAGCACCAAAGCTACTAAAGCTCTTATAGATTGTATCGGGAGTGGTAGGGGTAGTTCCTTCGCCGGATTCTCCGGTATCATTGGCAAAAACCGCAGGAAGAGCACTGCCGGTAGAGGAGCTTTTGCCCGGAAAATCTAATGATACACCTTCGGTTTTCTTCACAGTCGCTTTCACCGAACCGTTCTGAATATAAACCACATACTGATTATCGATATAAAAGAAATTTACGGGAGGGGTATCTCCGCCTTCAAGGTCAAGTACACTTAAAAGGTCGTCATGAGCTACCTTTCCGTTGTTGAGAGCAGAGACTTTGTTGGCTTTTTCTATGTTGTTTGCCACGTTGGGGATGACAACCGCCGCAAGAATACCGATGATAACGATTACCACCAGCAATTCAACGAGCGTGAAGCCTTTTTTGTTTGTTTTTTTCATTTTTCTTATCCTCTTTTATGTATTTTCCGTTGCTTTTCCGGCGGGCAGCCTCACTGTCCGGGGAACGGGTACGATTTTAATCGTTATCGTACAAGCAGCACCGTTTCTGTCGGAATCATAGTTGTATTTTGTTAATTGCTTATGAAATTCTGATGAAAATATACGTTTTTATTAAGCATCCCTGAGACCTTGCAGCCTGTGTCGGCGCGAATTGCAGAAACAAATATCCGAACAAAACCGAAAAGCCCCGTTAACGGGGCTCCACGGCACTACAAATAATATCTGCCTCAGGTCGCAAAGCGCGGTTTCAGTGTTTATGGCAGACGCAGTCGCATTCGCGGTCGTCTTTTTCGCCGCAGTCGCAATTATGGTCATCGCAATCGCACTCGTGACCGTGGTCGTGTCCGCAGCAGCAACAGTCGTCCGCGTCGAGATCGCAACCCTTTTCCTTCAGATATTCCTTGTGCATTTTCACGTATTCGTCGTAAACTTCGTCGAGAAGCTTCTCGTCCTCGATAGGCTCGAACGTATCTCCTCCGTCCCCTTCGACTACGCGGAAAACCACGATTTCGTCCTCGTCGATATCTTCCATTTCCTCGGCAGGCTGGAAAAACGCGTACCAATTGCCTTTGTATTCAAGCGAAGCCACGAAGAAAAAGTCCAGAGCGTCTCCGTCCTCGTTAATGAGCTGAACTATTCCGTCGTCCGTGTCTATTTCTTCTTCCAATACGCTTACGTTGTCTTTTTCGTCTTTCATAATAAATCCTCCGGATTATTTATAATCGCCGTCAAACGCTCTCCAGATAGCTCTGAAGAATAACGGCAGCCGCAAGCTTGTCTATGACCTCGCGGCGTTTTCCTCGGCTTACGTCGGCTTCGAGAAGAACTCTCTCCGCCGAGACCGTAGTCAGTCTTTCGTCCGTCATAACGACCTTCGCGGCCGTCTTTTCCCTCAGCGCATCGGCGAATTCGCGCGCCTTGACCGTCTGAAGGCTGTCGGTGTTGTCGAGCTTTTTGGGAAGCCCGCAAACGACGGTTTCCACGTCGTTCTCTTCGATCATTTTTACGATTTTATTGATATCGCCCTTGATTTCCACGCGTTTAAGGGTATCGAAGGGACTCGCGATAATCTTCATCGGATCGGAAAGAGCGATCCCTATCCTCTTGTCTCCGATATCCAAAGCCATAACTCTTCCCATAAAAAACTCCTCCGAGAGAGTATACTCCTTTTCCTTCGTCTTGTCAATCGTTTTGCAAAAATACCGCGCGGTCTCTCCTCCCGAAAACACCAATGAGATTTATGCTCGTTTTTCGGGGTTTTTAGTCGGAAAAACGGGAAAAAAAAGCCGAAAATACTTGACAACGGCGGAAACAATTGATAGAATAACAGAGTAGTAATTATGGAGCCGTGCGGTTATGGCGGAATTGGCAGACGCTCCGGACTTAGGATCCGGTGCCTTCGGCGTGGGGGTTCAAGTCCCTTTAGCCGCACCAGACCCTCCGCAGGCGGGATACGGTCGGAAACGGTCGTAGTTCCACGGATTGTCCGAAAAAAACGGACGGAAACGGAAAGTTTCGCGGAGGAAATCGGAATCGCTTCGTCGTTATTATTATTTTTCAAGAAGAGGTAGAAAATTGAAACTTGCAGCATTCGTGTTTTGTCTTATCAGCACAATCGCCATGGGCTGGTGTCTTATACCGCTTGCCTGGTGCATCCCGATGACTGTCGCGGTCTATAACGCTTATAAATACAATAAGCCTTTGTCCGTAGGTTTCAAGGTTTGCACGCTTATTTTCGTAAGTCTTATCGGCGGAATCCTTCTTCTTTGCGACAGCGAAAACGGACAGGCTGACAGCAATAACAATAATAACAACAATAATAACTGATTTTTACGCAACATAAACCCGCGTCGGATTTCCGTCCGACACGAATGCGCCTTTAGCTCAGCTGGTAGAGCGGTTGACTCTTAATCAATAGGTCCAGGGTTCGAGTCCCTGAAGGCGCACCAAGTGTGATGGTCTATAAGTCTTTTCTTGTAGACCATCATTTTTGCATTTTTAGGGGCATTTTCGCCTCTTTTTGAGCAATTTTATAGCAAATCACCAGACCGAGTAACGAGCAACTCGTTGTCCGGCCTTTTTTTATGTTCAAAAAAGCGTTATTTCACAGTGGTCTTTTTTTATTTAGTCCGGATGCTAAAATTATTGACAAGTCGGTAAAATATGCTATAATGGAATTAGTTGCGGAGCAGACAAAACGAAATCAAAAGAGACAGATGTCATTGGATTTGCCACGTTTGTGATTGCTATTGTCGTAATCATTAGCTTGCCAGAGTGCCGATGCCACTTTAACAGAATAGGAGAAACTGATAATGGTTATTCTTACAGAACAGATTGAGATTCCTGCGCCCTATGAGAAATTGGAGGCATGGGCTGCTAACTTTGAGGAAGAGTTTGTGAAATGGAGTCCCTACCACATCGAATGTAATCTCTATAACGGGAACTATCACACAGGAAGCAAGGTTCGCTTCCGCGAGATTGTCATGGGGCTGGACTACGATGTGACCGGCACAATTACGGAATGCGAGCAGGATGAAAACCACTTCCGCATAGTCTTCCAAAGCGACAAGAAGACAGCTTTTATTACTTTTGAAGGAAAGAGAACAGAGACCGGGTGCCATTTCTCTCATACAGAGGCTTTCGGCATGACCACGCCGGTAATCGGGGCGATTATGAATTTCCTGATCTTCAAAGTGTTTTTCAGGAAAAAGGCAAACTGGCAGCTTATCCGAGATGATATGATTCTGGACAACAAATATTTAAGCGATATTCTGACCGAAGGAAAATACCCGGAGAGAATCCCGCTGGACAAGCTGTTGACTGACGTAAAGTAACCCCATAATCGACTGCATAAAAGTCGAAGGAAAACACGATATCGACAATCCAAATGCGGAATCGATATTCACGAAACATTTAAGCGAAGACCACTATCCAATAAAACGGGTAGTGGTCTTTTTTTATTTACACAAGGTAGCAAAAAGTACTTATAGTCCGACACACTCTCAAAAATCGCCCGAAAAACGAGATTTTGTCGTACACACGCAAGTCGTACCCAATTGAACCCGTAAAACGGGTTTGGTCGGGTATTTTTTTATGTCTTTATAATTTTCATCATCTTTTTGCATTTCATGGTTGCGGTTGTAACGCGGATATTAAGCACAAAAACGAGTTAGGTCATAATTTCAGCGACAGTTACGATTTGGTTCAAGAAGGCGCGCTATTCCTTTGCGAACATTACGGCAAGCATTTAAGCGATGTCTTATTTTACAGCAAGAAAGGTAAGGCGATTACTGTGCAGATTGCCTGTATCAGAAAAATGGCGAAACTTATAAACCGCAAATCAAGCGATTATTACCGCAGTGTAAGTTTAGAGGCGTTAACGCCCGTAAGCGAACCTTCTTACGAGATTAAAGAAGAAGTAGCCCAAGATTATACCGTTTACGATAAAATCGTCGAGAGCCTTAATTTAACCGAAAATATGCGTATCGCTTTGGAATGCCGTATAAAAGGCTTGAGTTACCCCGAAATAGGCAGAGTTTTATCCCGAACGCAATCCACGATATTCGAATATTTCATTAAAATGAGGCATAGATATACGGCGGCACAACCTATAAAGCCGTTAAAGTCGGGGATAAAACCTATATCCCGAACAATTAAATAACAATATCAACGAAAATCAGAGCCGCTCTTTCGTGTTAAAAAAATAGAAAATCAGTGCATTTACTTGTTTGCCGTCTTTCTCGAACGAAGCAAAGCCAAAACTACCCGAACCGCTTACGGATTTCAACGCACAGACAAAACCGGGGTTTTGCTCCGTGCCGATGAGAGCGTTTGCGGCGGTTGTGCCGATTTTCGCATTCAGGTCTTCCGCGCTGCCGATTTTTAGGACTACGTCCAGCGTATGGAAGAAGTCCGACGTATCGTCGCCCGAAAGGTTGTTTATCGTAAGATATTTGGGCGTGACGGTATAGGCAAGCCCTTCTCCTTTTTCGATGCGGACGACGGAAGTGACGTACAGTGCGTCCGGCACGACGCCTTTGAGCATATTGAAAGGAAACCCCTCCATATCGCTCTTGAACGGAGTCAGATCCAACTTCACGGTGACGTTCAGGTCGGCGTTGCTTGTTTCCGAGTCGATTTCCGTAAAGGCAATCTGCAAAACGCATACGGAGATTTCTTTGTCCGCTATCGTCAGTTTTCCGCCCGTCTGCTGATAGAAAACGATTTCGGCAAGCGCGCCCGCCTGTTATTCGGACAGAATAACGGGTTTTGCCGTCGCGCCCGAAACAGCAAGCGCCGTAAAATCAACGGAATATCCCTCATAGCCCTTGCCTTCTTCATAAAGCACGACGTTGCCCAGCCGACTTTCCGTCTGCGATTTCAAATCGGCAAGGTCTTCGCTTTTATATGCCGCAGGTAAGACTTCCTGCTCGTTTACGGGTTGACTCAGAGTTTTCAACCGTCCTATGTGCGGAACAAATCGACTCCCAATTTCACCCTTGCGGCGATATACACGCCGATGAGAGCTGCGGCAACGATTGCTATTATTACGATAAGACCGACGATCGGTTTTTTGATTGCACGCGCAGTTCATTCCTTTTACCGGAATAGGCAGTCTTGTAACTGCCTATTCCGTACATTGTCAATCACTGCTTGCGTTATATATTTCGAACTCATTCAAAACAGCCTTGTCTACCCATTCTGCGCCGTCGGCGCCCTTTTCTTTGAATTGGATAACCAGTTTATATTGTCCCACTTCGCTCGGACCTGTAACCGTGCCGTCTTCCTGCACATTGCCGACCATAACAACATTGTCTTTTAAGTCTTTGAACACAAATCTTACCGTTCCCATTTTTAACATGGAACCAAGATTTTCGCCGGATTCGGTTTTCATATAAAAATCTTTATATGCGTTAAACTGAACTGCATTACCGTCATATTCTTTGTCAAGTTTTGCGTAAAATTCAAATGTATCGACTTGTTTAACATAGAATTTATAAACATAAACCGAGAATGATTCGCGAGTATCGGTCGTGCTGTCTTTGCCGGTGAACGCAAACGAGCCATCGGCATTTTTAACCAAACGCAAAGCGTTGTTTTCGGTTTCGCCCTTTCTCGGCGCATAGATTTTTACCGATCCGTCGTCCGCCGAAAATTTAGTTAAGTATCCGTATGGATCGCTATTTCTAAATTCTCCCTTGTTCCTTACGATTTTATTGCCGCTTAAACTCGTCCAACCGGTTCTGTTAATAACCTGTGTTGCAAGATTTATCGTTGCAGTGCGTGCGCCATAGTAGCCCGTGCAGAAATCCACAAGCAAGTTTTCTCTATCGGTGCTTCCTTCCGGATAATACTTCCATTCATTAACAAAATATCTCATAGGAGTGAAAACAAAATCGTGTTTTCCGCCCAACACCAACGAACCGTCTTCTTGTGCCGCGACAAGTCTTGCTTGTGCTTCCACAATATCACTTGTAGCGGTTGAACCGTCTGCCGGCATTTGCATAACATACATTTGTCCGTTGACGTAACCAACGATTGTATAGTAGCAAATCGCGCCGAAGATCGTCGGTGCCGTTGTTGTGTCAAAATCCTCTACCGACGTGATTTTTTGGAAACTGCTTTCGGTGATTGTTGCTTCGACAACAAGTTTTTCAACGCCATTATATGACAAAACGAACTCATATTCGCCCACAACGCAAGGACCTGCAATTTCATATCCGATAGTTATGTTACCGTTAACGCCATAGTTTGTTCTTACTTCACCTGTCAGCGTGATATCGCCGTCGGGGGAAACAACCTCTTGTGTGTTTTTATCTCGCCAAACATAAGAAATTTTGTCTAAAATTCCTTCATCTGTGATTTCGCTAAGCGGTGTTCCGTCAATCATGATGTCTTTTTTAGAAACAAACACTGCCGCACCATTGTACAAATGTCCCAATGAGTCTGCGTTTTGGGTATTTGAAAATGTAATGGTCGCTTCTACACCTTCGACAACTTCAACCGTAAGCGTTGCTTTTATGCTCGTGTCCGCTTTGTAGGTGTAAGTTATCGTGTACGTGCCTTTCTTAGTGAAATCGAGACCGCCGAGGTCTATCGTGTAGTCAACGTCTTTGGTAAGATAAACCTCTTCGTCCGCCTTAACACCATATACAAGCACGTCTTCCGGTCTGGGCTTGTCTGCGTCGCCGATTTCTACTACCGTTTTAGCCGCAAGAGTACCGTCTTCGTTATAAGTAAAGCCGGCGTTTGCGGCGTCAAGCAAGAGCGCCGTAACTTTGGTTTCGAATACCGCTGCTATGTACATATCTCCGTTTTCAACGGTAAACGTGCAGGTCGCTTCGGAAGAAAACAATTCTTCTGCGGCTGTGTTCGATTTGTACCAGCCTTTGAAAATATAACCTTCGTTTGCGATTGCGGTAAGCGTAATTTGCGTGCCTTGTTCCACCTGTCTGCCGTTGCCGAAATCCGCTTCCTGTCCGTTTTCGGTAATTTTACCGCCGTCATACGGAGACGCTTGCGCAAGGAAAGTAAACTTAGACTCAACCGCCTTAGCCGTTACCACAAAATACGAAAAACTTGTCGTTTCAAAAGAGATTTTTCCGTATGCAAGTGCTGTTGCGAGTTCTTCTACCTTGTCGCCCGAAATGTGATACGTAACATAACCCGTTTCGCTTTCAAACGGCGCGGGCATGGTGATTTTTACCTTGCCGTTCGGCTGAACTTTCGCGTCGTCCTTGACAAGCGAAATATCGTATACGGCAACCTTTTCCTTGTCATAGTCCTTGTCGGCAATTTTGGTTATTGCCGCAGTGTAATTGTCGTCGGTCGCTTTGAGTTTGTTTGCCAAAAGCGTTACGCCTTCGGCAAAATTGCCATTGGCAACGACGTTTCCGCTTGTCAACTTGTTATAGCCGCAAGCCGCAAGAGAAATGCAAAGCAATAAGCAAAGCACAAGAGAAAGCATAACTGCAATTTTCTTTTTCATGTTCGTAAACTCCTTTTTACGTTGAATTTTTATCTCAAACCGCTTTCGCGGTGTGAAACCTTGATTGTTTATTTCGGAACAAGCCTTTGATTTTTTTGCTATGTTTCCGTTACATCGTGCTTATCACGTCCGCAATGTAATCGGACGGCACGGATTGATAGAAAAACGCGTCGATAAGCCCCGTTTCTTTGGCGTTTGCCACCTTGACGTACAATTCGCCGTCCGACACGTTGTCGCAAACAATGCAGATTGTTATTTTGGGATTGCTCTTTTTCACTGCGGTTACGGTTTTCACCCTGTTGTCGAACGTGCCGTCCCCGAAACGCGTCACGTCCATAACGAGAGTATCGGCAAACAGCATTCCGCACAGAGAGGCAACGCTTTGCGGCTCGCCCGACAGCGATTTTTCGGCAAACATTCCGCGTTTTTTCAGCGCGATCAGAATCGCTTCCGAAACAAGCGTGTTTTGAATTGCAACGATGACTCTTTTCATTTCTCAAACTCTCCTTTTTGCTTGTAATCACAGACCTCCGCCGATTCTACACCTACATTTTATCAGATCGGTTTTCTTTTCGGGAGTGTCATTTGACACTCCTACGGCAACTTTTTTCTAAAAAATCAAAAAAATTTTCGTGAAAACGCAAAAAAAATCGACCGCTACTTTTGGCAGTCGATATGGTTTTTGTTTGTATGCTTTTGGTTTATGCGGTTGTTTGTTTGCCTTTTTGTATTAAATGTCGTACTCGTTACGTTCCAGAATTACAATGCCGGCTTCCCTTGCTCTTACCGCAAGTTCGGTGCGGCTGCGAAAGCCCGTCTTGCCGAGCATACCCGCAACGAGATTGCGCACGCGCTTTTCGGATATGCCGAATTTTTCGGCTATCTCCGCATTGGTAAATCCGCCCGTAACTTCCCTTAACACTTCAAATTCGCGCTCGGTAAACTCGCCGCTGTCAGCTAAGCCCAGCGCAACTTTCGGCATATCTTCGGGGTAGACGATTTCGCCGTCCAAAACCCTGTTTATAAGCGACAGTATCGGTTCTTTGCTGAAATCCTTATACCAAAAGCCTTCCACGCCTATCTTTTTTGCTCGCTCGACGAAAGAATACTCCGGCATACTCGTCACGATGATGATTTTCACCTTTTTGTTTGCCGCTTTTATCTTTTCGGCGGCGACAAGTCCGCTTGCGCCGTCTTTGGTAACCACGTCCATAAGCACCAGATCCACGCCGTGCCGCGCGCAACAGATGTCGGCAATCTCGGCGTTGTCGATCGATACGGCAAGACTCAGTTTTTCGTCGGACTTTACGATCGTTTCAAACAGTTGTCGCGGCATTGTCTGATCTTCCACGACCATCACGTTGATTTTATCGCTCATTTTCCTGTTTCTCCTTTGGTACGATTATCCTAAGCGAAAACTTCGGCACGCTTGTGATTGTCATCTGTCCGCCGGCATTTTCCGCCATAGTGCGAAGCGAAGAAAGTCCGCCGCCCTCTTTTACTTCGCTATCAGGCAGATTGCCGTTGTTGGTAAGCGTTACGGCATATTCCGTGTCGCTTTCCGTCATAGTTACGTACAGCTCGGTGCCATCCGCGTGTCTTGCGGTGTTGGTTACGCATTCGAACACGGCGCCCGCAAATATCTTTTCGGCTTGCGTGCCTTTTTTCGGGCGCTTGCCGTCGTAAAAAATGCGTACTCCCACGCTTGCCGCCGTTCTGTCCGCCTCGGCAAACTTGTCCTGTTCGTCGTCGGGGGCAAAAATAAGCGAAAGAATATCGTTCCACTCGGATATAAGCAAGGTTCTGTCATACTCGCCCTGCGCGAGTGCCTTTTTCGTGCGCAAAATAAGCGAACCCAAATTGCCGTGCACTTTTATCCTTGCGCCGAGAACTTCCTTTTCTCTCGTCACTTCGGTTGCGATTTCGCCGTACTTTCTTAGGCGCAAATTCATCTTGCGCAAATTTTCGTTCTTTTGCTCGATTTCCTTTTTGAGCGCAAACTCGTGGCTGATATCCGTGCCGCAAAGTTCGTACACTCTTTTGCCTCCCATATCGTGGGCAATGCGTTTGCACAGCGTAACCCGTCCGTCCGCACGTTCGACTATCAACGAGCCTTCGCTTTGCGTAACCGTAACGCCGTCCGAAACTTTTCCTTCAAAAACGCTCGACCAGAACGCATTGCCGTCGTAAAGCGGCATGCCGGTCAGTTCCTTGCAGTCGTTTGCGACTTGCTCGTTGAGTAGAAGCAACCTGCCCGTTTCGTCGTAAAAACACAAACCCACGGGGAGTTCGGCAATGGCTTCTTTGACCGACATTGCCGTAAGACTTGACAATCTCTTTTTGATGACAAGGACAAGCCACAAAACGACGAGCGCAAACAGTATCGCGGCAATCAGAACGACGCTCCACAATGGCATAAAACACGGCGAACCCGAAAAGTCGCTCGGATTTGCGCCGAAATAACGGATTTGGACGGCGTCCGACAAGTAGCAGAACAGCAAAACCGACGCCGCCGACACGATAATTTCCGGCAGGACGTATTGCGGTTTCAGTTTGTACGAAATGCTCATGGCAAAGCACACAATGCCGACGATCGCCGCAAGCAAATAAGCGCTCATCGTAAAACAAAAGACGATTTCGTTTGCGTAAACAAGCGGAGTCATTTCTGCACCCCCTCGCCTGCAAAGGACAACGTTACGTAAAGCGTATCGTCGCTTTCTTCCGTTTCGAGCGTTGCGCCGAGCCTGTCGCACTCTTTTTTGCGCCAGCCTTCGGGTATAGCGTTTTTTACGCTGTCAAGCGCAATGCGACAGGACAGCCTGCCGTTATTTGCGGTAAGTCGCACCAAACAAGCCGACAAATCCGGGATGGCACACTCGATACAATCTTCGAAACATTCGAAAACCAACGCGATTTGTTCAAACGGATAATCTCCGTCACCGCTCATAAAAACCGACGAATACACGTTGCAAAAAGTCAGCGCGTCGGCGGCTTCACGGAGGGCGTACACCAACTCCGAAACCGAAACTTTACCGCCACTTTTCATCAACATCAGATTGCTTCGCCGTTTGAGAAAGACGCCTTGCACGACCGCCAATCGGAGTGCTTCGTCCTTTTCTTCGTCCGTATTCGCTTTGGCAAGTCGCTTGCTGATTTTCTTGAAGTGCGGTTTTGCAATGCCGAAAATTTCTTTATACAAGTTGTTTTGCTCCTCGATTTTGGAGCGTTGTTCTTTCATCCTGTTTTCGGCGGTAACAAGGTCGGTTTCTTCCGCAAGCGCCAAGTTGATTTCGGCAAGGCGGTCGTTGATTTTGCTTATTACCGACATATCCTCCGTCCAAAGCACTTCTCCGCCCGTGATGGCTTTGGCTTTGAGCGTGACGTCTTTCGTAAGTGCCGCTTCGCCGCTTTTTACGGCGGCAACTGCTTGTTCGCGCGTGATTTTCGGCGCGTTTTTCGATGACAATTCGACGTCGAGATTTTTATTTGCAATCATTGCCGATACGTCCGCCACGTCAAAGAATTTTGCGTAATCGGTGTTTGACGGAATAAAACCTATGCGAATCAGACTTTCGCACACGATCACCACACTGAAAACCACCGTTTCGGGCATTTTGATAAACAGCGGATTGAACACCTCGCGCAGAATACAGCACGCAAGACAAAAGGCAAACAGCGCAAGCGGTATCCACGCTTTTTTGCGGCAATGGGATATGCGACACTTTATAAAAAGCAATATGCCGTTTGTGAGATACAGCCCCGCTATCCAGCCGAGAATTAGATAGTATCCCCATTCCCACTTATATACTTTGTTGGCGTTTTGCAAGCCTTCCGCAAAAGAAAACACTTGCTCGTGAACGTCGTTGGTAAACACAAGCAAAATAAGCAAAACCGCAGGCACAAACAGTAAATTCCAAAGGGCGGACAGCGGCTTTTCGCTTTTTCTCGCCATTCTGAGAACGGTCAGAAGAAGCACCGCAGGCGCAAGACACTGCGGAATGTAGTAAGCATACCAGATATATCTTTCCGCCGTTGCGTCAAACAGAACGTTGTATTTAATGAGTTTTAATAGCATGACCGAACTCATCAGGATAATCGTCGCGGCAAGCCCGTATTTAATGCTTTTGTCCGAAATTCTGCTTACTACCGACACCGTCCAATAAGTAAGTATCCCGAAAAAGATACATTGAGCCGCAAGCACCATAAATTTGCTTATATGCTGACTATGCACGAAATCGTCCGTCTGCTGCAACACGCACGCTACGACAAACAACACCCCCGCAACCGCATAGGGCAAAATGTTATTCTTTTTCGATTCGGTTATGCCCATAGGTTACGCTCCTTTTGATTTTCGGGAAAAAACTTTTTGTTATATTATAACATTACACGGCTCGCAAAAATAGATTTTTGCATTGCTGTCGCATTTTGTTATTTGCTAAACGCAAATAATAGCCGTTCGTTGAAAGACGGCGCTCGAAAACCCTTGCAAGCAAGTTTTCTCGCTTGTATTATAGCATATTTTACGCTTTTTTTCAAGTGCATTCGCTCCTGTGAGAAGTTTTCGCCTCCAAAAAGAATTACCATCGACACGTGGAAAAAAAGAAATTTTTTCGTTGTTCTATCATCGCGGATATGATATAAAATGAAAAGTCGGACGTTCTTTTACGAATCTCCGACTTTACGCAATCATCTGAAGGCTGTTTTCTGTTTTATTTTGTGTTTTTTGTTGTGTTTTTGATAAATTCCTTTCCACGTTAATTGCATATTCTCCTATACTCTTAACGCAGTCGGGTAACAAAACCCAAAAACTATACTCGGAAAATGAAAGCACGAACGGAAGGCGAAGCCGCCGCTAACCCGCTTGGCGGTCTTTCGCCCTTTTTCCGTCGTGCGAGTCATTCATTTTTAGACCTTGTATTTACGTTTGCCTGCGTTTCAGTTGGCCTTGCGCATTTGTGCTATCACTTCGGGAGAGACCGGACCTATCAGACAACCCTCGTCCCGGCAATTGAAGTCGTCAAAGAGCAGAAGTTTTTTGTTTTCCATACCGATGGGACAAATTACATCTTCGTCCATAATGTCCGAGATGAAATATTGCGGCAGACTCTTGGAGTAAACTATTTTCTCTTCGGACTTTTCTATGTACTTCATTATGTAGCGCATCGCCTTTCCGAGTCCTGTCGGCTCTTCTATCCTTTCAAAGTCGTTTCGCCCGAACTTTTCCTTGAAATACATATTCTGAACGGTTATCTGCCGCTTATGTTCGCTGAAGCTGTAAGTATTATCTTCAAACATAAATCCCGACATAGTGCCGTCGGGAATGTATAATAAGCCGTGAAAGTGCAATCTGTTTTTTTGGGGGGAACGCTCCCATGCGCCCATATACTTCCAACCCTTGCGGGAACAGAAATTCGATAGTGTCTTTTTGAGGCATCTTCTGAACGATTCTTCGGTGTGCTTTGCCGAATCGTAGGTAAACGTCTTTGAAACGAGCGGAATAAATGTATATAACTTCAGATAACATTCCTTCAAAAAACCTATTTTAACATCCTCTATTCATTTTTAGCCGGCTTATAGGAATATACGGAAACAATAATTGTGAAAAAATTTATTGCAAAAATAATTGCAAAAGCAATAGCAAAGGGAAGAAAACGGATTTTTACGCCATATCCGATTCCGGAAAGAATTGAAACGTATCGGGAAATACCTTTCGTGCAGACTGCGGACAAAACGCCGGATAATATAAACGGTATTACAGATATAATCAAAGACTCAAAAAGAAAAATGAAAACCAAGCTCTTATCCTTCAGTCCGAAAGCTTTGATAGCCGACACAAAATCCTCTTTTTCGTGCAAATGGTTTGTAACCGTTATTATCCGGACTACTGTATAAACCAGACAGACGACGAGGCAAACCAAAACCATAATATTTCTGATGAAAGAAGAAATGTTTACCAATTCATTGAAAGGAATGGTTGTTTTAGTCGTCCTTATAACATTCGTTGCCCCGTACTGTTTTTGCAAAAAGACTTCTGCTTCGGAAATATTTTCAAGGTCGCAATACGCTATCAGTTTACCGCTGTATGCTAAAGAGCCATCCAGTAAAAAGCAACACGCGGAATCTTTGATTGAGTTTAGCGCCGTTATATTCAGCAGCGAACGAGAATACACGCCTACAATAGTTGACTCGCTTACATCAAAAACCATATCATTGAAATACCGATGATATATGCTTGTCTTTTTTCCCAGGATTTGATTGTAGTCATAAATTTGAAGACTATCGATGTATTTCGAATCAACGATGATTTCGTTGTCGTTTTCCGGTAAACGTCCGGCTAAAATCAAATCGTCGTCGGATATATTATTAAACTCGCTTACGTATGTTTGCGGAATCAAAGAGTTTATATCCCGCGCTTTGATTACGTTGCAGCTAATCTGAAACGTTCCGATGTCCTCGATATCGATTTCGCCGGAAGAGAAGATTTTACTCGGATACACAGCAACTTCTTTAATAAAAGACAACTTTGAAATATTGGTCAGTTCGCTTTCATCGGTTGAAACCACGACGGTATTACCGCTTGCTCTCGAGTTCAGAATGTCGGAGATCGAATCGGCTATTGATATTGAAAACATCGAAGCCAAAACGACTACGAAGGTAAGCACGAACAGCAAAAGGCTCCTGCCTAAAGAGCTTAAAGGATATCTTCTTATATTTTTAAACGCGAATATAGCGGAGGTTTTCATTGATTTCTCTCCTCTTGTTTGTTATAATCCGTTTTCGGTAAAAAGGGCAGGCTTAAGACTATTGTTGAGAAAGAAATCCCGATGTCAATCAGCCAATGAACAACGTAGTTCGGACCTTCGATCTTTATATGAAGAATATTATCCGCCCAGGATATAACGAGCGAATTGAATATACACTCCCAAGCAACGGCAAAAGAACAAGCGAGAAGAGAAATGAAGGCAAAAACGGACAGAAGCAAAATTACCGATTTAAAAGAGGTAATTCCGTTTTGCCACAAAACTCTGACAAATTCCCGCCTCTTAAAAAGGTAAATGCGAATAACACATACGAAAACCACAAACAGCAAACCGATCAGAACGTATGTAATACACAACATTCCGATACGAAAAGTGTTATATCCACGATAAAGTTCAAGAATACCTTCTTTATCATCGAATATCTTGCCGTTGCCCATCTTTGCCAGTCGTGCGAGCTGTGCAGAATCCGTAACCACCACAAACAAAGAATCTATCGTTTCAACTTTTCGGGCGTCGCAGTGAATAACGAAAGAAACTTCTCCTTCATAGTAAGTCGAAGCGTCGCCTTTTTCAAAGACGCCTTTTACGAAGTAAGTTTTACCGTTGAGTAGTATCGAGGACCCGATACTGCAACCCAAATACGAACAGAGAGTTTCCGACAGCCATATGCTTTGTCCGGTCAGAGAAAACGAGTCCCCTCTCAACAGATTCGGAACTCCGTCAATGCTGTCGTTTACAGAATAAATACAAATTCCGCCCCGATAACTCGGTATTACCGTTTCCCTGCTGTTATATGAAATAGTCGTATCGTAGGTCAATCCCTTAATTCTTCCGTAAACAAAGAGGTCTTCGAGAGAATAATTAAATAAATCCACATTATTGCCTTCCAAAGAAATATATTTTTCCTTACCATATCGTCCCCAATAAGACTCGGATATCCGGGAATTGAAGTTTATTAAAACAAAAACTATCGCAAAAAGAACGGACAGTCCCAGACTCGAAAAGACAACAAGGAATTTATTTATTTTGGCTTCTCTCAGAGCTATCCGTATCATATTTATTTTCTTTTATCCGTATCATATTTATTTTCTTTTATCCGCCCGTCCAGCAGTTCTATTTGCATATGAGAACGGGTTATATCCTGCGGCTGATGAGTAACCAAAATTACCGTCGTTCCTTTTGCGTTGATCTTATATAACAGGTCGATAATCGTCTCGCTATTCTGTTTATCGAGATTTCCGCACGGCTCGTCGGCAAAAAGAATCTGCGAATCGTTTACGAGAGCGCGGGCAATTGCCACTCTTTGTTTCTCGCCGCCGGACAGAATTTCTGTCCTTTTGCTTAATAAATCGGAAATACCTACGAAACCCGCAACCTCGTATACTCTCGCTTTCCTTATTGCGTTTTTTTCGCCTTTAATAATCATCGGTAATTCGATGTTTTCGTAAGCCGTATACTTTGGCTCCAAAGCAAATGATTGAAATATATAACCTGTTTTGGTATTACGGAATTTGCTTTTTTCAGTGTTTGTGAGCTTATGAATATCGTGACCGTCTATAAGAACCTGACCGTCGGAAGGCGTTATCAGCCCGCTCATACATTTTAACAACGTGCTTTTACCGCTTCCCGATCGTCCGGTTATCACGACAAACCGTCCCGTCGGAATCGATAAATCGACGTTATTTATCGCAATACAATCCTTATAAGATTTAGTCAGATTCTTTACTTCAATCATTTTCGTTCACAAGGGAATACTTTACAAGATTATCCGCCAATTTTGTCTGCTCTTCAATCGAAAATCCTTTGCGCTTGATTTTTTCCGTCAAATCGTCCTCGTACTCGTAATAAACGGTTCTGAAAATTTCGTTGACGGTTAAGTCTTTCGGAATCAGCAGAGCGACCAATTTATGGAATCGGGTTTCTTTTTTGTACAAGTAATGGTTAGAATACGTTCCGACTATATACAGCGTATTATCTTTATAATAAACGGCTGATTGCTCGAAATCGGACGAAGGCAATCTGACCAGCATAAGGGAATATTCCTGAAATACTTCTTCGGAGTATCTGTTCAATTGTGCGTAAATATAAGATTGTTTGTTTAAAATCCCGTCGTTTTCAAAGAATCCGTCTATTCCGTTTTTACCGTCGATCACAAACAAAACCGGCTCTGCCTGACCTTCGAAAGTATAGAACTCATTATTATCGGTAATGTAAGAAAATGTCTGACTTTCGTGAACTACGGCTTCCCGAAAATTCAATTCAATATCATTAAACGCGGATATATCCGTTTTTGTTTCGACAAAACAACAATATGTAGTCGGTTGTTCTTTGATTTTCGAAATTCTTTTGACGGGCAACACTGAAATACTGCATACATCCTCTTCAAACACGACGTCCGTTACGGTAAAATCAATGCCCTTTTCAGCCATATTAAACTTAACGACAATCAAATCGGATTTTTCAAAATATTCTTTTGAATAGCGTTCGTCTTTGGCTTGCGCCTGGGATATAAAATAATAATCTGCCCACTCCGATTCGGAAAACGAAGAAAAATCGGTAAATTTTTCCGCAACATATTCGTTTTCCATATTCTCGTAGGATATTTCCAGAACGTGGCTGCCCCGAACTTCGGGACTCCAGTCTTTCTTTTGACCCAGCGTCAGAAGTAATATCGCTCCCAAAGCAACAACGCCAAGCGCAATTAAACAGACGTAAATTATATTTTTATTCTTTTTCATAAATCCTCCGTAACGTGAACAAATAGTGCGCCGCAGAAGTCAAAACACACATAAGCCGTAGGTTTTTACTTGCTTTTCGCAAACCATATTTGGCTACTGCCATAATACGTTAAATGGATGTCGTATGTAGCTGCATTGTCGGCAAATGTTCCTGAGAAACTTGTAGTTCCTTTCGCCGAAGAGGTGATAGATTCAACATAAGCATTGAAGTTAAAGGTCATATTGGAATAGTAGTTAAACGATACAGGCTTCCAACTGACGATTTCCCAACTTATTGTTGTATCGCCAACAACGCATTGAGGCAAAAGAAGCTCTTCTGTAGCTATGGTAGTTGTTGTGACAATCAAATTACCATACTGACCGCTTCCGTAAATACCTGTGTATTTTTCAGGCAACGGCATCTCCTTAGAATTACAGGCGACAAAACAAAAAACGCAACAACATAAAAGGAATAATACTACCATCAATTTGACTCATTTCATTAAAATCTCTTCCTCCTTTGTTTTTAATAGGCAGCAATATGTATGGCAACATAAAACTGCCTATTTACGATTATAACACAATACTTAATTATAGTCAATAGTTGTTTGGTATTTATTTGAGAATTAAATCCGTATAAAATTATATTTTTAATTACAAAAAGTTTAAGCATTCTATTATCGAGGGCTGAAAGAGCGGAATAACGAGAAAGGATATCTTATAGTGTCTGCCTGACGGCTTTATGCTAAATGCTGACTATTCTATTATTTCCCAATGATCATCTTTAACCGTGCCGTTTGTTCCTTAATAACAGAATTAAAATTTTTCTTTCTCTTCTTTCTTTTTGAGATTTTATCGGAAAAGACCTTGCAGTCAAGGGAAATAAATATTGCCGAAAAATCGAAACGAACGATTGCAACGCAATATTTCTTTCTTTATCCTTGACTTGCCGCGTTCTTTTCCGTTTTCTCTTTTTTGTCGAAAGAAAAATCGACAAAGGAGGAATCTCTCAATGTTACATAAGGGTTTTATTGAGTCACAATCGGATTACGGCACGGTTACGCCGAGTCACAAATCAGGCACAAATACGTTACGTAAAGGTCCTTGCGCTCGGAACTCGGATACTCTTATTCTTAACGTATCAAAAACAAAAAGGAGTCTCATCTTACGAAAAAATGTGTAATTTACGCTCGTTATTCGAGCGAAAGACAGACCGAACAGTCCATCGAAGGGCAGCTTCGCGTTTGTCAGGAATTTGCCAAAAACAACGATATTTTAATAGTTGACACTTATATCGACCGCGCTATGACAGGAACCAACGATAATCGCAAAGATTTTCAACAAATGCTTTCGGACAGCGAAAAAACCAAGGAATGGGAAATTTGCCTTGTTTATGCACTTGACCGTTTCGGGAGAAATTCAATCGAGCAGGCTATAAACAAATACAAGTTCCTTTATGTTCCATAGGGAAGTGAGTGAATAGAATGGGCGGTGCGGTTGGTTTCGCACCGCCCGTTATACCTGAAAACTTTTCACGCGGGGTTAGGTATCACGCCCACGCAGTTATAATAAATTTCTACAATCTGACGTTTCTTGCCGTCCGTCTTTTCCGCTTCGTGAACGATGATACGGTCTATAAACTCCCGTACCGTTTCGGGCGTCAGTTCGGCTATTTCCGTGTACTTTCGTACTATCCGCAAAAACTTGTCCACGCCTTCCGTTTCTTCTTTTGCCGTAACGAGTTCGCTCCTTAAAACCTTCACCCGTTCAGTCAGCGTTTTTGTCTTATACGACTTCTTTCTCGTGCGAAAATTCACGGTATGCCCTAAACACGTCGGATTGGATAAAATCTGCGTAACCGAATGTGTTGACCACTCGGTCGGTTTGTCAAACTTTTCGAGTTGATACTTCACGCCGTGCTTTTTCTTCCATACGATAGGCGAGTCTGTACCGCGCTCGGTGAGCATTCTCGCTATTTGCGTCGGTCCGAAACCTTTTATGCAAAGCGAATAAATCTCTTTGACTACCTTTGCCGCTTGTTCGTCTACATACCATTTCTGCTTGTCGTCGCCTTCTTTGTAATAACCGTACGGCGGACAGTTAGTAAGATGTTTTCCGGAATTGCCTTTGGCTTTCGGAACGGCTCGTACTTTCTTTGACGTGTCTTTCGCGTACCATTCGTTGATGATATTCCGAAAGGACGTAAAATCGCTGTCCGCTTCGCTGTGGTTGTCCACACCGTCGTTTATCGCTATGAAATGCACGTTCTTTTCGACGAAATACACTTCCGTGTAATATCCTACTTTCAGATAATCTCTGCCGAATCGCGACATATCCTTTACGATAACCGTAGGAATTTTGCCTTCTTCCGCGTCAGCCATCATTCGCTGAAAGTCCGGGCGGTTGAAATTTGTTCCCGAAAAACCGTCGTCGGCATAAAATCTGAACCTGTCATCCGACTTCATTTTTCTGCCTCCTTCATTTTGTTTTGCTCTTCGTTTTTGCTCTTACGAGTCCACGAAAGATAAATTATCTCTCTATCTTATATGGACATTTGCAAGCCGTTTTGTCGGGGTATTTCACGAGAATTTTACAAAAAAATTGCCGAGAAATTTTCCCGACAACCGCATATAAAAAGGAAGTCCGATATTACTCGAACTTCCTTTTTTCGTTTTAATTATAAATCACTCAGCCGTCAAAATTCCAAACAGACCGTTACGGTTGATAGACGGTTTCGAGAAGTCTCAAAAGGTAATTCCACTTTAATTCGTCGAAACCGCAGCCTGAAACAAGTTCCACACCGTTGCCGGTTCCCACGCCCGGCGCAACGAAGCAGTTATCGGTTTTACCGTTATTTACGGGAACAAATGCGTCGAAAACGATGCAACCTCTGAGCGCGTCTATCTTTGCCGCTTCGGCAGGATGCGCCTTGCGGAATTCGGAAAGAGTGTATTCTTCATATTCCGTAGAACCGGTCTTTTGGGCGTTTTCGTCAAGATATATCACGCATTTTGTGGTATATGTCGGACCTTGACTATCAGAACCGACAGCGTAAACGATATAACGCGGCGTTTCCAAGTACGAAATGTAGGACAGATACAGCCCTTTTTCGCCCAGCAACGTAAGGTTGCTCACGGTGTAGTCAAGGTATCCGTACAGCGTTAACGAATTTTCGATAGTTCCGTCGTTTTTGCCGGCAAAGCCGCCGAGTAAAACGGAATTTTCGAGATAGACGTTGTCGCCCTGCGAAAGATTTATCGTTATCGCTCTTTCGGAGAAGCAGTTTTCGATTTTGCCCGAATTGTAGCCCGCGAACGAGCCGATATTGCAATTAAGACTTCTTGCAAGCGTCACGTAAACCGAACCGCCCCTTCCGCTTTGATTGATGTTTTTCATCGTGCCGTTGTTGGTACCGACCGTTGAACCGACGTTAAATTCTTTATCGCTGTCGATATTTATATCGCCGCTCGTCGCAGTCATCAATCCGTCTATAAGACCGTTATTCACGCCGATCGCACCCGAAACGGAAAGTTTTTGATTTGCTTTCACGGAAACGATAAATCTTACGAAACTCACGCAATCGATGATTCGTCCGCTTTCCGTAACTTCGCTTGCAAACGCGCCGAGAGCAGTCGCATCGGTCGCACCGCTTATCGAAAAATATCCTACGACAGACAGATTATAAACCGTGCCGCTTATCTTGGAGAACAGCCCGAAGTTATGTTTTGTTCCGCTTTTTGCCGAGACGGAAATTTTATACCCGTTTCCGTTGAAAGTCCCCGAAAAACCGCCCGGGTTGTTTGCGCCTATCGCCGTCCAGCTTGCAAGATTGTTCTCGTCCCAAATATCGCCGCCGAGCGTAATATTGTTTTGAAGAACGTAATTTTGTTCGGGAGAGAGGTTGATATTTTGCAACTCTTCAAACGTCGAGACGGGTTTTGCGTATCTTGCATAAAGTCTTTCGGCTTTTTCTATAACGGTTACGGGGTAGCCGCTTTCGTTTTCGTAGTGACTGAAAACAAGCCCCGACGCATTCGGCATAGGTTTTTCAAGTTCTTTCGCAAGTCTGCCGAACGGAATGTCTTTCTCTTTTTCGGTTGTTTCGTCTGCGAATTTCCCGTCGCCCGCGTTCAAAATTACTTTATAAATTTCGGCGTTGGGTTCATAAACCGCATAATAAGTCGTTTTTGCCGAATAAACCATCTCTTTAAGTTTGTCCGGCGTAATTATCTCATCGCTGTCGTCCGTTCTCCACCCGACGAATTTCATACCTTTGCAGGACGGAATTTTATTGAACGCGATATTTTCGCCTGCCGTGCCATAGTCTTTAATTTCAACGCTGCCGTCGGCAAATATCTTTAACCCCACAAGGTCGCCGTCACCTTCCGAACTTCCGTAAGATTCATCGGCGCGGAAAGTAAGTTCGACTTTTACCGCCGTATCGTGGACGTAAACGCCGTAGAAAACAATGTCTTCGGTAAAGGTTATCGTGTCGCCCGCATTAACGGAAATAACGGTTCCGTCCGACGTCTTCGCTTCCCAACGGTCGAAGCGATAGTAGTTTTCGCTGTAATAATCCACGTTTGGCGCAACCATTGTCGAGCCGTAAGCCTCATAATAATTCGCAACGTGTCTGAACCCGCTCATATAACCGTTGCAAATCACGCCGTCTATAATCGTACCGTCCGGCTCGAAACATTTTCCGTCCGAAACGAACGCAACGTTGACGATTTTCGGTGTGGCGGGCTTAAAAACGATTTCTACCGTCGCATTATTGTCGAAAGGTATATACGCCATATACCCGTCGTTATAGAACGCAGATACCAGTTCTTCGCCGTCCACCGTCCATTTAAGATAATCGGGAACGAAAGTTTTGGACTTGCTGTCCACCGCAAATTCACTCGCCGTCAGATAGTAACCCCTGCCGTACAAATCGCTTACTTTGAGTTCGGTTTTCGATTTGTCTCCGCCGAAGTAAACGTTGCCGGTGCCGTCGGATTCCTCCGTCTGAACGTGCCCTTTGAAAGTGAGTGTAATTGTGGCGGGAGAAAGCGAATAGTAGGCGTAATAAGTTACGTCTTTGTTGCCGATTTTCAAATCCTCTTTATCCACCTTATGGTCAAGAGAATACGGAATCGTCGTCCAGCAAATAAATGCAAAATCGCCTTTTTCGTCGGAATAATTCTCTGCGATGACAGAGGATATATCCTCGCCGTAAACGCCGACCTTTTTAAGCGTTTTTTCTCCGCCCGAAAACGCTCCGCCCAAAGCCTCGAAAGTTGCCGTGTGCCGTTTGTATGTTTCGCTAAATCGCGCTTTGAAAACGACATATGTTTTTACGTTACCGTTCGCGTCTTTTTCAGAACCGACAACGTAGGAACTTTCGTCAACGCCCCAATCCTTGAACTCGTATTCATAAATGCCGTTTACGTCGCCACGATCGGGAGAATCGATTTTTGCGGATTGTATTACCTCTGCAAGCGTTTTGCCAAAGAAATCGCCCTCGATTATTTTGTAGTAATATTCATAGCCGTAGTCGCCGACGCTGACAAACGCAATCGTCGGTAATACCGTTTTTTCAGAGAATATCGGCTTATAAACTTCGTTTTTGACAAACGCTATGCGTATTCCGTAAGGATATTCCTCTCCGCCTGCGTTCTTCCATCCGTAAAATGCGTAATATTTTTTGCCGTCGGCGTCAAAATAATCGTTGAGTTTCGGGAGCGAATAAAACGCCGTGTCGTCGGTCGAGCCGAAAGTCCAGGCCTTGCCTTTTGCCGTATACACTTTGTTGCCGTCGGAGTTTGTATCAAAATTCACCCCGTCCGCAAAACTTTGGAGCGGATTGCTTACGATAAACTCGGCGGTAAGTTCGTTAAACGTATAAGTTGCCGTAAGGTTTACTGTAATATCGTTTCTCGGCATTTGCGCGGGAATATTCGTTTCGTCCCAGACAACCGAATAGGATTTTATCGTTTCGTTCAGCGTCATAAGCGGATAGCCTGCAAGCCTGCTTACAACAGTTTCGTCGGAAAAATTGAGTTTCAGCAACGCAACGTTTATCGGCTCGCCTTGTTTTACGCCGAAATCGCCTATTTTCTGTCCGTTAGCGACGATATTGACGTAATATACCGGTAATTCGTCAAACCCCTTGCGTTCGTAAAGAACGTACCAGATTCTGTTTTTAGTCACGTCGGGCATCGAGTTCACTTCATAGAAACGACTGCTTTCGTCGTTTTCGGCGTTGATGTCGCGGTAACCTTTTATGACGTAAACGTTTCCGTTCTCGGTGAATTCCGCGCCTATCGCGAACTGTTCGGGCGGGAGCGGACGAATGGCTTTGCCGTTATAATCGAAAGGCTTGTATTCGACCTTGACGCGCCCGAAAGTTTCCGTTTCCAGAACGTAGGTTTCGGTAAACACGTTTGAGTCCGTATACGTTGCGACAAACTGCGCGCCGTTTCTTATTACGTCGAAGTCGTTACGATATAAATCGGAATCGGTATCCACTCGTATTATCGGATAAAGTCCCGCTTCGATATCGAAACCTACAAACGTATCGCTGCCGGGATCTACGTTGAAGTAGTCGATAGTAAAGCTCAATCCGCTCGCGCTCACGAAAGCCTCGTACTTTTTGCCGTAAACGTCCGGCGCGGTTATTTTGTCCGTAAGTACGATAAACGAGCGAAGCGACGGAACATACAGCATTTGCGCCGATTTTAAGAATTTGTTTTCGGAAACGACGTCGGCAGACGAATATTCCGGATAATAGAACTCCGCGTTAAACGTAAGTTGTTTCCATTTCAAACGATAATAACAGGTGTTTACGATGAGATAACCTTTATAAATCTGCGTCGCGTTCTCGTAGGTGACTACGGGATAGGTTCCGTCGAAACTCTCGTCGATTTGGTCGCCCAGGAACGGGAAATATTTTTCCCAAAGGTCGTTAAGGTCGAGATAATACCCCTGACGGACGGGCAGTTCGTCTTCGGAAAAATCGGGCGGAACGACCTGTTCACCCTCGAGATACGAAAGCCGCGCCAGAACTTCGGAATGAGTCGAGCCGCCGCCCGCGTAATATTCGTTGCGGAATTCGTTGTTCATAACGGCGTAATCTCTTCCGTCCGGGTTACGGTATTCCACGTAGAAAATTCTCTCTATTCCGCTCGCGTAAACGCCATGCCGCGGCAGAAGTTTCACCTTGATTACGTATTTCAGCGATTTGAACGGGAAGTTTCTGCTTATGATCGGGCTTCCGTTGGCGATGGTTATGTATTTTTCATAATCCCTCGTCTGATAATCGGGATCGTCTACCAATTCGAATTCGTACCACAACTGCGCTCCGTATAGGTTTCTGAGCGCATTATCCACAACCTTTTCGCCGGTAACGATATCGAGATACTTCATCTGCACGCCGTTCATTCTTACTCCGCCGTAACGCGTAGTGGTAACGTAGGGGTTCTCGGGCGAGTTCGCCTGTTCGGCAAAACCAAGCGGAATAAGTCTGTCTCCTACGCCGTATAACGGAATCTTTTTATCGAAAATGTCCGTATTCAAGTCATAAACGAGGAATTTTGCCCCTATTTTCGCGTTGACGAACAAGCCGACTTCCAGATACATTCCCCCGTAAAGGTGCGTTTCGGAAACCTTATTTACTGCATCGTAAGAATAACGGAAGTTGACAAGTCCGCTGAGTTCGATATAAGGTCCGAAACGGAAGGAAACGTATACCGCCGCGACATTATTGAGTTTTATAACGGACAAAGACAACTTCGCTTCGAGTCCGCAGCGGAAACCGACCTGACCTTTGAGCGCAATCGAAAGGTCTATTTCGTTTGCCGTCGTGTTCCTCAAAAACTTAAACTCATTGTGCATCACGGGTTTGCCGTTGTTGCCGTCCGCGCTTATCCCGTTCGTAAGGGTCGTCGTTTCAACGTAATGATGAGCAAATTCAACGTACAATCCTGCACGCGCGCCCAAAGAACCTACAACGTTAAATTCCAGCATAAGTGAAACAACCGGTACCGGCAACGGAATTTGCCCCAGCGGTATGCTGAAAATATCGACGTATTCAAGTTCGTCGTCATCCCACAGAGGACTGCCCGTGATCGCTTCGGCAAACTTGTTTTGTCCGTCCTTGGCGATGTCCATAACATATTCAACTTCGTCGGTAATGTCAACAATTCCGTGTATGGCGTCCTTGGCGTCCGCAAATTCCACGGTTGCGGCAAGCGAAATCGAAAAATCGTTTGCAAGATCGACCTTAATATCGGTATAGAACCATAAAAGCGGATTTAGCGTTACAAGTCCGGATTTGCAAATCGTGTACCTATAATCCACCTGCGTTTTGTTTTTTATCGTAACGGAAACGCCCACTTTGAAATTTTTAACCTGTATTTCACCGCCAAGTTCTATCTCGAAAGCAAGAACCGTCCCTTTTATATCAATTCTGACTTTCGGCTTTTGAAATTCAAAACCTGCGATTGCCGCAACAACCGCCGCTTTTTCCGTTTCGGAGAGAGAGTTTGTATAGTAGGTTATCGTAGGCGACTGCGCGACGGCGTTTCTGATTGCTTTTTTAAGCGTGACAATACCTTCGTTGTTCTCCACGTTTTCCGCAATCGTTTCCGCTGAAAGATTTATCACGCCTTCGAGTTGCGCCTGTTTTTCTCCGTATATATCTATATCTTTATAAACGTCGTCTACGTTAGGAGTAACAACGTCTAATACATAAAATTCGTCTTCTTTAATATCCGAACCGACAACATATTGCATTCTCTCCTTTTTGACGGATATTACCTTGCAGATATAATCGGTGTCTTGCGCCGTCGGGTTTTCGCCGACGGTTACTATCGAGCCGACGTTAATCTCTTTATCCGTTCTCGCAACGATTCTGTTTACGTCCTTTTCAAGTCCCGCGTCCATATAAACGTAAACGTTTTCTTCCCATTTGGCAAGTTCGGATGAAGTGAGATGAATTGACGGCTTTTTCTCAAGAACGTTTTTTTCTTCTTTATGCGTGGTTATGGTTACTTCGTCTGCATTTTCCGTGTCGTTTCCGTCAACGGCGACAAATTTCAGCAAAGAAGATAACGTTTTTGCAGAGTACGTCATACCCTCCGAAAGATTTTTGTTGGGTTCGACGATGAATGCCCCGTTTCCCGACGGGCTACATATTAGATCTATTTTTTCTCCGCTCGACGAAACGAGAGATATGTAATCCGATATGTTGTCGTTATGCAAAACAATACCATCGGTCTTTACTTCGACGACAGGAGATAAGGAAAGGGTTTTTACGCTCGTAAGTTTTCTTATCGTTTCGGATTTTTCCGAAAACCTTGCATATACCGTCAGGGCATATTCTATATTGTCTTTTTTTCCGACGGTTTGACTAAGTTCTACGTCATAATACCAACCGCCGAAAGAAAAACCGTCTTTATACGATACGGGCAGAGTCCCTATTTCTTCGCCTTCGAAATAGGTTCGCGGCTCGATTTCCGTACCGCCGTTCGTGACAAAAGTTAAAACTGCGCCGTAACGAGCGTAAAGCGTTTCGTCCTTTTCTGCGATTATTTTCTTTGGACAAACGCTCGTAAAATTCTCGTCATAATACCAGTCCGCAAAGACTCTTCCGTCTTTTTCTGCCGTCGGAAGAGTGAGTTCTGTCCCCTTTCTAAGCGTTATCGATGAGATTCCCTTTCCGCCGTTTGTGACAAACGTAATGGTAACGTTGTTATTGTTGTCAATAAGGAAACACGACGACACAAGACAGACGGTACTCGTAGTGAGCATGACAAATAAAAAGACTACTAATGCTTTTACAATTTTATTCTTCATATAAATCTCCGGTTTTTAGTTCATTTAATTTTTTAATTCATGTAAATTGTCATCGGAATTGTTTCAGTAAACAAAAAAAGCGCAAGGGAAAAGCTTTTTCTCTGCGCTTGTGTTCTTGTTGCGTTTCATAGGCGGTTACCTCCCGTCGAGAGTTTTAGTTTTTTACTTCGTTAGTTTTTTCTTGTATTGCCTCTTTCTAAAATAGTTTTTTGATGTTTCGGTATTACTACTAAAAACTATTGTGTATATTATAGCACAAAATTTTTAATTCTGCAAGTTCTAATGCGCTATTCTATGTAAAATATCTAAAATTGACTCTTAATTATATTTTGAAATGTTTTGTCGCCACTTTTTCGGGTAATTCTATCACTCTTTTTTTATTTAATTTTGACTTGTCCGTTTCAGCGCGTCCGCTTTTTGTTTTTGTTCTCTCTATGGAACATAAACCTTGCAGAAAACAGGCAAAATCGTTATTTCGGCGACACAAAGAACGTCAAGGAATATAGACGGCTCGCAAAACCTCGACGGTATTATTCCGGAAAATATGTATGTCGGATAGAAGTAAATTTCGGTTTTTTCTTTATCGAAGAGAACGCCGAATTCCGAAGCAAAGTAGGGGTTATTCTCGTGTGCGTGAATAGCTTCGAGACCGTCGCAGCCCT